>Ga0164241_10006301_pt1 | contig 10857 bp, 6 predicted proteins | sample OricomyardsoilBY_FD_108780 | JGI IMG/M metagenome (GOLD analysis project Ga0164241, IMG submission 108780) | Backyard soil microbial communities from Emeryville, California, USA - Original compost - Back yard soil (BY) | ecosystem: Environmental > Terrestrial > Soil > Unclassified | place: USA... | reverse complement strand
TTTCGCAACAGCATCAGGTGAGTTGGCAGTACCATTCAAAACCACGGGCCGCGCATATCTATCAGTAACTACGCCCAGATCTTTGCTCATGGCCTCATTAGATGTTTCCTGTTGTTCAATCTTTTGTTGTGCTATCTGCAAGTCATCGGTGGCCTTACTGTATTTGCGATAATAAGTATAATTAAGAACGATACTGCCAAGCAATAAAATAATCGAGGCTGCTGCAACAAATTTATAAAAAGACATTGCTGTGTTCCTTTTATTTAAAGAAATCACAGGAGCCTGCTGGGGGCTTTCAACTTCTGATTCTTGCGGGAAAACACGATTCATCAGTTTTTCCTTTACTTCCGATGAAGGCTGAAGGGCGTTAGCCTGTGCGTAGTTTTCAAGGAAATTTTCTATTTCATTCAATTCCTCTTTTAATTCAGGAAACTGAACCAGGTATTCCTCTACCAGTAGCTTTTCCTCTGGCGAAGAAATTCCTAAAGCGTAAAGCTCAAGTAAACCGGATAATATGAATTCTTCTTTATTCAATTTTAATTTTGTAATAGTCTTTTTAATTCTGATATAGCGGCCCTCATTCTTGTTTTTACCGTGCCCAGAGGTATTCCAAGCTGCTGGGATATCTCGGTTTGGGTAAATCCGTCAAAATAGGCTAAATCAATGATTCGTTTTTGGTCTTCTTTTAGCAGCGTAACCTGTTTCCTAATTCCCAGCCCGTCAAATCTCTCTTTTTCATTTATATTGTTACTGGCATTACCTACGGCAATTTCTGAACTTTGGATTTTTGATTGCTTTTTATATCCCTTACTTCGCATGGTATCAATAGCCAGGTTTCGGGTAATGTTAAGCATCCATGTAAACAATCGTCCCTTAGACGGATCATAGCTAGAAAAGTTGTTCCATATTTTTACAAATGCCTCCTGCAATATATCCTCTGCCAACACACTATCGTTGACCATTTTATTGATGATTCCATTCAATGCACCTGAATAATGATCATACAGATAACTGAACGCAGATTTATCACCACTTTTCAGCAAGGCAACTAAATCTTCTTCACTATATGCTATCTTATTTGACAAAAGGTGTTTTATATAGACGTAAATGTAAGGATGCAAAATGAGAAATACGCTCGCATTTGAAATTATTTTAGCAAAAGAATATTATAATAACAACAGTGTCGTAAAGCGGTAAATCCCTTTTTATGCATTACCCATCATCATTTCAGCGAAGCCTTTACAACAACCTGATGACCTAATGCGATGGCTTTCTATGAATAAATAATTAGTAATACTATATCGTGCGCCCGCTGGTCCTGATATAAAAACATTAGTACTAAGTCATTGCAATCTACGCGGGATTAAAAAAAGTCAAACAACTGATGACCTTTTTATTTTTTCGCGATATAGAAATACTTGTAAAAGATTACTGGAATTAAACGATCCATTAAACATTTAAAACATGAAAAAGTTAAACAAAATTCTCTTAGCTACCGCAATCATAGTCACTTTTGCAGCGTGCAAAAAAGCGGACGTAGCTACTCCTCCAACACCCAAACAAGAAGACATAGCTACCGTTGATCTGAAAATATCGGACTGGATGACAAAATATAAAATGCCGGGAATGTCGCTCGCAGTAAGCAAAGACGGTAAACTCGTTTATGCCAAAGGATATGGTGAAGCCAATACGGAAACTCATGAAAAGGTAACAACTGAGTCGCAGTTCCGCATCGCGAGTGTGAGCAAATTAATTACCTCGGTCGGCATCATGAAATTGATAGAGGACGGCAAGATCGCAATGGATCAAAAAATATTTGGCGCCAACGGGGTTCTCGGAACTACATTTGGCAAAGAACCATACCAACAATATATAACGGATATCACCATCGGAGAACTGCTTCATCACACGGGTGGCGGCTGGGGACAGGACAATGATCCCGCTTTTTTTGATGTCACACTGGATAAAGCTGGGATTATAAACTGGACCGTTAATAATCTGCCACTCAAACGGGCGCCCGGTAGCGGTTTTGATTACTCAAATTTTGGGTATATGTTACTCTCTCAAATTATTGAAAAAGTGAGCGGGAAATCTTATAGTCAGTTTGTCGATGATGAAATATGGTCAAAAACGGGGGCCAAAAATTCTTTCCTGGCCGGTTCCAAACTTTCCGATAAATTAGGGAAGGAGGTAGTGTATTACGGGCAAGGAGCTGATGCACCCGCTGTTTATACGATGAATTTATCAAGAGGCGATGGAGCGATGGGATGGTTAAGTACTCCTACCGATTTATTACGTTTTGCAACAGCCGTTGACAGCTCCAATACAAGACCTGATATTCTTTCGCTTTCTACTATAAAAACTATGACAACCACCACCGCTGTTAGCACAGGCTTTGGCTTCCACTTTGGCTGTGGATGGGTGATAGAAGGAAATGAATGGTTCTGGTGGGGAAGTTTGCCCGGAACATTTGCAGTGCTTTATCGCAATGGAAATGGGATTTGCGTGGCGGCCACAGCTAACAGCCGCTTGCAACCCAATCCTGAAAATTCGCTTTATTCGTTCTTCGGGGTTACCAATTACATAGCATTTCAGAATGACATCCCATGGCAGGATATAGATCAATTTGAGTAAATCGTAAAAAATTAACATCCTACAAGCGCATGCAAAATTGTTGGCGTTAAAGGTCCATGTTCTGAGAGGAGCATGTGGCCTGTTCTGCCATCAGTTGTACAGGTCAATCATTATAAGGGGTACGATATTAAAGCCTTATTTTTTCAGGGTATAATTTATGAGGTTGCTTTCGCTAACCATCTTTTTTATTTTAACCAAAACCAGTCGCTTTTTTATTCCGAAAAATTCTTAGAAGCGTGATGACCTTTTTACAACTTCTCCGATGTATTGACAATTACTTAAAACTATTTTTATGAATCAATTCAATCGCATTTTCTTTACGCTGCTATTTGTGACTTTTTTTTCAGCCTGCAAAAAAGATCATGATCAACAAACACAAGCACCGGGCGATCCAGGATTGCCGAAAGGCGTAATCTCAAAAGATGTACAGATCATTCTTCCCGAAAACTCATCAATTGACCTGGCAACCTGTCAGATTTATTCCCTGGCACTTAGTTCAAAAGTGGATGCAGGCGGGATTAGTAAAGCAGCTTTTAGTACGGGGTATCCCAACATTATGTATCTTTTTGATAAAAATAAAAATGTAATTCTTGCAGGATTCATTACTGATTCCACTAACACTATTTCCGTTGCCTCTACTGCAGAAGTGCTCTTATACTTTGGTATGGGCACTACCTTTCAACCTTATGAGATCATGGAGAAATTTATCAATGGCATAGGTAAAGTCCCGGGAGTTGCCGAGTGGAAAACGGAACTGGAAATAATGTTTAAAAACGATCCCTTAGCGATGCAGAAAGGATTATTTGTCAATGCACTAAAAACAAAAGTAGATGCTATTATAAAAACCGGGGCAACTCCCAGAAAACCAGCCGATATCACTGTTGACGCTAACGATATAAGAAGTGGAATGCAACTTGCCGAAAATGGATTTAATAGTTTTACTATTACTAATAATATCAGGCGCAGAGCTTACGCATTTGTATATAAGATGAATTATAAAGATTTATCAGGCACCTCTCACACAATTAATTCTGATATAAGTGGAGGTGTGACTTCAATGGCAAATCTTAAAATTTCACCTACTAGCGCCGTCAGGGATTATAAAGGGGTGATGCAGGACTGGGCAGCAGGAAAAGGGATGGATTTTGCCGCTACTGCCAATGGGCCTACTGAAATACCATTGGAGGATAATGAAAGCGAAGCTAATTTCAAAGTAAGAATAGTAGGACCAGGCACTCCAGTATCCGCGTCAATGACAACTTATGAAAGAGAACGATGGTGGAACGTTTCCTTGCAGACCGCTTTATTTGACTACCTGATGCCAATGGTTCTGGATGCTATTGGCCATAAAGAAATATTAAAAAATATAAACTCGAAATTTGACATTGGCGATAATCTCGAAAATCTCGAAAAACTCGTCGAAAAAACGAGCGACCTGATTGCTGCCATTCCTGCCGCAACAGACGCCATGGAAACGGGTGATTTTGGTAAAGTAGCAACAGAGGTTTTCTTTGCCATTACAAACAGTAGGACTGGAAACGCGGCAGATGAATGGCTGAAATTTCTTTATGAGAATGTTGCCGATTATGTAGAGAAAAATGCATCTGACTATTATAAAGATCCTTCTGTTTTAGAGGACAGGTTAGAAAATTTAATGAGAATTTTAGAGCTTATCGACATGGGTATGAAAGGAGTAGATTATGGAAGGCTCACGAAAGCCATTTTACAATCCAACACTATTGAAGAATGGGACCTGAAAGCAAAGGAAATAGAATTAAATTTAGATCCGAAGGAATTTACTGTTTCAATTCTCGATCAGAAAAAACTAACAGCCTACATTAAAACCAGCTTTGGGGACAATACACCTGTAATCGAATATCAATGGGAAACTACAGGAAAATACGGATACCTCTGGGATGATCGCGGCCATAAGGGAAATGCTTTTAGCAGTTCCATTAAAGAAGCCTATTACTTATGCAATGCCATGGAAAGTGATATTAAAGATGGAAAAGAATATACGGATACTATAAAAGTCACTGCCTATTTGAAAATCGGGCAGACAAGCTCCAAAATAGGGACTAGTGTTTCTATAGCAAAAATCAGTAAGAATGTATTCAGGGTGCCTCTTACTGCTAATATTTCTATTCAAAACATTGGAAATTTAGGTAAAGAATATAACGCGAGTAACCCAATTGTTTCCGCGAAGTTTGCCCATAAAAAAGGTGCAAAGAGCTATTCTATTTCGCAAATAAAAAATGGTACCAAATTAGCGCCTACAGTCATTTACCCTAACGGGGACAGTACCATTATTTATTCCTTTTACATCGGCAACTATATTGGCTTCGGCTCAAATTCCAATGCTTATCCGGCAAGCATTTTTGGAATTATGCAAATGTCACCAGCACAGATGCTTGAAGAAAAGGCACGGCAAGAAAAAATAATAGCTTCATTCTATAAGGAAGGGATAACCGAAATAGAAGTTACGGTGAATTATTAGTCTTTGGATAAAAATTCCCGTTGGGTCTCTTCTAAACGTTTAATTGTGTTACCCGAGATTTGTATGATATTAGTGAAGCAAAAATGGCGGCAATAAAAGAAAGAAATAAGAAATTGCTTTGTGAATCACCGTACAACAACAGGAAGTAACACCGCAATATTAGTGAAACACATGCCAATAAAAAGTTCATTTACCTACATTAAATGAACCTGTCTATCGATCAGCAGGATTTTTTATTGAATTTCTATTCCGAAAAAAATAAGCATGATGACCTTATTGTAAATTATACGATATAATGATATAAAACCATAAACAAATGAAACCTTCTCCTTTTTATTTCCATCTGCTAACTGCGATAAGTTTATTTGGTGCAGTAAGTTGCAACAGCCAAACTAAAACGGCAGTAAAACAAACCAACCCCAAAGGCGCATCTGCTGCGAAATTTTCTGATGGCACAGATTACACGGTGTTCACCAGGGCCCGTGTGTACGATAAAACAGGGTTTTCTCAGCCTGTAGAAGCCTTTAGTTTGTTGATACCTGAAAAATGGGAATTTAGCGGGGAAATTTTATGGACTCCGCCCAGAACAACGTGTGCAGGAACGAACGCAAGATTTAAAGCAAAATCTATAAATGGAAAATATAGCTTTGAATTGTATCCTACTATTGCCTGGAATTTTAATACAGATCCTCAGGCTTCACAATTTAATCAGAACACAAGTTCTGCCTATTGTGGCTATGGTGAGCCGCTCGATGCTGAACATTATTTGAGGCAGATGTTTGGTCCAAATGAATTAGGAAATCCACAAATAGTAGAGGTGAAACCCAACGAAGCAGTGACGCAGGAAATGCGAAGCAAGGCAGAAAAAAGCCGACAGGAGCTAATGAGCTATGGTGCTTCGCAAGTAAATATATATCCGAGTTCCGTATATGCGAAATTGAAATGGAACAATGGCGAGGAAGGAATTGTTATGTGTGGTGTAACCATTCTTGAAGGCGTTATACCGAATATTTACAACGGAACATCCGGAAAAATTTATACGAGCACCGCAATGGAAAGAATCTTATTTAAATATCCGGTCGGCGAAGGCAAAAGGGCCGCCAACATGCTCAGCGTGATTATGAGCAGCATTAGAACAAACATTGCATGGAAAAATTCAGTTGATAATTTTTGGTTGGCGGCAAGGCAACAAAGCAATCAGGAACATATAGGAAGAATCAGGGCAAATGATGAATTGACACGGCAAATGGGTGAGGCTGCGATCAGAAAAGGCCAGCAGAATCTAAACAATATGGACAATAACATAAGGAGTTGGGAAGCCTCGCAACAATCACAGGATCGTATGCATACCAATTTTGTAAAAGCAATCCGTGAAGTAGAAAACTACCAGGATGAAACCGGAAAAATAGAATTAAGCTCGGGCTATAATCATGCCTGGAGCAGAAGTGACGGCAGCAGTTTCATAATGAGCGACAATCCGAATTTTGATCCCTCCTCCGTTTTCCAGGATCAGCAATGGAAAGAGATGAAACAGGTGCAATAATATTTTAGCAGTAACCATGAGCAGCAATATTCGTGGCTATTCATGTATGAATCGTTTAAAAATTTAGAGCGTTTATAACGTTTTGAGATAACTGAATTATGCGTCATCAAACATTATTGAAAAAGCAAATACAGAAATAAGGGGAAGAATTTGTTTGTTCAAAAAAAGGGTTTTATCTTTTGGCACTTTTAAAAGATACAGCCAAAAACTTTGAACTTAGAAACTACCAAATTAACTTCTTTCAGCGCATTCAAAGCAAATGATGAGGTGGCGCTCAGAACTTTTTACGAAGACAATTATTATAAAACAGAAAAGTATATTTTAAATAATAGCGGAACGACAGATCATGCGAAAGATATTTACCAGGAAGCGTTCATAGCCGTTTGGAGGAATATTCAATTAGATAAGTTCTATCCTGAAAGTGAAAATTCTCTTGAAGGATATCTGTTCCGGATCGCTAAAAACAAATGGCTCGACCACTTGCGTTCAGGCCATCATAAAAAGACAACACCAATTGGTGATTCCGCAGAAGAGATCACGGAGGAATTGTTACCTGATGATGATGAAAAATATTTGGCTGATGTAAGAAATCAATTTAAAACCCTCGGGGAAAATTGTAAAGAAGTCTTGACAAGATTTTACTATAAAAAAGAATCCATGAGAATAATAGCTGAAAAATTTGAATGGACCGAAGCGACCGCAAAGAATAATAAATACCGTTGCCTGCAAAGGCTTCGTGAATTGTTAAAAAAATAAAAGCATTGGATCGAAACATACATATCGCCCCCGAAGAGTTTGAAATCATTGAACAATATCTCACGCAGCAATTGCCTGCAGAGGAACAGGATGCTTTTACTAAAAGACTCAGTAATGATAATGCGCTTAAAAACAAACTGGAGTCAGTTCGCCTGTTATTGCTCGGAGTGCAGGAGGTATCACTTGTCCATAAAATAGAAGATTTTCATGAGGAGCTAAAAAAATCTCCAAAAGAGAATTCCTCAACCGGGAAATTATTTTCAATGAAGCAATGGCTGGTAGCCGCTTCCGTTATCGGTATCGCTGTGCTGGGCGTGTTATTGTTTTTGACCATCCATGGCAAAGAAGAAAAAATATTTTCGGCGTATTATAAACCAGATCCTGGCTTAATAAGCGCCATGGGGCATTCTGATAATTATGCATTTGACCGGGCAATGATTGATTATAAAACAAAGAATTATGATAGCGCGATAAAAGCCTGGGAAAACTTGTTGACCACGAACCCCGATAATGATACGCTGAATTATTTTATTGGCTCTGCATACCTCGCTAAAAAAGAGGCCGACAAAGCATTAGAACATTTTAAAAAAGTCATGGCAAATTCCAATTCCTATTTTTTAAATGACGCCTGTTGGTATGCAGGATTAGCATTGGTCAATGAAGGGAGAATTGAAGAGGCCGTCCCTTTGATCAGCAAGTCGGAACACACCGGCAAAGAAGGGCTTTTGTTGAGATTAAAAAAATAAAGACGGCCTGTTTTCTGTTATTTTAATTAGATGGCTATGCTTTTCAAAAAAGTATTCAAATATTGTACGGCATTATTTTTTTTTGCCTGTAGCAGTTGTTCCGTACAGGCGCAAAGCAAAGGCATTGAAGCAATCGAAAGTGCGCTGAAAGAGAAAAATACTGAAAAAGCCAGTCAACTTTTACAATCAATAATTGATGTCTATTATACCGAAGGCAACGCAGACTCGCTTGTTAATTATATTTTTTATGTAGGAAAAATAGACCAGGCAAAAGCAGGTACCGATGAAGCGATTAAAAAAGTAAAACGCTTCCTGGAAAAAATTAAAAGCTTATCGACCAACCCGGCAACATTAAGACAAGCTTACATTGAGGCGGGAGAATATTATGGATCTGCCGGCCTCAACAAACAGGGCTACCTTGCCAATCAGCTAGCACTTCAATACACTTTATCTATACCCGATAAAACCGGCGCCACACTTGCTTTGATCGAAAACAATTTATCAACTTATGCACAACGTTTAGGAGACATCAGTCTATCGAAATCACACACACGCCAGGCGTTAAAATATTTATTATCCGACAAAGATCCCAACTACGAAGCACTCTATATTTCTTACAACGGAATGGCCGCAGCTATGTGGTATTCTTCAAAAACAGACAGCGCTTTGTATTACTACAATAGCGCCCTGGCAGCACTCGAAAAAACGCCGCGCACTCCAAGGAACCAATTTTACAGGCTCGCCATCATTCAAAACAATTTATCGGGTTTGTATCAACTGGAAGGAAAAACCACTGATGCAATTAAAGCTCTTACTGCAACCATTCAGAATCTTAAAAGCTTTCTTGCATCTAAGGGAACAGACACAAAAAAAACAAGCGCAATCACCTTTCAACTTGAGGCCACCGACAACCTCGCTGGCATTTACAAAGAATTGGGCGACATGCGAAAAGCACAACAATTGCTTGAATATTCTTATCAGCAAAAACAAGAACATCTGCCGCCGGACAATCCTGCAATTTTTATTTCCAGGATATTACTTGGCCAGCTCTATTTCGGACAACGAGACTACGACAAATCAACTGTCTTTTTGAATCTCGGATTAAAACAAATTTCAAATGCAGAAGGAGATTATCTAATATGGCAAGCCGATGCCTGCAACACACTTGCGTTATTGTACGACGCAAAACACGATATTAATAAAGCAGCCTATTTTTATGAAAAGGCAGATAGCTTGTATGAAGCATCTTCGCAAGGAGAATATGATAATATTTATCTCGATTTTTTAAGAAACGTAGCTTTATTTTATGCCGAAAATGGTCGCAGTAAGGAAGCAATTGCAAAAGCAAACAGAGGTTATTTATACGTTGCGAAAAACGATGGAGCCGCCACGTTACCTGCTTTCTACCAATTGCTGAATCTTTCGGAAGTATATTTCTTATCCCGACAATTCAAAGAATCGCTTAATTACAGCAACAGGAGCCTGGTCGTAGTAAACGAGGAACTTAGCACCAGCAATAATTTATTGGATTCTATCAGGATGGAAGCAAAAAAGCCAAAAGCAATTTTACAAAAAGGAAAAGCAACTTATGAATTGCTGCCAAAGAAAGATGTTGCAAGTCTTGCTGCTATTTTAAACGAAATGAATGCCGCGTTATTAATTTTAGAAAGACAAAAAACAATACTAAGCGACCCTTCGGATATTGGGTTACTTATTGCCGACCATTCAGCATTATTGGATTTTATCAAAAAATTAAATTATGATTTATATGGTATCACCAAAGATCAAACATATATCGACCGAATAGTAAGCCTTCATGAATCGGGTGTGTATAATAGAATAAGGTCCCGATTAGATAAAAATGATTCTTTACAATTTTCAAATGTTCCGGCAAGTATACGCTTGAACGAGCGTAATTTAAAAGCTGCTATTTCACAGGCTTTGGAAGGGAATGATTCGCATGATGTAAAAATGCAACGTTATGTGAACGCTATTGAAAAAAGAAATCAATTCCAGGAAAAGCTGCGTATAGAACAACCTCGCTACTATAACCTTCGGTATGCTTCTATTTTTAAATCGTTGGATAGTATTCAGCAAATTATACCGGAGAAAACAACGCTTATTCGCTATTTTTTTATTGATAAAAAACTATTTGCGTTGGTTGCCGATCGTGGTCAAAAAGAGATTTATCCAATTAATGACAGTGCGTTAGCCGAACGCATAACAGCATTTTCAAAAGATGGAATGAATAGCGAGGTTGTATCCGAAGTACTGTACAATCTTTATCAGCAGCTTTGGGCTCCCATAGCCAATAGTATTAGATTCAAAAAAGTTGTGATTATTCCGGATGGGATTTTATACAATATAAATTTTGAAATACTTACACCAACGCACATTCAAAATTTTAAAGAGTTGGCGGGTAAAAGTCTCTTAGCTAATTATACCATCTCCTATCAATACAGCCTTTTTCCTTTAAAGGCGCGAAAACAAACTCCGTTAACTGTTAATAATTTTGTGGCGTTTGCGCCCGGCTTTTCTGACAAAATAAAAGAAGCATATCGCTCTTTTTCAAGCGATTCGATGGATATTGATTTACATTATCTTTCCTTATTGCCACAACCTTTTTCCATCGGCTTAGCCAAAAATACCCAGTCTCTTTTTGGTGGAGAAACATTTATAGA
>Ga0164241_10006300_pt1 | contig 10857 bp, 13 predicted proteins | sample OricomyardsoilBY_FD_108780 | JGI IMG/M metagenome (GOLD analysis project Ga0164241, IMG submission 108780) | Backyard soil microbial communities from Emeryville, California, USA - Original compost - Back yard soil (BY) | ecosystem: Environmental > Terrestrial > Soil > Unclassified | place: USA... | reverse complement strand
GGTCGATAGCGGCTTTGGCGATCATGTCGTTCAAGCAGAACCTCAGATAACAAAAAACGGGCCAGCGGCCCGTCCGGATGGTTTCGGTGGAGCCGGGGGTGGAGGCCGGATCGCGCTGTTGAGAGCGATATACGGAGAGTCGCCGAGAAAATCAACTGGCAAGAAACGGGACGTCACCACGGGACTTCCGGCGGATGGCTGGAGCGGATCAACCAATCGGCTTAGGCATTTTTTTGATTAGGACTGGGATGACCGACGGGCACTGCGTCGGATTTTAACGGTTCGTCAACTAACTGTGGTATCGCTGCACTGCGCCGAAATATTTGGCGGCTTCGCCCGGTTCTTAACGTTATTTTAAGAATTGGTCGGCAGGGTGGGCCGCCCTATAGGGTGGGGAATCGCGCGCGAGGCGAATCGGCAACCTGAATTGCGAGGGCAACCTGCCGCCGGGTCTTAGGCGCGTTTCAGAAACCCGTCAGTGCCAACAACGATCGGTGCCGGGTCCATGATGAAGCCGCCAAAATGATCGCGCCCACCATCAGCAAATCCAAGCAGGACCAGACCGTCCGGTCCATCAACCAAACGTGCGGCGTAGCGCGTGCAGGGCTCTGTGCCATCAAGAAATGGGCCGGGCGCAATGCGCCACGGACCGGTCAGGTGATCGGCAATCAGATAGTGCGTGCCGGTCACCGGCCTCTCGCCAGAAGCCGCCTGATAATCAACCGACCAGTCCTGCGCGCGGCTGCAGAACAGGCAATACCAATGCGCACCGATCCGAACGACCTGCGGCACCTCGATCTGCCCAAAACCACCGACAAACATTGGCGCTTCGATTGTCCAGTGTAGCAGGTCGGGAGAACGCGCGACCCCAATCGCGCCGCCCGCGTTCGGCTCGGCAATCCCCGCCGCACGGGCGGTGAAATACATCAGCCACCCGGAACCATCCGGGTCACGCATCACCCATGGGTCACGCATACAGCGGTCGGTCCATTTCGACGGATCATGATCAATTTCATACCAGCCCGCATGGTCCGGCGCGAAGTCGAGCGCGAGGCCACTACCAACCCGCTCCCATGAATGCAGGTCATGCGACGTCGCATGACCAATCCGCTGATAGAGCGCCGCTTCGGCTGACGATCCGCCGGTATAAAACAAATGCCACAGCCCGGCGTCGTCCTGCACAACCGATCCGGTCCATGTCGTGGTGTCGTCCCATGCTGGTTTCGGCGCTGGGGCGAAGCAGGTCCCGAGATGAGCCCAAGTCACCAGATCAAGACTGGTTGCATGGCCCTGCGACACGTTGAAATGCCGCAGATCCGGATTTCCGAGCGCACGGTCGGCCTGCAGAAAATAGGCATGCCATGTGTTGCCATCACGGACATACCAGCTATCCCAAATCCATTTGTCAGCCAGCTTGATTGTCACCACTCAACCCTTCGGCGCTAAAGACGGCGCATCAGATGCACGATTTCATCGGTATCGGTGCCAAACCCTGCCTCCGCAATACCGTCCGCCGCGGCCAGCCGCGCATCCGGCGTGCGGTTCTGGCTCAATTTCCACGTTGCCTCGACGTTTTCGATGTGTAGCCGGAAGGGCACGATCATCCGGATCAGTTTGGCGAGAGTCTCGGGGGATAGTTTGTCCACGGTCCATTCCGGCTTCGGCGCGAGGCGCGTTTCGAAATCGTGTGACTGCCGGACGAGCATATCGTGCATTGCATCCTCGGGAAGGCGTTCAAGGCGACCAACCAGGTTAACGGCGACGTAGTTCCAGGTCGGAACCATATCCGCCACGCCATACCAGTCTGGCGAGATATAAGCGTCAGGTCCGCTCACGGTCAGAAGAACCGGTGCACTGGCCGCAACCGCGCGGGCAATCGCGTTTGACCGTGCCAGATGCAGATCAGCACTTCGACCATCAGCCGCCAACAAGAACGGAATATGCGCATGCAGCGGCCGATTATCGCCGTTCAGCCCAAGAATACCAAAGCCCCGACTTCTGGCGAAGGCGAGGCTTTGTTCAACAGACGTGCCGCGAAAGGCGGGATTTGGATGCATCGCCTAGACTTTGCGGCGCCCTTTGACACCCGCCCAGATCGATTTGTTTGTCAGGTAGAACAGCACCGACAGGAAGATCAGGAAGAACACACCGATGAACCCAACATGCTTGCGATCATTCAGTTTAGGTTCGGCGGCCCACATCAGGAAAGCCGCGACGTCCTCGGCCATATGCTCGACATCATTGGGATGGCCATCAGCGAACTCGACCCTGCCGTCTTCAAGGGGCGGCGGCATTGCAATCCAGCCGCCAGGGAAGGTTGCGTTGGCGTAGAACGTCGAACCCGCTTCTTCTTTCGTTTCGCCGGTATAACCGTGCAGGATCGACGCGATATACTCCGGTCCGCCCATACCATGCACAAGCTGATTGATCCCAAGGCCGTACGGCCCATGGAAGCCCGCCCGCGCCTTGGCCATCATCGACAGATCAGGTGCGCCGGCAGCAGTGTTTGCAGGGAAATTGTCTGACGGCAGCGCTTGGCGCTCTTCGCCTGTGTCCTTGTCGATAGCACTGTATTGTGCAGCGTACTGACGGACATCTCCCTCCGAATAGCCAAGGTCTTCGAGCGTGCGCAGCGGCACGTATTTCAGGCCGTGGCAGGCGGCGCAGACTTCAGTATAAATCTGCAAACCGCGCTGAAGCTGATGTTCGTCATAGGTGCCGAAAGGACCTTCGAACGAGAAGGCGTAGTTTTCGACATGGCCGCCTTCTTCAGCAAATGCGGGGCCGCCAACAATCAGAAGCGCAGCAAGGGCAAGTGAACGGATCTTCATGGTCTTTCCCTTTACTCAGCCGGATGACCGGCTTTGTCGCCGTAATGTGCGTTGAAGTCTTCTTCGATCGTTGCAGGTTGTGGCAGTGGTTTTTCAATGACCCCCAGCAGCGGCAACACGATCAGGAAGTAGCCGAACCAGTAATACGTTCCGATCAGGCCGATCCATGAGGTCAGGGTGCTCGGCGTCTGCGAGCCAACCCACATCAGGACGACAAAGTCGATCACCAGCAGCGCGAACCACCATTTGAACATCGGGCGATAGCGGCCCGACCGGACGGATGAGGTATCAAGCCACGGCGTGAGGACCATGATGAGGATCGCGCCAAACATCGCGACAACACCGAAGAACTTCGCGTCAACGATGCCACCCGTCAGGAACGACACGACCTGCACAAGGAACACGTCCGCAGTGAAGCTGCGCAAGATCGCGTAGAACGGCAGGTAGTACCATTCTGGCACGATATGCACCGGAGTCTTCAGCGGATCGGCTTCGATGTAGTTGTCGGGATGGCCGAAGTAGTTCGGCATGAAGCCAATGACCGCCCAGAAGATCGCCAGGATGACGAGCAGCGCAAAGACATCCTTGATGATGTAGTAGGCCAGAACGGAACTGTGTCGCGCTCAGCCTCGGCCTTGCTGCCACGGCGCACCTCAACCCCGGTCGGGTTGTTGTTGCCGGTGGTGTGGAACGCCCAGATATGGACGATCACCAAGCCTGCAATGATGAACGGCAACAGGTAGTGGAGCGAGAAGAAGCGGTTCAGCGTGGCGTTATCAACAGCAGGTCCGCCCAGCAGCCAGGCCTGCAGCGACTCGCCGACGAAGGGGATCGCGCCAAACAGGCCGGTGATAACGGTGGCACCCCAGAACGACATCTGGCCCCACGGCAGCACGTAGCCCAGGAAGCCGGTGGCCATCATCAGCAGGTAGATCAGCATGCCGATAATCCAGGTGACTTCGCGCGGCGCTTTGTAAGAGCCGTAGTAAAGTCCGCGGAACATGTGGATATAGACGGCAAAGAAGAACAATGACGCGCCATTGGCATGAGCGTAACGGATCATATAGCCACCGTTTACGTCGCGCATGATGTGCTCAATCGACGCAAAGGCCATGCTGATGTGCGGCGTATAGTGCATCGCCAGAATGACACCTGTGACAATCTGCAGAGCAAGGCAGAAGGTCAGCACGATGCCCCAGATCCACATCCAGTTCAGGTTCTTTGGCGTGGGGATCATCAGCGTGTCATAGAGCAGGCCAACGACCGGTAGCCGCGAATGAAGCCATTTCGCTACGGGTTTCTGCGGTTCGTAATGGTCGTGCGGGATGCCAGCCATCGTTATCTCCGTCAGCCAAGTACGATTGTTGTGTCGCCGTCGAACTTGACGACGGGGACGAGCAGATTGCGCGGTGCCGGTCCTTTGCGGATACGGCCGGCGGTATCGTAGTGCGAGCCGTGGCAAGGGCAGAACCAGCCGCCAAAGTCACCGGCGTGGTCCAGCGGCACACAGCCAAGATGGGTGCAGACACCCATCGTGATCAGCCACTCGCCCGCTTCGTCGAGCGCGCGGTTTGCATCCTCGGCGTTGGCCTCAGGGCTGAGGTTATCGTTTTCAGCCTTCGGATCGACCAGTTCATCCATGGTGACTGCGCGGGCAGCTTCAATTTCATCCGGCGTGCGACGGCGGATAAATACCGGTTTGCCGCGCCATTTGACCGTCATTTGCGTTCCCGGCTGGATGGTCGAAATATCGACACGGATCGAAGCCAACGCCCGCACGTCAGCCGAAGCGTTCATCTGGTTGACGAGTGGAAATGCAACAGCACCTGCGGCGACGACTGTCGCCCCGCCCGTTGCGTAATACAGGAAGTCGCGGCGCGTGCCCGGATGATCTTGTTGGTCTGACACTGGCTGTCTCCGTTCAAGTGTCGTGAGGCCGCGCCTTTTCGGGTGCGACCATTTGGCGCGCTTTTAGCCAAGGCCTTTGGCGGCGTAAAGCGCAACCGGCTCGAAATTCAGGCCGCGTCGGCCTTTTATATTCCAATCGTTGCAAGCCAGCCGGAAATACCAGCGATTCAGTCGGTGGGTGCCGTTACGGATACGCTCGGCCGCGATGAAACCGACTCGGCCCAGCGCGCCAAGGCTGGGTGCCCATTGCGCCAGTCACGCGCCGCCAGCCGGAAATCAAGATAACCAAGCGCCGCCACCAGCGCGATATGGCCCGCGTTAAACCCGGACAGAAGATATGGCATGTGATGGGCTTCAATGTGGTCAAGTGCCCGCGCGATCTTGGACCATTGGCCCTCCATCCAATCGTTTGACCAAATCGCTTCCGGTCTCAGCCGCTTTTCATAGACCATCAGAATGCCTGCGTCCGCGATGCCATCCGCTGTCGCTTCAAGCGTCAGGCATTCCCACTTCTGCGCAGTCTCAGGGTAAAGTTCGCTCCCCGTGGTCTCGGCAAGGAAGCGGGTGATGACGCGGCTGTCATAAATTGCCCGCCCATCATTCAAAACCAGCGTCGGGATTTTACCCAGTGGGTTTTGATCAGTCGGCATGGTTCCCGGCGAAATGGCGTTGCCGGACGCGCGGACAAGCTCGGTCTGCGCAATCAATCCAGTCTCGTGCAGCACGATCAGGACCTTCCGGACAAACGGCGACGCGGGTGAATAATAAAGCTTCATATGCGGACTTTTCCATGTGCCGGGCGCTGCCGCAATGACAATCGGTCGGCGAAAAGGTGGAACAGTTCGGGAGGTAAGGCGTTCTTCGGAGGTACCCATAAGGGACGACGACCTAACGACAACACTGGAGTATAAAATGAGAAAGCTTTTGATGACGACCGCGATTATCGCGGGTTCTTTCGGGGCTGCATCGGCTCAAGACGCGACAAACTTGTTCCGGACCTCGCCTGAAGCGACGGAGCTCTACGCGTCGAATTTCATCGGCATGCGCGTCTATCGCGAAGAGGGTGACATTGCCGCCGAAGGGTATGCTGGCGTTCAGCAAAACTGGGACGACATCGGCGAAATCAACGATGTGATCCTGAACCGTGACGGCCAAGTTGAAGCCGTTCTGATCGATGTCGGCGGGTTCCTCGGCATGGGCGAATCACAAGTCGCCGTCGATATGGACGCTATCCGTTTCGTGACTGACGATTCGACCGATGACGCCAATGACTTCTTCCTTGTTCTGAACGCACCGCGTTCGGCTTTCGAAGAAGCCAAGCCCTACGAAATGTCGAATATGCGTAATCCGAATGCAGCGGCTGGTGCTGACGCGACGATGGACCAAACCGACGTCGCAGCCGGAACCAATGTGACTGGTACGGACGCAGCAGCTGATACCACGGTTGACGCGCAAACCGAGGTTGCTGATGGCACCGCCACCACGGGTGTCAACGCTGATGCGACCGCGACCGACCAGACCGATATTGCTGCCGGAGCAACAACGAGTGTTGGTACAGACACGATGATGCGTGACGGCTGGACCCCGGTCGAAACGGCCGAATTGACCAGCGAACAACTGACTGGTGCCAATGTCTACGGCCCGAACGACGAATCGATCGGCGAAATTTCGGACATCGTTCTGACCGCTGACGGCAAAGTTGAAGGCGCTGTGGTCGACGTCGGTGGCTTCTTGGGCCTTGGCGAAAAGCCGGTTCAACTCGACCTGTCGCAAGTCCAAATTCTGCGCGAGACCGACGGTGACGAACTTCGCGTCTACGTTTCGATGACGAAAGAGCAAGTGGAAGCGCTGCCTGAGTTCGAAGGCTGAACAACCACTGCGGTCACGCAAGAGTGACAGGAAGCGTCCGCCTCGGCGGGCGCTTTTCCGCGACAAATGGAATGACATGGCGGGGACGGGCTTGCGCTTGACCGCCTCTGTGACGATATCAGATGCAACTGGAGCATCCGCGATGAAACGACTGATTCTTGCTGCCCTCTTTGCCCTTCCCTCAGCGTCATTTGCGCAGGGGTTCACGGACGGCTTAGAGCTATCGTTTTACACCGGATATCAAGATGCCCCGCACAGCCGCGTATCCGGCACCGATCCCGGCGGCCTCGGCGATTACAGCTTCCTCGCCGACTGGGAAGGCAAAAGCTTCTCGCCGCCGCCCTACTATGGCTTGCGGGCGATGTGGTGGCGTCAGGGCGACTGGGGTTGGGGCGCTGAATTCAACCATGCGAAAATCTATGCCAGCGACGCGACCAAGTCCGACAACGGCATCGATCATCTCGAATTCACCGATGGTCTGAACATCTTCACTGCGAACCTCGGCAAACGCTGGCCCGAAAAGTGGGGGCGGTTCTCGCCTTACGTCATCGGGGGCGTTGGCTTTGCCATGCCGCATGTGGAATTGACGACGGCGGGTGGCAAGACCTTCGGATATCAGGTCACAGGTCCGGCGATGGAAGCCGTCGCGGGCGTCAGCTACCAGTTCAATGAACGTTGGGCCGCGTTTGGAGAATACAAATTCACCTATTCGCAGAACAAGGCCGACCTTGATAATGGCGGCACCTTGAACACTGACGTTATTACCAACGCGTTGAACGTCGGTGTCTCTTTTAACTTCTGATCTGCAAGATGGGCCGCGCTTGACCTTGCAGGGCCAAGCACTACACCAGCTGAAAATCGGGAGGAACGTTCATGATCCTGTCAGCGGGTGAAGCACTGATCGATATGCTGCCGCGGCATTCGACCGCGGGCGAGCCCTGTTTTGCGCCCTATGCCGGCGGGGCAGTCATGAACACAGCAATTGCGCTGGGGCGGCTTGGCTCGATATCGGGTTTCCTCTCAGGCATTTCGACCGATCTGATGGGTGCGGTAATCAAGTCGACGCTTCACGAGTCGCGGGTCAGCGTCGAGTATTCGGTCTTTTCCGACCGGCCCACCACTTTGGCTTTTGTCACCCTGACAGACGGAAAGGCTTCTTACGCATTTTATGATGAGAATACCGCCGGGCGGATGTTGAAGATCGCTGATATGCCGGTGCTGCCCGCGACGGTTCATACGCTCTTTACCGGCGGGATCTGGCTGGCGGTTGAACCCTGTGGCACGGCGTTCGAGGCACTGATGGCCCGCGAGGCTGTCTCGCGCGTCGCAATGATCGATCCAAATGTCCGGCCCGGTTTTGTGCAGGATCGCGCAGCCTACACGGCCAGAATTGATCGCATGATCGGGATGGCCGACATCGTGAAGTTGTCGGACGAGGATGCCGAATGGCTTTATGGTCAGGTGGACGCGCGGGCCATATTGGCCAAGGGCGCAAAGGTGGTGCTCATTACCGAAGGTGCCAAGGGTGCGACCGCATATACCGCGCGCGGCAAAGTCTCGGTCGCCGCTCCGCAGATCAGGGTCGCTGATACGGTCGGTGCGGGAGATACATTTAATGCCGGATTCCTTGCCGCACTGGATCGCGCCGGGCTGTTGACCAAGGCTCAGGTCGCTGACCTGACCGAACCTCAGTTGACTGAAGCACTGACCCTCGGCGTTCACGCCGCTGCCATCACCTGTTCGCGACCCGGCGCAAACCCGCCGTGGGCGCATGAGGTGTGAGAGCGCTGCTTCAGCGGGTGACCGCGGCGACAGTCGCGGTCGAAGGTGAAGTAATCGGACAGGCTGGGCCGGGGTTGCTGATCTTCATCTGCGCGATGCAGGGCGACGACACGGCCAAAGCCGAAGCGTTGGCCACGCGGATCAGCAAGCTGCGGATATTCAAGGATACGGCAGGCAAGATGAACCTGTCGATTCTTGACACCTTTGGGTCTGCCTTGGTTGTCAGTCAGTTCACCTTGGCCGCCGACACATCTCGCGGCAATCGCCCGGGATTTTCGCAGGCCGCGCCGCCAGATGTCGGCAAGCAACTCTACGAACACTTCGCGGCCAGCCTGCGGAGGCTGGGTGTTCCGGTCGAGACTGGTCGATTTGGGGCTGACATGGCAGTGTCTTTGATCAACGATGGGCCCGTGACGATATGGATGGAGGAGTGATGTTTCCCGCGTCGATTACAGGGTCGCTGCCGAAGCCATTTTGGCTCGCCGAACCCGAAAAATTGTGGGCTGCGTGGAAACAATCGGGGCCGGACCTTGAGCGGGCCAAACAGGACGCCGCTCTGCTCTGGATCAAATACCAAGAGGACGCCGGTCTCGATATCCTGACGGATGGCGAGCAGTTCCGCATCCACTTTGTCCACGGTTTCCTTGAGCATGTCGACGGCGTCGACTGGAACAAGAAAACCAAGATGGGCATCCGGAATAATCGCTACGAGGCCGAAGTGCCCTCGGTCACGGCGGCGGTCTCGCGCAGACGTTCGGTCCAGGCCGATGACGCGCGCTTCGTGCGCGCGCATACCAAGAAGAAGGTCAAGTTCACGCTGCCCGGCCCGATGACGATCTGCGACACGATTGCCGACCTGCATTACGGCGACCGAGCCGAGATGGCGATGGCGTTCGCCGACCTTCTGAACGCCGAAGCGAAAGAGCTGGTGGCAGCTGGTGTCGATGTCATCCAGTTCGACGAACCGGCTTTTAATGTGTTTGAACAAGAGGTTCTGGACTGGGGCATTCCCGCCTTGGACCGTGCCCTTGCCGGGCTGACGTGCGAAACCGCTGTGCATATCTGCTACGGCTACGGGATCGAAGCCAACCTGAAGTGGAAGGAAACCCTGGGGTCAGAATGGCGGCAATACGAGGGGATTTTCCCGGCCTTGAACCGGTCTGCGGTACAGCAGGTCTCGCTTGAGGCGGCTGGGTCGAAAGTGCCATTGTCGCTGATCTCGCTGCTGCCCGACAAGGTGTTGCTGGTCGGCGCAATCAATGTAGCTTCAAGCCGGATCGAGACGCCGGACGAGGTGGCCGCCGTCCTGAAAGACGCGACGAAATACGCTGATTCTGACCGCATTCAAGCCTGCTCCAACTGCGGTCTGGCGCCCTTGTCGCGCGAGGTTGCAGTCGGAAAATTGAACGCGCTTGGCGCGGGTGCTGCGCTGATGCGTTAAGGCTTTGCGCTCTCTGATTGGGAGCGTTGCGGCAACAATCATTAATCTTTGATTAACGGTTCGGCGTGGCTTGGTCCGAGTTTGCGATGCATTTTGCGCATCCAATGTACACCATCTGGGCGTACAAAGAGCGATTTTACCGGCAGATTGCCGGAACCGACATTCCGTGAATTCGGCCCGAAAAACCTGCCTGCCAAACGTTCCGACTTCGCCTTTGACCGAATCTTAAACTTTCTGTGCGACAGTCTCGGCAGTGGAAAGGGGGGATGATGCACGGTCTGATCAATCGCGCTTTGCGGGATTTTGTGCTGGCGCATGACGGCGCAGCTGCCTGGCAGCGCGTCATCTCGGTGTTTGACCTGCCGCCCGAGGATTTCGGCCTGTTCCGCGTGACGGACAGCGCGCGGACCAGCGCGTTGATCCGGGCCATCGCTTTGGAGCTGGACCGCCCGCTTGCCGATTTCTGTGAGGATTGGGGACACTGGCTGGTGACGGCGCCCGAACATGCAATCATCCGACGGCTGCTGCGGTTTGGCGGCAAGGATTTCACAGAATTCGTCCATTCGATCGAAGACCTGCCCGACCGCGCCGCGCTGGCGGTGCCGGGGCTGCAGTTGCCTCCCCTCGATGTGCGCGACCACGGCGGGGGAACCTTCACCATCCATGTCGGGCTGCGGATGCCCGGTTCCGACCACACGCTGCTGGGAATCCTGCGCGCGATGGCTGACGATTATCATGCGCTGGTGCTGATGACGCATCTCGGCGCGCGGGGGACGGCGGCGCTGATGTCGCTGCGGGTGATCGGCGAGATTGACGAGCATATGCCAGCGGATGTTGCGGTGGGGGCCGGATGATAGCGGCTGCGCCTGCGGATGTCCGGATCGGGCTGGCTGCGCTGGACCTGTTGATGCCATTTGCCTGTGTGGTCGGTGGGGGCGGACAGGTTGAGCATGTCGGACCGACGCTGGCGCGCATTCTTGGCGGCGCTGCTGAAGGCCGTGGTTTTCTGGAGTTGTTCGAGGTGCG
>Ga0164241_10006299_pt1 | contig 10858 bp, 12 predicted proteins | sample OricomyardsoilBY_FD_108780 | JGI IMG/M metagenome (GOLD analysis project Ga0164241, IMG submission 108780) | Backyard soil microbial communities from Emeryville, California, USA - Original compost - Back yard soil (BY) | ecosystem: Environmental > Terrestrial > Soil > Unclassified | place: USA... | reverse complement strand
TCCGGCTGAACGGCGCGGTGGAGCGCGACGGCGTCGCCGCTCTATGCGCTCGCCACAGTGACGGCGTCCGCCGCGTCGGGCAGGGTGAACCCGACGACTGGTCCTCGCACGTCGAGCGGAGACGTGATCCCGATCGCGAGGGCGTCGGTCCACGTGTCGACCACGATGTCGCCACCATCCTGAGCTTCGGCTCCAGCTCCCGAGAGCAGCTCGGTCTCCGAGAGAAACGACGCTGCGCCCACGGCTGCACGAGAGTTGGCGAGCACGATCACGATGCCCCCGTGCGCCGCGAACGCGCCGAGCGCGTCTCGCCACCCAGGATCGAACGAGCGCCGCCGTCCGAGCGCGCGGCTCGAGACGACGACCACGTCGGAGAGGCCGGTCAGCGGCGCGCTCGCCGGTGCGTCGAGCGAGGTTCGCGCGAAGCTCGCCGCGCGACCGCGACCATAAACGCCCATCTCGATCACGGATTCGACGTGCGCGTCGTAGCTCGCGCTCTCGAACGTCCCGAGCGTCAGGATCCGAACGGGATCGTGCACGGTCAAGAGCGCCGCGTTCGTCAGCATCGCGCGGGCTGTCTCGCCCGAGTCGACGTCGAGCCCCAGCGCGACGACGTGTCCGGCGCTCTCGAGGGGCTCGATCGGCGAAGCGCCACCGCTGCCTCTTCGACCACGGTCGCCGAGCGCATCGATCGGCACGTATCCGCGGTGTCCGTCGCCACCGACGCCCGCGTCCGCGCCGCCCACGTCTCCTCGGCCGCCGCCGCCCCCGGTCGCGTCATCTCGCACGCAGCCTCCGTCGACGTTCGCGTAGCCCTCCAGGCATTCGCCTCCGATGAGTGCGCCGTCGCAACCAGCGAGGGCGACGCCGAAGATCAGGACCAGCGTCCGCGCGCTCATCGCGCCCCCCGCTCGACGGCGGCGCGCTCGAGGATCTCGAGCTCGACGCGACGATTCTCGGCCCGCGCGGTGGCGTCGGTGCCGGGCGCGCGCGGACGACCCTCGCCATACGCCTCGATGACGAGGCGCTTCGAGTCGACGCCGCCGCGGATCAAGAGGTCGCGCACCGACTGCGCGCGAGCGAGGCTCAGCTTCAAGTTGTAGTCGTCCTCGCCGGTGTCGTCGGCGTGGCCGTCGACGTGGATGCGGGCGTACTCGGGGTGGTCGTTCAAGAAGGCAGCGACGCGGGCGAGGAGCGGCCAGCTCTTGATGCTGACGTCGGCGCGGTCGGTCGGGAAGTGGACGCGCTCGTCGAGGACGATGCGGTCCTTGTCGACGTGGAGGTCGGCGGTGTCGGGGCAGCCGTCAGCGTCGAGAATGCCATTCACCGTCTCGGGCTCGCCGGGGCAGTTGTCGACCGCATCGGGGACCCCGTCACCGTCCGCGTCCTCCGGGCAACCGTCGCCGTCCTCGATGCCGTCCTTGTCCTCGGCGACGAGCGGGCAGCGGTCGACCGCGTCGGCGATGCCGTCCTGGTCGTTGTCGAGATCGGGACAGCCGTCGCCATCCTCGAACCCGTCGCGGTCTTCCGCGACTCTCGGGCAGCGATCGACCGCGTCGGCGATGCCGTCGTGATCGTCGTCGAGATCGGGGCACCCGTCGGTGTCCAGGAAGCCATCTTGGTCTTCCGCGTCGCTCGGACACGCGTCGACGTCGTCCGTCAGGCCATCGCCGTCGGTGTCGAGAGGCTCGGCGTGCCGCCGCGACGCGGGCGCGATCGCGGCGTGGATGCCGACGATCGCCACGCGCGCGTCTTCGGGGCGGACACTCCCGGCGTCGGGCTCGATCATCTGGACGAAGCCGAGAAATGGCCCGCCAGAGAAGTCCTCGGAGAGCGCGTCCCAGCCGACCGCAGCGCGGATCGCCGGACGCACGGACGAGCCCGTCAGTCCTGCGCCGACGCCGCCCGCGATCCACAGACCGTCCAGATCGAAGGGGCCGGCCCTTTCCGCGAGCGTCGCGAAAGGGCGCACGCGTGGACCGATCGTCGAGAACCCAGCGACACCCACGCCGGTCGGCGCCACGCCCGGAGGATCGCCGCCATTTCCGTCCGAGAGGACCATCGCTCCGATCGCCGCTTCGACACCGACGACCGGGTGGAACGCGAGCTCGGGCGCGACCACGACCGCCCCGCCCCACCCAAACTGCTCACTCTTCGCGTCGCCGATCGGGTGCGCCGCAGCCGCCTCCGCATGGAGGGAAAGCGCGGGCTCGGCGGAGGCGTGCGCGGCGTAGAGCGAGAGCGGAAACGCCAGAAGGACAGTGCACGAGCGCATGCACCGAGAACGGATCAGAGACGTCGGATCTTTAGCGCGGCGCGCGAGATCACCCCAGCCGAGCAAGCGCCGCCGCGCGGTGTGAGGTAGACGGCTTCAGTCGGGGTCCACCGGCGCTTCGTCGTGCTCTCCCTCTTGCTCACTATGGTGAGGTGGCAAAGGCGGCGGTGGAACGCCCGGGCCGAGGGCAGCCGCGGCGACACAGAGGACGCGGACGAGCTTCCAGAGGGTGCGATAGACAGTCCGGAAGACGGCTGTCCACTGGCGCTTCGATGGCGAAGCGCGCCCAGCGTTTTGGGCCATGACAGACCTCCTTGCTGAAACGGAGCGGCGACGGCGTGAGGGGCCGCGCGCGGATCAGCAGAGGAAGACGCTGTTCACTAGATAGTGATCGATCGATACCGAGACGCGCCGGACGGCCCCGCCAGGGGCCACACCACGCACACCGAGAGCGGTCGTCGACAGAGCGGAGGTCGACGAAGCGCAGGTGGAAGCGGCGCGCGAGGAAGCCGCCGCCGAAGACGCCGAGCCATCGGCCCGCTAATCGATGGGCGCGAGCGCGGCCGCAGCGGTGTGCGTTTGCGCGACGAGCACGACCGTGTCGCTCGCCCCGATGCTGCCGCCGCCCCCAGACGCACTCGCGAGGCCGATGAGGGCCCACGCGAGCAAGAACCGCAGAGTCCGGAGCCAACGACGAGGCATGCCGCCGAAAGAGTAGCCTGGTTTTCCTGTTGCGCACCTCTGCCGGGCGAATGGGCTGCAGACCGGTCCCCTCTGCCGACCCTCACTCCTGAGGAAGGACCCGATCGAAGAAGGCGTTGCGGATGACGCCCTCGGGGTCCAAGCGCTGCTTCAAGAGCGCGGCCTCGCGCGCGGCCGTCCCGTACATGGCCCGCAGGTGCTCGCGCGCGAGCACGACGTTCTTGACGAGGTAGCTGCGCCCACCGACGACGACGCAGGCGTCGGCGACGCGCAGGAGGCAGGTCCTCAGGCGCTGCAGCTTTCGCGCGTGCAGGCCCTCGAACATGAAGCTCACGCAGAACCCTGGGAGACCGCGGCTCGCGCAGAGCAGGTAGTCACTGGCGGGTCGATATAGGCAATCGAGCAGGCTCGGGTACACGTCCCAGTCGATGAATCGGCACGCCGCGTCTTCAAGGAATGTGACAAGGCCCGCCAGCGGGACGACATAGGTGACCTGCATGGACGTCATGCGCAGGCCGAGCGCGTCGGCACGCGACTTGGCGACCTCGTTCGCCTCCATGCAGAAGGTGTAGCCGTGAAAATCGTCGACGAAAGGACCGCGCCCGAAGGACAGCGCGTAGCTTGCATGACAGAACGCGTTACTGAGGCGGCTCGACAGAAACGACAGCTCGACGAATGGGCGATACCACGCATACGGCCTGTAGATATGCAGCGGCTTGGTGGCCGACTCTTCGGTGTACCGCGATCGGAAGATGGCGCCGCGCTGCGGAGAACGCAGCGAGAATACCGAATAGACCGCGTCGTCCTGTCCGGGCGCGAGCGACTCGGTGGCGAGACGCGCGGCGAACGGCGAGAGGCCCTCGACCCGCTCGATCGTGCTCTTGACGCGATGCCCGCGGCCGATGCGCAACAGATCGAAAGTGATGTCCGTCACGACGCCGAAGAAGCCGAGCCCGCCGATGACCGCGCGAAACACGTCGTCGTGCTTTTCGCGCGAACAGTGGAGTCGTTCGCCGCAGGGAGTAACGACGGTCAACGCTCGGACGTGATCGCCCGTGTGACCGTAACGCGGCGCAGAGCGTGATAGGCAGTTACCGGCAACGGTGCCGCCGGCCGTCGCGCCCGGCGTCGTGACGAGAATGTGGGGCACGAGGCCGTGGGCGAGCGTCTCTGTAACGATGCGATCCCAGCGCGCACCGCATCCGACTGTGATGGTCGCGGCCTCGACGTCGACTGCGCCTATGTGATCGAGCCGCGATACGTCGAGGACGAGATCGTCGCCGAGCGCCTGTTCATCGAAGGAGCGGCCCGCGGCGCGCACCGTCACACGTCGCTGTTCGCGAGCTGCCCGCCGAAATGCATGGGCAACGCCGTCCGCGTCGAGGGGCCGATCGATCCCGCGCGGCCGCGTCTCGTGGAGTCGGCTGTAGCTGCGGAGAGTCTCGGCGTTCTGCATCCGGGCAGAGACTTGGGTAGGCCTCTGCTCGATACGTCACAACTGGGGAGAGCCCCAGGTGCGGCTCAGGTGATCGCCCAGAATCGACTGATGAGCGCCGTCCGCGACGTGACACCGGCTTTGCGAAGTAGGTGCGTCATGTGAAGCTCGATCGTGTTCTCGGCGCGGCCCTGCGCCTGCGCGATCTCCTTGTTACTGAGACCATGCACGACGAGGGTGAGCACCTCGATCTGTCTTGGCGTGAGGAGCCATTTCGTGGTCGCGATCGAGACGCGCGTCGCTTCGTCGCGATCGTCGTTCGGCGGGTCGATCAGGCCTGCGCCGAGCGTGACGTCGAGGCTCGCGTCTTCCCCCGAGAAGCCGAGGTTGAACGCGATACGGCCCGCTGCAGCAGAGGCGGCGTCGCGCAACCGCTCGAGGCGCGGCGCGACCTTCGGCAGGCGGATGTCGAAGGTGCTGCGCGTCGCCCCGAGCTCCGCAGTGACGACCGCATCGGGCAGACCCAGGTGGTTCGGCAGCGCGCAGAGGCCCGGCGTCGTAGCGCGGAATACGGCGAGGGCCGGCCGCGCGCCCGGGCGAACACTGAAGCGCAAGACGAACCGCTCGTCGGTGCACTCGAGGATCTCGTGCTGGACGGGCGGGAACACGATCGGATTGACCACCCCGTACAGGAATCGATAGAGCGTGCTCGGCGTCACCGCGACGCGGGCCAGTGCTTGAAGCTCTGGTGTCACGGCGGTGTACGTGCTGCGAATCACCTCGCCGAACGCGGCAGGGCTGCCGGCTCGCTCCTCGAGCCGCTCGACCAGGATCGCGTAGTCCTCCCAGCGGATCTGGCGCATCGTCGGCAGAGAGATCGCGTCGAACGGCAGGCCCTCGAACACCGACCTGTAATCGACCCCACCGAGATCGGCGATGTCCAACAGGTAGCGGGCCATGCGCGCCCAGATCATGTGCTGCGGCGATCCGGACGCGTCGACAGGATCCGCTTTCATGTCTTTGCTCCGAGACCGGCTCCGCTTCCGCGCGCAAGGCTAGCGCGGGCGCCGCGGCGTCGAGCTGAAAACGCTGACCGTCTCCACTGAAATGGCGATGTCGAGGCCAGTGCGGCAACATGCCCCAATCGCAGGGTGTCGCCCATGACTTGAAAGAGCTGGCGAATCCGCTCGACGTCCCCGCGCGCCTCAGACGACGCCGATCAGTGTCGCCGCGACCAAGGCACCTTGGTGCAGCTCTCGTTCACCTTGCCGGCGTCATCGAGCGCTGCGCACTCGTGATTGACGCACCCAACCTTTTGCCCCGACCACATGCACCCGTCGTCGCAGCTGTCGGCGTCGGGATGCGCGCCGAGCCAGCTCGCGTTGACGGCGCCAAGCGAGCACGTCTCGACGCAATCGGCGGCGACCTGACACACCCAGCGAGCCGGGTCGTCGGTGGCCGCAGCCGTCGGTGACGCCGTGGGAGTTTGGGTCGGCTCGGTCGCGATAGCAGAACCCGACGGAGGCAGCTCCGGAGCGCTGGACGTGGCGGCCTCTGGAGGGGCCGGGTTGCCGCACGCAGCGCATCCGAGGAGCGCGACCAAGACCCAAGAGGACAGCGAGGCTCGCTTGGTCGGCTTCAGTCCATTACGGCGCGGCATCGAGGGGGGGCAGGCCATGGGTGAGCATGTAATCCCATCGCAGCCAACGACTGCAACCGAGCGGGACGGAAGTTCGCTGCTCAGGCCCGAGTCCGCCCGAAGCATCTTGGTGAGCGGCCAGATCGCCGGCTCGGTCAGCGGCTGCAGTAGGGATGATCGCAGAACGTCGGCTCCGTCTCCGGGTTCCAGCAGACGTCCTTCTTCTCGCAGCACTCGCCACCGGACTTCGAGCAATCGAAGCCAACGCCGGCTTCAGGATCGAAACACTTCAATCGCCCGCCCGGAGGCGGCCCGGCGTTGCCGCCGGCGCCGAGGTCGATGCCGCCGCCCTCGCCGACCGTGACACCGACGCCGCTGCCCTGCCCCGAGCTCGCCCCGCCCGAGCTACCGCTCGTCGGCAACGGATCGCACGCCGCGCCGCCGGTCGAGCCCGAGGTGGACGCCGCGCCGCCTGCGCCGCCCGAGCCGTCAGAGCCGGCGTCGCCCGAGTCGCCGCACGAAACAGTCAGCGCCGCCGATAGGATCACGGCGACCGGAATGGCAATGAGCTCCCGCATGGGGCTGACCCTAGCTCGACCGTGGGGCAATATTCAAGTCTCACGATCGCGCACGAACATCCTGCCGGGCGCGTCATCATGGTTGCAGCTCCAACGACCCCGGCCCAGTCCGACCCGCGCCTTCGACCGCCAGCTCCGCCGTGCGATGATGTCGCAACTCCATGACGCCCATTGCACTCCGACTCCTGCGAGCGACCGACGGCCCCGCGTACGCCGAGTACTTCGCCCGGGGGACCCTCTCGCACCCTGACACGCTGAGAATCGCGCCCTCGGACTTCGCGCAGGCTCCGTTCTCGGTCGAGCCCACAGCCGACGCAGCCACGTTCGCGGCGGTCGAGCTCGACGCGTCTGGCGTCGATCGGTGGTTGGGCGTCGGCGCCGTCGAACGCGAGCGCGGACGCATCAAGCGACGCCACATCGCTTGGATCGTCCGAATGCTCGTCACCGAGCCCGGCCGCGGCGTCGGCCGCGCCTTATTGCGAGGGCTCCGCGCTCACGCCGCGACAATGCCCGGCGTCGCCAAGCTGAACCTGACCGTCGCCGCGCACAACGTCGCCGCCGTGCACCTCTACACCTCCGAGGGCTTCCGCGAGTTCGGGCGGGAAGACGACGCGTTCCGTGTCGGAGACCGGGGCGTCGTCGAGCTGTCGATGTCACGTGCGATTTCCTGAAGGCTCACCCATGCAGAATCTAAAGTTCCTCGACGTCCAAGCGCTCTTCGCGAGTCGACTGGGCACTCGCCTGAAGGACCGCAATCCGCCGCTGTGAGCGGTGGCAGATGAGCGACGGTGCGGGACGAGGGATCGAGTGGCGCGGCCGAGTGGCGCGTCCACCCGTGCTACCCTTCGACGCGTGGACGCGGCCCGACGACAAGCGAGCTACGACGACATCTTGGCGCTGCCGCCGCATGTCACCGGGCAAATCTTGTTCGGCGTGTTGCACGTCTTTCCACGCCCTGCGCCCAAGCATGCGCTCGCCGCCTCCGTGCTCGGCGGCGAGCTTGGCCCCCCATTTCACCGCGGCCGTGGCGGCCCGGGCGGCTGGATCATCTTGGATGAACCAGAGCTTCACCTGAGCGGGCATGTGCTCGTCCCGGATATGGCCGGCTGGAGGCGTGAGCGCATGCCAGAGATGCCGGTCGACAAGGCTTACTTCAGCGTGGCGCCGGATTGGGCGTGCGAGATCCTCTCGCCGAGCACCGCGGCTGTAGACCGCGGCGACAAGCGCGCCGTCTACGCCTCCGAGGGTGTCGGCCACCTCTGGTTCATCGATCCCGAGGCACGCACCCTCGAGGTGCCCGAGCTCGACGGACCCACGTACCGCGTGCACGCGGTGTTCTCGGGCGACGCGAAAGTCCGGGCCGAGCCCTTCGACGCCATCGAGCTCGATTTGGCAGCGCTCTGGGCGCTGTGAAGTGGGTGGGGAGGGAGATCGCTGTCCGGTCGGCCGGCGCTCGACCGGCATGTACGCAGGCCACGTGGATCGGGGCACGAATGAGCGCGCCTGGGCAGATCATGCTCCCCGACCGCTGAGCTCGCGCCTGGTGTTGTAAAACACGGTCCATGTTGCGCGAGCTTCCACAGATTGCTGCCGATCTCGATGCCCTCACGCCGAGCGACTTCGACTATCGAAACCCTGCTGGGCACGCGCGGGAGCGTCTCAAAGCCCTCTGTGACGAGCTGGTAGCGCTCAACGAGCCTGCGGCGTGCGCTCCGATACTGTTCGCGCTCATGGAGCGGCTCGATTCGGCGGACCTGGGAAGCCCGGGGCCGCTGGTCCACACCCTCGAGCAATGGAATGGGGAGCACGAGACCCTGCTCGCCGAGTCTGTGGGTCGGAAGCCCACTCCGCTTTCGCTATGGATGGTGAATCGGATTCTCAACGCGAATCCCCCGGACGGGGCGCAGTGGCTGAAGCTGCTCGTGGCTGTAACAGAGGATCCAACAGCCTCTGCTGAGGCGAAGGCCGACGCCAGGCAGTTCATCGACTACCAGACCAGAAGCGGACGCGGCGGCACGCGGGCTTGACCGTCAGCTGTGTTTGGCCCCGGCCGCCGTGCCCGGGCTGGTTCCATTGGTCGTCCGGGGCGCGACGGCCGTCGCGGCTTTGCGATGGATCGTCCGGTCTAGACCAGTATTGGCGACTCGACGGCGGCGCGTCCTCGATGGCGAGTGGCAGGTTTCAGCTTCGAGACCTGAGCGCGTGCTGCCAGGCGCTATCGAGCACACGCTGTGGCCGCGCGCCGGGCTCGTAGCCCATCGCGCTCCACAGCGGTCGGTCCATCGCGAACCCGTAATACGAGTCGGCGGCTTGGTAGAGCCAGTCGACGTAGATGCTCGGGCCGATGCTGAGCCCGAGGGCGCCATCGAACTGGTCCACGTAGACGACCTCGTGGCCGTCCGCCACCGTCGGCGCTTGCCACGCCGCGTAGCCATGGTGGACCAGCGGGTTCCGCACGAAGCGATAGGCGAGCGCCGCGTACGTGTACTCATCCGCCATGCGGCGCAGCTCGGTTCGCTCACGGACCTCGGAGAAGAGCTGGAGGAACGCATCGAGCGCCGGATCGTCGGCGGGACCGAAGCGTCCGCACGCGTCGCGGTATTCCGCGATCAACTTCGCCGTGGCGTTGCGAGGCTCGTGACGAAGCCAGTCGGCGACGAACAGTGGCACTGCGATGCGGTCGCGAAAGCGATCTGTCGGAGCGAAGCGACGAAGGAATTCGGTGAATCGCAGAGTGCCGGGGACCTCCTTCACCTTCGGCCCGCAACGCTGCAGGAGTTCGGCCGCCGCATCCGGGTCGTCGTGAAACCAGATCGAAACGAATCCGTCGACGCTGACCGCCAGGAGCAAAAGCGCGTCGAGCTTGCGGCCGTCTTCGATGAGCTTGCGTGCGGTCCAGGCGCGATCGCTCATGAAGCTCGGCACCCGAGCGTTGTAGTCGAACCGGCTGAAGACTCGACCCTCCTCCTTGCCGTCTTCGGTGTTCACCTCGTCGCTCATGCCTCGAACCTCGACGGGCGTGCAGCCGACTCCTGACGCCTCAGACAGCCGTCGCCGCCTGCCCCCGCTCCCGCAACCACCGCCGCCGCGCCTCGAAGTCCGGCATCACCCGCTCGACCCGCCGCCAGAACCCGGGCGTATGGGGGGCTCAGTGAGGTGGACGAGCTCGTGGACGACGATGTGCTCGACGATTCGGGGCGGCAGAAGGATCGCGCGCCAGTGGAAGCAGAGCCTTCCGCCCTTCCCGCAGGAGACCCAGCGGTAGCCGAGATCCTGCACCGTCACGCTCGTGGGCTCGACGCCGACGCGATGCTGGAAGCGCTCGACGCGTGACGTGAGCCACGGCCGAGCGCGGGCCTTGTACCAGCGGACGAGGTGATCCTGGCCGGCGCTCGCCTCGCGACGGAGGAGATTGAAGCGCCCTTGCTCCAGCTTCAGCGGGACGTCCTACTCGTCGACGAGGAGTAGGCGGTGGCTGCGGCCGAGGTAGAGGAAGCCCTCGCCGCTCACGAGCTGCTTGGTCGGTGCCGCAGGGCCGAGCGCGCCCTCCTGGGCAAGCTTGGTGTAGACCCAGAAGCGCTTCTCACGGACGAAGCGCTCCAAGGTCGAGGAGGGGCACGCCTCCGGCGCCGACAGGAGCAGCTCCCCGCCGCGCTCGACGGTGATCTGCACAGAGCTCCGCCGCGCGCTGCGCCGCACCTCGAAGGAGAGGTCGCCGACGGTCAGCGTGGTCACGGCTTCCTCGCGAGCTTGCCGAGGTTGACCTTCGCAGGCTCCAGCAGGCGGTCGGCGACTGCGTCGGCTCGGTCGAGGTCGACGATCTCGGTGTCGTAGACGAACTGGAACAGCTCGCCGTGCAGCTCGCGCTGGCGCGTCGCGCTCTTGGCGAACCCGACGTTCGAGACCGCCGCCGTGATAGGGCCGTCCAGAGATCGCGCGTGAGCCCCGCGAGCCACAACTGACCTTCTTCGTCACCGGGCCGAGCTTGGCGCGCTCCTCTTTCAAGATTCGACAGGAAGAGCCGAATCGGCTCCTCTAGGGGTGGCATCATCTGAAGCTGAAAGCGTGTGGACACACTGGCGCGCCAGAACAAGCCGACGGCGAACTGCGTCAGCTTGATCGTGTGGTGTGCATCAGCTGAGAGCAGACCTCTACGAGCGCGCGATCACCGACACCGCCTCGTGAACGCCGTTTCGATACGAAATCACTCGAGCTGCGCCGGCGGGCTC
>Ga0164241_10006298_pt1 | contig 10859 bp, 8 predicted proteins | sample OricomyardsoilBY_FD_108780 | JGI IMG/M metagenome (GOLD analysis project Ga0164241, IMG submission 108780) | Backyard soil microbial communities from Emeryville, California, USA - Original compost - Back yard soil (BY) | ecosystem: Environmental > Terrestrial > Soil > Unclassified | place: USA... | reverse complement strand
CGTTTGGCATAATGCCGTGTGTTCCGAGAGATCTGCTCGATGACCTCGTCACGCGAACCCTTCTTTTCAAGAAGCCATGGCAGCCATTCCCGATAGCCGATCGCCTTCAGCGCAGGAAGGAGACGGCCCTTCGCAAAGTCCAGCAACCGCCGAACCTCGTCTTCGAGGCCTTCGCCGATCATGCTTTCTACCCGTTGGTTAATTCTACGGTAGAGCTCCTCCCGGGGCCGCTCAAGTCCCGCCATAAAGAGGATCCTCTCGGGCTTGTCGGCCTGGCGGGAAAATGCGGACAGCGGCCTTCCTGTTTGAAGCCAGACTTCCCAAGCCCGCTGCAGCCGATAGCCGTCGCGGGGCTGGATTTTGGCCTCACTCTGCGGGTCAACGGCGGCCAGATCGGCCCGAAAGAGGGCTTCGCCTTCTCTCTCCCACTTTTCCCGAACGGTTCGGCGAATCTCAACGTCCGAAGCGGGGGTTTGAGGCAGACCCCATACCCAGTTTTGAAAATAGAAGGCCGTGCCCCCCGAAAGGCAGGGCAAGCCGCCAGACGAAACAATAGCGGCGACAGCCAGATCGGCCTGTTTGACAAAGTCGCCCACGTCAAAGCTCTGACTAGGGTCGAGAATATCAATCAGATGATGGGGAATCTTTTTTCTGAGCTCGGGGGAAGGTTTAGACGATCCAATATCGAGGCCGCGATAGACCTGAACAGAATCAACAGACACAACCTGCGTTTGCGGGGGAAAATGCTCCAAGAGGAGGTCGGTCTTGCCGACCCCCGTAGGACCAAAGAGCAGAACAGCCGCGTTACTCTTCGAGGCGGTACTCAATTTTTTTTGTGAAAATTTGGGACAGAGAGGTCGAAACAACCTTGCCGTGGTGGAGGTTCAAGTCCTCGTCGCCAATTTCTGTAATTTGGCGAGCTCGCCGAATGACGGCGTTCGTGACTTCGTAAATGTTTCCATCGAAGTCCACGATTTTATCGAGAGTAATGCCCATTCAAGCCTCCGGAGCCTTTGACCATAGTGACCAAGAGTGAGTCTGTCAAGGTGACGAATTGCGCTGAAGCTGTGCGATTCGTTTCCCGATCCGGTCGGACTGGTCCTTTTGCCCTGTTTGAATCCAAGCCTGCTGGGCTTCTTTCAGGATCTGAATGCGAAACTCGCTCGGCACAGCGGGCCCGGCCGACTTTTCCACCGACTCCCGCTGACGGGCAGAATCTTCGACCTGCCCCTCGGCCTGAGTCACCTGGGCCAAGGCCCACTTGGCTTTGAAAATAGATAGGTCATCGCCCAAGACGGACGCGGCTTCCAATTCGGTGGTGGCGTTGGAAAGGTCGGACTTTCCAAGGTCCCACCGTCCCAACAGAAGGAGGGCTTCAGACCGCTGCGTGGACCACGGGGCCGTTTGGCCCAATTGCATAAGTTCTTTTCGGGCCGCCTCCGGTTCTGCGTCGAGACGCGACTGGGCCCAGGCCAATGAAAATTCGGTCGCGACTTCGGGGCAAAGTTTCCACGTCCGCGCTTGGGTGACGAGGGCCTCCAAGGTTTGGGGATAAGGAAGAGCCGCAGCGGCGGCGGCCCGGGCCACGGGTGCGGCGGAGGTCTGGCCGCCAAACTTCTTAAAATAATTGGCGTAGCGTTCCAGGGCCTCGTCGGGGTTGCCGCTTTCCAGAAGCGCCCCGGCGGCTCGCGGGAGGGCGGCTTCGGCCACGGAGGAATCAGGGTGCAGTTTGAGCAAGGTTTCGAACGCCTTTTGTGCCCATTCACGGGACCCCGCCAAGGTCGCCGCCTCTCCCCACAGATACCAGGCTTCGGGGTGGGGATCTTCTTTTTCGAGGGCTTCGAGGTCAGCCCACCCTTTTTCTGGTTGATTCAAGCGAAGATAGGCCAGGGCCCGGCCGGTTCGAATCGAGGCCCGAACAGCAGAGCCTCGGGGCCCCCAGTCCGTGCCCCAAGCCTCCAGAGCCCTTTGCGGTAAGTTGGCCGTTAAAAAGACTTGCCCTTGGCGATACAAGGCATCCAGCGTATGAACGGCCTGAGGGTAGTCGATTCGATACCGATGAAAATCAGACGAGGCCAGCTCGGGCTGTTGATTATCTGCGTCGGCCTGAGCCTTGAGCCACAGATCAGCGGCCTTTTCTAGGGGATCATGATGGAGGGTCTCCGCCTTGGAAAGAGCGTCGATTGCCTCGGGAAAAAGCCGGGCGCTCAGCGCGTTGCGTCCCAAGGCCGCCCAGGCGTCTCCCCTCCAAGGGCTTTGCGGCGCTTCCCGAATCAGGCGCTGAAGGCTTCCCCTCGCCAGCTCCGTCTTGCCGGCGTTGACAAAGCTCACCCCCCTCGCCAGGAGAGCCCGTTCGTAAAGGTCACTGGGTTTCAGGGATTGAACCAGTCCATAAAACCAGGCTTCGGCTCGAATCGGCTCCTGACGGGCAAGATACACCAGACCCGTTTGATACTTTGCTTCGTCGACCTCGGCGGACTGAGGAAAGTCGTGCAAAATCCGACTGAAGTCCTCAAGGGCCCCGGTTGTATCCGATTGGGACAAGTCCCAACGCCCCCGAGCCAGGAGCCAGACCGAAGTCTTCTTCGATTGGGGAAAAGACGTAATCAACGTGGTCCAATGCCGTGCCGCGGCCGGACCGTCGTTCGCGGCCATCCAGTCGAGGGCCGATCGATCGAGGACACTTTGGCGCGACTCGCCGCTGGCCGACGGAGAGGATTTTATCCAGGCGTCAAGCGCTGTTGCGGCCTGTGCGTATTTTTCCGACTTTTCAATCCAATACGCATAACGAAGAAGGGCCGCCGCGCCGAGGGTTAGGTCGGGTCCCTGTGAGGCTCGCAGCCACCACTGCGGTTCTGCCTTGCCTTGGTCCTCTGCCACGCGGGCCCGGTCCGAGGCCCACTCTTGTTTTCTTTTGCCGTCTGTTGAAAGCTTCCAAAGACGTTCCAGTGCTTTTTCTTGGGTGCCCACGTCTCCCGTGGCACGGGCAACAACGACAGTACGCGAATCCCAAAGGTTTTCTTTCTGAGGAAAGGCCTTACGTGCCTTTTCAAGAAGTGAGGCTGCTAAGGACCACTTCTGGCGATCCAGAACCAGGTCAAGCGCGAGGGTCCTTGCCGGCAGGTCCCAGATTCCGTTGGGCTCTGCTTGGGAACAACTGTTCCAGTGTTCCAGTGCGGCGGTCACGCGGTTTTGAGCGGCGTCAATCTGCCCCCACGTAAACCAGGCCTGAGCTAAAAGTTCGGCTTCCTGACTTTTTTTCGTAAACTCCTGAAGCGCCTCAACAGCACCGTCGAGTCGGTTAAGCTTTTGCCGAGCCAGAGCCAGATTAAGGACTGCCCTGGTCGTAAACGGTTCTTGATGAGGGTAATGGGCTTGCTCGGCAGACGCTCTCTCTGCCAAGTCCCACTGGCCCGCGGCAAGGGCCGCGGCACCCTGCCAGTACGGCAGACGCTTCCTCAAAGAAGAAAGCGGCCAAGCCCGTTCCATCTTTTGAAAAACATCGAGACTCTCGAGATATTTCTGCTCTTGGTACAGCGCTACACCCTGGAGCAGGGCCGCCGACGGAGCTTGAGGATCGTCGGGGCGGTCCTGGACAAACTGCGCCAAAAGACGAACCGCATTGGGCCAATCCTGATGAGCAAAGGCGGCCTTCCCCTCCTCGAAAGAGGCGGCCGAAAGCCAGCTAGACGAGAGGAGAAGGAACCCGAAAAAGAACCATCTCAACCTAACGGGCCCCCGCGACAGGTTCCCCTGCCGGTTGAGGATTCCATTTTTTGACGCGAAGCGAAAGACGATCATTTCTCAATTCCACCGTAAGCCGGTCGCCGCTTTCCAAAAGGCCCTGGATGATTTTCGTCGAAAGCATATCTTCCAGTTCTTTTTGCAGGACCCGCCGTAGGGGCCTGGCCCCATACGTAACGTCGTAACCCTTGCGAATCAGCCATTCTCTGGCCTTGGGTTTGACTTCAATGTGCAGGTTCCGGGCCAAGAGGCGCTCACGAATCTCGCCGAGCATGAGGTGAAAAATCTGTTCCACCTCGGGTCCCGACAGGGCGTGGAAGACCACCGTCTCGTCGATTCGATTCACAAACTCCGGACGAAAGACCTTCTTGAGTTCGGCCAACGCCGAAGATTTGATCTGAGCGTGCGACAGGGTTCCGTCGCCCGTTTGAAACCCGAGGCTTCCTGACTGGGTAATTTGCCTGGCCCCGGCGTTACTGGTCATCACAATGAGGCAGTTTCGAAAGCTGACCGTGTGACCCAAATTGTCTTGAAGTTCCCCTTCTTCGAGAATCTGCAAAAGAAGGTTGAACACATCGGGATGAGCCTTTTCAATTTCGTCCAGCAGAACGACACTGTACGGACGACGACGAATTTTCTCCGTCAAAAGACCGCCTTCTTCATAACCGACATAGCCCGGAGGCGCTCCCACAAGCCGGCTGACATTGTGCTTTTCCATAAAGTCCGACATGTCCAGCCGAATGAGCGATTCAACGCTTCCAAAAAGAAACTCCGTCAGAGTCTTGGCCAGAAGGGTTTTTCCAACGCCGGTCGGGCCGAGAAAGAGGAAGCTCCCCAAGGGTCTCTGGGGCGAATTGAGCCCCGTACGGCTTCGTCGAATCGCCGACGCGATGGCACCAATGGCCTCGTCTTGGCCGATCACCGATTGATGCAAAACACTTTCGATGTTCAGCAGTTTTTCGGCCTCGGTTTGAGCGATGCGGTTGATGGGAATTCCCGTGATCTCTGACAAAATATTTTGGATATCTTCAGGACGAACTTCCCTGGGATCCAACGCGCCGAGAGCCTCCCAACGGAGCTTCAAATCTTCAATTTCTTGTTTGAGCCGCCGCACATCGTCACGGATGGCGGCCGCCCTCTCATAATTCTGACTGCTGACAAGCTCGTTTTTTTCCCGAGTCAGAGCCTCGACCTGGGTCTCAAGATCCTGTAATTCCTGCGGACGCCCCGAAGTACTGATTTTCTTTTGAGCACCGGCCTCATCCAGCAGATCAATTGCCTTGTCGGGAAGGGATCGGTCACTCAAATAGCGGCTCGACAGGTGCGCGGCCGCCTCTATGGCCTCAGGTGTGTAGCTTACGTTGTGAAACTCGGCGTACCGGCCGCTGATTCCTTGAAGAATTTCAACAGCCTCCTCGACGCTGGGCTCACCGACCAGAACACTCTGAAATCGCCGTTCCAGGGCGGCATCGCGTTCGACATGCTTGCGATATTCTGCCAACGTGGTGGCACCGATACATTGAATTTCGCCTCGGCTCAGCGCTGGTTTGAGCATGTTGGACGCGTCAATGGCGCCTTCGGCTCCCCCGGCTCCAATGATCGTGTGCAATTCGTCGATAAAAAGGATGACGTTGCCGACCGCGGTAATTTCTTTCATCACCCGTTTCAGGCGCTCTTCGAACTCACCGCGGTACTTCGTGCCGGCGATGAGGGCGGCCAAATCCAACACCATCACGCGTTTTCCCAGCAGCGAATCGGGTGCTTGCCCAAGGACGATCTGTTGAGCCAGGGCCTCGACTATGGCTGTTTTGCCCACTCCGGGTTCGCCAATGAGGACCGGATTGTTCTTTGTCCGACGCGCCAATATTTGAATCACGCGGCGAATTTCCCGTTCGCGTCCGACAACGGGGTCGAGAACCTTCTTACCGGCCATCGCCGTGAGATCTCGGCTAAATTCGTCGAGGGTCGGCGTTGCTTTCTTGACGCCGGGGGTAGCCCGCTTCCATCGGGAATCCTCCGCCGAAGGCGCAGCGCCCACCCTTTCCTCACGCGGACGAAGGGGCGTTCCGCCGGACAAATCGCTCACCACTTCCCTCAAGACCTCGATCGTGACCGTACGCCCGTTGAGATAGTTGGCCAACACGCTCCCCTGTTCCGCGACCGTGGCCAAAAGAAGATGCTCCGTACCAATGTATTCATGCCCCAGGTTTCTCGCCTCATTGGCGCTGTCTTCCAAAATCTTCTTGCCGCGTTTCGACGGAGGCACGTCGCCCAGAATAAACCCGGAGGCTTTTCGAGGAATGGTCTTTTCCACTTCGGATTGGAGTTCGGCAAGGTCGAGGTTCAGCGATTTGAGCGCCTTGTACCCTATCCCCTCGCCGTCTTTAAGAAGGGCGAGGATCACATGCTCGGGCAAAAGAAGATCAGAATGAAAACGCCGAGCCTCTTCTTGGGCCAACACCGTAAGAATGCGCTGGGCACGTTGCGTCAGTCCTTTGAACATGCGGTTCCCCCTCTCTCAATATAAGGAAATATCCTACGAGATTTCCAGCTTCTTCAAGACCAGCTCAGGGATCCCTGGTTTTGTGATCAACCACGATCGATGGGAGCCCTTACGGACATCGGCCGGCACGGTGTATTTTGTGATTTCTTGGGCAAAATGGGGCGTCGCAGCCGGGATTTCGAGGCGAAACTTTTGAAAGTTTGTACTAAAAAACAGGACACCGTCTGGATTCAAAAGTTTGAGAGACCGCTGGATCAGAAATCCGTGGTCTCTTTGCACGTCGAAGGTACCGTCCATTTTTTTGGAATTGGAAAAGGTAGGCGGGTCGAGCACGATCACGTCAAATTTTAACGACGCTTCGGACCGGAGGAACTCAACAGCGTCCCGCTTCAAAAATTTATGACGGGGACTCTCAAGACCGTTGAGTTTAAAATTCTCTTGGGCCCAATCGAGGTAGTTGGCGTTGAGGTCGACAGACGTCGTCTCAAAGGCCCCGCCATGCGCGGCGTACACAGAGAAACTTCCCGTATAGCAGAACAAATTAAGCACTTTGCGGCCCGCAGAAAGGTCCCGAATGTAGGAGCGGGACCAGCGATGATCAAGAAAGAGTCCTGTATCGAGGTAGTCAGAAAGATTGATCAAAAACTTGAGTCCGCCTTCCCGGGCCACAGCCGTGTTTCGCTGTTGGTCCAACTTCTCATACTGATCGTTTCCTTTCTGTTTCCTCCGAACCTTGAGGTGGATTTTTGATCGATCGATTTCCAAATACTCCGCACAGGCAAGAATGAATTCCTCAGGAACCTCGTCGTCCCCAGACTCCAAAAGAATCGACCACACGAGTTGGTTTTCGTACAGATCGATGACGAAGGGAAAAGCATTCAGGTCCTTATCGTAAATCCGGTAACAAGAAACACGATTTCGAGACGCCCATTGGCGCCGTTCACGCCAGACGCGGGCCAGGCGTTCGAGAAATTCGGGACGTTGATCTAGAGGTAACATTTGGGTTCAAGTCCATCGAGATAGGCCCACAGTTCCACAAGGGGTTTGACCGGGCTCGCCTTTATTTTTGGCGACAAGACTTCTTCCACTTGGAAGAACCCAACAGTCTCGGTCATGTGGACCTCGATTCGAATGGGCGCTCGGTCGCCCGGCAAAATATTGACCTTTTCGACGGCTGCCGCCGAATACTTGTGAATGTCGCCCAAGCGCGCGTCGGTACTCAACATCATGGGGATTCGCGCTCGGCCTTTTTCCATGTCGCAACCATCGGCAACCAAAATGAGTCCTGCTTCAAGACTGTGAATGGGAATGGACGCCATGTGTCCCATAATACATTCCATGGAAAGGGAGCGTAAAATGACGCGTTTGGCCAGGGACGACGGGTAGAGTTGGGCCAGGATTCGTTCCAAAATGGGAATAGCCAGCCAAATGCCGGTGTTTTCATGAAACGACCGGCCGATGCTCATGCCGATGTCGTGAAGAAAAGCTGCCATCACGACGGCGGTCAGGCTGTCTTCAAAGGTACCTACATCCTCGCGCTCAAGATTGAGGGGAATACCTTTATCTCGCAGAAACAATGCCATTTTGACAGAGTTATATGTGACTTTGCGCATGTGTACGGGACCGTGGTCGTTGTACCCCAAGCGCTTAATGCTCACGATATTGGAATATTCTTGAAGGGCCTGAACCTCGGCGTCGCCGCGAAGAAGTTGATAGGCCTTCAGGGGCAGGACAAAACCTGCTAGTTTGGCTTCAATTTTATCATTGATTTGAAGCTCTTTGGGAGAATGCATTTATGTTTCCTTATCTCGTATTTGTTGAATCATTTGGGGGGCTACGGGGTCCTCTGGATCGTATTCCAGGACCGCTTCAAAGAAGCTCTTGGCTTCGTCGGCTTTGCCTAAACGCAAAGCGACAACCCCCAAATTAGACATGATCTTTGTGCTTTCGGGGTCGAGGCGAAGAGCCTTTTCCAACCAACGGCGAGCCTGATCGAGCTCGCCCACTTCCATGGAACAGATGGCCATTTCATTGTAGGTATCGACGTTCGTGCCGCCTGTATCGAGAGTCTTTTGAAAGGCCTCTAACGCAGGCTTCCACTGGGACAGGCGGCGATGGGCCCATCCCAGAAGAAACCACCCGTTCCAAACTTGAGGGTGCTCTTCCAAAAAGCGTTCTATTCTTTCGATCCCCTCGGTTTCCTGGCCCAAAAGGATGAAGTCATAGGCTTCCTTAAAAAGCGTGTCGAGACGCCCCTGACGATCGGCCTCAGCCAAGGCCTTTCGGGCAGCCTCAATCTTTTTGGTGTCCTCACGGGCAAATTCGAAAAATGTTTCAAACAAACCGCGAGCGCGCTCAAGATTTTTTTGCTTCAGGTGAAAGAAGCCTGCGTAAAAATAGGCGTCCGGCAACGGCGGCGAGGGAACCAGCGATTGGCTGAACTTCTTTTGAGCCAAATCGAGAAGACGGTCCGCGTCGTTGCTCTGTCCCCGCTGACTGAGTGACTCGGCCTGGTCGTCGTACAAGAGGGCAAGATTGAGCAAGGTCCGGGGATGGGTCGGATCCAGGCCCTCGAGGGCCAAGAAAATCTCCTCCGCCAACTGAAATTCCTTGGCTTGCGCCTTAACGATTCCTGTTGCCGAAAGTTCCTGCCACACGTCGGGCCGCACCGCCAAGACAAAATCCCGATAGTACTCAAAGTCACTATGGTCTCGTTCCCAGGCCATGATCTTCAACATGGCGGCAATAATCTGCTCCCAGCTCAAGTCTTGCAAACGAGGAACTTCGTCCACCCGCCCCGCGGACCAACGGCCCTCGACAGGCAGAGGAATTTGGGGATCAAGATGAAAATCCGCCACGCTCCTTGCCAATTCGTCGGGAACTTGCAAGTAGTAAAGCTTGTACTGAGGTTCATGAAAGGCCATGGACTATCCTTGAGACGCAGGGGGAATTTTCAATAAGCGAATCGCGTCGTTGAGTTTTAGTTTGTACGCATGAGGAACCGATTTCTCGTCAAACTCAAGGGCCGCCTGAGTAATATCGCGGCGGCCGGGAACCGAATCAACGCGTAGAAAGGTTCCCGAGATTTGGAGGACTTGCGCGGTGTCTTCGATCACCAAACGCAACAAAGCCGTTTTCCCCATCAGAAATTTGGCGACGCCTGGAATGAGAATCAAGGCCCCGCTAAAAGACAGATCCCGGATCAAACATTTTCGATCAACTCCCTGCACCGCTATAATTGTGTTGCAAGAAGTAAAGCCAAGTTTATGGACCGTGTTCTCGTTTACAGGAACGCGAACGTCTTTTCGCTTTTGAGCATTCACATTGGCTTCGAGAAACCGGCCCAAGAGTTCGATGAGCGTGTCCGAAGGCCGTTGGGTAAACTCCAGCGTCATAAAGAACAAATCATTCTTGGTCGTGCTGTTATAACGGGTGTAGCCGGTAATTTTTCCTGTTGCAAAGAAGGTCAAGGGCTCCACTTTGTCTGGAACCCGAAACCCGTACCGCAAGGACACGAGGTTGCTTCCCGTTCTGAGTTTCTCCAACTGTTCCGGTTTTAAGTTCAGGATGATCTTTGCCCCGTCGAGTGAAGTGCTATAAAGAAGACAGGACCATTGGGTGCCCAGGAGCTTAAGCAAAACCTGTTCCTGCAAAAAACCAAGAAGCTGAGAGACATCACGGGTCAGGGTCACGTCGATCGCGCGATAGAGATCGTAATATCGGGTTAATTGTACACTAGTGACAATAGCCATTGTTATTGCAGAATGGAATCGATTTTGGCAATCAGATCTTGTGTGATACGCTCGGCCTCTTCGGCTTCAGGGGCACTCAGCGTACCCGCGTGACGTGATCGTTCCTTGAGCAGTTCGTCGGCAACAACAATCCCCGTCAACAAAGCAACCTTCAGAGGATCCTGCAACGAGATTCCCCGCCGCGTCTCTTCCACCTTCTTCTCATAATAAGCGACAACTTCTCTGAGATAGTCAAGATTCTCTGAACTTTTTAGAGAGAATGTGGTTCCTAACAAGGAAACAGACAATAAATTTTCCGGCATCACCGGTCTCAGAAGATTCCCAGGCCCGGCTGTTGGTCGGGCTGCGGTACTACTTCGTCTTCTTCCTCAGAGGGAAGAACTTCGAGTTCCACGGATTCAGGAATCTCCTCCGCCGAAGTCAAATCGTCGAAGGTGCCTTGCTCTTCGGCTTCAACGAGAGCCGCGAACTCAGCCTCAAACGAAGCGGCTTCGCTTGCGGGTGTCTCGGTGTCAGCCATGCTCTCGGGCTCGGCAGAGAGAACCTCGTCGTCGGGAGCGATTTTTTCGATGATGACCGAAACTGGTTCGGGTGTAAGAGGCAAGGGGCCTCGCGCTTGCATCCGTGATTCCGTTTCGGGGATTTCTTCCTGGATCAGGTCTTCAGAGGGAGACGAAACAGCCTCAAGATGGTCCAACTCTTCCAGCGCACTTCGGATTCCAGATTCCATTTCCGATTGAGCCGTTTTGAACGACTCCATCATGGATTCCAGCTCCTGAAGCTTCACCTCAGTGTCTGAAACACGACCCCGAAGAGTGTCGTTTTCTTTACGAAGGTGGCCAATGAGTTGAACAGCTTGT
>Ga0164241_10006297_pt1 | contig 10861 bp, 8 predicted proteins | sample OricomyardsoilBY_FD_108780 | JGI IMG/M metagenome (GOLD analysis project Ga0164241, IMG submission 108780) | Backyard soil microbial communities from Emeryville, California, USA - Original compost - Back yard soil (BY) | ecosystem: Environmental > Terrestrial > Soil > Unclassified | place: USA... | reverse complement strand
CGGATCTGACGCGGGGCACGCGCGGCTGTCCGAGTCAGCACGTCGAACGTGGCGTCCGTGCTCCCGTCATCGACCAAGACGAACGAGGTAGCCTCGTGCGTTCGGCAATAGTCGATGAATTGGTCGGGCATGAAGCGTTCTGCTTCATTGAAACAGGGGACTACGATCGCCGTTGCTTGCATAGAGCCCATGCGCTCAGCCCTGGAAGTTTGATGCCGCGTGAAGCCAGACTCAGAAGCACGGCGTTGTCCCAGTCGAGAGCGGTCTCGAGCGCGCGAGTGACGAGCGTCGAGCCACTCCACGCACCGATCCCAAAATCGTCATCGGTTCGCGGTTTGAGCGCTTGCAACACTTTGGACGCGCCGCGCCCAGGCAATAGCGACCCGAACAAATAGCCGCTCGCCTCGAGCTCGAACTCCGCCAGGATGCTCACACGCTCGAGCTGGGCCAACGTGTACCGGCGGAAGTGCTTGAGCGCGCGATCGTGATGGGTAAAGAGGAGCTGAAAAGCGGGGACTGTGATCAGGACACGCCCATCGTCCGTCATCCGCTCGCGCACGATGCGCAAGAGCGCTTCGTCATCCGCGACGTGCTCGATCACATCACAGAGCAAACACAAGTCATAGGAAGCCGGCCCGGCGCTCGCCCAATCGTTGGCGTAGGTCACCTCGGCCCCAGACAACGCGCGACATTGCACTTCGGTCAGCTGAATATCGAAACCGAGCAGCCGTCTTGCGCCGAGCGCGCGCTGCAGATATTCGCCCGTAAATCCGTCCCCGCACCCGTAGTCGAGGACCGAACGGGGACGGACCTCGGCGGTCCGCAGAATGCGCTCCAAAGCCCGCGCGCGCGCTGTCTCCCACGGATGACGCGTCCGCCCGCCCCGCATCTCACTCAAATCCATCTAGCTCACACCCGGCAACATCCTGAAGGGTGACTGCAAAGGCTGCGCCAAGGCTGACCCTGGGCGATGGCGCTGTTCTAGAGCGCCGAGCCTCGTGGGTTGGCACAGCTTGACCCAACTGCCGGACGCGGAAGTCCGAGTTGGCGCTCGTCTGCGAATGGGCAGCGCGGAGTGTGAGCTGCCCCGAGCTCAGGGGGATGCAAGCGGCGCGGGATCCCGCGCCGCGCGACGCGGGGGATCTTGCGAACCGCTTACTGTGCGGCTTCTTCGCCGACGGCGGCTACGGTGCCGAGCGTGACTCGCACCGTGTGCAATTGCTTGTCGTCGAACGCGGGGATCACGTTGCCGGCGATCTCCACACCATCAACGACCAGCTTGCGCACGCCCTTCGAGACGTGGTCCGGATTCGTGACTTCGATGGCGTACTCCGCGCCGCGGAATTGGCGGCGGACGCTGAAGCCGTTCCACGCCTTGGGGATGCAGGGGTTGATCTCGAGGCCGCCGTAGCTCGGCATGATGCCCAAGATGTGCTTGGTGCCTGCTTGATAGGTCCACGAGGCGGTGCCGGAGAGCCAGCTGTTGCGCGCCAAGCCGAACAGCGGGTGTTCGTTGCCCAAGATGTTTTGCGCGTACACGTACGGCTCGCACTCGTAGGTGTCGATTACGTCGTTCTTCGCGGCGGGGTTGATCTGGTTGTAGTACTCGAACGCGCGGTCGCCGTTGCCGACGAGCGTTTCGGCGATCATCACCCAAGGGTTGGCGTGCAGGAAGATGCCGCCGTTTTCCTTGGCTCCCGGCGGGTAGGTCGTCACGCCGCCCTTGGCGGGATCGAAGCCGTCATAGCCCGGGCCGCTGAGCTTGATACCGTTCGGCGTATTGAGCAGGCGATTGACCGACTCGAGCGCGCGCTCGGCGCGGTCACGCGGCGCAAAGCCGGAGATCACCGGCCAGCTCTGGCCGTTGGTCCAGATCTGGCCCTGCGCGTTCTTTTTCGAGCCGACGGGTGAACCGTCATGGTCAAAGTAGCGCACGTACCACTCGCCGTCCCAGGCGAATTCGTTGACCAGGCCGCGCATGTGCTCGTAGTCCGCGCGATAGCGGTCCGCCTGCGCGTGCTCGCCCCGGAACTCGCACAGCTCGATCATGTCGAGCAACGCTTTGCCGTACTGATTCGCGACGAACAACGACTCGGCGCCGGTCTTCAGGTTGACCGTGTCGTTCCAGTCTGCGAAGCCGAGCAGGGGGAGACCGTGGCGGCCGACGTTGGTCTTGGTGAATTCGAGCGCGCGTTCGAGGTGATTCAGCACCGTGCCCTGCTCGCGCGGGGCGCCGTGCTTGTCCTTCTCGTAGTAGGGGAGCACGCGGTCGAGGAAGCGCAAATCCCCCGTTTCTTTCAGGTACGCGCAGACCGCGAACACGATCCAAAGATGGTCGTCGCCGTAGAACTTGGGGCGATCTTCGTACTCGCGAGAATCACCCTCGTTTGCCACCATGGTCGAGGCGTAGAACTGGTGCATCGCCGAGCCGTTGATCTTTATCACGCTCAGCAACTTTTCGATCAGCTCGCGCGCTTCTTCCGGCATGGCGCTCATCACGCCCATCACGTCTTGGGAGCTGTCGCGAAAGCCGATGCCGCGGCCGCCGAAGCCCAGCTGATACAGCGACAGATCGCGCGACCAGTTCTTGGTCATGTAACACTGCCGGGGGTTATGCACGTTCAGCATGCTGTTCATGCTGGCGTCGGGCGTGTCGACCTGCACGCGCGCGAGGTACTTGTTCCACTCGACGCTCATGTTCGCGAGCGCGGCGGACACGGCCTCGTGACTGCGGTACTTTTCGAACACAGCGCGGGCGCTCGCGAGGCTCTCGGCCCGCGTGCCTTCTTGCTGGGTGAGTAGGGTGATGAAACGCTTGGTCTCACCCGGTGCGAGCGCGCCGAGCGGCAGCAGCAGCGCGCCGATGTTGTCACCGCGCAGGGCCAGGCTGTTCGAGAGCTCGGGCTTTTCCAGGCTCAATGGGCGCTGGAACGAGCCATACTCGTTGTCGCCCAAGAACACGCGGCGATCCGTTTCGAAGGAGCTGACCTTCACGTTGGCGGTGAAGTACGTCTGACGCTGATCGCGATTCATGAACGCGAACTGGGCCAGGATCTTGCGTCCCTCGCCGTCGTCGTGCGCCTCGCTCATCATCGTTTGCGGCACCCAGTCCGCGTTCGTGAATTGCTTGAGGGCGTCGAAGTGCGTGTACTCGAGCAGCGGCACTGCATCGAGCTCGACTGGCTCGGCGCTCAGGTTCGTGACGCTGATCTCCTGCACCAATACCGCCTCGCCCGTGGGCACGAATACGCGGATCTCGCTCTTGATGCCGTGAAACTCCGTGCTGAAATGGCTATACCCGAGGCCCACGCGGCACTCGAAGCGGTCGTACGCATCGAGCGTGGGTACGAACAGCGGCGAGAAGATCTGCGTGCCCTTACTCGAACGCTTGCGCAGGTAGAGCGTTTGCCCTTTGAATTGCGAGCCCGGCAGCTGCGGGATGTACTTGGTGATGCGATTCAGCGCGGGATCGCCCTTGCACACCAGGAGCCCGCCCGTGTGGTCGACGAAGCCACCGAAGCCGAGCGTGCCGACGTAATTGATCCATTTGACCGGCGTGCGCGGGTTGGTGATCACGTATTCGCGGGTCTGGTCGTCGAAGTAACCGTACTTCATTGTCGCGGAGGTCCTAGCAGGGGCAGGGTATGGAACTAGTTCCCTATTGTGGCATCGGCGTCCGCCCTGGCGCAACCGGTTGTTGGGGGGAACCGGTTCCAACGGCGAGCGAACTTTCGTCCGTCGTGAGCACTCGCGCTGTCTCGCGCTGACACAAGCCTGCTACTCGGGCGTGTCGACCGCGATGCCGGCCATGAACGCCCGCTCGACCGCGGCATAATCGACCGTCACGTTCAACCTCGCGAGCACGGAATAGAACCCGAATTGGAGGCGGTTCATGAACACCATGCCCTCGGGTAGCGGCACGAAATTGCCACCCTTTTTGAACATGACTTGTTTCATTTCGCCGATCTCGAGCACCAACTGGCGCACGAACTCGCGGGTGACTCGGAACGGTGACGCAAACAAGGGTTCGAAGCACCGCCGCGAATAGGCAATGGCCATGTCTTCATACAGCCCGCCGCGGGTTTCCATGATCACTCGAACCTGCTGGGCAAAGCCCTGCTCGTCGCGCGCGCCCGCAGCTCGGTGTAGCGCACGCGCCGGGCCGAGACGGCCGCCGTGGATCGGTTGCACGCAACCAAAGTCGAGGAACGCGATGCGACCGTCGGGTTGGAAAACATAGTTTCCCGGATGCGGATCGGCGTTGAACATGCCGCCCACGAGGTTGCCTTTGAACACGAAACGCCAGAGCGCCTCGGCATAAGCGCGCCGCTCAGCTTCGCTCTTCGCGGCCGCTGCGTCCAAGTCGACCCCTTCCACGAACTCGCTGGTGAGCACGCGGTTGCTCGAGCGATCAGCGATCACGCCCGGCACGAAAATCTGCGGATCTCCCTCGAAAAGCTGGGCAAATTCGCGCTGCCGTCGAGCCTCCAAGCGGTAATCGAGCTCTTCACGGAAGCGCGTTTTGATCTCGTTCAGTAACCCTCGAGAGTTAGCGCCCTTGCCGACCAGCGTCGCGGCGAGCGACTCGAGCATGCCCGCGTTTTCGAGGTCGCTCTCGACGGCTTTCGCGATGCCGGGATGCTGCACCTTGACCGCGACTGCGCGACCGTCCAAGAGCCGTGCGCGGTGCACTTGGCCGATCGACGCGCTGGCGATCGGCTCATCCTCCCAATCGCCAAATAGCTCGGAAATCCCGGCGCCGAGCTCGAGTTCGACGAGCGCTCGGATCTCTGCACTGGTCGAAGTGGGGGCTTGGTCGCGCAATTTGCGCAGCGCGGCCTCGTACGATTCACGCTGCGCCTCGGGCACGATGCCGTCCACGTAGCTGGCCATTTGTCCGACTTTGGCCGCGACGCCACGCATGGTTCCGAGCACGTCGGCCGCGAGCTCTGCCGCATTTTCGCCAGTCTTCGAGAACAGCAGGCTGGCGCTGGTCCGCGCGCCCAAACCTGCGAGGCGCACCAAGCGCCCCATGCGACCTTCAGGGATTTTTCGATCGTCTGCCAAGCGCCGCGGAACATGGCACCGACCGCCGCTCAGCGTAAGGCGCTGTAGGCAGATCCAAGCAAGATTGCTCGAATTCATGGGAAATTGCCGCGAAGGCGGCATCCTGCGACAACCAAAGCCGCCATCGAGAGCGACAAATGCGCGAATGCGCGGTAGACAGCCTGGGGCATGCTTGCAGGGCTCGATCGCGTAGCCCGGTGGATGTATGATGAAAGGCCGTATGTTTGCGCAGTTCGGCTCGTTCTTCGCCCGTCGGCAACTCATCGGCGCCTGCCTGCGTGGCTCGCTGCTAGTCGCACCCGCGCTCTCGGTGAGCCTGATCGCGCATCCGGCCGCGGCTCAGGACAAGAAAGAGCTATCTCGTGCGCGCGCGCAGTTCCAACGTGCGATCGAGCTCGAGCAAGCCGGCAATTACAGCACCGCGCTCGAGCAATTTCGCGACGTCGGTCAAGTGCGCATGACGCCGCAGGTGCGCTTTCACATCGCCTCGTGTGAAGAGAAGCTCGGCCGCCTGGTCACCGCGCTGGGCGGATATCAGCTCGCGTTCGCTGATGCAGACAGCGTTGGTGAAGACTTCAAGGCCGAGGTGAACGCGGCAGTTTCGCGCTTGCAAGCGAGCATTCCCAAGCTGGTAATTCAGCGCGGTGCTGGCGCCGAAGCGGCGGAAATTCAGCTCGATGGTGTGGCGCTTGGCGCAAGCTCGGTTGGAGTGCCGGTGCCGCTCGACCCGGGGCCGCATGCCATTTCAGCCAAAGCCCCGGGCGCGCTACCGTTCAACCAAACGGTGACCATTCTCGAGAACGAGCAAAAGACGGTCGATGTCACGCTCGCTCCGGAGCCGCAAGAAGCACGACCAGCAGTGGTCATCAACGAAGGGCCTCCGCTCGAGAAGGGGAACCCGCGCCTCGTCCCGTACGTGATTGGCGGCGTGGGTATCGCCAGCTTGATCGGCTCGGGCGTGCTGTTCGCCATGCGCCAGAGCACGTTGCACGATCTCGAAGCGGTCTGTGGGCCGAACCGCGACGCATGTCCGAGTTCAGCGGCGGGCGACTACTCGAATCTCAAGCTGTACAACGTGACGTCGCAAGTGGCGCTCGGCGTCGGGGTGGCCTGCGTGGGCACGTCCGTCACGATGTTGCTGCTCCAGCGCAAGCAGGCACCGACGAGCGCGGGAATGACCCTGATCCCGAGCGCGCCGAACAGCCTGGCTGGCGCTTCCTTGGCCGGTCGCTTCTAGCGCGACGCGCCGGCGCGCAGCTCAAAAACCCGGATCTTCACGCCACTTGGGTGGCTTGGGCTTGGCGGTGGGCTGCGTGGGCGGGGGTTGCACCGCCGGGAGCGGCTTTGGCGTCGCGGAGGCGCGCGGCGCGCTCACCGTGGGAGGTCGGCTAGATGCGCTCGCGTCGGCCGCAGGCGGAGCGCTTTCAGCGCTCTCGATCGGCGGCAAGGAGGTCGGAGTCGGCACAATCTGCGCGGCACTGGGTGTGGGCGCGACCTCAGGCTGCTTGTTTACGATCGAGGGAGTCGGCTTTGCCGCTTCGGTGCTCGGTGTTTGCGAAATCGCGAATGCCACGGCTGCGGCCAACACTAGCCCCGCAACGACGGAAACCACGAGAACCGTGCGCTTGCGCGTAGGCGTAGGCGTCAGCTCAGGCTCATCAACAGCCGGCTGCTGCTGGGAACCGAGGATGCCGAAGGTCTTGCTCTCGTCACCTAGCGCGGCCGCGCTCACTCCCACGTCCGCGATCGAACGTCGTTGGGACTGAGTCAGCGGATTGATGTCCGGGTTCGAGCGCGAGCCTTTGCGGTCGGCTTGCGCAAGCGCTTCAGCCAGCGCGGCGCGGCTCTCTTCACGGCGATTGCCGAACAGCTGACGGATGAACGCGCCGACGTCTTCGTCCGTGTTTGCGCGTTCGGCGGGAGGCAGGCAAAGGTAGAGCGCTCGTTGGAACTCGCTGGCGGTCGAGTAGCGGTTCTTGGCATCCTTCGCCAAGGACTTGAGCAAAACGGACTCGAGGCTGGGTGGATACTTCGGTAGGAACTTGCTCGGCGGCACCACCGCTTCGTCCGAGGCGATGGTGTACATCGTGGCGGCCTCACTTTCGCGCCTGAACGGGTGTTTCCCGGTGGTGAGCGAGTAGAGCACGATGCCCAGAGCGAAAACGTCCACGCGGCGATCGATCGCTTCACCGCGCACCTGTTCGGGCGCCATGTAGCTGACCTTGCCCTTGAGCTGGCCCGCGACCGTTGCACTGCCGCCCATGGCAGTGGCCTTGGCAACGCCGAAATCAACCACCTTCGAGACGCCGTCGTAGGTGACTAAAATGTTTTGCGGCGACACGTCACGATGGACGAGCCCGATCAGGTTGCCTTTAGCATCGCGCAGCTCGTGCGCAGCGTGTAGACCGGCGCAGGCGTTCATCACGATGCGCACTGCGACGGGCAAGGGGACGCCACCGGCGGCTTTCGCCGACTTCATCAGCTGGTTGAGCGGCACCCCGTCGATCCACTCCATCGCCAGGTAGAGGACGCCCTCTTGTTCGCCGAGGTCGGAGATCTCGACCACGTTCGGGTGCCGGATCTGCGAGGCAAGTCGTGCCTCATCCAAGAACATCTGCTCGAACTGAGCGTCTTCACTCAACTTCGAGAGCATCGTCTTGACCGCGACGATTTTCTGAAAGCCGCGCGTGCCCTTGACGCGCGCGGCCCACACCATCGCCATCCCACCAGTCGCGAGCGGCAACAGTAGCTCGTATCTCCCAAGTACGTGTCCCTGGGAAATTTCCCCAGCAACCGAGCGTGGGGAAGTGGCGTGGGACGCGTTATTCAAATCAGATCGTGAAAGATTTGCAGACTCGGGCCCCCGGCTCAAGGGTTCAGGGCGATCTTTTTGCCAGCGGCACGAGGATTTCCGGGCGCGACTCCGATGATCTGCGAATTGGTGCGATTGTGCACGAATGTGTCGATTGCTTGACCGCCCGTTTCTTTCGCGCCGCAGCCGAAAAGAGCGCCCCTGGCACCGAAAGGCCGCCAGGGGCCTCCTCCGCGAAAAGAATCAGTCGTGAACTGTTACTTTGACCATTTGCACGGGCGTCGCCGGGCGATCGCCGGCGGCCGTCGGCGTGGTCTCGATCTTCTTCACGATGTCCATGCCCTTGATGACTTTTGCAAACACCGGGTGCTTGGACGCGCCGGGTGTGAACCAATCAAGATAGGAATTGTGAACGGTGTTGATGAAGAACTGGCAGCTGCCGCTGTCGGGGCGGCCAGTGTTGGCCATCGACAAGGTTCCGGGTTCGTTCGAGAGCTTGGCGTCCGCGGGGTGCTCGTCTTTGATCGTGCCGTCGGGTCCGTTGCCCGTACCTGCACGGGGGCTCTTGGGATCCTTGCTGTGCGGACAGCCGAATTGGATCATGAAGCCGTTGATCACCCGATGAAAGTGCAGCCCGTCGTAGAAGCCGGACTTTGACAGCTTAATGAAGTTCGCTGCCGTGAGCGGCATCTTGTCAGTGAAGATTTCGATTTCCACGTCGCCGAGCGAGGTGGAAAGAGTCGCGGTGGGGTTCGCCATGGGGGCGCAACCTAGCAGCTCACCCGACGCGCCGTCACCAGCCATGGACGCGCCCGCGGACGCGCATCGCAATCGCTTCAATCCGTATGAAAAACAAAGACATGGCCACAGCGACGGTTTATAACCCCCATCCGGTAGCTGCCATGAAGGACCTTCTCAAGACGTCCGACCTCAGTCGGGCTGACTTCAAGTACTTGCTCGCCCGCGCGGTGAAGTTCAAAGCCAAGCCCTATCAACGCTGCACGGCGTTGCAGAACGACTCGGTGGCCATGTACTTCAGCAAGCCATCCACGCGCACGCGTGTGTCCTTCGAAACCGCGATCGGTCGTTTGGGCGGCCAAGCGATCAGTTTGGGACCGAATGACGTGCAGCTCGGTCGCGGGGAAACGATCGAAGACACAGCGCGCGTCCTCAGCCGATTCGTGCGCGCGTTCGTGATTCGCACCTTCAAGGACGAGGACGTGGAGCGCTTTGCAGCAGCGGCTTCCATTCCCGTGATCAACGCGCTCACTGACGGTCATCACCCGTGCCAGAGCTTGGCTGATTTGATGACCTTGGCCGAGCAGCGTGGCCCGCTCGACAAGTGCAAAATTGCCTATATCGGGGACGGCAACAACGTAGCTGTGAGCCTGATGGAAGCCTGCGCGCTGATGGGCACCAACTTCGCGATCGCCGCGCCCAAGGGCTACCAGGTCCCCGCCGCATTCGTGGACGCCGCCCGCAACGTGGCCAAGCGGAGCGGCAGCGAAATCGTGATCACCGAGGATCCAGCGGAGGCGGCCAGCGACGCGGATGCGCTGTACACGGACGTCTGGCTCTCGATGGGTGATTCGGACGATCAAAAGGCGGCCCGTCAGCAAGCCCTGGGCCCGTATCAGATTCAGGAAGCCACGTTCGCGACTGCCAAGCCGGACGCCATTTTGATGCATTGCCTGCCGGCCCACCGCGGCGAGGAAGTGTCGGCAGAGGTGGCTGACGGCCCGCGCTCGGTCATTTTCGATCAGGCGGAAAACCGCCTGTATACGGCCCAGGCCGTGCTCTACGCGCTGATGGAGCACAAGCTCGAAGGCGCCAAGCGCTAACCTCCAGCGCCGCGGTTTTTGGCTAAAGTTCGCGCGGATCCGGCCGTTGCTGGCGATGGATGTCCATCGCTGGCGACCTACTGACGACTGCGACCCCCGCGCGGCTCTTGTGCCGCCGAGGAACTTGGGTGCTGGAGCTGGTCAAGCTCGTGCCCGTCGACCGCAATGTGTTTCAGCCGCGCGTGCAGCGGCTCGAGGGCGCCGAGGCGGTGCTCCAACACTTGAAGCGTTCCGGAGAGAATCCCTCGCTTGCCGCAGCGGCATCCCAGCTCATGCGCGGCGCACGCTCCGACGAGGAGCGTGCCTTCGACGCGGTCGATGGCGATTGGGTTCCCGGTGACCTTGCTCCCCGTCGAGACGTGCATCGCCCAAGCACGGTGCCGCCAGGGACTAGCCACGCGGGTGAAGTCGCGGAACTGCGCGCCGAGCTGCTGGTCCTGCGCGCCTCTCATGAACGGCTCCGTGAACGCGTGCAGCGCTTGGAGGCGCAGTGGAACGCAGCCAATCGCGGGCGCGAGGTGCTCTCGGTCCCGCCCACACCTTCGTTCGCCATGCCCTCGGGTTCGGATGCGCCGCTTCCGGCGCAGTTTGCCGCGGCGGCGACTCCATTCGCGGCGGCCGTCACGCGGGTTTCAGGAGAGCCTTCCGTTGTTCAATCGGGTTTGTGCTTGCCGTCAGTGGCCGCGATCAACGAGAGCTTGCACGCGCTGATTGGCGACCAAGGCAGCGTACGGGAGAAGCGTCCAGTGGCGTTCTCGCCGAGCAAGCTCGGTCCGTGCTGGGTCTCGCGCCTGATCGACGAAGAAGGTCACGACGTGGGCGCGATCGTCGCCGACCGCGCCGCAGCGATTGCGCTCGGAGGCGCGCTGATGTCGCTGCCGGAGCACGAGATCGAAGCCCAGCGCGCACAGCCAACGCCTAGTGAAGACATCCTGAGCGCGATGAGCGAGGTCGCGAACAATCTGTGCGAGGCCATCAATCAACAGCCGAGCGCCGGGCTGCAGGTACGTGTGAAACCGATTGAACCACTGTCGCCCGGCTCGCTCGATTGGGCCGAAAGGGATGCCGAGCGCGGCCTTGCTTGTGAGCTTCAGGACAGCGCAGGTTGCCTATTCTTGTTCGCTCGTTGAAACTGACCTCG
>Ga0164241_10006296_pt1 | contig 10865 bp, 10 predicted proteins | sample OricomyardsoilBY_FD_108780 | JGI IMG/M metagenome (GOLD analysis project Ga0164241, IMG submission 108780) | Backyard soil microbial communities from Emeryville, California, USA - Original compost - Back yard soil (BY) | ecosystem: Environmental > Terrestrial > Soil > Unclassified | place: USA... | reverse complement strand
TTTCGATTTTTTGACGGCGCGCTGATAACAGGTTTAAAAATTTCATCCAACGTTTCATCACCGATTACTTCTTTTTTGTTTCCTAAAAGCGCTTCGAGCCAAAGCGCCATGTCGGCAGCACTTGCATTGATACCGCCGGCGGGTGCAACATTATAATACGTATTGTTAATGGAAGTAACATGCAGCCCTTTTCGTGTATGACTATGCGGCTTGGCAACATTATGATTGCCCTTGATGCTGGCGTAAGTGGCAGACGCCGTTTCCATGTGTAAAGGTTTGAATATTTTATCAGCCATTAAAGTTCTATAGCTCTTCCCCGAAGCTCCGCGAATTACTTCAGCGATTATACTATAGGCTACATTTTGATAGCTATATACTTTTCCTACATCGCCAATCATATTCACCTCTTTTAACTTTTCCAGCATTGTTGTTAGTGAATCACCCTCTTCTACCAAATTGGTATACGTATGATAAGGCAAGCCAACCGTGTGCGACAGAACATGTTTTATCGTTAACTGTTCTGTCTGCTCTCTTGATTTAAGCGAAAAGTCAGGAAGATATTTTATCACCTGATCGTTCCACGAGAGAAGACCTTCTTTCACCAATATACCGGTGAGTGCAGGTGCAAAACATTTGGACACCGAGCCTAACCTGAATACGGTCTGCACATCAACAGGATCTTTCTCCCCCAATGCTTTTACACCAAATCCTCTTAAATAAAGAATGGAAGAATCTCTTACGATGGCTACGGCTGCACCCGGCGTGTGCGAGCGTTCCATTAGTTCTTTGAAAATAACTTCGTACTCAGCTAGTAGTTTAAGAATGTGAGGGTTTTTAATCACTATTTCCTTTGGAACAGCTTGTTTAGCAGCAGCTATCATCGCTGGCTTTACCTCAGGCTCAGTTTCAGTTAAAGGCATTCGAAACACGAAGACACCCGATGCAATGGCTATGATTAGTCCTACGATAACAAAAACTTTCTTTTTGCTCATGATCACAACATACTCTCATCGGCAAAGCTATAATAATTTTTACCAGCAATGATAATATGGTCGAGTACTTGTATATCCAGCAGTTTTCCCGCGTCTTTTAATTTACGGGTAAGATCAATATCGGCCTGACTGGGTGTAAGGTTGCCTGACGGATGATTGTGGGCCAGTATTATTCCACTGGCGAGTGATTCAACGGCTAGTTTGAAAATTATTTTAGGATCAGCTACAGTGCCGGCTACACCACCCGAGCTTATCTGATGTTTTTTGGTTACGCGATTGGCCCTGTTGAGTAGAAGAATCCAGAATTCTTCGTGTGGCAAGTCCAGTAAATCAGCTTTTAGATGGTCAAATACATCTCTTGAACTTGTTATTTTAGGCTTTTCATCGGCGTCTGATTCTTTTCGTCGTCTGCCGAGCTCAAGCGCTGCCGCAATTGTGATGGCCTTCGCCTCGCCAATGCCCTTTATTTTCATCATATCTTTTAAGGACAGACGAGCCAGTTCATTGAGGTTATTGCCGGCGCCTTGCAGAACTTTTTTTGCGAGGTCAACAGCACTGGTGGTTGTGGTGCCTGTTCCCAGTAGAATTGCAATTAACTCAGCGTCTGATAATGCAGCCTTGCCTTTGAGTAGAAGTTTTTCACGCGGACGATCTTCAGCGGCCCAACTTTTAATGTTGAGGAATTCGGGGGTCTCTTTTTCCATTTTGTTTATATAAAACAGGGCTATATATGCCCGATTTAAGGATTTACAAAAAAAAACCCTGTCTCGATACCGGAACAGGGATTTTCTAATTATAAATTAAAAAGAAGAAGCTTCTACTATGCAAGCTTGTTTACAAGCTTAGTCAACTTAGACTTTTGATTGGCTGCTTTTTTCCAATGAATGATATTTTTCTTTGCCAATTTATCAATTTGCGAAGAAACTTCTTTCAATAGAGCCTCAGCTTCAGCTTTGGTTTCAGTTCCCTTAAGCGTCTTAACAACGGTACGCGTAGTCTTATGTTGGTACTTGTTTCTAAGGCGTTTTGTCTCGTTCGCCCTGATTCTTTTTTCTGCTGACTTATGATTTGCCATATCTGTTTCTAAAAATAAGGACTGCAAAGGTATGGGGAATTACTGGAAAACCAAAACCCAATATGAAATTACCTAAAATGATTATCTTGAAACCATGAAAAAAGCCCTTTTTTGCCTTTCCTTAGGCGTCTTACTAATATTATCGACCGCTTTCTGGGGTTTTTTTGCCCACGAAAAAATAAACCGATTGGCCGTTTTTACCCTTCCGCCGGAGATGGTGGGATTCTATAAAAAGAACATTGAATTCATTACGAAGGCATCGGTTAATCCAGATAAACGCCGGTTTTCGGTTCCTGAAGAAGCCCCTCGTCATTACATTGATATCGATCACTATGGCGATAGCGGCGTTTTCAAAATGCCACGATACTGGAAAGATGCTGTAAATCGGTATAGCGAAGACACCCTAAAAACGTTTGGCGTTTTACCTTGGCACATCAACACAATGTATTATCGTTTAAAAGACGCCTTTCTTGTCAACGATCCGACACAAATTCTTAGGCTATCAGCCGAACTGGGCCACTACATTGCTGATGCTCATGTACCCCTTCACACAACTCAAAATCACAACGGCCAACTCACCGGGCAAGATGGGATTCACGCTTTCTGGGAATCTCGGTTGCCCGAACTCTTCTCTGATAAGTATGATTTTTTTGTCGGACGATCAAGCTATGTTGACAATCCCCAGCTTGAAGCCTGGCGCGCCATAGAAGCTTCGCACCGTGAAGTTGACTCTGTCTTGCTTCAGGAGAAGAGACTGTCTGCAAAGTTTGGTGATAAAAAATACGCCTATGAAACGAAGGGTAAACAAACCGTTCGTGTTTATTCAGTTGAGTATTCAAAAGCTTACCACGCACTGCTGGCCAACATGGTCGAGCAGCGCATGCGTGCAGCTATTAAAATGACGGGCGACTTTTGGTTCACAGCCTGGGTTGATGCGGGTCAACCGGACTTAAAAAAATTAATTGACTATACGCCATCTGCCGAAGAGCTGGCAAAGAATCGAGAAGCTTTATTGCAGTGGAAATCGGAAAATATAAAAGCACGTGAGCATGAAGGAAAAGAATGATATTTCATCTAGTCAAAAGTTCAGCTAAGAGATTATCGCATTCTTCATCAAGCGTTACATTGGGTAATATACGATGCGCCCGACGATACCAGTAGGATGCATTACCTTCATCGCCCTCTTTACGATGAAGGTATGCATGAATCCACGAACCATCTTCGGTGTTAATATCTTGTGCAATAGCATGGGCCATTTGCCAGTCTCCTTTTACATCGTACCATAGTGCCTGCAGTAATGAGTTGTCAAAAGGAGGCTCATTCAAGTCGTTTACGGTGGCTTTAAACTCAAGAATGGTCATCGTATTAAATGAATTAAGGTGAAACACTGTTGAATCAGTGATGCCAGTTTCATACCGATCTTTCCATATTATTTTCAACAATATCTTTTAGCTGGCCTGTCTAAATACTTCGAAATGCCTGTATGTTGCCATCATTATATAAGGATAAAAATTAATCCCGGTACATGGACAATATAACAAATTATACAGGAAGAAAAAGATTGAATATGTCAGCAAAAATTCAAAAATTACATATAAACCAAATCACCCAAATAGTATGAGTTTATTCACAAATCCCAATCGCATACCGGAAAACTACGGTCTTCGCATTGCTGCAGGGCTCATTGGCTTTTTTCTTTTGATGAAAGTTATCGGTTATAGTCACCATGTAGAACTTCGATTGATGAATGTAATCATCTTGATTATAGGTGTTTATTTTGCTTTAAAGAAGTTCAAGCAGACGCATGAAGATCACTTGAATTATTTCAGGGGATTGATCACCGGCGTCGCCACAGGCGCTATTGCTTCCGTAATTTTTGCGCTCTTTCTTTTCATATGGATGAAAGTTGATGCAGGGATGATGCAGTCTATTGTTGATAATGAGCCCATGGGTCATTACCTCAATGCCTATGTGGCCTCTTTTATTGTTGCTTTGGAGGGTGTATTCTCCGGCTTGCTGGTAACATTTATCCTCATCAACTATATCACTACCGATGAGGTGAGTGATCCTATAGATAAAAAATAAATTAATACTTCACACACAAAGCTGGTAGTAGACTGCGGTTAGACTATCAGCTTTTTTGTTCCCGGCCTGTGCCTCTTCATGTCATAGCCGTTGTGGTTGCGTTTAATAGTTACAAACCCATAAGATGTACGCCATCTATTGTCGGTTTGAAAATTGCGATTTTTAGAGAACTACTCACTGTCATTTTTACAGGCTTGCACAAAAACCTGACAGTAAACCCAGTCTCGACCCAGTCTGAACCCAGTGTCATGTTAGTTAACCCTAGTAGAACTCCTGATTTAGTCTTCGTTTAAGTATTCAGTACTATTTAATTTTCAATTCAATCACGTTGCATGAGCTTCATGTAGAATTCTTTTAACTTGCCCGCAGGTAGAAAAATTAGCCGGTGCCTATGAGATATGAAAATATTGGTCGCGAACTCTTTGTAACCAATCGCAAAAAGGTTGTTAAAGAATTAAAAAAGAATTCTATCGCGGTGGTCAATGCCAACGACATTATGCCAACCAACTCAGATGGCACCATGCGTTTTCGTCAGAATAGTGATCTTTTTTATTTATCGGGTGTCGATCAGGAAGAGAGCATTTTAGTGCTATGTCCTGACTTTCCAGAGAAGCGTTACCGTGAGGTATTGTTTTTGCGCGAGACAAATGAAATGATTGCAACGTGGGAAGGACACAAGCTTACGAAGGAAGAAGCCAGGGAAGTGACTGGCATTGAAACAGTAATGTGGTTATCCGATTTCCATCGATTATTTAATACCATGATGCTGATGGGCGATGTTGAACACGTATACCTGAATACGAATGATCATTATCGCGCTGAAGTAAATATTCCCTCCCGCGAGGCACGTTTTGTTCGGGATTGCATGGAGCGATATCCTTTACATAAATACGAACGGTTGGCGCCTGTTATGCATGCATTACGTAGTGTAAAAGAAAAGCGAGAGGTAGAATTAATGCAAACAGCTTGCAACATTACGGAAAAAGCATTTCGCAGGGTTTTGAAATTCGTAAAACCAGGTGTTACGGAATATGAGATTGAAGCGGAGTTTGCGCATGAATTTTTACGAAGCGGCTCCCGTGGTTTTGCCTATGAGCCAATTATAGCTTCAGGGGCCGACAGCTGTGTTTTACATTACATTGACAATAACAAAGTGTGCGGTGAAGGCGATATCCTTTTGCTGGATGTGGGGTGTGAGTATGCAAACTATAACGCCGACATGACAAGGGCAATACCCGTTAACGGTAAATTCTCGAAGCGCCAAAAAGAAGTTTATACCGCCGTGTTGCACATTCAGCGCGAAGCCATGAAGTTACTAAAAGCTGGTGTCGTTTACTTTGACTACCATAAAGAAATTCAGAAGATAACCGAGGGCGAACTCCTTAAACTAAAACTCTTCGATAAAACCGATCTTAAAAATCAAAGTAAAACCAAGCCCCTATTCATGAAATACTTCATGCATGGCACGGGGCATCAGCTTGGGCTTGATGTACATGATGTGGGTAACATGTATCACAAAATGCAGGTTGGACAAGTATGGACCGTGGAACCAGGCATATATATACAAGAAGAAAAATTGGGCATACGATTAGAGAACAATGTTGTTATTCAAAAAAATGGACTTCTTGATTTGATGAAAAATATTCCGATTGAGCCTGACGAGATTGAAGAGATCATGAATAGTAAATAATTACACGCTAAATGAATCGACAAAAAAAGATAATTGTTCTAGCCGTCGTTATGACTTTTTGTATTCTGGCGAATGCTCATGAGCTCTGGCTCCAACCCGATAAGTTCTTTTATAAAGCGGGAGAAATTTTAAAAGTGAGTTTTAAATCAGGAAGTTATTTCACCGCCACATCAACAACAGTTATGAACACTGATATTGATAAGCTTGAACTTCATACGCTCACCGCGGTAGTTGATTTAAAACCAAATTTAGTTTCTAATCAAAAAGAGAATATATCATATCCTCTTGTTTCAGAAGGAACACCCGTTGTTATCATGCAAACACACAATCAGTTTATAGAGACTGAGTCAGCGATATTCAATGCATACTTAAAAGAGTCTGGCTTAGAGGATGCCGCGTATGCGCGCGAAAGTTCTGGCACCAAAAATAAAGCTGGAAAAGAAAATATCAGGCATTATACCAAGCTAATAATCCAAGTTGGCGAAAAGCGTGATGACACTTTCAGAAAAGTATTAGGGCTGCCCATTGAAATCATTCCTGAAAAAAATCCTTACAACGTTAAAGTCGGCGATCTAATAAAATTTAAAGTTCTTGCCAATGGCAAACCTTTGTTTGGGGCTAAAGTTAATGTTTGGAACCGGGAAAATAATCGGACACTCATCCAACCGGCGTATACACTTCAAGATGGCACGATCGAAGCACGCATCAGCAACAAAGGAGCCTGGATGGTTTCTGTGGTAAGTATGATTCCATCAAAAGATAAAACGGCAGACTGGCAAAGTTACAAGGGTAGTCTTGTTTTTGGAGTACAATAGAAATGAGTAAGTCAAACAACTACGCTGTTCGCTGCTGATGCAATGATGACTAATACTTCTCTTCTTCGTTAGGAAAATCTTTTGCTTTTATATCTTCAACATAGTGACTCACGGCATCTGTAATGATCGTATGCAAATCAGCATAACGTCTTAAAAACCGTGGTTTAAAATCTTTGCTTATACCTAGCATATCTTGCATAACCAAGACCTGACCATCAACATCAGGACCGGCACCAATACCAATAACGGGTATACTAATGGATGAGGCCACTTGCTTTGCCAAAGAAGCCGGAATTTTTTCAAGCACCAATCCGAAGCATCCACATTCTTCTAACAATTTGGCATCGTCAATTAACTTTGTGGCTTCTGCTTCTTCTTTAGCACGAACCGTATAGGTACCAAATTTATAAATTGATTGAGGGGTAAGTCCAAGGTGGCCCATCACCGGGATGCCCGCCGTTAAGATTCGCTGAATAGACTCTTTAACCTCAGCGCCACCTTCAAGTTTTACCGCGTGTGCGCCAGCTTCTTTCATAATGCGAATAGAGGAGCGCAACGCTTCACTTGAGTTTCCCTGATATGTGCCAAACGGAAGATCCACCACAACCAGCGCTCTTTTCACCGCGCGTACAACAGACGTTGCGTGATAGATCATCTGATCAAGTGTTATCGGCAGCGTAGTTTCATTACCCGCCATAACATTTGAAGCCGAGTCACCCACCAGAATAATATCGATACCCGCGCCATCAATGATTCTGGCCATACTGTAATCATAGGCAGTAAGCATCGCGATCTTTTCACCCTTGTTCTTCATTTCCTGAAGTTGGTGGGTCGTTATTTTTTTTCTTTCAGGCTTGTGAATTGACATGTTTCAGTAGTGGGGATAACATCGTTAATGATTAGATCAGGTATACGGCAGTTTCCTTACCGAGGTTAACCTCAACATGATCTTTTATGGTAGTGGCCAGTTCATAGCCTGTATATTGAGGGTAAACAGGAAACAGCGTATGACTTCGGTTTACCAGAACTGCTGTCTCAATTTTTTTTACTTCCACATTCAAAAACGGTTTAAGTCCGTAGGCGAATGTTCTTCCTGTGTTCAGAACGTCATCAACAAGTATGATGCATTTTTTCTTAACGTCCTTAATATCGCAATCTAACGTTACATCACTTTGCTGCGGCGTGAGTTTGTCGAGTGTAACTTTTACTAACGTTACTTCAAGTGGCGAAATAGCCAGAATCTCCTTTTTCAATAACTTAGCTAAGCTATATCCCTGGCCATCAATGCCGGCCAGCACAATACTCTTCTCTTTGAAATTGTGTTCATAAACCTCAAACGCCATCCGGCGTATTTTCTGATTTACTTGCCGTGCATCCAGTATTAAACTTTTTTCCACCACCATATTTATTATACCGGAATAGGAATCGATTTTGAATCTTTAAAAGTTGAAAGAATCACCATGGATTGCAAGCTATCTACAACATCGATGTTTGAAACTTTATCAAGCATCAGCTGTTGGTACGCTGCTATGTCTGCGCAAACGATCTTCAACAAGAAATCTCCCGAGCCGGTGATGTGATGACATTCAACAACCTCATCAACCAGCTTGATAGCACTTATAAACTTGTCAATGTTTTGTTTATTATGACCTTTCAACGACGACATAACAAATGTGCTCACCCCTAAGCCGACACTCGCCGGATCAACCACAGCATGATAACTTTTAATGACCCCGGAGGATTCCAGTTTATTAACTCTTTCTAACGTTGGCGCCGGAGAGAGGCCAATTTCTTTCGCGAGTTGGGCATTCGTTATATTGGAATTGGCCTGAAGAATCTCAAGAATCTTCTTATCAACAGAATCTATTTTTATACTGTTTTTCATATTTTAATGAGGCGTTAGCCAAATAATCTTTGGCAAAAATAGACAAAATCGTCAGGGTTAATACGAGACTTTTAGGATTTATTGATGAGAAATGACGACCCGGTTGGTTTTTTTAAAGTCGCCCTGCCGCACCATTAAAAAATACATGCCATTTTTTAACTTTTCGACGGGCAGTTTAAAATTGTTTTCTCCGGTGACTACGGCAAAGCTGCCAGTAAATACGTTTTGCCCTATGGCGTCAATTAACGTTAACGTAAGCGGCAACTCGTCATTTGTGACGATAGTTATGTTAATGGCCTGATCTACTGGATTAGGAAAGGGGTCGAACAAAACGACTTGAGCACCAAACCCTGTGCATTTCTTGTCATTCTCAATATTGCTGTCTTCTGACAGTTCAACTTCAGCGCAAAGAAATTCAAGACGCGAAGCATTTGAAATCTCATACGTAAAAATATGATTTGCTACTGCACCCGGAGCAATGGGTATGGTAACTTTTTCACGTATGGAAGCGAATCCAGATAAGTCGAGTGTTATCGGGAAATCCTTTACTTCCAAATTTCCATTGTTCTTAAGCGCCGCTAAAATCTTGAAAGAACCGTCGTCATTTTTTAGAAGGGTGATACCACTTATAGCAACATCCTCCACGGGTATTAGTGTTCTGATTATCTTGGTAGTTGTGTTTATACAACCTTGTGCATTAGAAGCAGTGAGATCTACCACATTATCTCCGTATGCTTCAAAAATATGTGTTGGTGATGGTAGCGATGAAATACTCTTTGGCGAATCATAGAAAGTCCAAACGTAGCTTGATGCATTGGTTGATGTATTGGTGAACTTAACAGTGAGTGGCGGTATGCCTGTTTCCGGTGTAGCGGTAAACGATGCCAAGGGAGTATTAATAATTGTAATATTTTTTCCGACGCTATAGGCACATCCTGATTGTGTTGTGGTTGTCAATCTAACATCAAAATTGCCAGGCAACGGAAATGAAAATATAGCCGAGGCGCCGGAACCGGTCCCTAAATTTGCAAACTCCCATCCGCGTGAAATCACGGGATCCACCACTGAATTGGTTATGTCAGTGAACTCCGTGTTCTGCAAATTGCAATTCTTTTGATAGGAGAAATTGGGTGTAACGGGCACAGGCACGTGAATGATTTTACCAACATTCGATATGCAATTATTCGAACCAACAACATCCAGGTAGACAAAGTAATCGCCCGGGGCCGTAAAAATATGTGAAGGGTTAGAAAAGAAATATTGGGCTGCTTCAATTTGCCATGACCATGATTGGATTTGATTACCTGAAGCATCGCTAAAGTGAGTAACCTGATCTTTACATGCTGGCGTGTTCGTAAAGTTTGCCATAGGTGATTGCGCAATTACTACTTGCTTTTGGACTGTGGCGGAACAGCCGAAATTTGTTCCAACAGTGAATGTAACTGAATACTGACCAGCATTATCATAAACGTGTTGGGGATGTTTTTCAGTCGACGAATTTTGGCTACTAGATGGATCGTTGAAATCCCAGAGCCACGACGATAAAAAACTATCTGATGGCCCAGGCGTCATATCATTAAATTGAGATGTAGACCCACTACATGAAAAAGGAGGCAACGAAAGCTGAAAATCGGGTTGAGGTTTTGAGTATACTTTAATTGTTTTTGATAGAATATTTTGGCAACCATTGGTGCTTGATGCTTGAAGGGAAATGGTGCGATTTCCAGCGGCTAAATACGTATGCGTTGCGTTTACGTCCGTACTCGTTTGACTGTCACCAAAATTCCAAAGAAATGACGTTACGGGGTCTGTCGTGGTATTCGTAAATTCTAATAGTTCGTTCTGACACGTAAATGTTGGCGTTGTAAAACTTATTACTGGCCCAGCTAGTAACGATGTTAACGATTTTGTAATCTCACTATTACAGCCCGGTAGAATAGCCGCCAGCTTTATGCTTGGTGCTGACGCCGAAGAAAAAGCTTGGTTGAGATCTTTTGCAGTCGACACAGACGTTCCATTAACTGACCATTGCCACGTTGGTGTTGTGCCTAAATCAAACGTTGATGTGTTGGTAAAAGCAAAACTTTGATTTGTACAAAGCGGATTGTTCGTAGGAAGATTAAAATTGGCAACAGGCGGATTGTAGATTATCTTTTGATCTTTAAATAGATTTTCACACGTATTGGTTGCCGTAACTTTCAAGGTAACATTATAGGTGCCGGTAACGGAATATGCATGACTTGGACTGGATTGCGTTGATACGTTTGTGTCGCCAAAGTTCCAATCATAGCTTGTTATGTTACCGCTTGTGTTTACCGCTGTA
>Ga0164241_10006295_pt1 | contig 10865 bp, 7 predicted proteins | sample OricomyardsoilBY_FD_108780 | JGI IMG/M metagenome (GOLD analysis project Ga0164241, IMG submission 108780) | Backyard soil microbial communities from Emeryville, California, USA - Original compost - Back yard soil (BY) | ecosystem: Environmental > Terrestrial > Soil > Unclassified | place: USA... | reverse complement strand
TGCCCGCGCTGCGGCGGTGAATACGCGACCTGCAATGCCCGGTACGCCTATCATACCGCGTCCGCTTACGGTCAATAACGACACATTTCGCACCGCAGTCACCGCTTTGATGACTGTGGACGAGGCCTCGGATTGCGCTGTGATAAGCGTGCCGGGGTGGTCATAATTGAACGTATTGCGGACGCGGATGGGTACCTCCAAGTCTAGGACGGGTTGAACCGTCTTCGGGTGCAGCACCTTCGCACCATAGTAGGCCAACTCGCCCACTTCGGTGTATGAAACACGGTCAATCACCTTCGCCCGTCGGTCAATACGCGGGTCGGTGGTCATCACACCGTCAACGTCAGTCCAAATCACCAATTCATCACTATGGGTATAAGCGGCAAAAATCGCTCCACTAAAGTCGCTTCCGCCACGCCCTAAAGTAGTGATTGCGCCGTCTTTGGTCGCGCCGATAAAGCCAGTCAAGACCGGCACGATACCCGCCTGCATCTGTGGCAACAGATTATCGCGGATACGGCGCTCGGTTTCAGCCCAGATTGGGGCAGCGCTGCCAAAACGGTCATCGGTCTGCACAAATTGAGTCGCGTCATACGCTTTCCCATTCAGGCCGTTTTCCGCCAGCGCGGCTGCAACCAGACGGGCGCTCAATCGCTCACCATACGACACAATGGCGTCGCGGATGCGCGGTGACGCCTCGCTGAGGATGTTGACCGCGTGGCAAATCTCGACCACTTCGTCCAACAATTTGCTCAATGATAAAGCAACGGTATCACGCGATTTGCCCGGTGAGAGCAGTGCATTGACCGTTTCCTCGTGACGTTCACGTATCTTCTGAACTTCGGAGAGATACCCCCACTTATCGCCCGATTCCGCCATTTGGATGATATTAAGTAGCCCGTCTGTGACTCGAGACATGGCCGAGACGACGAGCGCGACATGATGGCCGGACGCCACCTCGCGTTTTGTGATGGCAACCACATTGGTGATGGCGTCAACGCTCCCCACCGATGTGCCGCCGAACTTCATGGTGATGGTCGCCATGACCTACCCCCCAGTGCCGTGCGGAATTTGTGAAACAGTGTACAAGCCCAATCTAAACCGGACAACCCTAATCATAGGGGGCAGAGTCACAAGTCGCAAGCGCGAGGCCGAGCAGGTTCAGAGATACCCATCGCCCGCAATATCTGACTTCAGCGCACCGCGCCTAGCCGTCGCAAATCATTAAACAAAATGCGCTCATACGGAGTATCCGAGGCAGCTGCGACATGCCCAACCCCGCGCCGCATACAGTCTGAACGGATGTCCTCGCGCCATTGGTCAAGCCGACGGGCATACAACTCGCGCAGCCCATCATCTAAGCTAATTTCTTGCGGCATGCCGGTTTCGATATCAACCAGCCGTAAATCGCCCGCCAACGGCGGCTCTAATTCATCACGACTGAGCAAATGAATCATCACGACTTCATAGCCCTTGCCCAGCAAACGATTCAAGCCCTCAACGTACCCTGTCGGGCTAAACATATCGGAGATGACGAACATCATGCCCGGACGAGTCGCCCGCGCGGAATAATCGGTTAAGGCGCGGTTGAGGTCGGTCTGACCGGACGAATCAATGGATTGTAGAAAGCGCAACATCGGCACAATTTGAGCGCGTCCACGGGCGGGGCCAAACGATTTTCCCCCCGCAGTGATAGCGAGGCGGTCATTTTCTGCCAGCGCGATATAAGCGATGGCGGCGGCCAATTTTTTGGCATAAGTCAATTTATGTTCGTCAGGATTGCCCGCCTGCGGAAATCCCATGCTGCCGGACGTATCCAACCAGAGGTGAACAGCGAGGTCTTCTTCATCTTCGAGGAGCTTGAGGACGGGCTTATCAGACCGCGCAAACACGTTCCAATCCAAGCGGCGCAAGTCATCACCCGGCGTATAGTTACGATAATCGGCAAATTCGACACTTGTGCCACGCTTGGTCGAGCGCCTATCCCCCTTCATCGCCCCTGCGCGGACGCGCTGCGCGGTCAGGGTCAGGGGTTCTAATTTACGGCGTATGACTTCATCTAAGAGGGTTTCAGCGCTCATATTTTTTAGTCCTGAGTCTTGAGTGATGAGTTTTGAGTGAACAATCACACGCCACTCAATTCTCAGACTCTATTGTAGCGACGAATATCCCATCTGCCTTTGAATCCAATTGCACCCTAAAAACAGACGAAACTCCCCCCTTCGCTAATAAGCACCTTGACGCAAAAGCACGCGGGGGATGGTCATTAGCAAGATTTGCACATCAAGGCGGATAGACCAGTTCTCGATGTAATAAATATCCAGCAAACACATCTCATCAAACGGGACATCGCTGCGTCCGCTGACTTGCCACAATCCAGTCAGCCCGGGGATGGCTTGCAGTCGCTGGAGATGCCACGGCTGGTATAGCTCGACCTCATCGGGCGTTGGCGGGCGCGGCCCGACCAACGACATCTCACCCCGAATGACATTAATCAGGTTGGGGAGTTCATCCAAACTGGTCTTACGGAGCAATCGTCCGACACGAGTAATGCGCGGGTCATCGACAATTTTGGGATGACGCGGGTCTTGGTTATGCTTCTGCACCAATTCCTCGCGGTATTTATCGGCATCTGGAATCATGCTGCGAAATTTATAAAAATTGAACTCTTTTCCGTTCTCCCCCACCCTCTTCTGGGAGTAAAACACCGCGCCCGACCCTTCCAACCGAATCGCCAGCGCCACTACCGCGAAAATTAGTAACAGTAACGGAGAGGTCAGCCCAATCAAAGCCAAATCAATGATGCGCTTGGTCAATCGGCTCGCGCCTTGAATGCTGGCTTTTTGCCCGACCCCAAGCAACGGGATACCGTCAAGGTTTTCAACCTGTACATGCCGTAAATTCAATTGGAATAGGTCAGGCACGACCCGCACAAATGCACCAGCCTGCTGTGCGGACTCGATAATCTTGACGATTTCATCGTGGTGCGCCCAACGCAACGTAATCACAACAAGGTCGATTCGTTCCTCACGGATGACCTCTGGCAGACGGCTCAAGCCGCCGAGGTCGCGTACTTGTCCCTTGCTCTGCCAACCCAAATCACGGTCATCGTCGATAAAGCCCACCGGAAAATAACCCAATTCCTTGCGCGCCAACATCGTCCGCAGCACCGCCTGACCGACATCTTGCGCCCCGACAATCAAGACGCGCTCAATCCCAATCCCTTTCGAGCGCCGATTGGCTTGCACCATACGTTGGATGATCCGCGCCACGCTCAAGAACAACACTGTCATCACGGCTGCATACAACATCATCAAACGGCTGAACACCAAGGGCTGGAAAATAAAACTGAGCGCCATCACCACCAGCGTTGAATTGGTCACGCCGTTGAGGATGGTGTAGAACTCCTCCATATAGGCGCGTCCGCGGACGGCGCGGTATAGCCCCGCGCCGCGATAAAACAAGGTCAACCACAACACATAGACCGTCGCATACGGCCAGTACGGGTCGAAGCTCGTTGAATTTATCTCTAACACAGGGCGGATAATCTGCATTTCGTACCGCATGATATAGGCGGTCACGAACGCCAACACCATCAATCCGGCGTCAAGCCACGGTATCCAAACACGGGGGGGAGATTTGGTTATTTCGGTTATCTCGGTGGGGGTCACGAAAGCGCCTGCTTATAACTGCTAAGTATTTTTTCTGCCGTCGCACGCCAGCCAAAGGCTTGAGCGCGTTGAAGTCCGTCTTGTCGTCCCGCCTCACGCCAGTCAGAGTCGTGGTAAGCGCGGTGTAATGCCGATGTCCATGCCTCGATGTCAAGCGGGGGCAACAACATCGCCCCTTCGCCCGCCACTTCTGGCAATGAAGAAGCATTCGATAAAATCACGGGTGTGCCGCACGCCATCGCCTCCAAAACCGGCAGGCCAAACCCCTCATATACCGAGGGATAAATGAAGGCTTCGGCGCTATTGTACCAAAGCGGGAGCGCTTCGGCAGATAAAAATCCCGGCGTGAGAATCTCCCCTTGCAGCCCGTGACGGTCAATCGCCGCAAAAATATCATCATATAACCAGCCCTTGCCGCCGCCCAAAACCAGCGGCAACCGTTCGGACTTGGGTAAACGGGCGTAGGCCTCGATTAATGTCACGAGGTTTTTACGCGGCTCAAGCGTCCCCAAAAACAACCAAAATCGCTCCGGTAACCCGTTCTCGCGCTTGAAAACCTCGACTTGTGCCGCTGATAACTCGACAAAACGCTCAGAATCATAGCCACCGAGCGCCACATCAATTTTATCTGGTGAAATGCCAAAAACCCGTGCGACATCGTCCGCTGTGCTTTGTGAGATGGCAATCACCCGACGAGCGCGACGACAGCTTAGGGGGGTGAGCCAACGCAGATATAAACGCCGCGCCGCGCTCAAAACTTGCGGATAATGCACAAAGCTCAGGTCATAAACCGTCACCACGCTGGGTTTGGTCAGCAACAGGGGGGAGACAAATGCTTGCGCGTGATAAAGGTCAAAATCACCCAATCCCCACGGTTGGGCGACTTGTTCCCATGCGATTCGCCGCAACGGGTTACGGGTATCAAAACAAGATTTACGCAGGGTCATTCCGATCACGTCAAGATCACTGGTTGCGCCGACCATCGCAGTAAAACGCCAATCGCTCGGCGCAAGCTCAGGCAGCCAGCGCATGGTGTTAAGCATATAACCATGAATACCGGCGGCACGGTATCCGGCTTGGTTTGTGAGTAGGTGAGCGTTGAGTCCGATGTTCATAAGGCCGGATTATACAACTTTGCCGCCCACAGACACAGGCAACAGGCGATATTCCCGATAATCTCTCTGGGAAGTCAGCGCCAGTATGGATAATATTCTTGCAATATAGATAACAAGACGAAGGACACTCATTGATGCCCCCTACAATTACGCCTAAAAATGCTGTTGGACTTAAATCCATTGGGGCGGTCAGGTTCGGCTGGATTGGTGCGCTGGCATGGTCACCCAATGGTCGGATGATTGCAGTAGGCGGTGGTGACGGGCTGGCGATATGGGAAGACACCTTCGGCGGCAAACCCACCCGTCGCCCCAAAATCACGGGTCATCAGCATGTCGGGCCGATTAATGACCTGACCTTTTCAATGGACGGAGAGTGGTTGGGCAGCACCAGCGCCGACCCCATCGCCATCTTGCATCGCATCCACGCCGTTGAGGGGTTGCCGCCGGGAATCGTCTATAAAGACCGGACGGATGTGGCGTTCAATGCCATCGCGCTCAAACACGATGAGGAAATCGTCGCTATCGGTCATTCTGACGGGATAGTGCGCGTTTTCGACCAGCACAACCGTCCGACTCAAGTCGGTCACCCCCCACAGGCATATCAATTCCAACTCCACAGCGGGGAGGTCACAGCGCTGGCCTTTCGGATGGGGCGTCTATATAGCAGCGGGCGCGATGGGCGACTGGTGAGTGTTGACCCGTCTGACATTCGCTCAGAGGTTCACATCATCGGTCAAGAATCGGATTGGATTCGAGATTTCGCCATCACCCCTGACGGGCGCACGGCCTTCACAGTCTGTAAATCCGGTCATCTGACCATTTGGGATACACAGGCCTGCGCGGTGATTCATCGGGTCTTGGCGCATCAAGGCGGCGCGGATACCATCACGTATTCACGGGTGGGTGGCTTATTGGCGACGGGCGGGCGTGATATGCAAACCCGACTCTGGGATGTGAAAGCGCTGCTGGCGGGGGATGATCAACCGCTTGTCACCGTCGGGGAACACACCAAACCCGTCTTAGCCCTCGCCTTCAATCCTACCGGCTCACTTCTCTTATCGGGCAGCGGAGATAATCAAGTTCGCATGTGGACGGCTGAAATGATTACACCATTCTAACCCCGCGTAATGTATAATTGTGCCTATGTAGATCGATGGGGTTAGCGGATGCAGATTGGAATACTGTCAGATATCCATGGAGACTTACGCGCCTTAGACACAGCCCTTGCAAGACTCGAAAATTATCACGGCGTTCAACATATCCTCTGTGCAGGCGACCTCGTAGGACGCGGGCCAGAGGCTAACGGAGTCGTCACACGCATCCGAGAGCGTGGGATTATCACCGTTAAAGGCAATCATGATGAATGGGAGCATGGTTTAGACCCTGAGAACGCCGCCTATTTACGCAGTCTTCCAATGGATTGGCGAGGTAAGTTCGGCTCGGTTTCTATTTTTATGTGTCACGGCAAACCCGGTAATAATCTGTGGGGGTTATATCGGGATCATATCTCTAACACTTTGTTAGACATGATGCTGGCTTCGCTGCGGGTCAATGTCTTGATTACAGGTCATACCCATGTCCCGCTGTTCGCACAGGTCGGGCGCGGCTGCGCCATCAACCCCGGGTCGCTCTATACCTTCAAGAGCGCCCGTTCGACTTCGCACACCTACGGCGTGTTAGACCTCGACACACAGCAGTTTGATGTGTTCGATTTGGTTCAGCCTGAACCCGCCCCGCTGGACATGCGGGAATACAGTTAAATAAGGCGCGGCCTAATCCCCCAAGTGGTGAGTCCTGAGTAGGGTTGACTTTATTTCAGGACTCAAAACTGGGACGTAACCTGTTATTTCTTAAATTGCGCCGTCTGGTACGCCGTGAACAGGTCTTGTAGTTTCAGGCGTTGATATTTTCCGGTGGCGGTAATCGGGACTTCTGTGCCGAATTTGACCACTTTGGGCGATTTCTCGAAGCCCATAAACTGATGACAATGCGCGATAACTTGTTCCTCGGTGAGCGACGCGCCTTCTTCCAAGACCAGATACGCCCCGACTTCTTCCCCGTAATAATCATTTTTGAAGGCAACCGCTAACGCGACTTTGACTTCAGGCAGCTTGAGCATGACTTCTTCGATGTCGAACGGGCTGAACTTAACCCCACCACGGTTGATGAGTTCTTTCAGACGGCCTGTGATAAAAAAGAACTTGCGCCCACGCCCGTCCAGCTTATAAAACCCTTCGTCGCCGGTACGGAACCAGCCAAATTTGAAGGCTTCCGCGTTGCTATCGGGGCGCTTAAAATATCCAGCCATCACGTTATGACCGCGCACACAGATTTCGCCACGTTCGGCCTCACCCAATATCTCCCCGCGCCCTTCGGGGTCAAATACCGCCATCTCATTGGCATAAATCGGGACGCCAATACTGGGATAACCATATTGGGTCATCCATGATTGATGCTCATCCCACGTCAAATCGACGGGCAAAAAGCACGAATAACAGGTCGTTTCGCTCAGGCCATACCCGTGCAGAATCGCAAAACCAAATGTATCTTCAAAATCGCTGGCGAGTGTCATCGCCAATGTTCCAGCTCCACAGACGAGATGGCGGAAATGCGTCAAGCCGCGCCGATTAATCCCCTCGCCAAAAATCCCATGTCCGGCTGCATCTTGTGTTTTGGCTTGCTCTAACAGAAAAGCCAGCAAGGTCGGCACGACGCTGACGATATTCACTCGTTCGCTGATGATGGTTCGCCAAAACCCGCTGGCCGAAAATTGCCGGTTCAGTACTACCGACCCACCCACGAACAACGGTGTAACCAGCGTGACTTCAATCCCGTTGACATGATGAATCGGCAGCACACACATCAAGCGCTGATTCCCAGTAATCCCCTGCGCTTGCGAAATCGCCATCGCATCAACCATCAGGTTATATTGGGTCAACACAACACCTTTGGGCGCGCCTGTTGTGCCACTGGTATAGACCAGTAACGCTTCATCATCTAAGGTCGGCACACGGTCATTGATATAGATGGCATCATCACTTGATTTAACTGGAGCGCCATCACCCAAATAGGTATACGGCAGATTTTTGACCAGCGTATGGAAATGCGGGTATTTCCCAGTGTCTTCCCCGCCGACTTGAACGACATGCTGGATATTTTCCGCGCCTAACCCCTCCTCCGCGCTACCAGTCAAAATGCGTTCAACCCGTTCCACATATTCAGACCGCGCCAACACGACTTTAGCCTCGCTATTGCGGAGGATGAAGGCGATTCGGCGGTCATCTTCGGTCACATTCTGCGGCGCGACCCGCGCACCAATCACCCAACACGCAAAATAAATTAGGACGGTATCGCTGTGATTATGCGCGATGGTCGCCACGGTATCACCACGATTGACCCCAAAATCGCCGTGCAATAGGTTTGCAACCTGATGCACCCGCGCATTAAACTCGGTATAAGCCAATTGCTCCCGCGTGCCGTCTTTATCAATAAAAATCAAATATGGTGCGCTGGGGGATGTTTTGGCGTGTTGGCTGAGGAGATGGCGGAAATTCTGATATGGGACGAGTCGATGCTCTGGGGGCAGACCGTGGAGGTGTCGTGCTTGGTGTAGATGAGCTTGGGTGGTGGAATCTAATACAAAGTCGGTCACGGTTAATCTCCAAATATAAAGGCAACAAGCATTTCGAGATGATTATAACGATCAGCGGACGCTACGCCATGTCCAAGCGCACCGCAGCCGCCCAGTGGTCACGGTTCAGGCGTGGGGTAAGCGTATCGGCTTGAAAGGTTGGCTTTCTGGTACACTTAGGCTATTCCAAATAGCGCATCTCTCATCAGAAAAATCATCCTATGGCTTACTCACCTCCCCCACCAGACCAAGACGAGGACGATGATGTCCCGTTCAAACTCCCAAAAAGCGATAATTATGGCAGTGACACCGACGCGCCGCTGAGTGATTCTGCATTACACGCCCAAGATGTCTCCCAACCGCACAGGGCGGAACCGACCATCGATATGCCAGAGTCGGTCAAGCCAAAGCTCGATGAAACCGATGAGATTTCGCCGGAAGTCATCGCTAAGGCGCGTAGAAATGAGCCGCGTCCGGTTGAAGATGGGGATACGGACGAGGATGTGCCGTTCAAACTGCCCAAAACGCCAGATGTCCCGCCCCAAATCCCTACCACCAAACCGCGCCCTGTTCACCAGCCAGACGCGCAAACGCTGATGGGGACAGGCGGCCTTGACCCTAACCCTGACAATAAGCCCAATCCTCACAAAGCTGCTGCAACGGTGCAAGTACCGCGCGTGCCGCCGCCCACGTCTTATCCCACCGTCCCGAACGCCATTCCCAACAGCGATTCGCGTTACCGCCGCCCAGAGCAACCGCCCGCGCCACAAGGTGCGCCCATCGCAGCACGCGGAAATTACGCGCCATCGCCACCGACTTCTGCGGGTGGGATGCCGCCCGCCCCGCAACCTCAGTCACAACGCCCGCCCAAGCGCCGTCGTCGGTTGCGCCCGGGTTGCCTCGCGTTAGCATTGGGTTTGATTGTGACGTTCTGCGGCGGGCTGACATTACTCAGCCTGATTGTCGGCGGCATCGCCTATGCCCGCGTCGGTGATTTGGTTACCGAGAAGCTTGTCGAATTGGATGATTATCGCTCCTTCCAAACCACTTACTTGCTTGACCGAAACGGGCGCGAACTCTATCAATTGATTGGTGAAGGCCGCCGAACCAAAGTTGATCTCAGTCGCATCCCGCGTGACTTAATTAACGCGACCATCGCCACTGAAGATGACGAATATTGGACAAATATCGGCATCGACATTCCCGCCACAGGCGTCGCCCTCTTGAATTATGTGCGTGGCGGCAACACGGCTGGGGGTAGCACCATCACCCAACAGGTCGTTCGCAACATCTTGTTCAGTTATGAATACCGCCTTGAACGTAGCGCGGGACGAAAAGCTGAGGAGATTCTGTTGGCTGTCGCGCTCAACAGTCGCTTGAGTAAAGATGAAGTCCTAACGCTTTATCTCAACGAGATTTACTATGGCAACCTCGCCTATGGCGTTGAAGCCGCAGCCCAAACGTTCTTTGGTAAATCAGTTGACCAACTCACGCTACCAGAAGCGGCACTACTGGCTGGTCTGCCACAAGCCCCGCGTGACCTCGACCCGTTGAGTCCAGACCCCGAAGTCCAGAAAGCCGTTTATGACCGCTGGCGTCTGGTCTTGGATTTGATGCTGGAAGAGCGCTATATCAGCCAAGCCCAGCACGACCAAGCCCTGCGCGATGGCTATACATTAGTCCATCCGGCAACACCACTTAACGCGCCGCATTTTACCTTTTTCGCCCGCGACCAATTCAATAACCTGATGGCGTCGCTCGGCTTCAGCCCTGAACAAGTCGCCACAGGCGGCTACCGTGTGTTTACGACGGTAGATGTCCGGCTCAACGATGTGGCTCAGGCCGTCGTGCGTGACCAAGTGGCGAAACTAGGCGCAAATAACGTCACCAATGGCGCAGTCGTCGTCATCAAACCCATCACGGGCGAGATTTTGGTGATGGTCGGCAGCGCAGATTACGAAAACGATACCATCGACGGTAGCTTCAATGTGACCACCGGTTTACGTCAACCCGGCAGCAGCGTGAAACCGTTCAATTACGCAGCCGCCATTGAGCGCGGGATGAATCCGGGTGATGTGATTTGGGACACCCAGACCGAGATTGGCCTTCCGGGTCAACCGCCGTATGTCCCGCGAAACTACGACCTGACCTTCCACGGCCCGATGCGGATGCGTTACGCCCTCGCCAACAGCTACAACATACCGGCGGTACAAACCTTACGCCACAATGTCGGCGTCGATTACCTGATTGATTTCATGCGCCGATTCGGGATGACCAGCATCAACGCTGACCCCAGTCTATACGGCCTATCGCTAACCTTGGGCGGCGCGGAAGTCAGTCCGTTGGAACTCACTCGTGGGTATTCCGTGTTCGCCAATGAAGGCGTGCTGGTTGATACCGAGGCGATTCTATGCGTGATTAACTCAGAGAATCAAATCATCTACCAGT
>Ga0164241_10006294_pt1 | contig 10867 bp, 7 predicted proteins | sample OricomyardsoilBY_FD_108780 | JGI IMG/M metagenome (GOLD analysis project Ga0164241, IMG submission 108780) | Backyard soil microbial communities from Emeryville, California, USA - Original compost - Back yard soil (BY) | ecosystem: Environmental > Terrestrial > Soil > Unclassified | place: USA... | reverse complement strand
TCTCCTCCCCCAGGCAGGCCGCGACGAGCCGTGCGACCGCCGCGACGCCCGAGCCCTGGCTGGAGCCGCCGGTGACGCGGGTGAAGTCCCAGGCGTTGCCGGCCACGCCGCCGATGATCGAGCTGGAGTACGAGGAGCAGATCGTGATGCCCAGGCACACGACGCCGTGGGCACGCAGCCGCGCGACCGGGCCGGAGTCCTCGTTGGCGACGTTGCCGTAGTAGCTCGCGGTGCCGTTCTGGGCGGCGAAGCCCTTCACCCCGATCGAGTCCTTGAAGCCCATCGGGATGCCGCACAGCCACGAGGCCGCCGCGCCACCGGAGCGCTCGGCCGCGATCAGGGCGTCGGCTGCCGCGGCCGCGGCCAAGGCGCCCTCCTCGTCGATGCGGACGAAGGCGTTGTAGCCGCCGGTCGACGAGTACGTCTCGAAGGGGCCGTTGAACGTCATGATCCGGGCGATGTACGCCTTGGTGATGTCGACCGAGGTCGTCGCCCCGGACCGCATCAGCGCGGCCAGCTCCATGATGTCGTGGTCCACGAGATCGCGGCCGTCGGCGAGGATCGCCGTGGCGTCCGGCAGCGTCGCGGCCGTGACCGGCATCGCGGCCACCCTGGCCCGCGCGACGCTGCCGCGGCGGGCGGCCTTGGCGGGCGCGGCGGCCGGGAGGGTCGCGGCCACGCCGGCGGCGGCCGCCCCGGCGGCGGTGCCGGCCAGGAAGCGGCGGCGGGTGACGCCCCGGGCGGGGGCGCGGTCGTCGGTGGGCACGGGCAGGGGAGCCGGCGTCGCGGGCAAGATCGTCTTCCTTCTGGCTGAGGCGGAGCTGGACCGATGCCGCCGGCGACGCGTCCCGTGTGGCGGGCCTCCGTCGAGCCGACGACTCCATCCTCATCCAACAGATCCGGACCCCGCCGTCTCTCCGACCGGCGGTCGGAAGCGCGATCGACCGGAGGTCGACAGGCTGGCGCGCCTTCGCTACCCGACGCGCTCGGGCGGCAGATAGACCGTGAACTCGGTGCTGCGCTGCACGAGCACGCTGTGGGGCCGGGCCTGCTCGGCGTAGGGCACGACGCCGAGCCGGTCGAAGAGGCCGAAGCGCGCGGAGCGCAGCGTGGCCACCGTGGGCCGCAGCCGGTCGTGCCAGATCGAGTAGGTGCCCAGAACGCCGTCGCGGCGGCGGTAGAAGCCGGTCAGCGGATGGGTCAGCGCCCGCAGCCCCTCCTCCAGGTCGGGCCAGCCCGCGACCGCCTGGACCGGCTCGCCGGTGTCGACGAGGTCCAGCGCCGCGGGGGCCCAGCGGCTGCGCGTGCGCATCCGGTAGCGGGCGTAGCGCCCGGCCTCCTCGTCCCACGCGCAGTCGAAGGCGACCCGGCCGTGGTGCCACGGCAGCCGCCACGCCAGGTGGGGCACGGCGACCGTCCAGTGCCCCAGCGTCGTGCCCCAGAACCAGACCGCGCGCTCGCCCGTCTCCCGGTCGATCACGTACGTGCGGTAGTTGGTCTGGCCCATCCGGAAGCGCGCCCAGGGTGCGGCGAGCACGTGGAAGTCCTGGTCCTCGAAGGGCACGGCGGACACCCACACCCGCGGTGCGCCGCCGGGCCCCGGGTAGACGTCCAGGGCGTAGCGCTCGTCCACGTGCGGGCGGACCCGCGCGGGGTCGACCGCCCAGGTGACGATCGCGAAGTGGCCCAGCCGCGCGACGACGTCGGTGCGGCGGGGCGGGGGACGCTCCGGCGGCGGGGCCGGGGGTCACCGCGCCAAGTCTAGGCCGGTCGGCTGGGCCTCGGTGGTACCGTGTACCCACCGGCGGATCCCCCACTTGATCTGGTGCTGAGAGCACGACTCGGGTAACGCAGCGGCCTTCGGGTCACTGGCCTGCCTCGGGGATCAGGAGTGTTACGCCGCCCAGGCAACGACACTCAGTCCTGGGACGTTGAAGTTCAAAGGGGATCCATGACCGGCGTGGAGGGGATGGGCCTTCGGGCCTGTCCCTTCTGCATTTCCGGGGCCGTTTCGTCCCACTTGCGGCCCTGTGACCGACATCACAACGCAACGGGTGGACAACCCGCATCATGTTCTTTGTCGCCGCATACCCGCGACTCATCCGGCGCCGAGAGGCGCACTGCCTGCGGTAATCCGCAGGACGGATCGGCTTCTCTCGAAGGAGCCAACCCTCATAGCAGTATCTCTCCTCCCCCGAAATGACCCGCCCTCCCCGGCGGGTCGTTTCATTTCCGGGGTCAGTTCCCCAGGACGCGGGCCTTCTGCGCCGCGAACTCCTCGTCGCTGAGCGCACCGGACTGGCGCAAGGCGTCGAGCTTGGCCAGTTGCTCGATCGGATCGGCCGGGGCCGCGGGCGGAGCCGGGGCGACGGGGGCGCTCGCCGCCTGGCCGACACCGCTGCCGTCGGGACCGAACGCGTCGCCGAACATCGCAACGATCTGCTGACGGCCCTCGTCGTTGTCGATCAGGGCGTACATGAACGAGCTGTGGTCCTCGGCGTCGAACCAGACCGGGTACCGCTGCCCGGCCTGCGGGATGGCCACCCGCGACACCGTGACCTTCTTGTCCGCCTGGAAGGCCGGGGTCCCGTCGAGCGGGTCGATGCGGAAGCTGACGACCACGCGCGGGTTGTCGTTGATGGTCATGCCGGTGTCGCGCACGCCGACGATCGTCCCGACGCCCTTGGCCCCCGTCTGCATGAGGTTCTCGGCCTTCTTTCGCTTGCCTCCGAACATCGGACGCCTCCTGTGGCTCGTGGCGTCGCGACGCGCGACGCCGGGGGTCCGAACGTAGCGCCGCGACCCCCGCGCGAACAGGCCTTCCGCGGACGTTGAGACCGATGTGAGACGCGTCCCGCCGGGCAGCGGGACGCGTTCAACGGGCGGGATCAGCGCATGGATGCCGTGGCGCGGGTCTCCCGGAACATCGCCGTGGCGGCGAACTTCGCGGTGAGCGTGCCCGAGCGGGCCCTGATCGTGGAGGAGGACAGCCGCAGCGTGCCGGAGAAGCGCCCCTTGGCGATCCGCACGGAGGCCTTCACCGTGCGGTAGCCACCGCCGCGCAGGTGCAGCCCGAGCGACAGGGAGACCTTGCCGGTCGCGCGCTTGTCGATCGCCCCGCTCACCGACACGGTCCGCTTGCGCACCGAGCGCGTGACCCGGGTCACCCGCAGGACGGCGGAGGGCTTCGTCGCCGCGGTGCCCTTGGCCGCGCCCGCGGACGGCGCCTTCACCGTGGTGACCGGAGCGGGCGTGACCGGGAGGGGCGTCGGCACCGACGCCGGCGGCACGTACGCGGGCACCGTGATGCCGGCCGCCTCGAGCGCCGCCGCCGCGTTGACCCGGCCCCCGGTGACGGAGCCCGACAGCGCCGCGCGCCGGTCGACGCTGCCGAGGATCGCCTGCCGCAGCGCGGCGATGCTGAGCGACGGCTTGCGGCTCAGCAGCAGCGCGGCGACGCCCGCCACCTGCGGCGCCGCCATCGAGGTGCCGCTGGAGAGCTGCGTCCCGCCGCCCGTCCAGTCGGAGAGGATCGCCGTGCCGGGCGCGAAGAGGTCGACCGAGGGCGTGCCGTAGTTGGAGAAGCCGGCGCGCTCGTCGAACTGGTCCGACGCGCCCACGCAGATGACGTTGTCCAGGGCCATCCCGCAGGGGTAGGTGAGCGCGCCGAGGACGCTGAGGTCCTGCCCGTCGTTGCCGGCGGCGACCACGTAGAGCGTGTTGGGGTGGGAGGCGATCGCGTCGTACTGCGCCAGCGAGGTGGAGCCGGACTCCAGGGAGGCGTTGACCACGCGCAGGCCGAGGTCGCCGGCGTAGGCGAACGCCGCGGCGATGCTGGAGTTGTAGCCCTTGGCGTTGTCGTCGAGGGCCCGGAGGGGCAGAACCTGCGCCTCCGGGGCGACGCCGACGATCCCGACGCCGTTCTCCCCCGCCGCGATCGTCCCCGAGACGTGCGTGCCGTGGCCGTTGGCATCGTCCGGGGCGTTGTCGGCCCCGACGAAGTCCCAGCCCCGCCAGTCGTCGACCCGGCCGTTGCGATCGTCGTCGATCCCGTTCGTCTCCCGCCCGTTGCCGCGCTCGCCCGGGTTGCCGGTGAGCCGCAGGTCGGGGTGGTCCAGCTGCGCGCCGGTGTCGACGACGCCGACGGTGACGCCCGCGCCCGCCGCGACCTGGCGGGCACGCAGCCCGGAGAGGTCGGCGCCCGCGAGGCCGCGCAGGCCGCGGACGTCCTGGCCGGTGTTGCTGAGCGCCCACTGCTGCCCGACGCCGGGGTCGATCGTGGCCGCCTCGGAGACGCCGTCGATCTCGGCCCAGCGCACGTCGGGATCGGACCGCAGCGCGGCGAGGGCCAGCGTGGGGTTGCCGACCGGATCGACGACCTGCACGTCCGGGATGGGCAGGGTCGACACGAGCTGGACGCCGGCGTCCTCACGGACGTCGCGCTGCTCGGCCGCGGTGAGGCCGGGCTCCTGCCGGACGACGATCCGGTCGTCGGGGGACAGGGCCATGGCCGCGGCGGGCATGGGCACGAGCAGGCAGAGCAGGGTGAGGACCGCCCAGCGAGCGGCGACTGCGGACGAGCGCATCAGAATCCGTTCCTTTGACGCAATGATCGGGCGGACCAGACGGATCCACCGTTTTCGACCATTCGCCTCGACTCCCCCAACAGGATCACAAATCTGCGACGAAACGTCGCTTATTCGGCGCGTTCGCAGCATATGCACTACCCAACGCGCTGTGTCCAGAAACCCGCTCAGGAATGGGGTGGCTGATCGTCGTCGCCGCCCTTGCGGAAGACGAAGAACCACAGCGCGAAGACGGCCACGTAGCCCAGGACCAGGATGGCCATCGACCCCACCGCCATCGTGGAATCGGAGATCGAGGAGAGCATCGCCGCCAACGCTACGCCCCCGCCGCGGCCCATGCGAGCCGACCTCACCGCACCCCGTTCTCCAAGTTGTTGCCACCCCCCGGCAACAACTTGGAGAACGCCGGGCGGGCAGGCGGGCGCGGCCGTCATCCGCAAGTCGTACGACGGGGCGCGCGGGGGCCGGTAGGTTGCCCGCATGCGCGACCTGCTCTCCACCCTCACCGGCGACGTCACCCGACCCGACGACCCCGGCTGGGACGCGGCGCGGCAGGCCTGGAACCTCGTCGCCGACCAGCGGCCCGCGGCCGTCGTACACGCCGAGAGCGCCGAGGACGTCGCCGCCACCGTGGCCTACGCCCGCCGGGCCGGGCTGCGCGTCGCCGTCCAGGGCACCGGTCACGGCGCGCCCGCGATGGGCCCGCTGGACGGCACCGTCCTGCTGCGCACGTCCCGCATGACGGACGTCGCCGTCGACCCCGCCGCCGGCACCGCGTGGGTGCAGGCCGGCGCGACCTGGCACGACGTGGTCGGCCCCGCCGCCGAACACGGCCTCGCCGCGCTGCACGGCTCGTCCGGCACGGTCGGGGTGGCCGGCTACTCCCTCGGCGGCGGCCTGGGCTGGCTGGCCCGCAGCGAGGGCCTGGCCGCCAACGCGATCGTCGCCCTCGACGTCGTCACCGCGGATGGGGAGGCCCGGCGCGTCGACGCCGAGCACGAGCCCGAGCTGTTCTGGGCGCTGCGCGGCGGCGGGGGCGCCCACGCGATCGTCACCGCGCTGCAGCTGCGGCTGGTGCCGCTGCGCGAGGCGTTCGCGGGCCAGCTGCTGTGGCCGATGGCCCAGGCGGCCGAGGTGGTGCAGGCCTACCGCGCGTGGACGGCGGACCTGCCGGAGACCGTCACCTCGACCGTCAAGCTCGTGCGCTACCCGCCGCTGCCCGACGTGCCCGAGCCCCTCCGCGGCGGGGCCTTCGCGGCGATCACCCTGGTCGCCGTCGGGGACGTCACGCGCGGAGACGACCTCGTCGCCCCACTGCGCGCCGTCGGCCCTCCCCTGCTCGACACGCTGGCCGTGGTGCCCGCCGCCCAGCTGGCGAGCATCGCCGGCGACCCGCCCGGCCCCCTGCCCGGCCTGGGCGGCGACGGGATCCTCCTCGGCCCGTTGGACGAGGCCGCGATCGCCGCCTACGTCGCCCTGGCCGGCCCGGACGCGCCGGTGCCGCTGATCCACCTGGAGCTGCGCCACCTCGGCGGCGCGCTGGCCCGCGGTGACGCCGGGCACGGCGCCCTGGACCGGCTGGAGGGCGCGTTCCTCCTCTACGGCGTGGGCGTGCCCGTCACCCCGGAGGTCGGCGCCGCGGTGCTCGCCACGCTCGACGGGGCGCGGGAGCGCATGGCGCCCTACGCCGCGTCGTCACCGCCTCGGTCGCTGCTGAGCTTCGACGAGCGCTCCCCGGGCATCCGTGCCGCGTTCCCCGCCGACGTGGCCGACCGGCTGGTGCGCGTCAAGGCCGCGTACGACCCCGACGGCCTCCTCGTCGGCAACCACGTCGTGGCCTAGCCCCTCGTCAGGCCGCGGCGGCGGCCGCCGGGTTCGCCTTCGCCCAGGCGATGATCTCCTTGGAGCCGGCGATGCCGGTGCCGTCGTCCAACTCCACGGCCGGCACCCACTGCTGGCCGGTCAGCTCGCGGACCGGCTTGCGCTTGGGGTTGAGGAGCTCCGGCAGCGGACCGAGGCCGTAGACCTTCTCGACCTCCGGGTCGTAGCCGGCGTCGCGCAGCGCCTGGAGCGCCAGGCCGCAGGGATGGGGCCGCGGGCCCTTCTGCCAGGTCCCGTAACAGACGTACACCTTCATGTCGTGCTTCCTCCCGTGGTGACGCTGGACCGCGTACGGCGATGCTGCGCGCGGCCGGGGCGGAGCCCCGACCGCGGGACGACGACGGTGCTAGCCGAGCAGCTCGCGCGCCTTCGCGGCGACGTGCTCGGGGGTGATGCCCAGCTTCTCGAGCACGATCTCGCCGGGCGCCGAGGCGCCGAACCGGTCGATGGACACCGACGCGTCCACGAACTCCGACCAGCCCATCGAGATGCCAGCCTCGACCGACACGCTCGGGACGCCGATCGGCAGGACCGACTCGCGGTACTCGCCGTCCTGGGCCTTGAACAGCTCCCACGAGGGCATCGAGACGACACGCGCGGCGATGCCGTCGGCGGCGAGCAGCTTGGCCGCCTCCAGCGCGGTGGAGACCTCCGAGCCGGTGCCGACGAGCACGACTTGCGGGCCGTCCACGGCGGTGAGCACGTAGGCGCCCTTGCCGACGCCGGCGACCGGCTCGTACTCGCCGGTGCCGCGGTGCAGGACGGGCAGCCCCTGGCGGGAGAGCACGAGGACGGCGGGCCCCTCGACCTCCTCGAGGATCACGCGCCAGGCCTCGGCGGTCTCGGTGGCGTCGGCCGGCCGCAGCACGACGAGCTCGGGGATCGCACGCAGCGCCGCGAGGTGCTCGACCGGCTGGTGCGTCGGGCCGTCCTCGCCGAGCGCGACCGAGTCGTGCGTGTAGACCCAGGCGACGGGCAGCTGGCTCAGCGCCGACAGGCGGATCGAGCCGCGCATGTAGTCCGAGAACTGCATGAACGTCGAGCCGTACGGGCGCAGGATGCCGCCGTGCGCGGCCAGGCCGTTGACGGCGCCGCCCATGCCGTGCTCGCGCACGCCCCAGAAGACGTTGCGGGCCGACGCGTCGTGGACGTAGCGGCCGGACCCGGGGAACTTGGTGCTGGTCGACCCGGAGAGGTCGGCCGCGCCGCCGATCATCGTCGGCGTGAACGGCTCGAAGGCCGCCATCGTCTTGCCGCCCGCCGCGCGGGTGGCGATCGAGTCGGTGTCCGCGAAGTCGGGGAGGGCGGCGTCGATGCCGGGCAGCGGCTTGCCGGCCCATGCCGCGTCCCACTCCTGCGCACGCGCCGGATCGTCGAGCTTCCAGGCGTCCAGGCGCAGCTGCCAGGCCTCCTGGGCCTCGCCGCCGCGGCGCGGGGCGAACTGGTCGTAGACGCCGTCGGGCACCAGGAAGTGCGCGTCGGGATCCCAGCCCAGCGTCTCCTTCGTCGCGCGCACGCCGTCCTCGCCGAGCGGGGAGCCGTGGGCGCCGCTGGTACCGGCCTTGGGCGAGCCGTAGCCGATGATCGAGCGCACCTTGATCAGCGTGGGCCTGTCGGTCTCCCGCTTTCCCTCCTCGATCGCCAGCTTCAGCGCCTCGGTGTCGTTGGCGTCGTCCACGCCGATGACGTGCCAGCCGTAGCCCTCGAAGCGCGGCGTGACCTCGGAGGAGGAGTACGACAGGTCCGTCGGGCCGTCCAGCGACACGTCGTTGTCGTCGTAGAGGTAGATCAGGCGGCCGAGCCCGATGTGCCCGGCCAGCGAGGCGGCCTCGGCGGCGATGCCCTCCATGAGGTCGCCGTCGGAGACGATGCCGTAGGTGTAGTGGTCCTGGACCTCCGTGCCGTACTTCTCGCGCAGGAACTCCTCGGCCATGGCCAGGCCGACGCCGTTGGCGAAGCCCTGGCCGAGCGGGCCGGTGGTGACCTCGACGCCGGGCGTGACGTGGACGAGGTCGCGCTCCGGGTGGCCGGGGGTGATCGAGCCCCACTGGCGGAACGCCTTGAGGTCGTCGATCGAGAGGTCGTAGCCGGAGAGGTGCAGCACCGCGTAGAGCAGCGCCGAGCCGTGGCCGGCGCTCAGGACGAAGCGATCCCGATCCGCCCAGCGGGGGTCGGACGGGTTGTGGTTCATGACCTCGGCGTAGAGGACGTACGCCGCCGGCGCCATGCCCAGTGGCAGCCCGGGGTGGCCGCTGTTGGCCTTCTGGACCATGTCGATGGCGAGGGTCCGGATGGTGTTGACGGCGAGCTGCGCGTTCTGGGAGGTGGCCATGGCCCCTAGTCTAGTCCCGGACGCCCGATATTCGGGCCCCGCGCTCAGGCGGCGAGGGCGCCGGCGAGCGCCGAGCGGGCGTCGACGCCGACCTTGACGAAGATGCTCGCCATGTGGCTCTCCACCGTCTTCTCGCTGAGGAACAGCTCCCCGGCGATGGCCCGGTTCGTCGCACCGGAGGCCGCGAGATCGGCCACCTCGCGCTCGCGGACGCTGAGCGCCGCGACGCCCTGGGCGTCGGCCCGGCCGCCCCGACCCTGCCGGCTGACGCGCCGGCCGATCTTGCGCAGCTCGCGCACCGCGTCCACGCGCAGGCGCTCGGCGCCGCACTCCATCAGCGTCACCTCGGCGCCGCGCAGCTCCTGGGCGGCGCCGTCCCGGTCCCCGGCCGCAGCCAGCGCCCGGCCGGCCAGCACGCGCGAGCGCGCCGACTCGACCGCGGCGCCCAGCGCCTCGGTCGCCTCCGCCGCGGACAGCGCGAGCGCGGAGGCCCCCTGCGGATCCCCGGCCGCCAGCAGCACCTCGGCCTGCGCCCGGTCGGCCATCGCCCCGGCGAAGGGCAGGCCGCATTCCGTGGCGGACGCCCGGGCCCGGGCCGACCACGCCTCGGCCTCCGGCAGCCGGCCGGCCTGCAGCTCGGCGCGGGTGAGCATCTCGTAGCACGCGGCCCGGTGGCCGGGGAAGAAGCCCTCCAGGCCCTCGCCGCCGAGCAGCTCCAGCGTGACCGCCACCGCCCGTTCGCCCTGGCCGGCGGCCACGAACACCGCGCCGGCGACCCACCCGCAGACGGCGGAGAAGCGCGTGCCGTCGTAGCGGCGGGCGGCCTCGACGGCCTCCTCGGCCACCCGCTGCGCGGTGCTCGGGTCGACCGCGGGCTCGACGGCCATGCACTGCGCGAGCAGTGCCCACACCAGCGTGTGGCCGTTGCCCATCATGCGGGCCTCCTCGAGCGTGGCGTCGGCGACGTCGAGCGCCTCGGCGATGCGGCCGGCGCAGCTCAGGGCCATCGCCTCCCCGGCCATCAGCTCGATGACGAGCATCGCGCGGCCCGTCGCGCGGGCCGCCCGCAGGCCCTGGGCGAAGTGGGTCCGGGCCAGCTCGAAGCGGGCCATGAAGCACTCGGTCCAGCCCGGGTAGATCACGGTCTCCAGGCGCACCGCGAGCTGCTCGTCCGACAGCCCGGCCAGCAGCTTGTGGGTCTGCAGGGCGCGCGCGTCGGACTCCTCGTAGCGGCCGAGCGAGTAGTTGGCGAACGACATCGCCCCGGAGGCGGCGGCCTGCGGACCGGGATCGCCGAGCTGCTCGGCCGCCGCGATCACCGCCTCGGCGTTCTCGATCATCAGCTCGAAGTCCCCGACGGGGGCGCCGTCGTTGATCATCTCCAGGCCCAGCGTGACCGTGGCCGAGAGGTCCGCGGGATCGCGGTCGGCCAGGGCCTCGACGAGCCGGGCGCGGGAGGGATCGGAGCGACCCAGGACGCGGTCGATGCGGGCGCAGCCGGCGACGATGAAGGGCCGGGCGGGATCGCCGGGCGGGGTGCGATCCAGCGCCTCGAGCACGATCTGCTGGGCCTCCTCGAAGCGCCCGGCCGCGACGAGGGCGAGGCCGAGCTGGGGGAGCAGCTCCTGGCGCGCCGCGCTGGCCGGGCCGTCCTGGGGCACCAGGCGCACCGCGGACTGCAGCCAGCGGGCGGCCGCGGCGGGGGCCCGGGGCGCCGCGTCCTCCGCGGCCTGGGCGAGCAGGGCGATCGCCGCCTGGTCGCCGACGGCCGCCGCCTGCTCCACGTGGTGGGCCCGCGCGCGGGCCCCGGCGCCGACGGCCTCCAGCGCGGCGGCGGCCCGGGCGTGGGCGGCCAGGCGCCAGCCGGTCTGCGCCGACTCGTACACCGCGTGGCGCAGCAGCGGGTGGCGGAAGCGGAACGAGCGGGGGGTCGGCGTGTCGCGGATGAGGTCGGCGGCGAGCAGCTCGTCGAGGGTGACAAGCGCGTCCCCCTCGGAGAGCCCGGCGGCCGCCGCGGCCAGGCCGATCTCGAACGGGTCGCCCGTGACGCCCGCGCCCTGGAGCAGGA
>Ga0164241_10006293_pt1 | contig 10868 bp, 10 predicted proteins | sample OricomyardsoilBY_FD_108780 | JGI IMG/M metagenome (GOLD analysis project Ga0164241, IMG submission 108780) | Backyard soil microbial communities from Emeryville, California, USA - Original compost - Back yard soil (BY) | ecosystem: Environmental > Terrestrial > Soil > Unclassified | place: USA... | reverse complement strand
CCCGATTGCCGACCGTGTAGGCTTCGCGACGTTCCACTCGGGCGAGTGGCGGAATGGCAGACGCGCACGGTTCAGGTCCGTGTGTCCGTAAGGACGTGGGGGTTCAACTCCCCCCTCGCCCACCTTGTTCGGTGGCCTCAGGGCCACCTTCCCCCATTTTTGGGGGTTCGTCATTGCCCTGGGGGGCGACCCCCCCAGACCCCCACGGTGCGTTCGGTGGCCGACCCGGCGTGGTCACCTCTTGTCGCTCGGCTCTCGCCTTCGGCTTCGGTCCGGCCTCTCGGCTTCGCCTTCGGTCCCTGCTCTCTCGCCTTCGGCTTCGGTTCTTCGTGCCCTCCGCTCTCGGGCTCTCGCCTTCGGTTCTCTGTGTCCTCGGCTCTTGCCCTCGGGCCCTGGGGGTTCTCGGTTCGGGTCCTCGGGTCTTGGGGCTCTGGGCTTGCTGCTGGTTCTCGGACTTCGTTTTTTTGGGGCTTGGTTCCCTTGGCTCTTGCCTTGGGTTGGCTTGCTTCCATCTTCTTCTTGGGGGACGTCCTTCTTGGGGTGGCGTTGCTTCTTTTTGAGGCTTTGGTGGTCTGGACCTGTTGTGATCGTTCTCTCTCTGGGGTTGCTCCGTTTGTCGTAGGGGGGTGGGGGTCGGTTGCTGGGGTCTCTCCTTCTTTGTGTGGCGGGATGTTGTGTCGTTCTTGTCCTGAAGTTGTTGTTGTGGCTCGGGATTCGGCTGGTCGGGTTTGTTGATCCGCCGTTCGTCGTGGGCCGGGCGGGTGAGTGGTGCGGCGGACGGTTGGCGGGGTGTGTTGCCGGGGCGACTTTGGGTGTTGCTGAGCCGGAATCCTGGAATCGCACGTTGGACGTCTTGTCGTTCTTGCCTTGTGGGAAGGCTTTGTCTCGCTGCGTGCTCGCTGAGGATCTATTGGCGTACCAAGGGGAGTGTGTTCTTCGACTCGGCCTGAAGTCGATCTTTGCTGGTATCAGCCCGTGTTCAACCATCCAGCCGACGACTCACCCAGACGGCGGCACAGCCGGGCAGAAGTGCCAATGCCGCCCGTCGACCGGTCACCGACCGCTGAACGCCGTCGGTCGCAGGGGGCCACTTCTCGTCTGCGTCAGACGCACACCCACCTGGTACGCCAGACATGTACCAAAAAACGCCGCGTCTGGCAGGGGATGGCTTGAACGGCGCGTCGGTAGCGGAGAGGGCTGAGTTCGTGACGGGCATTCCAGGGCGCACGGCGGCAGTGGACAACCTGACGGCAGTGCCGTCTCCTCTTGTCCCTCCCGTCGAGCTGCCGGCACAGGTCGACGAGCTGGCCGCAACGGCCGCGCGGGAGCTCGGTTGGCAGGGGGTTGTGCTCCCGGAGATGAAGCTGCTGGGTCGCCGGATCAATCTGGTCGCCCAGCTGATGCCGGACGCACACGCGGAGCGCATCTGCCTGGGACAGGGACCGGAGGTCGACCGGGCCACGGTTTCCACCTGGGTCTGGCCGGAGTTCTCCGGCCGCGTCCCCGAACCCGCGGTGCGCATCGTCGGTGCGCTCGCGGTCGCCAGGCACTGGCGCACCGGGCTGGTCAACGCCGTGCCGTTCCTGCGGTACTGCGACGCCGCCGTGGTGCTGCCGATGTCGGTCGTCATCACCAACGACTACCTGATCAACTGCCTGCCGCGCGCCCGCGCCTACGGCGTCGGCGTGCTGAGCGCCGAGCCAGGCCCGGACATCACCATCGACCTCGCGGTCCGCGGTGACCGAGCGCCGGCTGACGTCGACGGCACGCACCGCTGGATCAACGAACTGGCCTACGAACAGATCCTGGCCACCGTCTGATGCGAGTGGTGATCGCCGGAGGGCACGGGAAGATCGCGCTGCGACTCACCCGCCTGCTCGCCGGCCGCGGCGACACGGTCGTCGGCCTGGTACGCAATCCAGACCACGTGGCGGACGTGAACGCCGCCGGTGGTGACGGCGTCGTCCTCGATCTCGAGCACGCCGCCGTCGAGGAGGTCGCCGCCGCGATCACCGGCGCCGACGCCGTGGTGTTCGCCGCGGGCGCCGGGCCGGGCAGCGGCGCCGAGCGCAAGGACACCGTCGACCGGGGCGCCTCCGTGCTGCTCGCCGACGCCGCCCTGGCCGCCGGTGTGCGGCGCTACGTCCAGGTCAGCGCGATGCGCCTGGAACGCGCGGACGATCCCGGTGTCGAAGGCGTGTTCGCCGTGTACCTGAAGGCGAAGAAGGCCGCGGACGACGACCTGATGTCCCGCGATCTGGAATGGACGATCCTGCGGCCCGGCGGGCTCACCGACGACCCGGGCACCGGAACCGTCACGCTCGCCGCGACGGTGCCGCCCGGCCCGGTCACCCGCGACGACGTGGCCACCGTGCTCGTCGGGCTGCTCGACCGGCCGGCGACCGTGGGCAAGGTGTTCGAGCTGATCGGCGGCGACACGGCGATCGACGCGGCGATCGACCAGGCCCTAACCGAGCCTGCCTAGCACCCGGTCCAGGTACGGGTTCGCGAACAGCCCCGTCGGGTCCAGCTTTGTCCGCAGGGCAACGAAATCGTCGAAGCGCGGGTAGCGCTCGCGCAGCGCCGCCGCGTCGAGCGTGTGCATCTTGCCCCAGTGCGGCCGCCCGCCGACCTCGGCGACGATCGACTCGAAGAGGTCGAAGTACTCCCGGTACGGCATGCCGGTGAACTGGTGGACGGCGATGTAGGCCGAATCCCGTTGGTAGGCCGTGGAAAGCCAGATGTCGTCGGCGGCCGCGACGCGGATCTCCACCGGGAACATCACCGGGTCGGCCAGCCGCGGCACCCGCGTGCGCAGCTCCGCCAGCACCTCGCCGAGCGCCGCCCGAGGTACCGCGTACTCGGATTCCACGAATCGCACACTGCGGTTGGTCACGAAGACCCGGTGCGACGCGTCGCGATAGGACCGTTCGGACAGGACGTTCGACGACATTTTGTTCAACGATCGCACGAGTTTCGGCACTCGCCTGCCCAGCCGGCACACCGCGCCGAACAACCGGTTCTCCATCAGCTCGTACTCGACGAACTGCCGCGCCCTCGACAGCGGCTCGGGCTCGGTGCCGGCCGGCAGCCGGTTGTTGCGCTTCGTCAGCGCGTTGGGCCCGTAGGGGAACCAGTAGAACTCGAAGTGGTCGTTGCCCGCGCAGTTCTCCCCGAGCGCCTCGAGCACCTCGTCCAGCGGCTCCGGTCGCTCCTCGGCGGCGAGCACGAACGACGGCTCGGTCCGCAGCGTCACCGTCGAGATGACGCCGAGCGCGCCGAGCGCGACCCGGCCCGCGGCGAACACCTCGGGCAGCTCGTCGGCCGAGCAGGCGACCACCGACCCGTCCGCCAGCACCAGCTCCAGCCCGGCGACCTGGGTGGCGATGCCGCCGAACCGCGCGCCGGTGCCGTGCGTGCCGGTGGAGATCGCGCCGGCGATCGTCTGCGCGTCGATGTCGCCGAGGTTCGTCATCGCGAGCCCCAGCCGGTCCAGCTCGGCATTGAGCGTGCGCAACGTCGTGCCCGCGCGCACGGTCACCAGGCCGGTGTCGAGGTCGGCGGCGGTGATCCCGGTCCAGTCACCGAGATCCAGCGCGACGTCGTGGGCCGCGCCGACCGCGGTGAACGAGTGGCCGCTGCCCCGCGCCCGCACGGACCTGCCGTGCCCGGCCGCCCGCGTCACCGCGCCCGCCAGCTCCTCGAGGTCACGCGGGCGCACCACGTCGGTGGCCACGGCCGACTCGTTGCCTGCCCAGTTCCGCCAGGCGGTTGATGGAGCTGCCACGGAGTCCTCCCAGGTCGTACGGTGTGATCGTGCCCGACGAAACGCACCGGATGCTGCTTGACGCGGCGACCAAGCACCTCGACCCGCCCGTCGCCGTCGTCGATCTGGAGGCATTCGACCACAACGCGGACGACCTGGTGCGCCGTGCCGCCGGTCGGCCCATCCGGGTGGCCAGCAAGTCGATCCGCTGCCGGTTCCTCCTGGAGCGGGCGCTGCGCCGCGACGGCTTCACCGGCGTGATGGCCTACTCGCTGCCCGAGGCGCGGTGGCTCTCCCGGCTGTGGCGCGACACCGACCTCGCCGACACCGACATCCTCGTGGCCTACCCGACCACCGACCACGCGGCGCTGCGGATGCTCGCCGACGACCCGCACGCCCGCGAGCACATCTCCGTCATGGTCGACTCGGTCGCCCACCTCGACCTCATCGAGGCCGCGCTCGGCGTCGGGCACGCCCCGATCCGGGTCTGCCTCGAGCTGGACGTGTCCTGGCGTCCGCTGTGGGGGCTCGACGTCGCGCACATCGGCACCCGCCGGTCCCCGGTCTTCACGGCCGCACAGGCGGCCGCCCTGGCCAGAGCGGTGGTCAAGCGTCCGGGACTGCGCCTGGTCGGCCTGATGGGCTATGAGGGCCAGATCGCGGGTCTCGGCGACAGTCCGGCCGGAAAACCGCTGGCCGGAGCGCTTTTGCGGTGGATGCAGCGCCGCTCGGCGCAGGAACTCGCCATTCGGCGGGAAAATTCCGTTTCGGAGGTTTCAAAGTTCGCAAAGCTGGATTTCGTCAACGGCGGCGGCACCGGCAGCATCGAGACGACGGGCCTCGACGAGTCCGTCACCGAGGTGGCCGCAGGCTCCGGGCTGATCGGCCCGACGCTGTTCGACAACTACCGGCGCTTCGCGCCGCGGCCCGCCGTGCTGTTCGCGCTGCCGGTCGTGCGCAAACCCAAGCGCGGCATCGCAACGCTGTTCGGCGGCGGCTACATCGCGTCCGGCGCCGCGGGCAAGGACCGGCTGCCGACCCCGTACCTGCCCGCCGGGCTGAAACTGCTCGGCGTCGAGGGCGCGGGCGAGGTGCAGACGCCGGTCACCGGCCGGTCCGCGAAGGACCTCCGGGTCGGCGACCGGGTGTGGCTGCGGCACACGAAGGCGGGCGAGCTCGCCGAACGGTTCACCGAGTACCACGTCATCGAGGGCGGCGAGGTGACCCGGACCGTGCCGACCTACCGCGGCGAAGGGCAGAGCTTCGGTTAGAGCGAGCCGGCCAGGTAGGCGCGGACCACGCGCTTGGCCTCGTCGATCATGTCCTGCTGGTCGAACAGGTTGCGGCGGAAGGCGAGCGCGAGGATCGCGTCCCCGATGTCGCTGGCGATCGTGATCTGCCGGTAGATGCTCGCCACCGGCACGTCGACCTTGTCCGCGACCAGACCCGCGATCTGCCCGGCGATGACCGTGTTGTTGTCCTGCTCCTCGTCGATGAACCGCAGGTCGATGACGTCACCGAAGCGGACCCGGGCGAACCCGGGCCGGGTCCGGTACATCTCGACGTAGATGTCGATGATCTCGTCGACGCCGTGCCACCAGTGCTCGAGGTTGTCCCAGTCGAGCCTGCGGTCGATCTCGGCGGTGAAGTGGTCGAGGTTGCGTTTCGTCAGCTCCTGCACGACCGCCCGCTTGTCGGGGAAGAACTGGTACAACGACCCGACCGCGACGCCGGCGCGCTCGGCGATCAGCGTGGTGGTCACGCCGTCGTAGCCGAGCTCGTCGATCAGCGACGCGCATGCGGCGAGCATCTGCTCGACCCTTTTGGCGCTGCGCTGTTGCACTGGTTGCTTTCGCAACGGCACGGACGTCGCCACATGTACTCCTTGCTGGGGCCTGACACCCATCCTGCCCCTCGGTAGTGCGGACCTCCACTGAACTTTGTATACGAATCTCGCAAGATCCACTACCGGACATGCGAAGACCCCCGGCAGCGTGTGCCGGGGGTCTTCGATGTTTGGAGCCACGGACCGATGCTGGTCGGGGGAGGGGGAGTACAGCAGCACCGGTCCGTGGAGATTTAGGAACCGGCGGCCCGCGATTCGTCTAGCTCGGGGGTGCTGACGAAGAGTCGAACCGCCGGTCCATCAGGCGACCTGCCGGCCACACGGCGTGCGGGGTCACGGGGGCCGAGGTCGCCGGTTTTCACCTGGTGCTCGCCAGCCGGCCAGGTCGCGGGTCGGCAATCGCGTGCCGCGCCTGGTTCTGATCCGGTGCGAGACCACCTGCCACCAGGTGCTCGTAGGCCGCCTGCCACACCGAGCAAGGCGCCTTCTGCTGACGCCAGCGGGACGAGCAGGCGGGGCAGTTGCCCCGGTCATCCGGCTCGTGAGCCGCGAGCATCGCCCGCCACCCCTCGGTCAGCCTGGGAAGTTCGGAACGGGCCACGGACAGCAGGGACGGCGCATCAGCGCGGTTGGCCAGCTCGGAGAGCATGTCGAGCCGCTCCCACACCGCGTTGCGCAGCACCTGCCCGAGTATCTCGTCCACCGTAGAAGTCACCGTCACCTTTCCGCCTGCTCGGCGGCTTCGCGAAGTGCGGCCCGCAGCTGGCCCAGTTGGCCCGCTGTCAGTACCGCGGTCTCGCCCGGCGGCCCTACCAGGACCACCCGATTGCGTTCGACGAGCACGGTGAGGCAGCGCTCCCGGTTCACGACGTCACCGCAGTTGATCCGCCAGACCTTGCGGCCGAGGGCGGACCCGTGCAGATCACCGCGGAGGTCGGCAGTGCCGTCCGCCGGGAGCCCGGGAAGCGTTCTCGGGGTCGCCGACGGTGCGGTCGCGGCGGTCTTCACCAGTTCCACGTTCGCGGCTTCCCTCCGTGCTCGTATGCTTACAAGCAACTACATTGATGCCTGAGAACACAGATTGGTGCGTCACAGCGCCGATCGGCGGTCGATCCACGGTGAGCGGTCACCGGACTTCGGTCGGACCGATCAGGTTCACCGATCCGGACTTCTCGCGGCTTGTGAAGTGCGCATACATTGCTGCTGACGCCCAGCGGACTGTGAGGGGGCGGAATGAACTCCATCGGGTCTCAGAGCTCTTCCGTTACGCCAGATGTGTGGGAAGACCAGGAGATGCGAAACGCGCTTGCCGCGCGGGAGGTCAGCACGATCTACAAGCTGCTGCGACGCAAAGGCGTGTCACAACGCCAGATCGCGGCTTATACCGGTCAGTCACAGTCCGAGGTGTCGGAGATCCTCAAGGGTCGTCAGGTCATGGCCTACGACGTCCTTGTGCGTATCGCCGACGGCCTGGGTGTCCCGAGGGGATACATGGGCCTCGCGTACGACGAAGTCACGGCCTCACGAGTAGCCGAGACGCGCGGAGCCCCGGAGGCTGAGGAGCCGGAGATCGTGAAGCGTCGCAAGTTCCTTGCGCATGCCGCCGCCGTCGCGGTCGGGGCGCATGTACTCGGCGCGGACTCGGGATCGTGGGTGTCCAACCCCGTGTTGACCCCCGCTCCCGGTCGGATCGGCATGACCGATGTCCGCCAGGTGGAGGCGGCCACCCGGGCGCTGCGCTCGCTGGACTACCAGTACGGCGGCGGTTTCTGCCGGGACGCCGTCGTCGCCCAGCTGTCCTGGGGCCAGCAGATGCTGTCCGCCTCTGGCTCGGACGTGGTCAAGCAGCGATTGCACGTCGCGCTCGCGGACCTGCACAACCTGGCCGGCTGGACGTCGTTCGACATCGGCCTCATCGACTCCGCGCGCAACCACTTCGGGCGCGCGCTGGAGCTGGCGAAGGCGGGCAACTCCAACCAGCTGGTCGCGAACATCCTGTACCGCATGGGCCGCGTCTACCTGCACAAAGAGGCTCCTGACGACGCGCTGAAGATGTTCCAGCTCGGCCAGATCGCCGCGCAGGAGTCCGGTTCCGAGCTGGCCGTCGCGGTCATCTGCGCCAACCAGGCCTGGGCCTACGCGATGATGGGCCACGAGGACCAGACCATGAAGCTCATCGGCCGCACCCGCGACGAGTTCGCGCGGTCAGGCGGCGGCGACGCGGAGGACTGGGTCAAGTTCTTCAACGAGGACGACGTCTACGCCATGATCGGCACGGTCCACACCGTGCTGGCCCAGCAGGTCGACACCAAGCACACGAAGTACGCGATTCCCGCCCTGCAGCGGGCGATCGGCTCCTACGGTGACGACATGGCGCGGAGCAAGACGTTCAACCTGAGCTTCCTCGCCACGAACCACCTGCTCGACGGGGACATCGACCACGGAGCCAAGATCGGCCACCAGGCCGTCGACCTAGCCGCGCACCTCAAGTCGCGCCGGGTCAAGGACCGGCTGCTGCCGCTCAAGCAGGAGGCGGACAAGCGCCGCAACTACAGCGACGCGCGGGAGCTGTCCGACGCCATCGCCAGGTTCTACGACGCCGACGTTTCCTGAGTCGACAAGGCAGCACGATGACCGCGACGCCCACCTCGGACATGGTTCCGGGGCGGCGTGCGGACGGCGGGGGCCAGTTCTCCCCGGACAACCTCGCCGAGGCACTCGGCGAGGTATGCGTGGCGGCCGGCCTGGACCCGGCCGGGGCGGCGCTGCTGAGGTGCACCAACAACGCCGTGTTCGAGCTGGCCACCGCGCCCGTGGTGGTACGGATCGTGGCCTCGAACGCGTTGCGCCATCGCGTCGACAAGGTCGTCCGCGTGGCCACCTGGCTGGCCGAGCACGACGTGCCCGCCGTGCGGCTCGTGCCGGGCATCGACCAGCCGGTGGCCGCGGGCCCGTACCTGGCGACCGTCTGGGAGGTCGTGCCGCGCGGCGGCAAGCGGCCCCGCGGCCGTGACCTGGCCCGGCTCCTGCGCGGGCTGCACGAGCTGCCCGAACCGTCGTTCGCGGTGCCGGCCTGGGAGCCGCTGGACGACGTGCGGCGCCGGATCGGCGAGGCGGACGGCCTGGCCGAGGAACACCTGGCGTTCCTGCGGGAGCGGTGTGACGAGGTGAGCGACCGGCTGGCCGCGCTGGAGTTCGCGCTGCCGACGTGCCTGCTGCACGGCGACGCGCACCTGGGCAACCTGATCCCGAGCCCGGCGGGCCCGGTGCTCTGCGACTTCGACTCGGCGAGCCTCGGCCCGCCGGAGTGGGACCTGACGCCGCTCGCGGTCGGCGTGGTGCGGTTCGGCGAGCCGGCCGGCCGCTACCGCGAGCTGGTGCGCTCCTACGGGTTCGACGTCACCCGCTGGGAGGGTTTCCGGGTACTCCGCGAGGTCCGCGAGCTCAAGCTGATCACCAGCGTGCTGCCGATCCTGTCCAGCAGGCCGGAGGTGCGGCCGGAGTTCTTCCGCAGGTTGACCGACGTGCGCCGCGGCGACAACTCCGCCAGATGGGCGCGCTACACCTGACCCGTTCGGCCCATTGCCTTTCGCTGGGTCGTAACGCTCCGTCGCCGGAATCCGACAAGCCGGGTGGGTGAACCGCGCGGACCAGCGCGTTTGTCCAGGTCAAACGTGATTTCACCCGAAGGGTGACAGGCCGGAGTGGACGTTTGGGATGAGCACGCTACGCTCGGTCGAGCCAGCCCCTCTTCCGTCCACGATCGAGGTGGTTCATGCCGGTGGCTAGGCGTAGGCAGGTGAACAGGCCGAGTCGACGCGCGCGGCGCGCGCTCGACTCCGCGCGCCTGCTCGACCAGATGGTGGCCGACCACATGCCGTTGATGGCCCGCCTCTCCGACGAGGCGAGCCGGCACAGAACCGCCGACTTCCTGGCCGAGATCGTCCTGCTGTCCCAGGCCTACCGCCACCACGCCGCCGGCTGGATCTCGCGCCGGGAGTTCGAGCGCCGAGGCGAGGGACACCTGTCCCGGATCGCCGTCATCCGGCGCCGTTCGAGCCTTTCTTCGGCGCAGTTCACCGAACGGGACTGACCGTTCGCCGTTAGGCCGATTCGCGGATTCGCGGACTCCATTTGGCCTATCAAGTTTCTTCATCGCTGCGACGAGCGGTTGCCGAAGGCCGTTCGCCGTTTAGGTCCGACCGAACATGCAACCTTTTCCGTCCATCCAGGACTCAGGTCACGGGCGCGCGGCTGAGCACGACGGCGAAGCCGAACGCGAGCCCCATCACCGACAGCTCCAGCGCCGCCCAGCCGACGAGGGCCGTTCGCCGGTGCCGCGTGATCGCCGGCAGCAGCCGGTACCGGATGTTGCCGCCGAGCGCGGCCAGCGCGACCACACAGGTCACCTTGAGCAGCACCAGCACGCCGTAGCCGGTGCCGAAGAGCGCGTCGAACAGCGCATGGTCCGCGGTCAGCTCCATGAACGCGTTGAACAGCCCGGTCGCCGCCGCCACCCCGAGGCAGACCGCCGCGAGCCGGGAGAACCGGGGAAGCGCGGTCGCGAGCAGCGAGCGGTTGGCCGCAAGCAGCACCACGAGCGCGCCCAGCCCGCCGGTCCACGCGACCGCGGCCAGCACGTGCAGCTCGAGCGAGACCATCGTGAAGTCGCGCCACTGGAGGTTCGTGGCATGCCCGGTGACCGGCATCGGCAGCAGCCCGAACAACGCGACCGCCGCCGTGACCTCGGCCGGCACCGAGTCGCCGACCCGCACCGAGGCGATGCCCAGCGCGAACACCACCAGCGCCACGCACGCGACGAACACCAGCGCCTTGCCCGCGCCGACCTCGCCCACGTACTCGACGACGGCGCCCGGTGACACGCCGCTGCCCGGCCGGACCTCGGCGGTCTGCAGCACGAGCGCCATCAGCGCGGCGAGCGCCCACACCAGCGCGGCCGCGGCCGCGGCACGCCTGCTCACGTCGAGCACGGGCGCGAGGTGCTTCGGCCGGTCGAACCCCACCAGGATCGGCAGCAGGCAGAGCCCGACCGTGGCGACGGCCGCGAGGTCGAACACGACCCGCACGACCGGCAGCCCGTACCGGACCACCGCACCCGGCTCGCTCACCCCGGGTACCGGCTGCGCCGCGGTGAGCGCGAGCCCGACCAGCATGCCGGCCAGGCCGGCCACGACCAGTGCGAGTACCAGGGGAGAGCGGGCGGACGCGGTGGCCCGGGCCTGGGTCATTGCGGTT
>Ga0164241_10006292_pt1 | contig 10870 bp, 10 predicted proteins | sample OricomyardsoilBY_FD_108780 | JGI IMG/M metagenome (GOLD analysis project Ga0164241, IMG submission 108780) | Backyard soil microbial communities from Emeryville, California, USA - Original compost - Back yard soil (BY) | ecosystem: Environmental > Terrestrial > Soil > Unclassified | place: USA... | reverse complement strand
GTCGGCCCCATCGACCTCTTGGTGAACAACGCGAGCGAGCTCGGTCCCACGCCGCTCCGCGCGCTCCTCGACACCGACTGCGAAACCCTCGAGCGCGTGTTGCAGGTGAACGTCGTCGGCCCGTTTCGCTTGAGCAAGGCGCTCGGCGGGTCGATGGCGCTGCGGCGCCGGGGGACGATCGTGAACGTGAGCTCGGACGCGGCGCTGAACGCGTACGCGGGGTGGGGCGCCTACTCGGCTTCGAAGGCCGCTCTCGACCAGCTCGGACGCGTGCTCGCGGTCGAGCTCGCCGAGCACGGCGTGCGCGTGCTGGGGGTCGATCCCGGGGAAATGGCTACGGCCATGCATCGGGCGGCGCTGCCGGAGGCCGATCCGGCGACGCTTGCCAGCCCCGAGAGCGTCGCGGCTCGGCTCCTCGAGCTCGTGGAGGACGGCGGCGTCCCGAGCGGCGCACGCGTCGAGCTCGCGTCGTGGAGGGCGGCGTCGTGAACGCGCGCGTGCGAACGGGGCTGCGGGGCAGCGCGGCCGCTTCGACGCCGATCGCGCTCGGCGCCGCCGTGCGGCCGCGATCGTTCGGGAGCGAGCGCCTGCTCGTCGTAGACGGCGCCAACGGCGCGCTCGGGACGCACGCGTTTTCGGCGCTGCCGACGCTGCTCGCGCCGGGAGATCTGCTCGTCGTCAACGACGCGGCGACGCTGCCTGCGGCGCTGCCGCTCACGAGCCACCCGGCGGAGCTCCGGTTGGCGGCGCACGCGGACGCGGGTGAGTTCTGGGCCGTCGTGCTCGGGGCGGGAACGTGGCGCTTGCCGACGGAACGTCGCGGGACGGCTCCGCTGTTTCGCCGCGGCGAAGGCCTTGCGAGCGGCGACTTGCGGGGGACGATCGTCGCCGTCGACCCCGTCGAGCCGTCGCTCGTGCGCGTCGGGTTCGCGCTCGCGGGAGACGAGCTTTTCCGCGAGCTCTATCGCGCGGGCCACGTCGTTTCGTACTCGTACCTCGAACGGGAGTCGGAGCTCTGGGACGTGAACAGGTTCGCGGCGCGCCCCTGGTCGTTCGAGTCGCCTTCGGCGGGCCTACCGCTCACGTTCGAGCTCTTGGGCGCGCTCCGGCGACGCTGCGTCGAGCTCGCGCGCGTGACGCATGCGGCGGGGCTATCGTCGACGGGCTCGGCGTCGCTCGATCGGCGCCTGCCGCTGCCGGAGCGCTATGCGGTGCCGAATGAAACGGTCGCGGCCGTGACGGCGACGCACGCCCGGGGTGGCCGGGTCGTTGCCGTTGGCACGACGGTGGTGCGCGCGCTCGAGAGCAGCGCCGTCGAGCACGGAGAGCTGCGAGCGGGTGAGGGCACCGCGCGGCTCGTGCTCGGGCCGAGCCACGCTCTCGGCGTCGTCGACGGGCTCGTGAGCGGCCTCCACGAGCGCGGCAGCAGCCACTTTCGGCTACTTTCGGCGTTCGCTCCGGCGCGCCTGCTCGAACGCGCCCTGCTGACGGCCGCGCGCGAAGGCTACCTCGCGCACGAGTTCGGCGACGCGTGTCTCATCCTGCGGCGGCGACCAGCGCGCCGAGGAGCGGCTCCGGATCGTCTTGTCGCATGAGCGTCTCGCCGATGAGCGCGGCGTGCGCGGGCCCGCGAGCGACGGCGGCGACGGCGTCGGGGGTCGCGAGTCCCGACAGGTGCACGCTCACCACCGTCGGCGGCAAAGCGCCGAGGATACGCGCGGCGCGCGCAGCGTCCATCGCGAGCGTGTCGAGATCGCGAGCGTTGACGCCGACGAGCGTCGCGCCCGCGTCGAGCGCGAGGGGGATCTCGTCCTCCGTCGCGAGCTCGACGAACGGCTCGAGCCCGCGCTCGCGGGCTCCGCGCACGAGGGGCGCCACCCGCTCGGGCGCGAGGCAGCGCACGATGATGAGCACCGCGTCGGCGCCGTAGCTCCGCGCGGCGTCGAGCTGGACCTCGTCGATCACGAACTCCTTGCAGAGGAGCGGCAAGGAACAGGCTCGGCGCGCCTCGGCGAGGTGCTCGAAGCCGCCGTCGAAGTAGTGCTCGTCGCAGAGCACGCTCACCATGCTCGCGCCGGCCCGCTCGTAGGCTCGGGCGCGCTCGGTCACGCTGAGCTTGACGCTGAGCGCGCCGGCGGACGGCGAGCGGCGCTTGATCTCCGTGATGAGACGCAGCGGTGCGCCTGCCGGGCGCGCCAGCGCGAGCGGGCGCGGCGGCGGGCCCGGCGGCAGGCGACGCCGGCGGAGCGCCTCGACCTCGGTCGCTTTGGTCGCGAGGATTTCGCGGAGAACGCCGTTCACGCGGCTCCCGGACGGCGCGCCCCCGCGGCTTTCCGCCAGGCGTCGAGCGCGCGGCGAGCGGCGCCGCTGTCGAGCGCCTCGCGTGCTCGTTCGGTGGCGGCCCGCGGCTCCATCCCGTCGGCGACGACGAGCGCGCCCGCGGCGTTGAGCAGCAGGGCGTCGCGCGCCGGGTGCGCTTCGCCTGCGAAGACGCGCGTGAGCACCTGCGCGTTTTCGGCCGGGTCGCCGCCGCGGATCGCGCCAGCGGGACTGCGCGGCAGACCGAAATCCTCCGGACCGATCTCGAACTCCGTGAGGGCGCCGTTCGCGAGCTCCGTCACGCGGGTGGGCGCGTGGGGGCTGAGCTCGTCCATGCCGTCGCTGCTGCGGACGACCCAGGCGCGGCGGCTGCCGAGATCGCGTAGCGCTTCGGCGAGCACGCGACGAATGCCGTCGTCGTACGCGCCGAGGAGCTGATGGGTCGCTCCCGCGGGGTTCGCGAGAGGGCCGAGGCAGTTGAACAGAGTTCGGATGCCGAGCTCGCGGCGCACGGGCATCGCGTGCTTCATGGCGGGGTGGTGCACCGTCGCGAACAGGAACGCGATGTTCGCGTCGCGCAGCACGCCGCTCTGCTCCGTGGCGGGCACGTCGAGCGGCACGCCGAGCGCCTCGAGCACGTCCGCGCTGCCGGAGCGGCTGGAGGCGGCGCGGTTACCGTGTTTGGCGACCGGCACACCCGCCGCGGCCGCGATGATGGCGGCGCCCGTCGAGAGATTGAGCGTTCCGGAGCCGTCGCCCCCCGTGCCGCACGTGTCGAGGAGGCGCTCGAATTCGTGCGGTACGCGCACCATCACGGCGCGCATCGCGCTCGCCGCGGCGGCGATCGTCTCGGCGCGATCGCCGTGCAGGCGCAGCGCCGTGAGCAACCCCGCGATTTGCGACGTCGTCCAGGCGCCTGCGAAGATGGCGTCGAAGACGCGCCGCACCGTCGCGGCCGAGAGGCCACCGGGCGCCAGCAGCTCCTCGAGCACGCGCGCGAACGCTGGATGTTCTTCGCTCACAGCGACCCGACCCAATTCTCGATGAGGCGCATGCCGTGCTCGGTGAGGATGGACTCCGGATGAAACTGCACGCCTTCGACGGCGTGCGTCTTGTGGCGAAGTCCCATGATTTCGCCGTGCGGGGCGCGGGCCGTCACCTCGAGACAGTCGGGCAGGGTCTTCTCTTCCACGATCAGCGAGTGGTAGCGCGTGGCGCGGAACGGCGACGGGAGGCCGCGAAAGATGGTCTTGCCGTCGTGGGAGATGTCCGACGTCTTGCCGTGCATGAGCTCCGGCGCGCGGAGCACGGTGCCGCCGAAAGCCTGGCCGATGGACTGGTGGCCCAGGCACACGCCGAAAATCGGGATCTTACCGGCGTGGTCGCGGATGACGTCGAGGGTGACGCCCGCGTCGTCGGGGGTGCCCGGCCCGGGCGAAAGCAGGATGCCCGCGGCGCCCGCGGAGGCGAGCTCGGCGCTCGTCGTGCGGTCATTGAGCCGGACGTCGCAGTCGACGCCGAGCGACATGACGTACTGGACGAGGTTGTAGGTGAACGAGTCGTAGTTATCGACGACCACGACGCGTTTCATGCCGTTGAGTTTTCCATCGCGATAGGTCTCGGTCAATCCGCGCGCGCGCCCGCCGCCGCGGCGCCATCCGGGCGCGCCCGGTCGCGCACGCCCGCCGCGAGAAACGCATCGATGCGCGCGTTCACGAGCTCCGGAAACTCGAGGGGCGCGTAGTGCGTCGCTTTCGGTACGACGTAGAGCTCGGCGCGGGCGAGACGCTCGCTGAGCCGGCGTCCGACGGAGGACGAAAACAGCGGGTCGCGCCCGCCCGCAATCACGAGCGTGCGAGCGGTCACCTGGCCGAGCGCGGCGCTCGGATCGTGGTGCTCGAGCGCCGCGAGCGTGCGGAGATACACGTCGAAGTCGAGCGCCTGAAACTCGCTGGCGAGCGCGAGGATTTCGTCGGAGCCGAGCCGCGGGCTCACGAGACGCAGCCGTCGCGCGAGATCCGCGCCAAGCCGCCAGCGCGCGACGCGGGCGGCGAGCCGCGAGCCCATGCGGTGATGGAGCCGCGCCCGCTCGACGAGGAAGGGCAGCACGCTCGACACGTGTGGCACCCGCAGGTTGGCCATGGGCCGGCCGTGCGCCCCGTTGATGAGAACGAGCTCGCTCACTCGCGACGGGGAACGGAGCGCGAGCTCGAGCGCCACCTGCACTCCCATGCTCCAGCCGACGAGGACGGCGGAGCTCACCCGCGCCGCATCCAACAAATCCTCGAGATCCTCCGCTTGGGCGCCCACGTCGACGCGCGCCGGAGGAGTCGCGCCGCCGGAGCGGTAAAGACCACGGTAATCCCAGCTCACGACGCGGTAATGGCGCTCGAAGTGGCGCACTTGATGGCGAAACGCGCTGACCGGACCGCCGAGGCCGTTGGCGAGCACGATGGCCGGGCCCGCGCTGCCCGCGAGGTACCCCGTGAGGAGCGCCCCGTCGCGGCGGGTGACTGTCAGTTCTCGCATTGCTGATCGATTCTATGACCCAGAACAGCCAGAGTGGATTCGCGCTTGCTCGCCTGGGAGCGTGCCGCTACTGTCCGGGCCCCGCAAGCCAAGGCCGGTCCTTCACCGGCACTCTAAGGCTCGAACCCACGCCATGTCGGACAACAAGCCCAAAATCGACCTCAAGGCCCGCCTCGGCAAGAAGACCATGAGCACCCCGGGTGCGTCTGTGCCACCCCCCATGGCCGCCCAGCCGGGTGGTGCCGTCCCCGGGAGCACGCTCCCTCGGCCCATGCCACAGCCCATGCGCTCGTCACCCTCCGGGGTGCCGGCTCCCCCGTTCACGCCGTCCGGCGCGCCGAAACCGACCCCTTCGACGGCCCCGTACGCGTCGATCCCGCAGCAATCGGCCCCCATTCAGGCGCGACCCACCGAAATTCGCGTCGATATGGACGAAGTGCGGGCCGCCCAGCGCAGCGGTCGCAGCAAAGTCATGGTGCTCGCCCTCGTCACGGCGGTGGTCGGCGGCTTCGTCGGCTTCGCGTTCGGTGGCGGCGCGGAGCGCGGGAAGGGCGCTCAGGCGGCCATCCAGGGCGCTCAGGAGCTCGTGAAGGAAGTCGAGGACTCGAACAAGGCCATCACCGAGCTCGCCGACACCATCAAGAGCGCGCAGACCAAGCTCCTCAGCAAGGGCAGCTACCCGCAGGAAGAGGTCACCAAGCTCGGCGCCATCAACATCCCCTTCCGCACGGCGTCGCTCGCGGACCGCAGCATCGGTCGCTTCAAACGCGAGATCCTGTCGATGCTCATCGATTACTCGGCGTCGGTCGAGCAGATGAACGACCAGAAGGAGACGCTCCAGCGCTTCCTCGGCAGCCAGACTTTGAAGGACCTGATCGACGAGCAGAAAAAGCCGAAGGTCCGCTGGTACGCGACGGTCTCGAACGGCCCGTCCGGGCCCTGGGTGAACCTCGACAAGCTCGACACGCCGTTCTTCGCGGCGAGCGACGAGAAGATCAAAGACAAGGACGGCAAGGAAAAGTCGTACGCGTGGCCGGACGAGGTCGAGATCAAGGACGGCAAGGAAACCGTCAAGATCAAGCGCTACACGTCGGGCGATCCGGGCGGCAGCTCGCCGCCGTACATCGCCGTGAACCCGCAGACCCAGTCGGCGGTGTGTCAGTCGGACGTGATCGGCTCGCTCCTCTCACAGCTCGTGAAGATGCAGACGGTGCTCCGCGGCGACCCGACGCCGGGCGTCGACAAGACCGGCCTCATCGAGAAGGGCCAGAAGCTCGCCGATCAACTGAAGAAGATCGGCAAGAGCTGAGCGTTCGCTAGCTCGCGCATCTCGGCCGCTTGCCTCCCGCTGTGTGCGGGGCTCAAGCGGCCGAAACGCGTCCGGGGGTCCGCGGGGCGATCGACATGGGCGGCGCCTCGCGGTGGATCTCCACTTTCGTCACGCGGCGCTCGTCGGCCTCGCGCACGATGAACTCGAGGCCGAAGACCGTGAGCGTCGCGCCGACCTCGGGCACCTTGCCGTGGTGGGCGGCGAGGAAGCCGCCGAGGGAGTGGTAGTCGCCGTCGGCCGGCAATTCGGTGCCGAGGTAGCGGCTCAAGTCATCGAGTGCGAGGCTTGCGTCCACGACGAGCTTGCCTTCACCGAGGTCGACGATGGGCGCTTCGTCCACGTCGTGCTCGTCGCGAATGTCGCCGACGATCTGCTCGAGCAGATCCTCGAGCGTGACGATGCCGCTGAACCCGCCGAACTCGTCGAGGACGATGGCGAGGTGGTGGCGTCCGGCGCGCATGTCCTTGAGCACGCTCGCGGCTGATTGGCTCTCCGGGACGAACACGACCGGCCGCAGGATCGACTCGAGATGGAGCGACTGTGTGTCGCCGAGCGCTACGGCGTGGAGCAGGTCCTTGGCGTGGAGGACGCCGACGACGTTGTCGACGGTGTCCCGATGCACGGGGTAACGCGAGTGCGTCGCTTCGGCGACCTGGCGCAGGAGCTCCGTCATCGGTACGGAGACCTCGAAGGAGATGGTCTGGGTGCGCGGCACCATGACGTCGCGGGCGGTCACGTCGCCGAACTCGAGCACGTTACGGATGATCTCCGATTGCTCGTGGTCGAGGGCGCCCGCCATTTCGCCTTCGGTGACCATCAAGCCGACTTCGTTTTCGGTGACGGCCGGCGGCGGCTCGGTGCGGCTCCGCTCGAGGCGCTTCGTGACGATGCCACTCAACCAGAGCGGTGCGGCAGCGAGCGGGGCGACCAAGAGCTCCACGGGGCGGAGCAGGCGCAAAAACCACGGTCCCCAGCGCTCCGGCGCTTGGGTCACGGCCGCCTTGAGCATCTCGGCCGGCACGGCGTAGGCGACCACCGAGCAGAGCGCGGCGACCGGCGGCACCCAGCGGCCGAGCGCCGCGGGCAACACCTCGGCGACGAGCACGGCCGTGAGGGCGACCCCGATGGCGCGCACGACGAGCCATCGCGCTTCGATGGTCCCGCGGAACTCGATGTAACGGTCGAGCGCGTGGCGCGGCGCACCCTCGAGGGAGTCACGCAGAGCCGCGCGGCGCGTCGCCGGCAGCTGAGCGAGGGACCAGTTGGCCGCCCCGAACAGGGCGGCGAGCAGCGCCGGAAAGACGGCTAGTCCGACGGTGACGATTGCGGTGAAGGGGTGCGCGGCTGGGTCGGGATCCAAGGGGACTCGGGCGCCAAGTCCTCTAAGGCGCCCTCCTCTTCCAAAAGCGTAACGAAGGCCCTTGGGGCCACGCAACCCGCGGGACCGCGGGCCGATGGAATCCGCATGCTCAGAACGCCTCCCAGCCTGGCGCCCGGCAGCTCCGGCGCCCCGGGTATTCGTCAGGTTAAGTGTAGTATTATCAAAGGCTTAGGCCTCGACTTCCGCTCCCTGCTCGCGGGTGAGCCCGTGGTGGCCGGCCGGTTGCTCGTTGCCCGCGGCGAAGTCCCGCCGGGAACCTGCCTGCAAGGGGACTTGAACCCTGCCGTCCCCGGGATGCACCCGTCCCACCGTCTCGCTGGGCGGGCCGCGGAGCTGCAGGACGAAGCGCTCGATCCACTGACGCGGACCCTGGCTGGACCATTCATCGCGGTCGCCGCGACGAGCCCGTCGCCGTCCGCGCCGGCTGCGCTCGCGACGGCGACCGGAGGAAACGCCGTTGCGGAGCTGGCCGCCGTCGAGGAGGCCGTGCGTCGCGTGGCTTGGGGCGGTGACCGGCGCCGCGGCATCGCTCGCATCGAGCTGGGGGGTGAGCACACCGGCACCGCGATCGTGGTGCACGGCGAGGGACGCTCGGTCGGGCTCAGCGTTCAGGGCGCCGCCGGCGCTGCCACGGGGGAGCTTGCCGAGCGTCTGTTCGAACGGTTGCGGGCACGCGGGCTCGACGTGACGGACCTGGCGGTCCCGTAGCGTCAGCGCGCGCCGAAGCCCCGCTGGACCCGGTAGCCGTCGTCACGCCACACGCCGACGGCGACGAGCTGCTCGTTCTCGAGCCAGGCGTGAACGCCCTCGCCGTCCGGCGGAGCCAAAAAATGAGCGGCGACCAGCGCTTGCCCGAGGCGCGCCTTCTGGGCACCCTCCGGAGTGAGACTGGCAGTCGGGAGGCAGCGCCGCGCGGCGGCCGTGAGCGACAACGGGGCCGTGCCCGCCGGGACGGGCCACGGGCTTGCTTCGGCCAAGGTGAAGGCGCCGCTTTCGGTGCGCCGGAGCGCGGAGAGGCACGCTGGAACCCCGAGCCGCGCGCCGAGATCGCGAGCGAGCGCGCGCACGTAGTAGCCCTTCGTGGCGCGCACCGCGACCTCGATGCGGTCCGCGTGCGTCGCGAGCAGCGCTAGCGACAGAACGCGCACCGGGCGCGGCGGCAGCTCGGGAGCCTCGCCCCGGCGCGCCAACCGGTGGGCCCGCACGCCGTCGACCTGAATGGCGCTCACGGCCGGCGGCACCTGCTCGGTGCGCGCGCGCTCGCCGGCGAGCGCCGCCTCCACGTGCTCGGGTGCGAGCGCCTCGGGCGGCACCGGTCGTTCGTCGGTGATGCGGCCGTCCGTGTCGAGCGTGTCCGTCGTGCGGCCGAAGAGCACTTCTGCGCGGTACGCCTTGGTCTCGAGCGTGAGGTAGGGCGAGAGCTTGGTGCCCTCACCGACGAGAAGCAGGAGCACGCCGGTCGCCATCGGATCGAGCGTGCCGGCGTGCCCGACGGCGCGCGTGCCGAGCTGCTTGCGCAGGCGTGCGACGACGGTGTGGCTCGTGCATCCCGCCGGCTTGTCGACGACGAAGACGCCGTCGATCACCCGAACCAGACGCTTTTGCGCTCACGGACGCCGCTGTCGAGCATCGCCTGGATCGAGCTTCGCACCCGTTCGGAGAGCCGGCCGACGAGGACGTGATCCTCGGCTGCTTCCGGCCCGGCGCCGTCGAGCGACACGGGTTCGCCGAAGGTGATGGTCCAGCGGCTCGGTGCCGGTACGAGCCCGAGCGGTCCGAGGAGCGGGAACGTGGGCGTCACGGGGATATACGGGAGCCCGAGCAGGCTCGCGACGTACTCGAGCCGGTAGAGGAGGGGGTTCGTCTCCTCCGCACCGACGATGGCGCACGGCACGATGGGTGCCTGCATGCGGAGCGCCAGGCGGATGTAGCCGCCGCGGCCGAAGCGTTGCAGGCGGTAGCGCTCGCGGAAGAGCTTGCGAATGCCCTGCACCCCCTCCGGGAATACCGCGAGCAGGTTTTCCTTGGCGAGCAGGCGCTCGGCGTTTTCCTGGCACGCGCGCACGGCGCCGACGCGGTTCATGAACACGCCCGCGAACGGCAGGTAAAACAGGAAGTCCTCGGCGAGCCAGCGGAGGTCGCGCGCGCCCCCATGCTCGAGGCGCAGCGCCGTGCGCAGCATGAGGCCGTCGAGCGGCAGCGTGCCCGAATGATTGGCGACGATGATGCAGCGGCCGCTCGCCGGGATGTTGCCGAGGCCGACCGTGCGCGTGCGGAAGTAACGCTGGTAGAGAAACTCGGCGATCGGCCGGAAGCGGCTCTCGTAGGCGGGGTCGAGGCCGAAGTCGTCGACCTCCTCGGCGCGGCTGCGCAGACCTTTCTTGCCCCAGTGCTCCTCGAAATAGGGGCTTTGCTCGATGTCGTCGGCGGGGGCGACGAGCTCGCGCTCGGCCGGACGAGGCCGCGGCTCGCTCTCGGGTACCTCGTCGTGGAGGCTCGCGGCCCCGGTGCGGATCAAGCCGTCGAGGCGGGCTTCGAGCGCACGGATCTGCTCGGCGACGTCGCCGTGGTAGTTCATCGCGACGGGCGTCGAATCCAGCGGATCGGACCAACCCACGTGCGGCGGGACCATGCGCGAGCCGAGCCCGAGCTCCGGCGCTTCCTCGAGCAGCGTGTCGTCCTCGTCCTCGAGCGCGAGGCTCTGGGCGGCGGGCACATGCGGCGGCTCCGACACGCCCGCTCGGCGGGGAGCTCCGCGCGGGCGGGCTGCCGAGCTCGCGGTGCGTCGCGGCCGCTGCCGCGGCGTGGGGCTCGCTTCCCCGGCGTGGGAGGGCTTGGCGACGGCTTCGGCAGGCACCGCTTTGGGAGCGTGCTTGCCGAGCGGGCGCGTGCGCTTCGTGCGCTTGAGTTTCTTCACGCCGGCGTCTCCGAGAGCAGTTTCACCTCGCGCAGGTGCTGCGCGTTCGCGAAATCGATCAACGCTTCGCGGCTTGTATAGAGGGGACGGTAACCCATGGCTTTGCGGGCGAGCTCGCCGTCGGCGACGCAGACGTACTGCAAATAGTCGAAGAAGGCCGGCGGAGCCTCCGCAAATTGCGCCACCCAGAGCGCGCCGACGAGCGAGCCGGCGACGGGTCGCGGCAGCGGCAGTGCGTGGCGCCCCGCGAGGCGAATGGCGGTCCCGAGCGGCAAGACGCCGTCCGGCGCGATGTTGAAGACCCCGGGCGCGTCGCGCACGACGGCGAGCCGGAATGCGGCTATCGCGTCGGCCTCGTGCAGAAACTGCCACAAAGGATCGAAGCCGAGCACGG
>Ga0164241_10006291_pt1 | contig 10872 bp, 6 predicted proteins | sample OricomyardsoilBY_FD_108780 | JGI IMG/M metagenome (GOLD analysis project Ga0164241, IMG submission 108780) | Backyard soil microbial communities from Emeryville, California, USA - Original compost - Back yard soil (BY) | ecosystem: Environmental > Terrestrial > Soil > Unclassified | place: USA... | reverse complement strand
GAAGAAATCAGTCGTCAACGCTTCGGGCCGCGCGGTGAAAACGCCATGCTGTGTGCCGCCAAAATTGGTTTTCAGCACGCGCATTCCGCCGATGAGCGCGGTCATTTCCGGCGCGGTGAGCGTGAGCAACTGCGCCTTGTCAATCAACAACGACTCGGCGGGCAGGGAGCATCGGCCCTTGAGATAATTGCGGAAGCCGTCCGCGATGGGTTCGAGCACGGCGAAGGACGCGACATCCGTCTGCTCTTGTGAAGCGTCCATGCGGCCCGGTGTGAACGGAACGGTCGCCGTGACGCCCGCATTTTTCGCCGCCTGCTCGATGCCGGCGCAACCGGCCAGCACAATCAAGTCCGCCAGTGAAATTTTTTTGCCGCCGGACTGCGATTGGTTGAACTCGCTTTGAATGACTTCCAATTTGCCAAGCACCTTGCCAAGTTGAGCCGGCTGGTTGACTTCCCAAAACTTCTGCGGCGAGAGCCGGATGCGCGCGCCGTTCGCCCCGCCGCGCTTGTCGGAAGCGCGGAAGGTGGATGCCGAGGCCCAGGCGGTGGAAACCAATTCCGAGACCGTCAGGCCGGACGACAGGATTTTGCCCTTCAGCGAGGCGATGTCCGCCGCCTCGATCACTTTGTGGTTCACCGTGGGAATCGGGTCCTGCCAGATGAGTTCCTCGGCGGGACTTTCCGTTCCGAGATAGCGCGTGCGCGGCCCCATGTCGCGATGCGTCAGCTTGAACCACGCCCGGGCGAAGGCGTCGGCGAACTGGCCGGGATTCTCCAGAAAGCGCCGTGAAATTTTTTCGTAGGCCGGATCGAAGCGCAATGAGAGATCCGTGGTCAGCATGGTCGGCTGGTGGCGCTTCGACGGATCGTGCGCATCCGGCACGGTCGCGGCGCCATTTTTCGCCACCCACTGGTGCGCCCCCGCCGGGCTTTTCGTGAGTTCCCATTCGCAGCCAAACAGGTTCTCAAAAAAATAATTGCTCCATTTCGTCGGCGTCTGGCTCCAGGTGACTTCCAGGCCGCTGGTGATCGTGTCGCCGCCTTTGCCCGTGCCGTAGCTGCTCTTCCAGCCCAGGCCCTGCGCTTCGAGGCCGGCGGCTTCCGGCTCTTTTCCCACGTGGGACGCGGGGCCGGCGCCGTGGGTCTTGCCGAAGGTGTGGCCGCCGGCGATGAGCGCCACCGTCTCCTCGTCGTTCATCGCCATGCGGGCGAATGTTTCGCGAATATCAACGGCCGCCTTGAGCGGATCAGGATTGCCGTCCGGCCCTTCCGGGTTGACATAGATCAAACCCATTTGCACGGCGGCAAGTGGTTTTTCCAGATCGCGCGTGTGGTCAGCCGCGCTGTCGTCATCCTTCACAAGCACGCCATGGTTTTCGACAACGCCCGGCGAACCTTTTGAATAACGAACATCGCCGCCCAGCCATTTCCTTTCGCGCCCCCAATAGACATCGTGATACCGCTCCCAGGTGTCGCCGCGGCCGCCGGCAAAACCGAACGGCTTGAAGCCCATTGTTTCCAGCGCGACGTTGCCCGTGAGCACCAGCAGGTCGGCCCAGGAAATTTTCCGGCCATACTTTTGCTTGACCGGCCAAAGCAGGCGGCGCGCCTTGTCCAGGCTGACATTGTCCGGCCAGCTATTGAGCGGGGCGAAGCGCTGCTGGCCCCGGCCGCCGCCGCCACGACCATCGCCGATGCGATACGTGCCGACGCTGTGCCACGCCATGCGAATGAACAACGGGCCATAGTGGCCGAAGTCCGCCGGCCACCAATCCTGCGAATCGGTCATCAACGCCGCGAGGTCTTTTTTCACCGCCGCGAGATCAAGGCGGTTGAACTCCTTGGCGTAGTCGAAATCCGCGCCCATCGGATCGGACTTGGAAGAATGCTGGTGCAGGATTTCGAGCTTCAACTGGTTCGGCCACCAGTCGGTGTTGGCGGCGGCGGGCGCGGTGGCGCCGTGATTGAACGGGCATTTGGCTTCGGTTGACATATAATTTTCGTTGAGATTATGGTTTGAGCCATTAAACCAATTCGGGGGCCATTGTTGAAATACTTTTTCCCTTTCGTCATCATAGGCATTGCCTATGGAAATGCAGCAGCTTCGTTATGTCGTCGCCGTGGCGCGCACGGGAAATTTCTCCCGCGCCGCCGAGCAATGCCGCGTGGCCCAGCCCTCCTTGAGCCAGCAGGTTCAAAAACTGGAAGACGAACTGGGCGAACGGCTGTTCGACCGCCAGCAACGCGCGGCGCGGCTCACGCCGCATGGCGAAACTTTTCTGCGCCGGGCCGTCCGCATTCTGGAAGAAGCCGACGCGGCGAAACGGGAGGCGGCCGACGCGCAGGATTTGTTGCACGGCACGCTGACGATTGGCGTGCTGCCGACCATCGCGCCGTATCTGCTGCCGGCGGCGCTGGCGGCGTTCACCGAAAAATTTCCGGGCGTGCAAATCGTCGTTCACGAAGACACCACCGCCCGTTTGTTGAAACTGGCGCACGCGTATGAAATTGATTTCGCGCTCGCGAGCCGGCCGATCCTGGATGACCGGCTGGAAGTGAAGGAATTATTTTCCGAGGAACTGCTGCTGGCATTGCCGCCGGGCCATCCGCTCACCCGCCGGCGGGCCGTGACCGCCGCCGGGTTGAAAGGTGAAAACCTGATCGTGATGAAGGAAGGCCACTGCCTCGGCGACCAGGTGCTGGGCTTCTGCGAGCGGCGTGATGTGAAACCGAAAATCAGCTTCCGCAGCGCGCAGTTGGAAACCGTGCAGGCGCTCGTCGTTGCCGGCCTGGGCATTTCGCTGATACCCGCGATGGCCGCGCATGGCGGGCGCGAAGACCGGCCGGAGTATCGTTCGTTCCAGCCGCCCAAGCCGCGGCGAAAAATTATCGCCGCCTGGCCGAAACAGCGTTCACCGGGCCGGGCGGCAACGGAATTTCTCAAGTTGATTTCCGAACCAGCCCGCCCGCATGTCCGACGTTGAAGAAGCGAAATTCAAATCAGATCAGAATCCCGGTTTCTTGAATAACCTTTCCGGGTTCCTGCCTATAAAAAGCGATTGGTAGAGGACAGTGCTTCCAGCCTGTCACTGAACTCAAAGGCAACGGAGACATTCGTTCGCCTTTTTTCGTGGGCTTTTCAAACGCGCAGCAAGCAGGCAGACTCTCCGCACAACCGATATGCACGCTGAAACAAAAACGACTCCCTTGAGTGCGCGGCTCACATCTGTTTTGGCTGGAGGTTTCTTTCGTCCGTTGGCTCGCGCATCCGCACCGTTGTATGTGGATTGTGCTGACCGGTTGGAATTGGCGAGTGACGATGGCGGCCAGCTTTCACACCCGGATGCCATCGCGCTGATCCGTGATGCCTTGGTGGCACATCCCAGCCTGAAACTCGATGAAGACGAAGGCGGGCAGTTCGTGGATGCTCGCCAGCGGGCGGGGCAAATCTTTAACCGCCTGCTCGAAGCGGGTTGGCTGGAGGATCGTCCTGCCAGCCTGGATGAAAGGTGGGTGGTCCTTTCACCTCGTTTGTCTCCGTTGCTTGGATTGTTAAGGGGATACGCGGAGGACGACCTCGCCGAACTCAAGGATTTTGCGGCGACAGTTCGTTCGGTTTGCGAAACCTTGCTCGCCGAGGGTGCGCTGGATCCAGCGAGGCGCAATCCCAATGAATTGAGGCAGGTAGTCAAAGAACTGTTTGACCGCGCAACGCGCGCGGGCCAGCAGATGCGTGCGGTCGAAACCGTGATTCTCCGCTACGCTCAGGAGCAACGCCTAAGCTCCACGCCAAATGAAACCCTCCGTCGTTTCCTAATTGAGTTTCATGAGGGCGAGCACATGGTTTGTTACGATACGCTGGAGCACGGCGGCTTGCTGCCCAAGCTCAAACAGGCCCGGTTGGTGGCTCAGGACGCCTGGGCAAATCCATCTGTAAAGCAGCGGTTGGCTGAAGGCATCGCCGGGCATCGTGGCCTGGATGAAACCACGGCCTACGGCGAAGCTGAGGAAATGCTGGCGCGCTTGGAGCGGGCCATTGCTGGCATTTCCGCCAAGCAACGGATTATTGATGAACGCATCGCCGAATTCAGTGAACTTTCGGCCGCCCGCTATCGCTATCAGACCGAGATGCGCGGGCGCAGCCCCGAAATGGTAAAGGCATATCTTCAAGCCGCCGACCAGCAACATGCTGGCAGTTCCTTTGCCGACCTTGCGAATCAACCCGGCATGATGATTTTAAGCCTCTTGGTGGAATTTTATTTTGGTCAGGACGCACTCGCCCGTCCGCGCCGCGCGCGGTTGCCGGTGGAATTGGGAATCGCGAGGCCGCCGGAAGCGGGTGATTCGCTGGATGCGCTGGAGCGTATCCGCCGGCAAAACCTCTACGCGGTAACCCCTCAACGGGCCGGTCGCTTGATTGAAAAATGTCTGCCGGAGAAAGGCACAACGCTCTCGTCGGCGGATCTGAAATTGGGAACCGAAGACGACTTGTTGGACTTTCTCGCCGTGCTGGCTTACGACCGGGCTTCCGGGCCGCGCGGCCACAAACCCATTCGCTGGCGAATCCGCACGGCTCGGCAGGAAAACGGGTTGGAGCCGGAGAAAATACCCACCGACGTGGTTGCGGGACGTCGCGTTGAACGAATCATCATTGAAAGGACTGCATGACACCAACCTGGCCTTCATTTTGGGCGCACATCCCTGAACCTGACCGCCCCGCGTTGCGCGAGGTTCTCACCGACTTGCTCGCTACCGGCGTTTTGCTGGGCGAAGCCGGTCGAGACCGCGAACTTTACCAGACTGCGAGAAAGTATGATCAGGAATTGGCGGATTATCTGTCGTTGTTGAGCCTGACATTTTTCCCTGATCCGGATCGTCCGATATTGCAGGTGCGTCCCAATCCCGGCGAGTGCGGTCTCACCGCCCGCTTCACCAAGGATGAAACCTTGGTGGTGCTCACTCTTTGGCGGATTTACGACGACACCATCATGGAGCGTTCAACAAATATTGTTACCCTGTCGGCGGACGACCTTTTTACAAAACTCAAACTTTACTTCGAGCATATCGAGCCGCCCAAGCCAACGCATCTCGAACGCATCCTGGGCAAACTCCGCGCCCGCCGGCTCATCCGCTTTCAGTCGAATGCTGAACGCTTCGGCGAATCTCGAATTGAAATCCTGCCCACGCTTGCGCGGGCCATTCCGTTTGAGCGTTCGGAAGAATGGGCGCAGTCGGTCGCGCTTTTCCAGCAGGCCGCTGGTGGTGCCAATGGCGATCCCGAAAGTGCCGTCAGTGAAGAGGAGAGCCAGCCATGAACTCGCAACGAATCTCCCTGACGCGCATCATTGCCGCAAACTGGTATGGTTTCCGGCAAATCTTCGATGTTTCCAACCATACCCTCATTTCCGGGGCATTTGGCAGCGGCAAGTCGGCGCTCCTCGACCTTATTCAATATGTCCTGCTTGGCGAGGATTGGCGACCGAACCGCGCCGCCTCCGGCGCGGCACGCGGACGCACCTTGGTAAGCTATTGTCTTTGCGACACGAATTATACCCGCGATGGCGAACCGCATTATATCCGGCGCGACGGCGTTACCTTTGTCGGTTTGGAGTTCACCTGGCCGGCGGAGCGCAATAAGGAACCCCGCCGCGAAACCTGGGGTGTTCGTATCCAATACACCAGCCCAACCTCCCGCGCGGAGCAGGCCTACTTCTGTATTCCAGCGCGCCTCGAATGGGCCGACATCGCACCCTCTGGCAAGCTCATGTCCGAAGAGGAGTTCAAATCCTACATCCGTCGCGAATACGAAACCACCTCCACCCGTAAATGTCTGTTTCCCCGCCAACGGGATTATCTCGCGGAGATGGCTACGCCTCATCACTTGTGGTTTGACGATAAACAGTTTCCAAAAACCTTTCCCAAGGCTATTGCTTTCGAGGCCGAGAAAGACGTGGAGAAATTTCTCCGGCAGTTCGTTCTTGAGGAAAACCCGCTGGAAGTGAGCGACGTCAAGGCGGCGGTCAACGCCTATCGCGAGACCCAGGCGCGGCTGGAATGTCAGGAAGCGGAGGCCGAACAACTGGCAGTGATCCGAACCAAGCATGACGCCTACGAACAGGCCACGAGGGAAGCGGCCATTCTTCAGCATATGGGCGACGTGCTGGAACAGGATCGTTTGAGTGAACTCGTCACCCGGCATGAGAAAGACCTGGCCGATCTCCGCTCCAAACACGCATCTGATAATGAAGCTTTTGATAAATGGACCGTCGAGGCCGAGCGCCTGACAGCGACGCTGGGCGGGTTCCAATTGGATTCCGACGAGGCCGAGTTACAGCAAAAACTGGCAGATCAAGAGAACAAGCGCGTTGAACAACAGCGTTTGCTGGAAGCGCAACAAAGCGTGCGCCAGCGGTTGCGCGATTTGCGTCATCGCTGGACGCAATGGCTTAAACGCGGCACGGCCGTCCCGCTCGATGGTCTCGCTGGATTGTTGACCGTCGAAGATCGGTTGCTGGATGCGCTGGCCGCCCCGGACGAAGCCGCCGGCTTAAAGGCCATTCCCGACTTGGCGGAAAGATTCAATCAGTTGTTCCAAGGCGTGGAAAAACTGCTCGAACCGCACACCAAGGAAATCAATTCAATTTCCAACCGGTTAAAGGAAATTGCCGCCAATTTGGAACGTGTGGAAGCGCGCCAGACTCCCGGCTCATTTCCCCTGTTTCAGGCCATCAAAGCGCGGCTCGCATCGTCGCCAACGCCGCCGGAACAGTTGTGTCGCCTGATCGAAGTTAAGCCCGACGCCGAAGACTGGCGCAATGCTACCGAGCTGGTTTTGGGCCGGAACCGCTTCGCCATTGTCGTGGGGTCGGGTGAAGACTATCGAGCTGCCTTGGAAATTCTACGGAAACGTTCGCCCGCAGAAAGGGGCGTGGACGAATCACTCGTCCATCCTCGCGAAGCGTCCGAGTTGTCCGCCGAAGTGCGCAAGAACTCGCTGGCCGAGAAAATTGAAATGGCCCGGTCACCGGAAAGTATCCGGCGGGCCGCCGAGGGGTTTGCCAAACACTTGCTGGGCCGCGTCATCGCCGCCGAGCGCGTCGAGGATTTGGATATGTGCGATCGTGGCATCACCCGCGACGGCATCTACAAACAAGCGCCGGTCCGCCGTCGCCTGCGTCAAATGTCCGGCTTTGAGTTTACGCTCGGAACCGAAGGCTTGAAACGGCTCCACGAATCGCTGACGCGCGAACAGCAGGGGCTGATGGCCGACCGGGCGAACAAACAGTCGCTGATTGATTCAGTGAACGCATGGCTTGATGGTGGCAAGCAAGGCGGCTTGAGTGACCCGCGCCAGCCGGATCGCAGCGGAGAACTTTTCCGGCTGCCCGTTCTGGAGCAGGAACTGGCCACGCTGAAGCTGAGAATTGATGTTCTCTCCACGAAAGAACGCACCACCCGATTGCAGAAGTTGAAAGACATTCAAGATGCCCTTGCGAAGGCCAATCAGGAAATTGGTGGCTTGAGAAAAACGCGGGATCAGTTTGGCCAAAAAGAAAAAGAACTTCTGGACGCCTTGGATGAAGCGGCCAAGAAGCTGGAAGCCGTAAAACTGCTGACGGTTCAAAAACGTGTTCACTTGCCGCAAGGAATCCTCGACGCCGAAATTCTGGATCGGTTGGACAAACTCAAGGCCGAATTCAAATCGTGGGGCGAACGCAAAGAAGCTGCTTCCAAGCGCTCGGGCGATGCCGGCGTGGAGGTTGCAAATTCTCGCAACGCTCGCAACAACGAACGCCGCGTCTTGATGGATTCCATGGACGACAAAGGCCACCTTAAACATCCGCACTATCGCCACGACAGTTTTGATCGCGAGGAGGAATCCAATGACCGCTGGCACGCCCGGCTTTGCTTGTTGGAGGAAGTCCAGCTTGCCGAATCCCGCAAGCACGCCGCTGAACGGCGCAAGGATTGGGAACGTCGCTTGAAAGATCAGGTGCTAAATCGTTTGAACGAAAACCTCCAGACGTCCGAGCGCACCGTCCGGCAGTTGCGCACCTATCTCGACGTTCAGGTGGGCAAACACAAATACCGCATCAGCCAGGAACGCGATCCGGCCTTTGCCGCGCACTGGAGTCTGCTGGACTCCGGCTTTGAACCAACGGATGAGCTGCTCGCCGCCGGTCGCACGCAGGAAGTTCAGTCGGCGCTGAATGAATTGATGGCGGCGGTCGAGGCCAACGGGGCAGCAGATGCCCGTGCCTTGTCGCTGCTCGATTACCGCAATTATCACCGCTACGACATTAAAATGCGTCCGGCGGACCACGCCAGCGGCCCGGAGATTTCCTTTGGTCGAAGCGGCGTCAGCATGTCCGGCGGCGAAAATCAGGCACCATTCTTCATCTCCATGCTGGCGGCAGCGCGGCGCGTGTATGACTTGGGTGGTGGTCGCTCGCAGCATCTCGGCTTGGTGGTCATGGACGAGGCTTTTTCCAAACTTTCCGGCGACGGCGTGGAGGATTGCTTGGAACTGGCCCGCAACTTCAACCTCCAACTTCTGATGGCGTTTCCCATTGACCGCCTCGGCGTGATGACGCCTTATGCCGATACCGTCGTGGAGTTGCGTAAGGAGGAAGTTCGAGATGAGGCCGGCTTCATCACGCAACTGGACAACATCCCCATCATCCTGCCGCCCGACGATGTGCAGGAAACCATATCATGAATTTGGATTTCCAGCGTTGGCGGGGTTGCGCCTGGCTGCGAGCGCTGGTTTTCCAATGGCACAAGTCGCGCGGCCATGACACCACCGGTTTCCAGCGCCCGTTTTCACGAGACTGGGAGGATCTGCTTGAGACGGGCAACCTCATTTCCGCCGAATCGCGAAACGAATCGTTTCAGGAAGCCCGGCAACTGGAGGTGGCTGGGCTTATCCATCTCAAGACCGTCCGTTACCGCCCTTACCAGATTCAACGAGTCGTTATTCCGTTCGCCGCCGAACCTCGCTTGCGAGAGATGTTCGCTGATGAACTGCCGGATGCTCCCGACCCAAAGTTCGATTTCACCTCTGTGAAATGGGCATCAAAGCTTGCCTTCCTCACCAGCGAATCCGTCACCGTTGCCCCGGACGATCTGCTCAAGCTGAACAATTTTCTTCTGAACGAACCACAAACTCAACAAGTCGTTCCGATCAAGGAACGGTCACTTGAAATATTCGGCGAAGAGAAACGCTTGGACGCCTTGGTGTCCACCTCGCTTTTTCGGATAGGCCGCCTCGATTGGATGAAGGATTTGAAATGTGAGGTTGTTGGCGAACCCCTCGGATGGAAGCGCGGTCCAGCAGACGCCGCCAGCAGGCCGATTATCGTCATTGAAAACGCGGCAACATGGCATTCCTATTGTCGTTGGAATGTTGAGCGAAAATTGTTCAGCGGTGTTGTTTATGGTTGCGGCAACCGTTTTGTGGATGGCATCCGCTATCTGGGTGACATCTTTTACGAGCTTGGCGGTTCACGCCGTGTATTCTACTTCGGCGACCTTGACCGACGGGGATTGGAAATCCCGCAAGAAGCTACCGATCAATCCAGCAAACTCAAACTGCCACCCATCGAACCACACCTCTGGAGCTATCGGCAGTTGCTTGCGGTTGGCAATGGATATGGACAACCGTATGAGGGCGAGCCTGCATTGCCGGCTTTATGCGATTGGCTGGGAGAACTTGCCGAACCAACCCGTCAACTCTTCGCCACGAACCAACGCCTGGCACAGGAGCATATCGGCTGGGAATTTCTCCAACGCACACTGACAGACCCGTGACTCTTGATTGCACAACCGGGCGCGGCCTCCTTGGGATTATCTTCGTAGCGATGCGGAGTATTTTCATTCGTGTGAATTCATGAAATTCGCGTCTGAACTCTTCCACCCTTGCAGGACTTGAAATCTGTTTTGACGGCAAATCCGGGGCTTCACCCCGGGCTATCATCGGTCGGGCTTTCAGCCTTCATCCGGTTTCGGCGCGACGAGTCAACCCTTGGTATCAGCGTTCATCAGCGGAGATTGGCGGTTAATAATTTCGACACCTCACCCTCCGGCTCAAGTTGATTGCGTAGTGCGACACACCTCATCCGGCCTGCGCCACCTTCTCCCCAACGCCCCAGAGCGGAGAAAGGCAATCTCCTCGTTCGCAGCGGAGAGGGGGAGTTTGCGGTTCCTGTGTTCTTTGGCGACGATTGGTTTTCGTGTCGTTTCCACCTTCGCCAGCTACGGCGTGCCGTCGTTACCCAACTTACCCGATGGCCAGCAATTCCACCTCGAAGATTAGCGTGGAGTTGGGCGGAATCGCGCCCGGATAACCTTCGCGACCGTAGGCGAGTTCAGGTGGAATCGTCATTTTCACCTTGTCGCCGATTTTCATCTGCGCCACGCCGAGATCCCAGCCGGCGATGACCATGCCCGCGCCCAGCACGAAACTGAACGGATCGTTGCGATCCACGGAGCTGTCGAACTTTTTGCCGTCCGGGAACGTGCCCGTGTAATGCACGGAAACGGTGTCGCCTTTTTTCGGAGCCGCGCCAGTGCCGGTCACGAGTTTTTCCATCTGCAATTCAGGTTTTGCCATCCGGGATTTTCGTCATTGTGACTGCGTGCGTCAAACAATGGTTTTGGTGTCGCGCGAAGAACGCGCAGGCGACGAAGAATTTTCAAAAATAAATAAGCGCGCAACCGAAGCCGCGCGCTTTTTGAAATTTGGTAGGGCGGCGCTGCTGCGCCGCCTTTTCAATTTGGGCTGACCGGCAGGTCAGCCCTACCGATTAAACATTGTAAGTGCTGCTGGCCGTCGTGCCGCCTTTGCCGGTCCAGTTCGTGTGGAAGAACT
>Ga0164241_10006290_pt1 | contig 10874 bp, 10 predicted proteins | sample OricomyardsoilBY_FD_108780 | JGI IMG/M metagenome (GOLD analysis project Ga0164241, IMG submission 108780) | Backyard soil microbial communities from Emeryville, California, USA - Original compost - Back yard soil (BY) | ecosystem: Environmental > Terrestrial > Soil > Unclassified | place: USA... | reverse complement strand
GGCGTATCAGGCCGCGACCGACTGGCACCGACGGACCCCGACCTTGGAGGGACGATGAGGCACATCACGGTCAGCCTGGACAAGCGCGGCGTGAGCTGTGTCGCGAAGCTGCTCGAGGACGTGGCGCCGCGGACCTGCGCGGCGGTGTGGGACGCGCTCCCACTGTCGGCGCCGGTCTTCCACGGCAAGTATGCGCGGAACGAGATCTACACGCTGCTGCCCGGGTTCGCGCCGGCCGACCCGGGCAAGGAGAACACCACGATCACTCCGATTCCCGGCGACCTGTGCTGGTTCTCGTTCGACTCCGACGACCTGGGCAATCCGGCGTACGGCTACGAGAACACGACCGGCACCGGGACGACCGGTGCGATTGTCGACCTGGCGGTGTTCTACGGGCGGAACAATCTGCTGATCAACGGCGACCAGGGGTGGGTGCCGGGGAACGTGTTCGGTGCCGTGGGCGAGGGGCTGGACGAGTTCGCGGCGGCCTGCCAGGACCTCTGGATGGGCGGCGCCCGCGGCGAGACCCTCAGCTTCAGCCGCCGCGACTGAAGCCGAGAACCTCAGCCGCCGCGACCGAAGGCGGGACCTGCCCGTCAGCCGCCGCGACTGATGGAGTCGGACGCCCGGCCGGGGGCGGGGCCGGGCGTCCGAACCTCAGAGACCCTTGCGGAACCCTTCACGCCACGAGGCGTACCCGGGCTGCCAGTCGAAGGTTGCCTTCGCCAACGAGTTGTCGGCACCGCGGATCTCGGTGAAGGCGGCCACCCCGACATCGCCGGCCGCCAGGCGACCCAGCCAGACCGGGACGTGGCGCGGAGCCTTCGCGCCGAGGATGCGGGCGAACTCCGGCAGCCACACCGCCGCCTGTGCCGGGTCGTCGTCGGCGATCTGGTAGATGCCGGTGACGTCGCTCTCGATCGCCTTCACGGTCGCGTCGGCCGCGTCGTCGTAGTGGATGAACGACCACACGCCGGCACCGTCGCCGATCAGCGGCAGCTGGCGCTTGCGGATCATCTCGACCATCGATCCACCCTTGCCGATGTCACCGGTCGGGCCGTAGAAGCTCGCGTACCGCAGCGCGACGCCCTCGATCCCGTCGGCGTTGGTGACCGCCGACTCCAGGTGCTTGATCCCGGCCATCGTCACCCGCTGCGCGGCCGCCGGGTTCGGGTCGAGCGGGTCCGCCTCGGTCTTGGTCGCGGACCCGCCGTGCTGCAAGTTCCAGCCGGCGTACGACTGGACGACGAACCGTCGTACGCCGGCAGCCTGGGATGCGGCGAGCAGGTTGTCGGTGCCCTCGGTGCGCAGCCGGTTCGTCGTCGCGAAGCTCTGGTCGAACTTCTTGAAGTTGATCCCGCCCTTGAGCGCCGTCATCTGGTGGACGACGACCTCCGGGTGGACCGTGTGCACCGCGGCCTTCACCGCGGCCGCGTCGAGGCCGTCGGCCAGGACCACGCCCGCGCCGAGTGCCTTGATCGAGGCCGCGCTCGACTCCGACCGGATCATGCCGACCACCTCGTGACCGGCCGCCACCAGCTTCGGGACCAGCGACCGGCCCAGTCCGCCGGTCGCACCTGCCACCAATACCTTCATGTCATTCCTCCGTCGTCTGTTGTTACGACCCGGAGGACACGCGCCGGCCCCGGCTTGTGACGTGATCCCGGTCACTTCGTCAAAGTGATGACGTGTGCTGTCCCAGGCTGGACCGTCGAGGTGAAGGTGTCGCCGTGCACTCGGACCTGCTGACCGGCCGGTGCCCCGGTGGCCGTGCCGTTCGGGCGGATCTGCCGACCGCCGAGGCTCACCTTCGCCGCGTCGGAGGACGCGAGTCCCGCGGGGTCGCTCGAGCGCAGGGTGACCTGCTCGCCGTGGCGGTACCAACCAGGCAGGCCCAGCGTCACCTGGTCGGCGGTGCTGTCGGCAGCGGCCGGGTCCTGGACGTTGATCAGTACGACGGTCAGGCCTCCGTGCCGGTCCTCGACGCCGTACGCCCGCAGCTTGCCGAGTTCGGTCTCGGGAAGGTCGAGGTCGACGAACCTGCCGCGAGGCAGCTGACGGAACGCCCAGATGCCGTAGTACAGCGGGGTCGCGGACAGCTCACCCGTGTCCATCGCGGCCTGGTCGGCGGCGCAGAACGCACCGTAGTACCGGTACGAGATCGGGTACTCCGGCGAATCGCGCGGCTTGAAGTCGCCACAGATCGCGGCCGTGTTGGTGTGGAACTGCACCCGGCTCACGCCGCTCTGCGCAGCCTGCAGCAGGTAGTCGAGCGACCAGAGCGACGTGGCAAAGCTGGTGCTGACGCCGGGCTGGCCGCTGCACGACGCGCTGTTCGACTCGTTGATCGTCATCGGGATGCCCGGCAACCGGCTGCTCAGCTGCATGATGCCCTGCAGCTTCGCCTCCGTGTTGAGGTGCGTCGTGGCTGACATCAGCTGCGGGATGGTCAGGTTCGACGTACCGCAGTGGCTGCCGGCGTACCAGTGCGAGGCGATCTCGCTGATCACCTGGTCCGGCTTGACGCTCGTGTCCGCGGCGACCGCGGCGGTGAACTCGTCCAGCTTCGTGTTCGTCTTCGCCGTGTTCGCCGACGGGCCGGACAGCTTGATCTTTGCGTAGGGCAACCGCTGCCGGATCGCCGCGGCGTACTCCTTCATCTTCTCCCAGTACTGCGCCGGTGTCAGTGTGGTGACGTGGTCGTACTCGTTGCCCAGTTCGACCGAGAGCAGATCGTCGCCGAGCGTCGCGTGGGCCGCGGCGACCTCCTCGACCACCTGGTCGAGGGTGACCTGACCGTTCAGCACCGAGAGCAGGGGAGCCCCGAGCGTCACCTTCCAGCCGGATTCACGCAGCAGCGGCCGGAGTTGGGTGAAATCGCCTTGGTCGACGGTGCCGCCGATCGCCCAGTCCGGCGCCGGAGTGTCCTTCGCGGTGCCGAAGGCCGGCCAGACCAGGTCCATCGAGTAGCCGCCGAGACGCAGTACGCCGGGGCCGAGTGTCTTCAGCCGCTGCGCCATCCGCTCGCGGGTCAGGTAGCCGTGGGCGAAGTCGGCCGACTCGACCGAGAAGCCTTGGTTGTCACCGGTGATCGAGGCATTGGTGCGGTCGCTGGTGACCGTCAGCCGGATCTCGGCGGCGGGCGGTGGTGCGGCAGCGGCCACCAGCGTTCCGGAGCTGGTGAGCGCCACCGCCAGGGTGGCGGCGAGCAGGGATCTCATCGGGACGGTCTCCTCAAGGATGATTGCTGATGACAACGACCTCGCCAGGGACGAGGGTGGTGCCGCGGTGGACCGGCCGTGGCCGGAACCCGGGCCAGCTGCCGTCGGCCCGGACCGCCTGCCCGTCGATGCGGACCTCTGGCGCGTCGAGGGTCCGGCCGGCACCGGTCGGGTCGTACGGCGTCAACCGGTCGGCGATGCCAGGCGGTGTCGCGACCGTGATCGGGTGGTCGGTCTTGTTGATCAGGACGAGGCGGCGGTCGGCGCGCCACCCCTGAACCTCCGTGCCGGTGTCGACCGGCCGGAGGGTCCTCGAACCTTGGACGAAGCGCGAGAAGAAGAGGAGGGCGTAGTACTCCGGTTGTGCGGTGGGTGCACCGATCACCGGCGAGGGGTCGTAGTTGACGGCGTTGTAGTAGCCGTTGCCTTCCTCGGGTTCGAAGAACGCGCGGACCTCGGCGTTGTGCAGATTGACGCCGACGCCACCGGTCCTGCAGTCGGTGTTGCTGCCGGGCTCGCGCGGCGGTTGCGGGCACGCGACGTGGAACATCATGTCCGTCGCGTAGGTCGCGCTCGCGGCCACGTTGCTCACGCCGTCCGCGCCGCGACCGGCGGCCGTGTTGGTCTCCTCGAGGCGATACGTCAGACCCCGCTGGGCCGCGTCGGTGCTGTGGACGGCTACCTGGTAGTCGAGGCTGGCGAGGTGCTCGCTGGACAGGAGCGCGGGGATGGATGGGCAGCGGTACGGCTTGTTCACGCAGGTTCGAGCGAGCGGATAGAAGTGGTCGCTGCCGTGGACCGGGCTCTGGGTGTCGAGAATCTGCTGCCAGTTCCAGAACCACCGGGTCGGCACCGAGCGGTCATGGATCTGCTGCCAGGGCAGGATGTCCTCGCTCGTGTTCGGCGTGATCGCCCTGGTCGGGCTGATCGCCGCGGCGTACACGGGCAGGTCGGCGAGATAGCCATCGATGCCGGCGGTGCCGTACGACAGGTCGGGCTCGTTGCCGAGTTCGATGCCGATCACCTGTCCGGGACGGAAGGTCTCCCGGACCGCGGTCGCGAACGTCCTGGCGTGCTCCGGGCTGACGAACGGCCGGGTGTCCTTCGGCGGTGCCATCGCGGTCCCGAGCACGACCCGCCAGGCGTCGTGACCGTGCCGCGCCTGGTCGAGCGTCGCGCGGATGTTCCGCAGGTCCTCGGGAGTGATGATCTCGTCGGTGTTCGGTGCGGCCGGTTCGAACGGCATCAGATCCTGTGACGAACCACCGATACGCAGTACGCCGCTGCCGAGGTTCCGCAGCAGGTTCACGAACGCCGGTCGCGCCGTCGGGCCCATGTACCGCTCGATCAGCGACCACTCGATGCTCAGGCCGACGAAGTCGCTGGCCACCGCCCGATCCCGGGGCGCGGCGGTCAGTACGTCGGCCGACGGTACGGCGGGTGTGCTCGCGAGAGCAGGTGGAGTCCGGGGTGCGACGAGAGTCAGGGAGAGGGCGAACAGCGCGAGGGCGGCGGGAACCACCCGGCGCCACGAGGGTCGTCGGCTCATCGGGGAACCTCTGCAGGGTCACTCCGGCGGGCGGCCGGAAAGGCTCAGAAAACGTTGTCTGATGAGACTTCCGCCAGAAAGTCACCATGTCAACCCCTCGGGTGTGATGAAGTTGCGGCGGCTCGTCGACCGCGAGCTACCGGTAGCCTCGTGCCCGGAGACCTGTGTGGGGAGGACTGTGACCAGATCCGGGAAGCGGACGACGATCGTCGACATCGCGCGTCGGGCCGAGGTGTCGATCTCGACCGTCTCGCGCGTGCTCAACGGGCGGCCGGTCTCCGACGAGGTGCTGGCGACGCGGGTGCGGAAGGCGGCGACCGAGCTCGGGTACCGCCCGAACGTGGTCGCGCGAGACTTCCGGCGTGGCGTGACGAGCACGATCGGAGTCGTCGTACCGGACCTCGCGAACCCGTTCTTCCCGCATGTCCTCAAGGGCCTGGCCGAGGAGGTGTCGGCCGGCGACCATCGTCTGCTGGTGGTCGACTCGGGCGAGGACGCCGAGCAGGAGCCGCAGCTGGTGGCTCAGCTGGCGGGGAGTTGCGACGGCATCATCCTGTGTTCACCGCGGATGCCTCAGAGCAGCCTCGCCACGTTGCCCGCGCTCGGCGTACCGATCGTGTGTACGAACCGCTCGGTGGGCACCTTGCCGTTCGGGAACGTCGGGATCGACTCCGCCGCGGGTATGCGGCAGGCGGTGGCTCACCTGGCCGAGCTCGGTCATCGACACATCGGCTATCTCGGTGGTCCCGGCACCTCGTGGTCGGAAGGTCTGCGCCGCGAGGGCCTGCGATCCGCGGCCGCTGACCACGGCGTCCGGGTCTCGGCCACGGAGGCCGGGTCGACGAGCGACGACGGTCACGCCAAGCTGCCCGGGTTGCTCGACAAGAGGGTGACTGCGGTGATCGCGTTCAACGATCTGGTGGCGATCGGTGCGTTGGCACGGCTGCGCGAGTTGGAACTGGACGTCCCGTCGCAGCTGTCCGTCGTGGGCTTCGACGACATCCCCGTCGCCGCGTTCCTCGGCCCACCTCTCACCACTGTCAGCCTTCCGAAGGAAGAGCTCGGCAGGCGCGCCTGGGCAGCGCTCCACACCCAGTTGCAGACCGGACGCGCGCCCAGCGAGGAGCTCTTGCCCGCTGCGCTCGTCGTCCGGCAGTCGACCGCCGCCCCCGCCGGCTGAGCTGATCAGCCGGCGGAGGCGATCATCACTCCGACGTGAGTGTGAGCTCGGTGGACCCGAACGACACGTTGAGCTTCACGTCGATGGTCATCCGGCCATCGGCCGTGCGGCAGGCGAGGGTCGCGACGAACGGCGTCTCGGGCCAGCGGATCGTCGCCACGAACGCGTCGCCGTCGCCGTAGGCGCTCGTCACGACGCGCCGCGCCTGCGGAGTGACTGCGTCGAGGAGTACGCCGTGACTCGTCTGCTCGCGCCAGTCGCCGGCTTCGCACCGGACGTCGGTCGGCTCGGTCGATTCCCGCTCGACACCCAGCAGCGAGAACGTGCCGGTCCCGTCCGGGTCGATCCGCACCGCTGTCAGCCCGACGATGTTCTCTCCGAACCGGTAGGTCTGGCCGTCGCCGCCCGCCGGCGTGGGACCGGCCGGCGCCAGCAGCTCGAGCCGCTCGGGCCGGGCCGGCGCGGTGACCTCCTTGCCCTCGAGAGCAGGGAGCAGGTGATCCCAGACCGTGTCGAGGATCGCCTGCATGTCAGTCGTCGCGCTCGTCACGATCAGGGCCGCATCATGATCGGGGAAGACGAGGACGAACTGGCCGAACGCGCCGTCGCCGCGATACGTGTTGTTGCGGCCGCGCCAGAACTGGAAGCCGTAGCCCTGCTGCCAGTCCGGGTTCTCCTGGTTGTCGTTGGGGACCTGCTTGGACGTGGCCGCCTCGTACCACTCGGCCGGGACGAGCTGCTGGCCCTCCCAGCTGCCGTGCTGCAGCAGCAGTTGCCCGAACTTCGCCAGCGACTCGGTGTTGATGCTCAGGCCCCAGCCGCCGACCGTGACGCCCTCCGACGAGACCTGCCAGGTCGCCTCGGTGATGCCGAGCGGGTCGAACAGCCGCGGCCGCAGATAGTCGAGCAGCTTCTCACCGGTCAGCCGCTGCACGATCGCGGACAAGATGTACGTCGCGCCGCTGTTGTACACGAACACGGTTCCCGGCTCGTGCTCGACGTCGAGACCCAGGAAGATCTTGATCATCCGGCGATCCCGCGACAGCGCCGCGACCGTGTCCTCGCCGTGGCCCGTGGTCATGGTCAGCAGATGCCGGACCGTCATCGCGGCCAGGTTGTCGCTGATCGTCTCCGGCAGCTCGTCGGCCTCGAAGAACGAGACCACCTTGTCGTCGAGCGACAGCAGGCCGGCGTCGATCGCCAGCCCGACCGCGGTCGACGTGAAGCTCTTCGACACCGAGAACAACAGATGAGGATCGTTCGACCGGTACGGCGACCACTGCTCCTCGAGGACGACGTGACCGTGCCGTAGCAGGATCACGGTCTGGAGCTCGGGCTCGGACGCGTCCAGGGCGGCGACGAACGAGTCGAGCGCGGCACCGGTCAGTCCCTGGTCCTCTGGGGTACTTCGTGGAAGGCTGCTCACCCGAAGCACGTTAGCTCCCAGGACGGACAAATATCAGGTGCGTTCTACCAAGCGGGCAACCGTGATCCTGAATCCGGTGAAGGTTTCCGACGTCGACGCGTTCCGTCGTACTGTCGGGGAGGCGTTGAGCGACCGCGGTGTCGACGACGTGGAGTGGCTCGAGACGACCGAGGACGACGCCGGGGTGGCGATGGCCCGGCGGGCGATCGAGGAGTCCGCCGATCTGGTGGTGATCGCCGGCGGGGACGGCACTGTGCGGGTGGTGTGCGCCGAGTTGGCCGGGACCGGGATCGCGGCCGCGGTGCTGCCGGCCGGCACGGGCAACCTGCTGGCGCGCAATCTGGGGATCTCGCTGCAGTTGGAGACCGCGCTGACCGAGTTGCTCGACGGGTCCGAGCGGCGGATCGACAGTGTGAAGATCGCAGGCGACGAGTTGCCCGACGACCGGTTCGTGGTGATGGCCGGGCTCGGCCTGGACGCCGCGATCATCGCCGACGCACCGGACGAGCTGAAGAAGCGCGTCGGGTGGGCCGCGTACGTGCTGTCCACGGTGAAGAACCTCAACCACCCGTTCGTCCGGGTCGAGATCGTCGTCGACGACCGGCCGCCGGTACGACGCCGGGCCCGCACCGTGGTGGTCGGAAACGTCGGGACGCTGCAGGCGAACATCCCGTTGCTGCCGGACGCCGTTGCCGACGACGGGATGATCGACGTCGTCGTTCTGGCGCCTCGGCGGCTCAGCTACTGGCCACGACTCGTCCTGGGCCTGGTGCTGAAGTCGGTGCGGGAACGCCACGTGGAGCGGTTCACCGGCCGGCGGATCGAGATCAGGTCGGCGCGCGTCGTCCGGCGCCAGCTGGACGGCGACACGATCGCGGACGGCCGGACGCTCACCGCCGAGGTGGATCCGTCAGCCCTGGTCGTCCGGGTTCCCTGACGGCTGGAGGTGATCCAGCTTGTCCGGATTCACCACGCCGTGGATGGTCGTGATCCGGCCGTCGGCCACGACGAAGGACCAGACGGCGACGGTGCGGTTCGTGAGGTCGCGGACGCGGAGTGCGGGCTGCCCGCCGACGTGCACGGGTTCGGCGGTCAGCTCGTGGCCGCGGAGTTTCGTGAAGGCGCCGACCAGCATCCGGCCGACGTTGAGCGCGCCGTGCACCGGCCGCGGGAAGCCGCCCTTGCCGCCGCCGTCACCGGTGAACGTGGCATCCGGGGTGAGCAGCTCGACCAGTTCGTCGAGTTCACCGTTCTGTGCCGCCGCGACGAAACGTCGTACCAGCTCGTCTCGTTCCTGCCGGGACGCGTCGAAGCGCGGGCGCTCGTCGGCCAGCCGGCGGCGGGCCCGTACGGCGAGCTGCCGGCAGGCGGACGGCGTCTTGCCGATGATGTCGCCGACCTCGTCGTACGGGTAGCCGAACACGTCGCAGAGCAGGAACACCGCGCGCTGGTCGGGCGACAACCGCTCGAGTACGACGAGGAACGCGGTGGACAGCGAGTCCGACAATGCGGCCCGGTCGGCGAGATCGACGTACTCGTCGACCGCGGGTTCGGGCAGCCAGGGACCGATGTACAGCTCCCGCTTGCGCCGCGCCGACCGCAACTGGTCGATCGCCAGGCGCGTCGTCACGGTGGTGAGGAAGGCCTTCGGCGACTCGACCCCACGTTCCCGGTGCAGCCGCAGATAAGCCTCCTGTACGACGTCCTCCGCGTCGCCGAAGCTCCCCAGCATCCGGTACGCGATCGACAGCAGCAGTGGCCTGAGTTCCTCCATCACACCCTTCTCAGACGATCGAGGCAGTCTTCGAGTGACAGTGTCACAGGATCGATTGTCCGATCGTCTGCAATCCACATGAACACAGTCACCTGGGTCTTCACCGGGATCCTGGCCGCGATCTTCGCCTACTCCGGTGTCGTCAAGGCCACGATGTCCCGCGATCGCCTGCTCGCCACCGGCCAGACCGGCGTCGCGCCGTTCCCGATGCCGCTGGTCCGGGTCGTCGCCATCTCGGAGCTGTTCGCCGTGGCCGGCCTCTTCGCGCCCTGGCTCACCGACCGGGCCCGCGTCCTCACGCCCCTGGCTGCCGTCGGCCTCACCATCGTGATGATCGGCGCCGCCATCTCCCACGCCTCGCTCCGGGAGCCGAAGTCGGTCGCCGCCAACGTCACCCTGCTGGCCCTGGCCTCCTTCGTCGCAGCCAGCCGCTTCGCCGCCCTGACCTGACCTGGACTGACCTGACCTGACTGACCTCAGGGCTGACACAGTGGGTGCATGCAGACCTACCTCGACTCGTTGGTGAACGACGGCGCGGCCGGAGTGCTGCTGCACTACCGGTCGCCCGGCGGCACCTGGATCGGCACGAGCGGTGTCGCAGAGCTCGGCACCGACCGCCCGGTGGACCCGGACGGCTGGTTCCGGGCCGGCAGCATCACGAAGACGTTCACGGCGGTCGTCGTACTGCAGCTGGTGGGCGAAGGCGCGCTGAAGCTCGACGACCCGGTCACCGAGTGGTTGCCAGACCTCCCGGCGTCGATCAGCCTGCGGCAACTGCTGAATCACACCAGCGGGCTCTACAACTACACCGACGATCTCCCCGAGCCGGAGGGGATCGTCCGGGACCGCTACGTGCACAGGGATCCGCGTGACTCGCTGCGGGTCGGCCTGGAGAAGCCGCGGCTGTTCGAGCCTGGCGCATCGTGGTCGTACTCGAACACCAACTACATCGCGCTGGGCCTGCTGATCGAAGCGCTGACCGGGAACGCGTACGGCGACGAGGTGGCGCGGCGGATCCTGCGTCCCCTCAGACTCGAGCGGACGGTGGTGACGACCGACGAGTCGTACGGGTACGGGCTCGGGATCGAGCGGCGACGACTGCCGGACGGGCAGGTGCTCTGGGGGCACACCGGTGGGATCTTCGGTTATCTGACGCTGAGCCACCACTCCCAGGACCTGTCCCGGCAGGTGACCCTGTCCTATACGGGTACCAGTGCGGAGGCACCGGAGACCGGTCAGGTGTTGGCCGGTCTCTTTGCCTGACTACCGCTGTACCAGTACGGCCACTGTGCGGGGTGGGACGGTGGCGGTGCCGGTCCCGGAGGTCCAGGTCGTTTGCTTGACGACCGGGTCGGAGCCGTTGGCCTGGACAGGGGACAGGGACAGCGATTGGCCGGCCAGGGCGGGGATGGTTTGGGTCACCGTGGCGCCGGTGGTGTTGAAGACAACCAGGACTCCCTTCAGCGCCGGATCGACGGTGGGACCTACGGTGTCGTCGATGCGCATGGTGACGACGCCGGGAGTCGTGCCACTGAGCGGGAAGCTGAGCTTGCTCTTGATCAGGTCAGCGGTGCCGAGGCGGAACAGGGGAGTCGAGAAGCGGAGCTTCAGCAGATCGGCGGCCGCAGCGGAAGCGGTCGCGACGTCCGCCGCGGACGGCTTCAGGGCCGGGGTGGCGAGGAGCGGCTGTATGTAGGACCACTTCGCCTCGTTGTCAGCCTTCG
>Ga0164241_10006289_pt1 | contig 10874 bp, 6 predicted proteins | sample OricomyardsoilBY_FD_108780 | JGI IMG/M metagenome (GOLD analysis project Ga0164241, IMG submission 108780) | Backyard soil microbial communities from Emeryville, California, USA - Original compost - Back yard soil (BY) | ecosystem: Environmental > Terrestrial > Soil > Unclassified | place: USA... | reverse complement strand
TTTTCAAAGACAAGCTATACTTTTCTATAGATGTTTATAAACGCCATACAAATAAACTGTTGCTCGTTGTGCCTGTAGCATCGAGCGGGGGAATCAATGTTCAGCCTGCCACCAATGTTGGCTCTATGGAAAATAAGGGAATTGATATCAGCCTGAGCTATAATGGCGGAGGAAAAAATTTTAAGTATATGGTTAGCGCTGTTTGGTCTGCCTATAAAAATGAAGTAACAGAGTTATACAATGGCGCCGAGGGCTTTATTCAATTCGATAACCAACGTACAAGCACACTCTCCAGAACACAGCAAGGCTATCCCATAGGGATGTTTTGGGGCTATGTAAATGATGGTATTTTCCAGGATCAGAAACAGGCAGATGGGTACCCCACACAAAACGGCGACCGTTCTTTATTTAATCAGCCGGGCCGGTTTATATTCCGCAATACAAATGGCGATACTGTAATAAATGCTTCCGATAGGTCTTTTATAGGTAGCCCGCATCCAAAATTTACCTATGGATTAAACATAAACCTGCAGTACAGGCAATTTGACCTGGGCATATTTATGCAGGGTGTGTATGGAAATAAACTGTTTAATTTTCTTAAAGTAGTTACCGATTTCTTTCCCTTCAATACAAGCCCCAGTGTAAGGATGCTCGATTCCTGGACGCCGGAAAACACAAGCGCTATTCTTCCAAAAACCAATGCCAACGCTTCCAGTTTTGAATCAAATGCAAACTCCTATTATATAGAAGATGGCTCTTACCTGCGTTGTAAAAACCTTGCTTTGGGTTATTCTTTTTCTAACAAATTGCTTTCAAAAATAAAATCTACCAATGCAAGAATATATATCCAGGCTACCAATCTTTTTACAATTACCGATTACCAGGGCATAGATCCTGAGGTGCCTGTACAAAATCCAGGTGCAGGAGCAGACCTTCAATATGGTATTGACAAAGGCATCTATCCTTTTACAAAAACATTTACGGCAGGCATTCAAATTGGTTTTTAAAATCATTTAAAAAATATTATATGAAAAGGTTCAAAATAAGTCTGATCATTTTTGTTTCCCTGGTGTTGCTGATAGTTGCGTGCAAAGACAGTTTTTTTGATACGCCTCCCTTAGGTTCTACCAGCGGCCCGCAATTATATAATAAAGCAGGGGTTGATAAGCTGTTAATAGGTGCTTATTCGTTGCTTGACCTGATAGGGTCTTCAAACCCCTATGCCGTTGACTGGAAATCGGATGTTAGCAACTGGTTCTTTGGAGATATTGCCGCCGGTGATGGCTATAAAGGCGACCTGGATGGCGATCAGTCTGATCTGAATACTTTTGAAACATTTAAAACCACTCCAACAAACCCTATGCTCTCCTTCAAATGGCAGGCATTATACGATGGCGCTTCCCGTTGTAATGACGTGCTTCGTGCAATAGCAGCGGCAAGTGATATGACAGAGGAGGAAAAAAATGTTGCAGCCGCACAGGCAAGGGCATTACGCGGGCATTATTATCTTGAATTGAAGAAGATATGGAATATGGTTCCCTTTGTAGATGAAAATGCTACGGAATCAAGGCTTCCAAATACAGAAGATATCTGGCCGCGTATAGAGGAAGATTTTAAGTTTGCAGCAGATAATTTACCGGAAACTTTCCCCGAAATTGGCAGAATAAATAAGTGGGCTGCCAAAGCATATCTTGCAAAAGTGTACCTGTTTCAACAAAAGTATAATGATGCAAAACCCATACTGGATGATATAATCCAAAATGGCGGAACAACAGGTGGTTTAAAATATGGCCTGGAAGATTGTTTTAGAAATGCATTTGATGCAGAACATGAAAATGGAAAAGAGAGTGTTTTCGCCGTACAGATGTCAGTACAGGATGGGGCTGAGAACAGTTATAACGGAAGCTGGTTTTGGGCTTTGAATGATTACTCCTGTTGCCATTTCTTCAGGCCATCCCGTAACCTCGCCAATGCTTACAGAACAGATGCGGATGGGCTTCCACTGCTTGATACCTGGAACGATTTTCCCTTAAAGGATGATATCGGGTTAAAATCAACTGATCCGTTTACGCCGGAACAAGGCACGCTTGATCCCCGTCTTGACTGGACAGTAGGGAGACGCGGAATTCCATATCTTGATTACGGCCTATGGCCCGGTAAGGATATGCGTGATGCCAATACAGAAGACGGCGGCCCATATACCGGAATGAAATTTACCCGCACAAAAGCACAGGAATCTTCTGTTGGTACAGATAACACATGGGCGCCGGGGGTTACAGGCTATAATTACACCATTATACGGTATGCGGATGTTTTATTATGGGCTGCCGAATGCGAGGCCGAGGTTGGGTCACTTGAAAAAGCAAAGGAATATGTAAACCAGGTCAGGCTAAGGGCCAAAAACAGTTGTGTAGTAGAAACATCTCCGGGCATACCCGCTGCAAACTATTTAATTAATCCTTATACAGCAGCGTGGCCGAACAAAGAATATGCAATAAAAGCGGTGCGCTTTGAGCGAAGGCTGGAACTTGCTTTGGAAGGGCAAAGGTTTTATGATCTTGTACGCTGGCAAATTGCAGACAGCTATATGAATACCTACTTGCAAAAAGAGAAAACATTCAGGCCGCTTATTCAATCTGCAACATTTCAAACAAAGCACAATGAATATTTGCCTATTCCAGAAAGTGAAATTGTAAACAGTTCAATAAACGGGGAACCCACGTTAACACAAAATCCCGGTTATTAGAAAAGCTTTTTTGTCTCATATGCAGTTGTTATATGGCAGGGTTTCCACCCTGCCATTTTTTTGGATTAAGAATAAGAATCATTTAGAGATTTTTTTATTCAGTAGAAAGCACCAACACCCAGTCATCAAAACCTTTTGTATTATTAAAAACAGGCGGTTCAAAATAACTCACACCTTCATTAGGGAATGCGCCTGCAATATTTGTATATGTTCCTGCAGAAGGATCAAACCACTTAACAGTAACCGGTTTTCTAAACCGGCTCATATTTACACCAACTTTGCGATAAGAGGGCATGTACAAAACAGCAAACGTGCTATCCAAAGTAAAAGCTGCGGTTGCATAATCTTCCCCGCCGGGATAGATAGTTGAATTGAATGTGCCCCGCCCGCTAACAAAAAATGAATGTGCCCAATCTGACCGCATTTTATACCATGGAATTGAATCAGCAAAAGCTTTAAATATTTTCATGCTTTCACTGCCAGGTTCATTCAATGCATTCATAACATTATCATTCATCTGGTATATATCCCTGTTACCAAAAATTTCCCCGGTTGCGCCACTTAACAAACTCCAATAGGCTTGCCTCCTTATAATTTGCGTGGTGGAAAAACGTTCATCTTCATAAGCACTTTCTATTAAAATGCAGGGCATGCGATAATTATTAAGCATTTCTTCATAAAGCATTGCATACACATGTTTATACTGCCAGGCAGTATCTTTTTCCATTGCTGGAAAATAAGTATAGGCTGAACTAAGCGTATGCCACACAGCCCCCCGGAAGCGTTCGCCCGAAGATTTACCTGGATGTGCATGAAAAGTATGCAGGTGTGATGTATCAACAGAAGCAATACCTTCTGCAAAAGCAATTGATTCGGGCACTGGATTATGATCGCCTCCGCTTAGCCAGATAAGGTTTGGCAGATGCTTATAACGTTTGGCAAACCATACTCCATATTGCCGGCATTTTTCTTCTGAATTTTTATACTGTTGAATAATTTCCAGCCATCCATCCTTACAACAACCAAGATATAATGGCGCTATAATTACGGCAATATTTAGCTGGTAGCATAATTCCAAAAGGCTATCCAGGTGAATAAAAAATGCCTCGTTTGGTTTGCTAATATCTTCATCTGAAAAGGCAGGTATCCCCACAGGCGTTTTATCCTTATTGTCTATCAATTGTTTTGAAAAGGGTACAATATGCAGCAATATGCTGTTGAAGTTTTTAGATTTCCGGTCAAGTAAAATTTTTTTTGCATCTGCATAATTTAAAGTAAATGTGAGATGCCAGGCCGCACATCCATTTAGAAAAACAGGTGTGCCAGCTTGATCAACCAAATACTTTTTATCAGCACTAGCTTTTAAAGGAAATGAAATGGTTTGAGCATTTGCGGTAGCGAATGCCATAAATAAAAGCGACAAAAAAATATACTTCATACAGATATTAATAAACTTCTAAGTTCATCAATATGTTGTGTTGGTGTATATATCAAATAAGCCATTTTCAATACTATGCTATTAAAATAAGCTATGTTTTTATCGCTGTGCTTATTCCTTTTAAATTTACCGGAAGTAAAATCTTATTATGAAGCCTTGTTCTGTGTTGTTAGGGTTGGTGTTAATAGCCGCAAATTGTTTTGCCCAGCCAATTGCATTACATCCTAAAAACCCTCATTACTTTATCTATAATAACGAACCGCTTATTTTAATCACTTCAGCAGAACACTATGGCGCCGTTATCAATACAGCAATAGATTATAAAACATACCTTGATGTACTGCATAAGAATGATTTTAACCTTACAAGAATTTTTTCCGGCGCTTATTGCGAAGGCACATATTACGATTTTGAGCCGGGCAAAGAATATAAATGGGAAGAGAACCAAAATACACTGTCGGTGCGGCCAAACAAATTATTAGCGCCATGGGCAAGAAGTGATTCCCCGGGTTATATAAACGGCGGCAATAAATTCAATTTGGATAAATGGGATGATGATTATTTTACAAGGCTGAAAGATTTTTGCAGGCGGGCCGCAGAAAAAAATATTATTGTGGAAGTTGTATTTTTTTCAGCTAACTACGGGCCGGTAACCTGGAAAAATTCTCCTTTGAATGCAATCAATAATATTAATGGAATAGAAAAGATAGCATACAATCAATTTCATTTACCTACAAATAAAAAACTTATAAATTACCAGTTAGCGATGGCGAAAAAGATGGTTGAAGAACTTAATGAATTTGACAATATCTATTTTGAATTATGCAATGAACCATATTGGCTGAAAGGAATACCTGAAACGGAAGCCTCAATAAAAAAACAACAATTCTTACCCGAAATAGAAGCCTGGCAGCAGATGATTTCCGCAACAGTAAAAGCAACGGAAAAAAGGTTACCCAAAAAACATTTGATCGCTCAGAATTTTGCCAATCAATATTTAAAGATTGAAAATTCAGATACCAATATATCCATACTTAATTTTCACTACGCGTATCCGCCAAAAGCAGTTACCGATAATCATCATTTGAATAAACCGCTTGCTTTTGATGAAACAGCCGATGGCTTAGATGCACCAAACAGGCGTAGGGAAGCCTGGGCATTTATATTGGAAGGCGGTGCTGTTTACAATAACCTTGATTGGTCGTATGCCCATGATGATATTACAGGCATGGGCCGTAATGCGGCAGGCGAACGGCAAATCGGAACATTGGTGTGGCAACAATTACAGGTGCTTATAAAAAATATTAACGGGTTTTATTTTATAAAAGCGCAGCCGCTTAATAGCAGTTTTAAAAAAGAGCTTCCGGTTGGCGTAAATCTTTATGGCCTTGAAATTGAGGGTGAAGATTATATGCTTTATTGGGTAAAAGATAAAATTGTTGGTTTTGAAAAATGGAGTATTTCTTTACCTGCAGGAAACTTCTCCATACAATGGGTTGATCCTTTAAACGGCAATATAATAGAACAGCAAAATGTAGAACATGCAGAAGGTGTTCTTAACTTAAACATTCCTTTTTTTTCAGATGATATAACGCTTCGTTTAAAACGTATACATTAAACGTATAAATTAAAGTTGTATAATAAGGATTATAGTAAATTAACCATTGATGATACAATCCTGTAAAATTGTTTTGCGATTGTTTGTTGTTCGTATATCAGCTTAGATTTACAATGTCAATTGAATATGCCCTGCAAAGCTTTTGACTGTTATCCTTTCCTTATTACATGCCTGAAATAAAACCAGATAGCTCTATTAAAATGCCTGTTGCACCAAAGCCGGTTATCAGTATCGGCGCTGGCGGTATTGTAAGGGAAGGCCATCAGCCGGCATATAAAAAGGCTGATTGGGATGTAATTGCTGTATATGACCCTTTGGCAGATAAAGCGCAGCAACTGGCAAATGACTTTGGCATACCGAATGTTTACGGTTCACTGGAAGAGATTATAGCCACAGCGCCATTGAATGCAGTATTTGATATCGCGGTGCCTGCTTCAGAAATTATAAATGTATTACCCAAACTTCCTGACCACGCTGTAGTAATGATTCAAAAGCCTTTTGGCAATGATCTTAAAGAAGCAACTGTATTGAGAAACATCTGTAAAGAAAAAAAATTAACGGCTGCCGTTAATTTTCAAAAACGTTTTATACCATCTATACTCGCAGCCAAACGTTTAATTGATAAAGGTGTTATTGGCGAACTGCATCATGCAGAAATAAGAATGAATATTTACACACCATGGGATTTATGGACATTCCTGTATGATATTCCCCGCATGGAAATGTTATACCATAGCATTCATTATATGGATTTGATGCGTTATTTCTTAGGCAATCCAACAAGTGTATACGCAAAAACAGTAAAGCATCCGCAGATGATGCAGCTTGCTTCTGTGCGCTCTGTAATTATATTGAATTATGGTGATGTTATACAGGCATTTATCAACACAAATCATGGCAATAAGTTCGGAACAAAACACCAGGATGCTTTTATAAAGCTTGAAGGAACCAAAGGTGCTATACGCCATCAATTGGGAAAAAATATCAATTATCCTGAAGGAGTTGAAGACAGTTTTGAAATAAGCATTCTGCAAGAAGATACAAATGCGGAATGGCAGTGCCATGCAATAGAGGGAGCGTGGTTTCCTGACGCATTCATTGGTTCAATGGCAAACCTTATGTGTTATGCAGAAGGCTCTGAAAACACACTGACCAATTCTGTTGAAAGCGCTTATCAAACCATGCAGTTATTGGAAGCGGCGTATGAGTCGAATGAACAGGGTGGAACTATTGTAAACTGGTAAACAGATTTATCAACCTGAAATAAATTTTGATAAAATAATTACAGATGAGCAATTTCAACAGGTACAGCAAAACCATTACGGAAGAGGAGAGCCAGCCTTCATCACGTGCAATGCTCATTGGTGCAGGCATTAACCCCGACAGGTTACAACAACCACAGGTTGGTATTGCAAGTGCAGGATGGGAAGGAAACCCCTGCAATATGCATCTTAATGCGCTGGCTGCTTATGTAAAAGAGGCTCTGATACAGGAAGAATTAACCGGGTTGATCTTTCATACCATGGGCGTGAGTGATGCTTTATCAATGGGTACAACAGGCATGCGTTATTCACTTCCTTCAAGGGAAATTATTGCTGACTCAATTGAGTCTGTTGCAGGCGCTCAATGGTATGATGCAGTAATACCCGTTATGGGTTGTGATAAAAATATGCCGGGCGCTGCTATAGCAATGCTGCGTTTAAACAGGCCTTCATTAATGATATATGGGGGCAGTATGCACTCTGGAAATTATAAGGGTAGAAAAATAAATATTCTTTCAACGCTGGAGGCTTATGGAAAAAAATTAAGTGGTGATTTAAGCAAAGAAGATTTTGAAGGTATTGTATTGAATGCCTGCCGGGGTGCAGGCTCCTGTGGAGGTATGTACACCGCTAACACTATGTCTGTAGCCATGGAAGCATTAGGTTTAAGCCTTCCATACAGTTCGTCAAACCCTGCCCTGAGTGAAGAAAAAAAATTAGAATGTATTACGGCAGCAAAGGCCATAAAAAACCTGTTGCAAAAAAATATTTTGCCTGCTGATATTGTTTCAGAAAAATCACTCGAAAACGCCATTACGATGACGATGATCATGGGTGGTTCAACCAATGCTGTGTTGCATTTACTGGCTATAGCAAAGGCAGCCCGCATAGAACTTAACCTTGAAGATTTTCAACGTATCAGCGATAAAACGCCTTTGCTTGCAGATATGAAGCCAAGCGGTAAATACCTGATGGAGGATGTGCATGAGATCGGTGGCACGCCTGCCATTATGAAAATGGTGCTGGATGCCGGTTACCTGCATGGAGATTGTATTACAGTAACAGGTAAAACATTGCGTGAAAATTTAACTGGCATTAATCCATTAAGCGACTCATTGCATTTGATGTTTCCTTTTAATAACCCAATTAAATCATCAGGCCATTTGCAGGTATTGTATGGTAACATTGCCCCCCTTGGTGCGGTGGCAAAGATCACCGGTAAGGAAGGAGAATATTTTGAAGGCAATGCTATTGTGTTTAACAGCGAAGAAGAAACGATTGAAGGCATCAAGCTCAAAAAAATTAAAAAAGGGAACGTGATAGTAATACGCTACGAAGGCCCTAAAGGCGGCCCCGGCATGCCTGAAATGTTGAAAGCTACTGCTGCAATTATGGGCGCAGGTTTAGGCAATGATGTGGCTTTTTTAACCGATGGCAGGTTTAGCGGCGGCACACATGGATTTGTGATTGGCCATATAACGCCTGAAGCAAGTGAGGGCGGAACAATTGCATTGATAGAAGACAACGATAAAATTGTTATAGATATCAACAGGCATACTGTTGATGTGTTGCTTTCAGATGAAATATTACAAGAGCGCAGGCATAAATGGATTGCGCCAAAGCCAAGGTATGAAAGCGGCGCCTTGCTTAAATACAGTTATCTTGTTAGCAATGCCTCTGAAGGATGTGTTACGGATAACATGAGAAAATAATTTATCAGGAGCGATTGGATCACGCCTGTATTTAACAAATTGTAGCCACATGAAGATCATTGATGCCCACCTGCATATCTGGGATATAACTAAACTGCATTACCCATGGCTGCAAGTATTAAATTCCATCAACAAAACTTTTTTATTGCAGGATTATATAAAAGCGGGTTCGGGTTATGAAATAGAAAGTATGGTATTTGTTCAATGTGAATGTTTGCCTGAGGAAGCTTTGCAGGAACTTGATTTTGTGCATACAGAAAACAAGAATGATAACCGCATTAAAGCAATCACAGCATATGCGCCTGTTGAGCAAGGAAAAAAATTAGAGCGTTTCTTGAATGAATTGCTGAAAGATACTGTAGTTAAAGCTGTACGCAGAATGACAGATAATGAACCAGAACTTTGCCTTACAAAGGATTTTTTGGAGGGCATGCAATTATTAGCAGCAAATAATCTCTCTCTTGAATTAAGCATTAAACCACGCCAGGTTGAAGAAACCCTAAAGCTTATTGAACAATGCCCTCAGAATAATTTTATACTTGACCATCTTGGCAAACCGTCAATTGCATCAAACGGGTTTGATGATTACAAAAAAAATATCATGCAGTTTGCTGCTCACTCAAATGTAACTGCTAAAGTTTCAGGGTTGATTACAGAGGCTAACCTGCGCACATGGACCAAAGAACAAATTCAACCGTATATTGAATTTGCTTTTGAAAAATTTGGTTTTGACCGCTTAATGTTTGGCAGCGATTGGCCTGTTGTATTGTTAGCCGGCAGTTTTACAAAATGGATTGAAACATTGCTGGAAATAACAATGAACTACACTGAGGAAGAAAGAAGCAAATTATTTTACGCCAATTCAAAATATATCTATCGCATTAAATGAAGCCATATTTATTATTTGCAATTTGTTTATTATCCCTGCATGTAACGGCACAGGAATTTAATGCATCATGGATAGGCTGTAACCGCGATTCGCTAAGTATGCCAAATACATGGTATTGTTATCGTAAAACAATTGTATTAAATGAAAAGCCTTTTAATGCAATAGCAAAAATTTCTACAGATACAAAATACTGGCTTTGGATCAACGATAAGCTTGTTGTGTATGAAGGTGGGTTAAAGCGCGGGCCTGATTCGCATAACACTTACTATGATGAAGTTGATATTACCCCGTATTTATCAAAAGGAAAGAATGTAATTGCTGCATTGGTTTGGTTTTGGGGTGGCAAGGGTTTTTCTCACAACAACAGTGGGCGTACCGGTTTATATTTTGATTGTGAAAACATCAATATTAAAAGTGATAGTTCCTGGAAAGCTATTCACTATAAAGCTTACATTCCATCAACTGCTCCCAAACCAAATTTCCGTTTATCAGAACCTGATATTGCATTCGATGCACAACAGGAAATTAAAAACTGGTTTACAAAAAATTATGATGACAGCAAATGGCCGGATGCGTTTATAATTGGTAAACCGCCTGTTCAACCATGGAATAAATTAGTTAAGCGAAATATTCCTTTATTCAAATGGGGTGAACTAAAAAATTATACTGCAACAACATGGCATGGCGATACATTAGTGTGTAAGCTTCCTTATAACGGGCAGTTTTCTCCATTTATAGAAACAGAAGCAACAGCAGGCAATAAGATATTAATTCATTCAGACACCTGGTATCTTGGTACTTACCCTGGCGATACATTGTACACATTGTGCTCAGAATACATTACAAAAAAAGGTCGCCAGGAATATGAATCTTACGGATGGCTATCAGGTCATGAAATAAGATATATTATTCCAAAAAATGTAAAAGTCTTATCTGTAAAATTTCGTGAAACCGGTTATAACTGTGATTTGTCCGGCTCTTTTGTTTGTAATGACAGCCTGCTGAATAAACTCTGGCAAAAAGCCCAACGCACATTGTATGTAAATATGCGGGATAATTATATGGATTGCCCTGATCGCGAAAGAGCGCAATGGGCAGGCGATGCTGCTATGGAAATGGCCCAGGCTTTTTATGCGCTTGACAGGAGCAGCGATGCATTAAGCAGAAAATTATTTCTTGATCTTGCCAACTGGCAACGCAAGGACAGTG
>Ga0164241_10006288_pt1 | contig 10875 bp, 9 predicted proteins | sample OricomyardsoilBY_FD_108780 | JGI IMG/M metagenome (GOLD analysis project Ga0164241, IMG submission 108780) | Backyard soil microbial communities from Emeryville, California, USA - Original compost - Back yard soil (BY) | ecosystem: Environmental > Terrestrial > Soil > Unclassified | place: USA... | reverse complement strand
GGAACGGCCACGCCGCGGGCCTTCAGCACGTTGAGGCCGCGACGGGCCGCCTTACGTGCCGCGCCGTCGGCGCGCTCGGCCGCTTCCGAAACGGCGGCGGCGTTGCCCGACTTGACCCAGGCTTCGACCAGCTGAGGCGCCTTGGCCCCCACCTTGCTGAGGCTAGAGAGAGCGTCGGAGGCGGCGGCGCTGAGCAGCTTGGCGTCGAAGTCGGGTGCGTTCATGTTTGGGTTCCTGAAAGAGTTGGCCTGCTGACGCGGGTCACGGCAAGCGCGCGATGGCTTCTAACTCGATCTTGGCGCCGCGCGGTAGCGCCGAGACGCCCACCGTGGCGCGCGCCGGCGGATCAGTGGGGAAGGCGCGCACATAGACGGCGTTCATGGCCTGAAAATCCGAGAAATCGGACAAGTAGACCGTCGTTTTGACCACGTCCGAGAGCGACGCACCGGCGGCGGCCAGCACCGCTTGCAGGTTGCTCAGCACTCGTTCGGTCTCGGCCTCGATGCCGCCTTCGACCATTTGGCCCGTCTTCACGTCGATCGCGATTTGCCCGGAGCAAAACAAGAGATCACCCGAGGCGATCGCTTGCGAATAGTACCCACCGGGGCCGGGGGCATCGGCAGACTTTATGACGCGGCGTTGTTCGACCATGACCCGATCATGGTCCGGGACGGGCGCTGAATCAACGAGAGTCGAGCGTGCGGCGACCTTCGATGGCGCGCCCGAGCGTGATCTGATCGGCGAACTCTAGATCGCCACCGTGCGGGACACCGCTGGCGATGCGGCTGACGGCGACCCCGCGCGTGGTCAGCTCGCGCGCGAGCATCAGGGCGGTTGCTTCGCCGTCTACCGAAGGCGGCGTGGCGACGATGACCTCACGCACGCCGTCGTCGCTCAGGCGTTCGAACAGCCGAGGCAACGGTAGCTCGTCCGGCCCAATGCCGTCGAGCGGCGACAACAGGCGTCCGAGCACGAAATAGCGCCCGCGCATGGCCCCGCTGCGCTCGATCGCCAGCAAATCTTGCACCTTGGCGACGATGCACAGCAACGCCCCATCCCGGCGCTTGTCGCGGCAGATGCCGCACGTAGCGTGCCCTGCGTCGTCGACCTCGGCGATGTTGCCGCAGCGCTCGCAGGGCTTTACCCGCTCGCCCAGCTGTCGCAAGGATTCTCCCAAGGCCTGAGCCGTGCCCGAGCGTTCGGCGACCAGATGCAGAGCGAAGCGTTGGGCGGTCTTCTCGCCGACGCCGGGTAGCCGCGCCAGGAGCTCGATCAGGTGTAGCAGTGGATCCGGCAACATGTCAGGCGGCGCCTCCGAGCTTGAGCTCTTTTAGCTTGGCTCCCAAGACCTCGACCGCCTCCGTGATGCGTTCGTGCTTTTGCGCGGCGGCGTAGGCGGCTTTGGTGCGCTCGGCACGCTCTTGGCTGTCGGCGGCGGCCAGCGATTTGCGACCCCGGGCCCGCTCCGAATCGAACTCGAAGCTCACCGAGACGGGCTTTCCGAAATGCTTTTCGGCGGCGCGTGACAACGCCGCCACGCTCTCTTTGTCGTTAGCGACCAGTAGGGCGTCCGGCGGGTAGCCGACGACGACGCTGTCGCCAGTGAGGCGCAGCGGGATGGCGTGACCGAGCATGGCCGCCAGATCCGGCCGCTCGATCTCCAAAATAGCGAGAATTTGCGTGTAGATTTGGTCGAGCTCGGCGACGTTTTGCGATGGGGCTTCGGGCTCCGGGGCGGGGGGCGGGGGGCGCGGGCGATCGCGCTCGGGGGGGCGGGGACCGGGTTGGGGGCGAGGGGCTACTGGAGGCTCCCCGCCGCGATCATCGGTCGGCGCCTTGCTGGGGGCGGGACTGCGTGGATCGCGCTGTCGACCTGCGTAGCCCTGTTGTTCGGCGGCGGCGCTGTCGTGCGGTGGCCGTTGCGCCGGAGCCGGGCGCTGCTGGGCTTGCACCGCCGTGCCGCCGCCGCTCAAGCGTCGCTCGAGCGCAGCCAGGCGCGACACGAAGTCGTCGATTGGCAAGAGCGGAGGGCGCCTTGCCATGCGCACCAGCAGCATCTCGAGCGCCATGCGCGGGCGCTCGCTCTTCACGACCTCGTCGAAGCCCTGCGCGAAGCCGTGATACAGCCGACTGAGATCGTCGGCGTCGGCCTCGGCCGCGAGTCGCTTGACGTCGCTGGCTTCTTCATCGGGCAAATCGAGAAGACTCTCCGGCTCTTTGACGACCTTGGCCACGACCAGGTTGCGCAACAGCGAGAGTAAATCGCGCGCTACGTGGGCGATGTCGTAACCTTGGTTGGCGAGCTCGGCCACGATCGACAGCGCGCGCGCGGCATCGCCGCCGCGCAGCGCCGACGCCAGCTCATAAAGCACGCTGTGGCTGGCGACGCCCAACACGCGCGCGACCTCGACGCCGGCCAGCTTTTGCCCACCCCAGGCGATCACCTGATCGAGCACGCTCATCGCGTCGCGCATGCTGCCGGCCGCTTCGCGCGCCACGATCGAGATGGCGGCCTCGTCAGCGTCGATCTTCTCGGCCGCGAGCACCTCGCGCAGGCGCCCCGCGATCATTTGCGTCGAGATCAGCTTGAAATCGAAGCGCTGCACGCGGCTCAAAATCGTGACCGGCACTTTGTGCACTTCGGTCGTCGCGAAGATGAATTTGACGTGCGCGGGCGGCTCTTCCAGCGTCTTCAAGAACGCGTTCCACGCGTTGTTGGACAGCATGTGGACCTCGTCCACGATGAAGATTTTGTAGCGATCGCGCGCCGGACGGTACGGCAGCGAGTCTTGCAGCTTGCGAACTTCGTCGACGCCGTTGTAGCTGGCGCCGTCGATCTCGCGCACGTCCATGTCCGTGCCCTGGGCGATCTCGAGGCAAGCCGGGCACTGCAGGCAGGGCGTGATGGTCGGACCGAAGCCGACCCCGTGCTTGGGGTCGTCGGGCGGCCCCATACAGTTCAGAGCCTTGGCCAGGATGCGCGCGCTGGTCGTCTTGCCCACGCCGCGTACGCCCGTGAACAAGAAGGCATGGGCGACGCGTCCGCTGGCGATGGCGTTGGCCAAGGTTCGCGAGACGTGATCCTGCCCCACGAGGTCTTCGAAGCGCTGCGGGCGCCACTTGCGGGCCAGGACCAGGTAACTCATCGAGGGCGGGTAGTGTATCTTGGGGTGATGCGGCGCGTGCTGGTTTTGTTCGCCTTCGCAGCCACCGGCCCGGCGTGCACGAGCGAAGCGGTTTCCGTTCCGGCCACCGCCCCCGCGCCACGCTCGCCGGCGGTGGCCGCGCCTCCAGCCGCCACGTCAGCGAGGCCCGGGGTCAGCGCGCGCGCATGCCAGGCCACGCCCAGCACCGTTTACGGAGACGAAGCGGTTGTCTTCGAGATCGACGCGGCGCCCTCATCCGCGGCCGCCGAGGTCGAGCTGTTCGACCAACGGGGTCGCTCTGTCGCCAAGGCGCAGCTGGCGTTGCCTGGGCAATGGCGACCCGCCGCCCTGCCCAGCGGCGACTTTCGGCTGCAAGCCGGCTCCAATCGCGTCGTTTGCTGGGTGACCGTGAATCGCGAGCTGCCACGTGGTAGCCAGGCGGCTCGCTGATGGCCCAGTACCTGTCTGGACTGCTCACGGCTTGGGCCACGGCCCAGCTCGGCTTGTCGGTGTTTTTCATGCTCGCCTACTTTTTGGGGCGACGTGAGCTCGAATACTTCATCTTCAGCCTGTTGTGCTTGTCGCTCTCGGTGGGCAGCGCGGGCGTGGCGTTCGAGTACGGACAATCTGCGCTTTCAGCGCGTGTCTTGGCGGGGGAGATCACCCACAGCGGGATGATCTTGGCCGCCGCCATCAACCTGCATTTTGCGCTTTGCTTTGGCAGCGCGCCCGCGCTTCAAAAGCGCGCCGTCTGGTTGTACGTGGTGGCGCTCGGTTACCTGATCATCTTGTGGAGCGGTGCGTGGTGGCACCCCGGGCCGCCCCACCTGCTCGATGCGTTCCTGTTCGGTCGGAAGATCGAGAGCGTGGTGGGTCAGGCGACCTGGATCGGCAAGAGCTTCTACATCGTGGCCTCGGTCGAGACGGCGGTGGCGGCGGCGTTTTTGGTGTCCGCCTACCGAGCTGGCCAGCGCGAGGTCGGCTCCGCCATCATCGGCATTTTGTGCATCTTGCCCGCGGTCGGCAACGACGGCGCGCTGGCGTTTGGCTTCATCGACAACGCCATTCCGCTCCTGCCTCACGCCTTCCTGCTGTACGCGTTCGGCGTGGCCGGAACCTTGCTGCTCCGCTACCGCGTCGGCAAAGACGAGCTCGAAAAGACCGCCCGCAGCTTGCAAGAAAAGACCGAAGAGCTGCGACATTCGTACGCTGAGCTGCGTTTGGTTCAGAACGAGCTCGTCACCAAAAAGCAGCTCGCGGCCGTGGGTGAGCTGGCCGCCGCCATCGCCCACGAAGTCCGCAACCCGCTCGCCGTCATCGTCAATGCCGTGGCCGGGCTGCGGCGCAGCGCGGTCCGCGATGAAGACCGCACCATGCTGCTGGGCATCGTCGACGAGGAAGCGGCCCGGCTGAATCGACTGGTCACCGATTTGCTGCGCTTCGCGCGGCCGGTCAGCGTGAAGCGCTCACCGGTTTCGCTGCTCGAGCTGGCGAATCGTTCGCGCTCCTCGGCCATGCTCGACGGCCATCAAATCGTCGTCCAAATGGACGAAGACCCGGCGCTGCAAACGGTCTGGGTCGATCCGAGCTTGTTCCGCTTGGTGTTCGATAATTTGGTCGAGAACGCCTGCCAGGCCATGAAGATGGGGGGCACCGTGCAAATCCTCGTCCATCGTGGACAGCTGCGCGGTGACGCGGCCGTGCGCATCGAAATCGCCGACTCCGGCGGTGGCATGGAGCAGGGCGTGCGTGAACGCGCGTTGGATCCGTTCTTCACCACCCGACCGAGCGGAACCGGCCTCGGCTTGCCGATCGTGCATCGCATCATCGAAGCCCACGGCGGCGAAATTCACCTCGACAGCGAGGAGGGGCAAGGCACCACCGTCACCTTGCTCTTGCCGCTCGGCCCCCCGCCGGAAGAACACAGCCCGGGGCTGCCCACCGTGCACGTGCAGGAGGAAAAATCGGCGTGAATCAGCGCGACGTGATCTTGAGCCACGATCGGGCGCACGTGTGGCACCCGTACACGCAGATGCAAGAGTACCTGGAGCAGGGGGCGCCGCTCGTGCTCGAGCGCGCGCAAGGCTCGCGGCTGTTCGACGTCGACGGTCGCTCTTATCTCGACGCCAATGCATCGTGGTGGGCGTCGACGCTCGGGCACCAGCACCCTCGCCTGGTGAAAGCGTTGTGCGACCAAGCCGCAAAGATGTGTCATGTCGCGCTCGCCAACATCGCTCACGAACCGTCGGCGGCGTTGGCGACCGAGCTCTGTGAAATCGCGCCGGCCGGGCTTTCGCGCGTCTTTTATAGTGATGACGGCTCGACCGCGGTAGAGGTCGCGCTCAAGCTGGCGTTGCAATTTTGGGGGCAAAATGGTCGGCCCGCGCGCACCCGCTTCCTCGCGCTCGACGGCGCGTACCACGGCGACACCATGGCCGCCTCGTCGGTCTCCGGCATCGATCTGTTTCGGCGCTCGTTCGGGGGCGTGCTGATCGATTGCCTGCGGGTGCCGCCCGGCGCCGACGGCTACGCGGCCGCTTTCGACGTGCTCGGACGCCTGCTGACCCAGCACGCTGACGAGCTGGCGGCCGTGATCGTCGAGCCGATCGCGCAAGGCGCGGTGGGCATGCGCTTTTACGATCCGGAGTTTTTGCGAGCGCTGCGTGAGCTCACCCGTCGCCACGACGTATTTCTGATCTGCGACGAGGTGTTCACGGGCTACGGGCGCACGGGGCCGTTTTGGGCGAGCCAACACGCAGCCGTCGAGCCCGACCTCTTGTGTACCGCCAAAGGCTTTACCGGCGGCATGCTGCCGATGAGCGCCACGCTGGTCAGCGAGCGCATTTTCTCTGGTTTTCTGGGCGATGCTGCGCGCACCTTCTTTTACGGTCACACCTTCTGCGGCAATCCCTTGGGCGCGGCGCTGGCGCGTGAAGTGCTGCGCGTCTTCAAAGACGAAGACGTGCTGGCGGTAGCGGCCGGCAAAGCCGCGCGCATTGCCCGAGCATTCACCGATTTTCGCGCTCTGCCCGGCGTCACCGAGACCCGTAGCCTGGGCATGATCGCCGCCCTCGATTTGGAGGGGTCGAAGAGCGCAGCCGAAGGCGGAGCCCGACGAGACAGCTACCTGGAGACCCGCGGTCGCCGCGTGTGCGCGGAGGCGCTGAAACGCGGCGCCTATTTGCGGCCGCTCGGCAACACGATCTACATCACACCGTCACTCAACATTCCCGATGCCGACCTGGACGAGCTCCTGGGCATCGTGGAAGAGTCGGTGCGTGCCTCGTGAAGAGGGCTCTGAAGCACCCAAGGTGGGAAAGCATCGTGGTCCTCGCTTACCCGGTCCCGAGCTGACGCGCTTGGCAAGGCCAAGCATGCTGGTCATCTTCAAATCACCGCATTAGGTTGTAATTCGTATGGCCGAGCGAAAGCGTTACTTGTTCGTGTGCGTCAACCGCCGCCCTGATGGCACGCCCAAAGGCTCGTGCGCCGCGCGCGGCGCCGAGGATTTGCATGGGCAGCTCAAAGGCATGCTGAAAGCGCGTGGCTTGGCCGAAACCGACGCCCGCGCCTGCACCTCCAGCTGCCTGGACACGTGCTGGGTCGGGCCGTGCATCGCGGTCGAGCCTGACGGCTATTTCTACGGTCGCGTTACGCCGGCTGATTTGCCGGAGATCGTCGACGCTTTCCAAAGCGGCGGCCGCGTCGAGCGGCTCGTCCTGCAGCCTAACGATTACATCGAGCCCAGAGAGCTGAAGAAGCGCTAACCGTTCAGTCTGCGAGCGGCGCGAACAGGTCGTCGAGGTCGCACTCGGAGAGCGCGGTCGGTGCGCTGGCCAACCCGAGCAGTGATTGCGCGAGCTGAGCCTTGCGCTGCTGCAGCCGCAGCATGCGTTCTTCGACGCTGCCGGCCACGATCAGGTTGTAGACGAAGACGGGGCGGGTCTGGCCGATGCGGTACGCGCGATCGGTCGCCTGGGCCTGAGAAGCGCCGTTCCACCACGGGTCGTAGTGAATCACGGTGTCGGCGCTGGTGAGGTTGAGCCCCGTACCGCCTGCTTTCAGGCTGATCAAGAACACGTCGACCTCGCGACCCTCGAAGCGGTCGACGGCCTTTTGACGGTCTTGGGTCGCGCCCGTGAGCTCGACGTACGCAATTTTACGCTCGCGCAGCCCTTCCGCCATCAAATCGAGCATGCGCGTGAACTGGGAGAACACGAGCACGCGCCGACCCTGCTCGAGCTGCTGCGTGAGCAGCTCGAAGAACAGCTCGTACTTGGCCGACCCCTTCACCTTGCGCGCCGACGGCACCGTGACCAACCGCGGATCGCAGCACACCTGTCGCAGCTTCATCAGCGCGTCGAGGATGGCGATGGTCGACGCGGTCACGCCCTTTTGCCGAATCGCTCGCCGTACGTCGCCGTGGGCGGCCACGCGAATGCTTTCGTACAGCTCGCGTTGCTCGTCGCCCAGCTCGACGGGCCGCACGATTTCGGTCTTGGGCGGCAGGTCCTTCGCGACACTTTCCTTCATTCTTCGCAGAATGAACGGGGTCACGGCGTCGCGCAGGGCTTCTAGCCGTTGCTGGTTGCCGCTGCGCTCGATCGGAATCCGAAAGTGGGAACGGAACCGCTCCGCTTCGCCCAAAAAGCCCGGCATCAAGAAGTCGAACAGCGACCACAGCTCTTCGAGGTTGTTCTCGACCGGCGTACCGCTCAGACACATGCGGTGGCGCGCCGAAATTTGCCGCACCGTGCGCGCCGCCAAGCTGCGCGGGTTCTTGATCGCCTGCGCCTCGTCCAAAATCATCAAGTAAAATGGCTGATTGGCGAACGCCTCGATGTCGCGAACCAACAACGGGTAAGTGGTGAGCACCACGTCGGCACCCGCCACGCTACCCCGGTGCTGCTCACGCTTGGGCCCGTGCAGCACGCACACCTTCAAATCGGGAGCAAACTTGGCGAGCTCGCGCTGCCAGTTGCCGATCAGGCTCGTGGGCATGACGGCCAGGCATGGCCGATCCATGCGACCCGACTCTTTTTCGCGCACCAAATGCGCGATGGTCTGGAGCGTCTTGCCCAGGCCCATATCGTCGGCCAACACGCCGCACGCTTCATGCTGAATCAGCTGACCCAGCCACTGCACGCCCTCTTCTTGGTATGGTCGCAGCTTGGCCTGGAGGCCCTTCGGCAGCGTGATGGGCTTCGGGACTTCGTGCAGCTCGCGCGCCTTTTCGACGATGCTGGTGATGCCCGACCACATGAGGCGCGCCGACTCGCCGAGCGCGAGATCGAGCTTGGCGACGCTACCGGCGCGCGTGCGAGGAAAGCAAAGCTGGCCATCGACCAGCTTTTCGCCGCGATACATCTCGAGCAGCACCTGCATCAGCGCTTTGAGGCGCTCGGGCGGCACGGGCAAGTACTTGTTGTGTCCGACCGGCACCACGCGGAAACGCGCGGGTTGCTTGAGCAGCGCCTCGAGCGTCTCGCCATCGGCGCAGCCGTCCAGCAGCTCCAGCATCGCGGGCAGCATGTTCACCCGCTTACCGTCGACGGTGATGCCCAGCTCCAGCCCGAACCAATCAGTGCGCTGCTCGTCGGGCTCGACGGCGGCATACCAGGGGGCGTCGGTCTCGACGACTTGGTAGGGGTAGCTGGGGTCGACCTCGATTTGCCAGCCGAGCGCGCGCAGCTGGGGCAGCGCGTAGGCCGAGAACGAGCAATACGAGTGCAGGTTGCCGTCGAGCTGCACGACGTAGTCAGCGTCGGTGTCGAGGTCCGGCGCTACTTCGTCGAACTGGCCGAGCTCGATGGCGCCGAAGCCTTCGAGGAGGCACTGGGCACGGGCCTCACCGCTGCGATCGCGGCCGACCATGGCCATGCCGGCAGGGCGGGCCACGAAAAACCGGTCCCGGCGATCGGCGGCCCGGATACGAACGCCCTCGTAGTCGAAGCAAAGGCTGATGACGGGGACGTCTTGCTCTTGACCTTGGTCGAACGAGGAGCCGCCCGAGCTGACCCACATCTTCTCGGCGTACAGGCGCAGGCAAGGCGTGAACCGAGCAACCTCGGCACGCTCTACCTCTGAAACAGCGGCAGCTCCGTGCAATATGCAGCCAGTTAGATCAAACCTCGGATCATTTGTCGATCACCTATTTAAGTACCACTACCCGTGCGATCACGAGAGGTTAGGTGCCACGACCCGTTGGGGTGGGGCGCTCTGACAGGTCGCCCGCAAACGCCCAAGTCAGCGTTGCCAGAGGGCGCCGAGCGGAAACTCGATGGCGTCGAAGGGCTTGAGTCGCGCCGCCATATCTCCTTCGGCGGTACCGATGATGCGATACGTGGGCCCGTCGAGCTCGAGCACCTCGACCAGCTTCTCGAGGGGTTCGACGAACCAGACGAAGCCCACGCCGTGGTCTGCGTAGACACGCAGCTTTTGGCCGCGATCGAGGGCTCGCGTCGATGGCGAGAGCACTTCGCACACCCAGTCCGGCGGCAGCTCCAGGTAGGGAGCGATCGGGACTTCGGGGAGGCGTTCTCGCCGCCACCCGCCGAAGTCGGGCACGACGACATGCTCGCCGAGGTGGACCTCGGGTTCGTAGAGAATCATCCACCCGCCAGGTCCCCCACGGCCCCGCTTGAAAGGGGGACCCAACTCTTCCCCGATCGCGGAGGCGGCCAGAGCGTGCGGCGTCGCGGGTCGCGGGCTTTGGTAAAGCGTGCCAAACACCAGCTCGGCGACGACGTGCTCGGGTGAGCTCAGCACGTCGTCGTACGTCGCTCGGCGTTTGGCTGCCTCAGCCATGCTGCGCAGTGTAGCAGGATACGCGGGTCAGGGCGGAGGTGGCGCTCGCGCCGAGGCCGCGCGAACGCCAAAATCCTCGAAAAACTCAGGTGCCTTGCGGGAAGATCTTGGTGAACATCTCCGACAGGTCCGCGACCGTGTCGGTCTTCATGCCCGTGGCGGGATGAGGCCAGCTGAAGGTGCGGGAAACGACTTGGTTGCAGCCCATCGAGACGAGCAAATCATTCGACTGCGCGCCGGGCACGGTCGCGAACGACAAGCCAAACTCCGGGTAAACGACGTTCGGCGCGCAGCGGCCGAGCGTGTTGTCGAAGTTGCTGGGGTCACCGAGCAACTTACCCATGGCCTCCTTCAGGTCGGCGTCGAGCACTTGCTGTTGGGCCAAGATGCGAAAGCCCTGGAAGCGCGGGGTCGTGTCGGCCACGGGTGCCGTGACGCCCGGGACCGCACCTGGCAACGCCAAACCGGGGATCTGCAGACCGGGCGGGATGAGCTTTTGCAGCGCCTGCACGCCGGCCGTGATCGAATTCTGCAAATTCGGGTCGAGACCCGGGATGGCGGGCGCCGCCCCAGGCGTCGCGGCGGGAACGGCCGCGACCACCGGCGTCGGGTCATTGTTCTGCAACCGGAACGCGGTCAGGTTCGACGTCTTCAACGCGTCGAACGGAGCCGCCGGTTTTCCCGCACAACCCATGCTGAGCGCAGCCGCACCAAGACAAAAAGCGAGCATCTTCGACATGCTCGGATTGTTAGACCCGTTCCGGCGCGGTGTACAGCCGGGCGTTTTTGCCCGCAAATCGCGTTGCCGGCGGCCTAGCGTGACAATTTGGCTTCGAGCTCGCGGACGCGTTCTTCTAGACCGAGGCGAGCTTGACGCTCGCGCTCGGCGTCGGCTTCAGCGCGCTTGGCGCCGGCTTCAGCG
>Ga0164241_10006287_pt1 | contig 10876 bp, 11 predicted proteins | sample OricomyardsoilBY_FD_108780 | JGI IMG/M metagenome (GOLD analysis project Ga0164241, IMG submission 108780) | Backyard soil microbial communities from Emeryville, California, USA - Original compost - Back yard soil (BY) | ecosystem: Environmental > Terrestrial > Soil > Unclassified | place: USA... | reverse complement strand
TTTTTTATTTTGCCTTCGGCCACAATATAATTTTGTCCGGAATTTTTAGCCACAAAAAAAGTAAGGTCTTCATCAAGGTCAACGCCGCTGGCTGACGGGTTCTCAAGTATTTTCTTTTTCCATTCCGGAGCGGAAGAGTCGGCGATTGCTTTTTTGTACCATTCTGATTGTTTCATGTCGCTCAGCGGTAATTTACTTTCAATTGATTTTACATTTACCCGGGCCACAAACAGCGCATCCGCCGGAATCATTTTTCCAGCGCTGTTTTTTTTGCCGCAAGATGAAAAAAGCAATGCTCCAATCGCAAACCAAAAGAAATACTTAGGAAATGGTTTCATAAAAAAATGATTAAAGATGAATGTTTTTGATGAATGTTTAAATGTAAGTCTATTTGTTTTATTATGCATTTAAATTGTATTACCCGTAGCAGGACTGTTTTTTAAAAAATCGATGACCTCGTTTTCATGTACAGTTTCCTGTTGTCCTGTTTCAAGATTTTTGATAACAACAGTTTGGGACTTCATTTCATCGGAGCCAACAATTACCGCGTATAAAATATTTTTTTTCGAAGCATATTTAAATTGCTTATCCAGTTTTGAGGTTTCGTAAAATAACTCACAACTGATTCCACTTGTCCTTAATTGTTGCATTAGCTCAAATGCATAACGGCTTTCATTTGCCCCGAGATTAAAAAATAATACCCGGGTAGAGTTACTGATGTTTTGGGGGAAAAGATGGAGTTCTTCCATTACATCATAAATTCTATCTACCCCAAAACTGATGCCAACGCCGGGCATATCGGGTACGCCAAATAATCCGGTCAGGTCATCATAACGGCCTCCGCCACCGATACTTCCCATCTGTACATTTTTTGCTTTTACTTCGTAGATCGTACCTGTATAATAATTAAGTCCGCGGGCTAAAGTGAAATCGACCAAAAAGACCTGCCTGTCCGGTAGCCTGTCTGTCCGGTAGGCAGGGCAGGTTTGTTTACTGTTATCTTTTTCGGAGGCAGCTAAATATCCGAGAATAAACTTTAGTTCTTCAATGCCTTCTCTCCCTATTTCAGACGAATTTAAAATGCTTGAAATTTTTTCCAATTTTTCTTCATTCGTCCCATTAATATTAAGGTAATTTTCGATTGTTAAAATCTGTTCCGCGCTTAGCCCATTTGCCGAAAGTTCTTCTTTCACTTTTTCAATTCCGATTTTATCCAATTTATCTATCGCAATTGTTATGGAGGTCAGATCATCCGCATTGCCACAAACCTCCGCCAGGCCATAAAGTATTTTTCTGTTATTGATCTTTATTTCAGTGTCTATTTTTAAATGATTAAATACATCGCGGTAAATGTTGGCCAATTCTACATCGCTTATCAACGAATGAGTGCCTGCAATATCTGCGTCGCACTGAAGAAATTCGCGATACCTTCCTTTTTGCGGCCTGTCTGCCCTCCAAACCGGCTGTACCTGGTAGCGTTTAAAAGGTAGGGTCAGTTTTCCCTGGTTCATGGCCATGAAGCGCGCAAAGGGTATGGTAAGGTCGTATCTGAGCGCTCTTTCTGTAATATTTTTATCATTTTTGCCGGAAACGATATTTCTAAAATCCTCTAAAGCTTTATCCCTTTTCGCCGGATGATCAAGCCCGTTATTTAATATTTTGAAAATGAGTTTATCGCCTTCATCGCCATATTTCCCCATTAGTGTTTCCAGATTTTCCATTGCGGGAGTCTCCAACGGTTCAAATCCATACAATTCAAAAATATTAATAACCGTACCAATAATATGCCTTCGCTTATGCAGCGTTTCTGCTGAAAAATCCCTGGTACCCTGTGGTAATGACGGTTTCATACTTTTTTGATTTAAAAACTGCTTATTTTTGAGACGCGAAATTATTATTAAATTATTGGAATTCTAATTGCTGTTGTTTATTGGGCGCAACGCGGTTAAGACAATGTTTGAATCCTGGTAGTGGTATTAATATGGAAAATAATTCTTTGGGCATCTTTAATAAAATTCATCGTATTAGATATTTTAACAGATAACTTGCATCAATTTATAGATGAATGCTGTCTATTTAGAGCGCCGGTTTTCATTTATGAGTTTGGAATTACCTTATAGACGACCAGGCAATTGTAAATAAATCGTTGCGGGGATTGGGGATAGGAATATGAGAATTTCTGTGTTTTATTTATACATTTTATTTTATCTTGCCGCCTGACTTAAAAAAAGGATATGAGTCTTGAAGAATTTGAAAATACGCCCGATAGAAAAACGAAGCGCTACGTTCTTATGCGTAGCATCACGGATTTAGGTATGGGGTTTATTTATGTAGGAGTAGGTGTTTTTATTTTGTTTTCAGAGCAATTTCATTTCTCGAGCGATTTTACCGGGAGCATACCTGCAAAAATATTTTCTGTTTTGGTGATTATTTATGGTTCATGGAGATTATATAGAGGAATTCAAAAAAAATATTTAAAAGAATGATTCGCTTTCAGCATATAATAAAAAGACCATTGAGTGTTGGTTCAATGATCGTTTTGTTGTGGATTTTTTTTACGGGATGTCACGAAAATAAGAGGACTGACCTGGATTCGCCGGAAAAAGGGACTATACATATCAGTGTGGATGAATCTTTTGAACCGGTGATAGACTCGGAAATTATGGTTTATGAGGCCTTACACCCGGGAACAAAAATCATCGCTGATTATAAGCCCGAGGCTGAATGTTTTAAAGACCTCATTAAGGATAGTACTAAAATGATCATCGTAACCCGCGGACTTACACCACAGGAAGAACAATATTATCGGGATAGCATATCTGAATCGCCTACGTGGGCAAAAATAGCATACGATGCCATCGCCGTGATTGTAAACATAAATTCCCGTGATTCGATATTTCACAAAGGCGAACTAAAAAGTATCCTTGACGGAAGCGCTGCCAGCAACAAAACGGTGGTTTTTGATGGATTAAAAGAAACAAGCACCATCCGTTATGTAGTTGATTCTGTAATGAGGGGGAAACCGCTGGATCAGACGAGGGTATTTGCTGAAAAAAACAGTGAAGCAGTAATAAACTATGTTGCTGGTCATGAGAATTCGATTGGTTTTGTAGGTGTAAGTTGGATCGGCAATCCTGAAGATACTACTCAAATGAGTTTTTTGACGAAAGTCAGGATCGCGTCTGTGGAATGTAACTGCCCTGAAAATGCATTGGTAAAGCCCTACCAGGCCAACATCATGCTTGGACGCTACCCATATACCCGCAGTTTATTCTATATTATTAAGGAACAATATAACGGGCTTGCCAGCGGGTTCGCGCATTTTATGCAATTTGAGAAGGGGCAATTGATATTTAGGCGTGCATATTTATGGCCTGCGAGAATGAATTTTAACGTACGTTCGGCGACGACAAATTGAATTTTAAAACCACAATCAGTAATTAATAAAGTAAAAATTTGAAACATGAAAAAAATCGGAATCTTATCTTCTCTAATCCTAATGGGGCACCTATTGTTTGCGCAGAGCATCAGTGACGGAATACAGCTATTAAACTACGAACGATATCAAAGTGCTGAAGGCGTTTTTCAAAAATTGCTGTCCGCTGACCCCAATAATATTGAGGCAGTATATTGGCTTGGCCAAACTTATCTCGCCAACCAGGATATAGTAGATACCACCAGTGCTAAACAACTTTATCAAAAGACTTTGCAGGCAAATCCCAACGCTCCTTTGATTATGGTAGGAATAGGACAGGTAGAACTAAAGGCGGGAGATACTACTGATGCAAGAAATCATTTTGAAACCGCTCTGAGTTTGGTAAAGAAAAAAGAGCGTGAACCAATTTTGGAAGCGATCGGAAGAGCAAACGTATTAACTAAAAATGGTAATATTTTGTACGGAATCGGCAAATTGAACGAAGCAGCCGACAGGGATAAAAAAAATGCTGACATCTTTAATTTAATTGGTGACGGATACTGGAAAATGAACGATGGATCCAACGCCATTATAAATTATCAAAAGGCGCTGGCAATTGATCCGAAAGATGCCAGGGCAAGTTGGATGATAGGAAGGATTTATGAAACCCAGGGATACAACCAGGAAACCATTTACATGAAATATTACCTGGACGCCATTAACGCAGATGCCAATTTTGCCCCTGTTTACTATTGGTTGTATGGTTACTACTATAATCGTGATGTGAATACTGCTGCAGATTATCTTAATAAATATATAGCAGTGGCGGATAAAGATTCAAAGAACTGCTATGCCCAGGCATCATTGATGTACGTTTCTAAAAAATATCCGGAAACCGTTTCCCAGGCTGATGCGTGTATCACGGCAGCCGGTGATAAGGCATATCCTAATCTGTATGGTTTAAAAGCTTACGCTTATGACAAAATGGGCGATTCGCTCAAAGCAAAAGAAGCTTTTGAACAGTTTTTTACAAAAGTGAATCCTGATAATATTGGGCCAAAAGATTATGCTACTTATGGTAAAGTATTATTACAATTCCCCGGACAGGAAGCCTTGGGAGAATCTAATATAGACAAAGCGCTCGCGTTGGATACTGTCGTTAAAAATAAGGTCGATTTTTTGAAGGAAATCGCAAAAAGCTTTGTAGATAAACAGAACTATGCTGAAGCTGGCAGGTGGTATGGAAAGGTTTTAGGCGTTGATCCCGCCTACGGAAAAACAGATTTATTCTACGCTGGGTACAATGACTATCGGGGTGGTAGTTACAAGTCTGCCGATTCAGTTTTTACTTTGTATCAAAATAAATATCCTGATGATATGTACGGCTGGTATCTTGGTGGTCGTGCTAAGGAAGGAATTGATACTTCCGCTACATTAGGTTTGGCAAAGCCGGATTATGATAAAGTGATTGCACTTGCCGATACTATTCAGGATAAGTCTACCGTAAAGGATAAGTTCATTCCGTCATTAAGGTATATGGTCGCTTATTATTATAACATAAAAAGCCAGGCCGATACTGCTCTAATATATAATAACAAAATATTGGAAGTAGATCCAACCGATGCAACAGCATTAAAAACAAAGGACGCATTAGAACCAATAGTAAAAAAACGTGCGGAACAGGCAAACAAACCTTCAGATTCTACTAAAGCAACAAAACAGTAATAGTTTGTCTGAGCATAATTGTTAATTAAAAAGGCCCCTGAACGTTCGGGGGCTTTTTTAATTAACAAAAGACTTATTATAATTTGCGTTTGATTCTGTAAATTGAATGTATAAATTGAATACGCTATTTTCTAATATGGATAATTGATATTGCTGCCTTACTTTTGCAATAAAAAAATTTAAGTTGATGCACTTTTTTTTACAAACACAATATATCAACAGCACTTCCAATTATTTGCCGATAGGTATTCAGCTCATTTTCGCGCTTGTCTTATTATCATTAATGATTTACGGTACTAATGTATTAGGGCCTACGCGCAAAACAGCAGATAAATTAGTCAACTTTGAAAGTGGAATAGAATCGCAGGGAAACGCGAGAAGGCCCATGGCGGTTAAATATTTTTTGGTAGCTATATTATTTGTTCTTTTTGATGTGGAAGTAATTTTCTTTTATCCTTACGCGGTCAATTTCAGAGAACTCGGCTGGAGTGGATTTGGAGCTATTTGCATGTTTGTAGCTTTCTTTCTTGCCGGATTTTTATATATCTATAAAAAAGGGGGATTAAATTGGGAAGATGAAAGTTGATGAGTAAATGGGAGCATTTAGAGATGAAAAGATTAAAGCATAAATTAATGAAATAGAGTTTGGTAATTAGGCATGAGCAACTCGGCCAATTAACTAATCAGAAAATAAAAAAAATTATGGCACGTCCTGTTCAATATAATATTACACAAAAACCTTTGGAGCAACCTATATCCGTTGTTTCCGCCCCGGAAGGATATAAAGGCGAAGGGTTTTTTGCTTCAAAACTTGGCGATGTGGTAGGTTTGGCAAGAAAAAATTCTATCTGGCCCTTACCTTTCGCTACCAGTTGTTGTGGTATTGAGTTTATGGCCTTAATGGCATCTCATTATGATCTTGCCCGGTTTGGCTCCGAAAGGGTAAGCTTTACGCCGCGCCAATGCGATTTGTTAATGGTGATGGGCACCATAGCAAAAAAAATGGCTCCTGTAGTAAAGCAGGTTTACCTTCAAATGGCCGAACCCCGTTGGGTTTTGGCAATGGGCGCCTGCGCCAGCAGCGGTGGAATTTTTGATACCTATTCAGTACTTCAGGGTATAGACCAGATCATACCGGTGGATGTATATGTTCCAGGATGCCCTCCCCGTCCGGAAGCAGTGATAGACGGCATTTTGCGGGTGCAGGATTTGGTGGCTAATGAAAGCCTGCGGAGAAGGAATTCGGATCAGTATAAAGAATTGATGGAGAGCTATGGAATAGAATAAATTTTGGCAGTAAATGAACAAATTCGTTGATTTTTAAATTGATATATGGCTTTAACTAACGAAATAATCAGGCAGAAATTAACTGAAAAATTTGGCGACCAAATTACAGATTGGATGGAGCCTTATGGAATGCTGACTTTTTCGTCTGACAAAAATTTGAACCTGAAAGTGCTTCAATATCTTTTTGATGAACCATCTTTGGGTTTTCAGTTTATGACGGATTTGTGCGCGGTACATTATCCGGATATGGAAGGAAAGGAATTGGCGGTTGTTTATCATTTACACAACCTGAAAGAAAATAGCCGGATTCGTTACAAAGTTTTTACCGATATTAAAAAACCGGATGTATTCAGCGCTACAGCTTTATATTCAGCGGCCAACTGGATGGAACGTGAAACTTATGATTTTTATGGTGTTAATTTTATAGGCCATCCCAATTTGAAAAGGATTTTGAATGTAGATGACATGAAATATTTTCCGATGAGAAAAGAGTTTCCATTGGAAGATCAAAAACGAACTGATAAAGATGATGAAATGTTTGGAAGATAAATTTCGAAATGGCAGTAAAGCAACAAATAAACTAATATATTGTTTTGGGTGTCAGTAAACAAACCTACCTATTGTTAGGCAGGCAAATAATTTAAATTTCGGTTTGCTAAAATTTCTTCAGATTTATCAGGATGGAATTAGCAAAACCAAGAAACTAAAAAATAATGAGTGAGCATATAACCTTACCCGAAGGAAATGTAGAAAAGCAAACAACTACAATCAATATCGGGCCTACGCATCCCGCTACTCACGGGGTATTTCAAAATATTGTAGAACTTGATGGCGAAACAATTGTTAGTGCCGAACAAACCGTAGGCTATATTCACCGCGCATTTGAAAAAATCGCCGAACACAGAACGCCCTATCAAATTACTACACTTACAGACAGGCTAAATTATTGCTCAGCTCCTTTGAACAATTTTGGTTGGCACATCGCCTGCGAAAAATTATTGGGAATAAAAACTCCAAAGCGTGTAGATTATCTCCGCGTCATCATAATGGAGCTTTCACGAATTTCTGATCATCTTATTTGCAATTCAATTGTAGGCGTTGATTCCGGCGCCTTCACCGGTTTTCTTTATGTAATGCAGTACCGCGAATTGATCTATGAAATTTATGAAGAAATCTGTGGATCCCGCCTTACCACAAATATGGGGCGCATTGGAGGTTTTGAACGGAATTTTACCAGCCAGGCTTTTGAAAAATTAGAAAAATTTATCAAAGAGTGGCCGGTTGTTTTGGAAGAATTTAATAAACTCTTTATCCGTAACAGGATATTTATGGACCGCACAATAGGGGTGGGGCCCATCTCAGCAGAAAGAGCATTGAATTATGGATTTACGGGACCTAATCTGAGAGCAGCCGGCGTTGATTATGATGTGAGAATTCATACGCCTTACAGCAGTTATGAAGATTTTAATTTTACAATTCCGGTCGGTTCTACCGGCGATTGTTATGATAGATTTTTGGTGCGCGACCAGGAAATGTGGCAAAGCCTTGAGATCATAAAACAGGCTTATCAGAAAGTGCAGGAATTTAAAGGCGCCGAAGCCGAAGTATTTCATGCGGACGTACCAGAATATTATTTGCCCGATAAAAAAGATGTTTATTCAAAAATGGAAGCGCTGATTTATCATTTTAAAATTATAATGGGCGAAACTAAAATGCCGGTTGGAGAAATTTATTCTTCAGTGGAAGGCGCCAACGGTGAATTGGGTTTTTATTTTATCAGCGACGGGGGGCGTTCACCTTACCGTCTTCATTTCAGAAGGCCATGCTTTATTTATTACCAGGCTTATTCTGAACTAACAAAGGGCGGCCTATTGAGCGATGCGATCATTACAATGAGTAGCTTGAATTTGATAGCGGGAGAGTTGGATGCTTAATAGGACGTGAGTAAGTTTTGATATTGAACATAAAAATTAGAAATAGAAACAAATGACTTTTTCATCCGAAAAATTAGATAAGGTTAATGAACTGATAAGCCATTATCCTGAGGGAAAACAAAAAAGTGCTTTAATAGGCGTGCTGCATATCGCTGAAGAGGAATTCGGTTGGTTAAGTGTAAATGCGATGGACTATGTAGCGTCATTATTAAAACTTCAACCAATAGAAGTGTATGAAGTGGCTTCGTTTTATTCAATGTTCAATCTGAAGCCTGTAGGCAAATATGTATTTGAAGTTTGCCAGACCGGGCCGTGTATGTTGAAAGGAAGTGATGAAATTATAGACTATATCGGACAGAAGTTGAATATCGGTGTTGGCGAAACCACAAAGGACGGGATGTTTACGTTAAAGGCGGTAGAATGCCTGGGTGCATGTGGATATGCACCCATGATGCAAATGGGGAAATTTTATAAAGAACATTTGACACCTGAAAAAGTAGATCAGATAATTGAAGAATGCAGAAACAATAGTGCGAGAAATAATTAGCAGTAAACAAACCTGCCTGACGGCAAAGGCAGGCAAATAAATACAATTTTTAATTGGAAGCAATTATACTATTGGATGTTTAATCATGATTACAAGAAATAGGAACTTATCATGGGAATAACTGTCAAACGTTTAATATTTAAAGAGCATCGTAAATCTGAAAAATCAGTAGAACTTGATTTTTTGATAGATAGCGGTGCGGTATATAGTTTGGTACCAGGGAAAATTTTGGATGAATTAGAAATTGAAACATACAGAACTATTGATTTTGCACTGGCAGACGGCACAAAAATTACCCGGAGAGTTGCAAGTGGGTATTTTGAATATAATGGTGAAGGCGGCCCCGCACCGGTTATTTATGGAGAAGAAGGAGATGAACCCTTATTAGGTGTGACTGCATTGGAAAGTTTGGGATTGGTTTTAAATCCTTTTAGCAGAGAATTGTACCCAATGAGGATGTTGATGGTATAAAAAAGTTTAAATAAAATAATTTGCTTAAGTCATAGAATATGTCAAAAAAATTATTATTAGATAAGATCAATGTTCCCGGAATAAAATCTTTCGAGGTATATCGCCGCGAAGGAGGTTATCAGAGTGTGGAAAAAGCTTTGAAAATGCAAACGGGGGATATTGTTGAAGAAGTAAAGAAGAGCGGGCTAAGGGGCCGTGGTGGCGCTGGCTTTCCTACTGGTTTGAAATGGAGTTTTCTTGCAAAACCGGAAGGCGTTGCCCGTTATTTGGTTTGCAATGCCGATGAAAGCGAACCTGGGACTTTTAAAGATCGCTACCTCATGGAATTTATTCCTCATCTTTTGGTGGAAGGAATGATAACCTCTTCTTTTGCTTTGGGAAGTAGTGTTTCTTACATCTACATCCGTGGAGAATATGATTGGGTAGCTGATATTATGCAGGTGGCGCTTGACGAAGCAAAACAAAATGGCTTTCTTGGAAAAAATATTTTAGGGAGCGGATTTGATTGTGAAGTCTATTTATATCGTGGCGCAGGAGCCTATATATGTGGTGAAGAAACTGCGCTTCTCGAAAGCCTTGAAGGGAAAAGAGGATTACCAAGAATTAAACCTCCATTTCCCGCTGTAAAAGGCGTTTGGGGATGTCCGACTGTGGTAAATAATGTAGAAACAATCTGCGCCGTGGTTCCGATTATCAATGATGGGGGAGAGGCTTATGCCAAAATTGGCGTTGGAAAATCTACCGGCACTAAATTAATTTCAGCTTGTGGAAATATTAATAATCCTGGCGTTTATGAAATTGACATGACCATTTCTGTTGAAGAATTTATTTACAGTGATGAATATTGTGGTGGAATTGCCAATGGCAAAAGGTTAAAGGCATGTATCCCGGGTGGGTCTTCTGTTCCTATTTTGCCTGCTAATCTTTTATTAAAAACAGCTAAAGGCGAACCACGGTTGATGAATTACGAAAGCCTTGCCGATGGTGGTTTTGCTACAGGGAGTTCAATGGGCTCCGGCGGATTTATCGTACTGGATGAAGACCAATGTGTGGTTCGTCATACGATGACGCTTGCACGATTTTATCATCACGAAAGTTGCGGGCAATGTTCTCCCTGCCGGGAAGGCACGGGATGGATGGAAAAAATATTTCATAAAATAGAACATGGAAAAGGAGAGATGAAAGACATAGATCTTCTCTGGGATGTACAAAGAAGAATAGAAGGAAATACCATTTGTCCACTTGGTGATGCTGCTGCATGGCCCGTAGCCGCGTCTATCAGGCATTTCAGGGATGAATTTGAATGGCATATTTTGAATCCGGAAGAATGTTTGGTAAGAAATTATGGATTAGCACATTATGCAGATCCGTTGGAAGTAGCAGAAACTGTATAAAAATATGCAGAAGATAGGAAAGTTTTTAATCAATCTAAATTAGAATGCAGATATAAACGAATTAAGAAATGCCTGAAGAACAAGAACAATTATTTACAGTAAC
>Ga0164241_10006286_pt1 | contig 10876 bp, 11 predicted proteins | sample OricomyardsoilBY_FD_108780 | JGI IMG/M metagenome (GOLD analysis project Ga0164241, IMG submission 108780) | Backyard soil microbial communities from Emeryville, California, USA - Original compost - Back yard soil (BY) | ecosystem: Environmental > Terrestrial > Soil > Unclassified | place: USA... | reverse complement strand
GCGATCTTCCCCTTCGAGCTCTGGATGCTCCAGCGCCCGCTCGACTTCATCGCCGCATTGGAAGAAGACGACAGGCTCCGCACCACCGACCTCCTGCGTCAGTCCGGCGGCGAAACCCTGACAGACTTCCCCGCCTTCCCGCGCTTAACGCGCAAGAGTTTTAAGTTGGTTCTCGCCTGATCTTTCTTTCACTCTCCCCCTCCTTCCTGTTCGCGCTTACGCGCGAGCGGGAGAGGGAGGAGCGAACGAAGTGAGCGGAGGGTGAGGGTCTTGCTTTCTTCTCCGTCATTGCGAGCAAAGCGAAGCAATCCATCTTTCCTTTTGCTCCAAATCCATCCTTCGAGACGGCGTGAAGAACTCCTCTTCAGGATGAGGCAGAAATAACACGGGGATAAAGAAACAACCTCATCCTGAGGAGCCGCAAAGCGGCGTCTCGAAGGGTCGAGGTCCCTATCCCCACCCGGGAATTAAAAATCCCGACTTATCCCGCAAAATAAATACATTTCCCCGCATTTGCGAAAAAGGCATCGTGCGAGGCAACAACAAAACCAACGATCTCTGCATGGAAACACATGATCTCTTACAAGAATCGAACGGTTTTTGTTGTGTTGCGCACGCCCGAAATCGCCTCTGTCCCCGCTTTTTCAGGGGCGTGAAAATCACTTCACCTGTCCGCCATCGACGACAAAAATCTCGCCCGTGATGAAGCTCGCTCTTGCGCTTGCAAGGAAGAGTGCCGCATCCGCTATCTCTTCCACCTTGCCGAAACGGCGCAGCGCCACCTCGCGTTTGATCCAGCGTCCCCACGCGTCGGGGCGCTCATCCACACGCGCCTGCCAGTCGCCGCCTTCGAAAATAATGTTACCCGGCGCGATGGCATTGACGCGCACATTGTCTTTGCCGACGATCTTGGCGAGTGATTTCGTCGTGTGATTGATTGCCGATTTCGTCGCCGAATACGTAAGCGGCGTACCAAGAGCATCGACACCGGCAATCGACGAAATGAGAATGATGTTTGCACCTTCGCGTTGTGCTTCGGGCCGCGCCAGAATGCGTTTCAGGGCTTCGCGCGCAAGGTAAACTCCGCCGAGCAAGTTCTGTTTGATATCGGCTTCCCAGTCTTCATCCGAGACATCAAGACCGAGCGGCGCGCGTCCCAATCCGACATTTGCGATGGCGCAATGGACAGGTCCGAGCTTCTTCTCCGTCGCATCAAGAGCTTGCGCGATCACGCCCGACGCCGTCATGTCACCCGCGATGGTGATGAGGTCCGCTTTGTTCACGCCCTCTTTGACGAGCAGGTCGCGCGCCTGATCAAGCGAGGCTTCGCCGCGTCCGGTCAGCGCCACTTTCGCGCCCTCCTTGGCGAAGGCGCGCGCCATGCCAAGCCCGATGCCGCGGCTCGCGCCTGCGATAAAGATCGTTTTTCCTTTGAGTTGCAGGTCCATTTACCGCGTTCCCCTTAAATGATTTCCGTGGCCGCATCGCAGGCCAAGGCCGACGCAGCGTCAAGTCTTCCGTGTCACTCCTGTAGCGTGGTTCGCCATCGGCCTAGACTGCCACAAACAAAAATCTCTGGCGAGGGATGAATGGCATACCAGCAAATTGCTTATGAGAAAAAAGGCTCCAATGCGCTCATCACGCTGATGCGGCCCGACAAGCTCAATGCGTGGACACCGCAGATGGCGGGCGAGCTTGCGCATGCGATTGAAGACGCGAATGCCGACCGCAATATCGGCGCGATTGTGATGACAGGCTCCGGTCGCGGTTTCTGCGCCGGTGCCGATGTTGATGCCGTTTTCAAAACCCGCGTCGATGGCCGTGACCCCGGCGAGAACACGGCAGGCGGCTCCGGCGGCATGCCCGCCAATGTCGATTGGATCAAACTCACGCGCTCATCAAAGCCGTTGATCGCAGCGGTCAACGGCGTCGCCGTCGGCATCGGCGTCACCATGATCCTACCGTTTGATATTATCGTTGCTGCCGAAGAAGCAAAGTTCGGTTTGGTCTTCGTCAAAATGGGCATCGTGCCGGAACTTGCCTCATCGCATTTTCTCGTGAGCCGCATGGGTTGGGGGCAGGCGAGCGAAATGATGCTGACAGGCCGCCTTTATCCCGCCGCCGAGGCGAAGGAGAAAGGCTTGTGCGAATATGTCGTTCCGCAGTCGGAGCTTCTCGCCAAAGCCTTCGAGCTCGGCAATCTGATTTCAGAAAACCCCTCCCGCCAGCTCCGCATGACCAAAGCCTTGCTCACCGAAAACGCGTGCACCACCGATCTGCGCGCCGCCCAGAAGCGCGAAACCGATGCCTTGCAGGAATGTTGGACGACACCTGAACATCACGAAGCGATTGATGCGTTCCTCAACAAGCGTAAACCCGATTTCAAGAAAGTAGCTCCATGAGCGCACCCGCATATAAAGTCGAACGCATCCCGTTTCATTTGCATTGGCAGGAAAAAGCCGCGTTCAAGGAAACCTATGCCGGCGCACTGGATCAGATCGTTGTCGAGGGGCAATTCCTGAAACCTGTGGGCTCGACGTCGAAGACGATCCTCGTCTTCATGCATCCGACAGGCACGATGAACCTGCTGCCCATGCCGAACGCACTCGCTGCCGCAGGCATCCCTTGCATGACGTGCGCGAGCCGCTATCCGCATAATGACAGTGCGCTCATCATGGAAAAAGTGATCCTCGATCTGGGTCAGTACATCAAATACGCCAAAGAAAAACTGGGCTTTGAGAAAGTCGTGCTCGCCGGTTGGTCTGGCGGCGGCTCGCTTTCGATGTTCTATCAGAGTCAGGCCGAGAAGCCGTGGATCACGGCAACGCCCGCAGGCGACGCGGTCGATGTCGTCGGTGCAAAGCTCATCAAAGCCGACGCCGTGTTGCAACTCGCAGCGCATGTCAGCCGCGCGATCACATTGACCGAATGGCTTGATCCGTCGATCCGCGACGAGTTGAACCCCGATGACCGGATCGTCGAGCTTGATCTCTACGATCCGAAAAATCCCAACCAGCCGAAATTTGCAGACGATTACGTCGCACATTTCCGTGCGGCCCAGATCGCGCGGTCGCAAAAGATCGATAACTGGGTCAAGGAAAAACTGGCCGACTTGAAACGTCAGGGCCGCACCAATGAAGAGTTCGGCTTCGTCGTGCACGGCACCATGGCCGACCCGCGCTGGATGGACCCGACCATCGAACCCAATGACCGCAAGGGCCCGAACTGGTGCTTCATGGGCGAGCCCAAAATCGTCAACATGATGCCCGCAGGACTTGCGCGCTTCTGCTCGCTCCGTGCCTGGCTCTCGCAATGGTCCTATGCCGAAAGCCGCGCCGATGGCCCCAAATGCGCGGGCGATCTCACCGTGCCAGTCCTCGTCATTCAGAACAGCGCAGACGATGCTTGCACGCCGAGCCACGCCGCCCGCCTGTTCGCGGGTGTAAAACACAATGACAAAGAATTCCATGAGGTGAAGGGCGCAACGCATTACTATATTGGTCAGCCCGACAAGATGGCAGAGTCCGTCGGCATCGTGAAAACATGGCTGACCAAAAAGGGATTGCTCGCGTAAAGCGCGCGCCCGACTGAGAGTGTAACGTGACGACAGCAGCGACAATAAAACTAAGCGACGTGGCGCCCGAGCGGCGCAGCCTGATGTTGGATGAAGGCGCGGTGTCTTTCCTTGAATGGAGAGACGATCACAAAAAACCGGTCCTGCATTTCGCTCATGCCAATGGCTTCAACGCCATGACCTATCGTCAGCTCTTGTCGCCGCTGTCGCGCCACTTTCACATCCGCGCATGGGACGCGCGCGGTCACGGCCTCACGCGCCTGCCCGCCGATCCCGCGTCGCACGCCAATTGGTATGTCTATCGTGACGATCTCATCGCGTTTCTGGAGCCGCTTGTCGCCGAAACGGGCGGGCCGGTGCTTCTCGCCGGTCACTCGATGGGCGGTGCTACAAGCCTCATGGTCGCCGCCGAGCGTCCCGATCTCGTGCGCGGTCTTGTGCTCATCGATCCCGTCATGGTGCCGCGCGGCGCGCGCCTCTATATGCGGATTGCAAAATTCTTCGGCACGAAAGGCGGCCCCATGTCGCTCGCCGAAGGCGCTGACCGCCGCCGCGCGATCTTTGCCGACCGCGCCGTGATGATGAAAGCCTATAAAGGCCGCGGCGCGTTCCGCACATGGCCTGATGAGATGATCGCCGACTATATCGACGGCGGCACGATACCGCGCGATGACGGCCAGATCGAACTGTCCTGCGCGCCCGCATGGGAGGCGGCAAACTTCCGCGCGCAAGGCCATGACATCTGGGCCGCGCTCGAAAAACTCAAAGTGCCGCTCACGCTTCTCTATGCGGGGCAGGGCTCCACCTGCCGCGCGCCCGCGCCGCAATTGCTAGGGCAGCGCGATCCGCAGGCAACCCTTTTGCGTCTGGGCCAGGCCACGCATTTTCTGCCGATGGAATTTCCCGATATCGTCCGCCGCGAAATGCTGGCGCTCGATGCCAGATTGACGAGCGAATAAGCCTTAACGTGGAGTAGTGGGGCCGAAAGCCGCTTGCAGCCCCGCCGCAATCCGTTCGCTCATCATCTCGCTTGAGCCGTCGGTGAAAGCGGCAATCTTCGCCGCGCTGAGATGCCGCCCGAGCCCGTGCTCCGTGCGAAGTCCTGCCGCGCCCATCGCCTGAATACACGCGGTGACGCCCGCTGTCGTGACGCGACCGGCAAATGACTTCGCCTGTGCTGCTGCCATCACCGCATCTTTGCGGCCGTCAATCAGCAGCCCCGCATCCCGCGTCAACGCACGAAGTGCGCTGAGGTCCGTCGCCACATCGCCAAGCGACCATGCGAGCCCCTGATGCTTGATAAGCGCCTTGCCGAAAGCGGCCCGCGTCGCGCCGTAGTCAACCGCCGTCTCAAGGCTCGCGGTAAGAAGTCCGGCACACATCGCCGCCACATAAACACGCGCACCGTTGACGCTCTGCATAGCAAGCTTGAACGCCTCGCCCGCAGGCGCAAGACAATCGTCATCGCTCACAAAATAATTGTCGAGCCTGAACCCGCCGACACCGATCGCCCGCCCGCCGAAAATCTCGTAAGGCCCGACACGCGCGAAACCTTCCTTGCGGCCATCCACCAGAAAACACGCAATGCCGCGCCAGCCCGCGCTCGCATCCGTCTGCACATAGGTCACGAAGAGATCGGCAATCGTCGCATTGGTGATCCAACCCTTCTCGCCGTTGAGCCGCCAGCCGCCGTCAACCTTTGTCGCGCTCGTCTTGATGCCCGCAAAGTCAGACCCCGCATTGGGTTCGCTCAGCGCCGTCGCGCCGAAGAGATCGCCGCGCGTGAGTGCAGGCACCAGCGTTTCCAAATGCGCCCGCGTCTTGCTGGCCGACAATCGCGCCGCCACATTCTGCGTATTGATCATGGCAAAGGTGAAAGCCATATCGACACGCGAGAGAGCTTCGACAATGGCAAGCTTGAGCAAATAGCGATGCCCGAGCCCACCCAGCGAATGCGGCACTTCGAGCCGCAGCAGATCGGCATGGGTGGCGGCGCGCATCCCCTCGACAACGCTCATGCCCCGTTCCCAATGGTCCGCATTGGGGGCCATGACACGTTCGCCAAACTCTCTGGCGCGCGTCAACATCGCGCGCTCGTCATCACTGAGATAGGTGTCCAGAAAGCCGGTCATCTGGTTTCCTCAAATTAAATTTGCCGTTAGTCTAGCTCATCATGCAAAGCCTTGATCCGCAACAGCCGCTGAGTTTCGACGATCCCGACGCCGCCCGCGCCGACAAGGAAGCGATGCTCCACGCCATGAGCAACGACGAATTGCTGGCGCTTTATAATGTGACGCGGGCGGCCGCATCGGAAGCGCACAAGACGCATGACATGGAAAAGGTATATCCGCTCGTGCGCGGCATGAAGACATTGCAGCGTATCACGGGCGCGCGGGGCTTCATCATTCGCGCGCGAAGATTGAAGGAGAAGACTAACTTATAACGACCGTCATCCCCGGACTTGACCCGGGGATCCACGTCTTTCTCCGTTGCGAATGAGAGACGTGGATGGCCGGATCAAGTCCGGCCATGACGAAATCGCAATGACGGAGAAATCAAACACCCAATCCTGGCGCGATCATCGTCTCCAGCCGCGTCCGCATCTCATCGGGAATAGGAATGGCCTTGCGCGTCGTAAGATCAAGCGCAATCGCCACGGCTTCAGCAGTGGCCACAGACTTGCCCGTCTCCAGATCAAACAACCAATGGCCCCAGATGTAAGTCTTGGGGCCGACCATCTTGAGGCCACTCCGCAGCGTCAGCACATCGCCGACTTTCGGATAGGCGTGATAGTGAAAACGATATTCGAGCGCCGCGCCGCCGACGGTGGGCGTTTTGGAGCGGTCGTCGCCGCGCGTTTGCGCAAGCAGGTTCGGGATTGCATCCGAGACATAGCCCATGAAATGGCGCGGGCTGAGAAAGCCTTGTGCGTCGCATTGGTCGGCCAACACCTCGCCCTGCCATGTGAAGACAAGCTTCATCGCTTCCGCTTCCGCGAGCCTCGGCGCCTCGCGTGGCGGATAGATTTCAAGGCCGCGCGGGCTCCCGTGCTGAGGCAGGTCCACGATCAGGGCTTTCGCCGCCGCCTTTGCCTTTGCGGGCAGCGGCTTCGTCTCGCGGCTGTCCGTGTCCATCAGCTCAACATCGACAGCGAAAGTCGCGGCCACTTCGTTTGAAACAGTGTTGTACATTTCAAGATAAACGCGCATCCCAAAATCTTGCACCGCCAGCACGCCGCCCCGCACCGTGATCGGCGCGCCGGGTCGCTGCTCGCGCAAAAACCGCACATGATGATCGCGTGCAAAAAGTTTGACGTTCTCCGCCGCGATGTGACGGGGGCCAAGGCCCAGATGCACGGCGAGCGCCGCAAGTCCGTGCGTTGCCTGCTCCAGATAGAATTGCACATTCATGTGCCCCATCTGGTCCGCTTGCCAGGTCTGCACACTGGAACGCGCTACATCGATCATCTCGCTCATCAATAACTCCAAGCTCAAAAATCAACGCGCTGCAAAGCGCGTTGCGACTTGCGCAGGGATCGGCACAGCCTTGCGCGTTTCCCTGCTGAACAAAAGCCCCAGCCCCTCCGCCGCGCAAACAGGCGCATGCGTCTTGGCGTTGAACATCCAGTGGCGATAGCGCAGCGTTTTATCCGCCGCTTCGACAAGCCCCGTGCGCACATAAAGCGTGTCGCCCGCATTGAGTTCGCTGAAATAGATCAGCCGCATCTCAACTGTCGCGGTCGCCAGCCCCATCGCCGCCTGATCATGGCGGCCAAGTCCCGCCGCCGCCCACATATGGCCTTGCGCATCTGAGAACCGCGCCATGATGAAACGCGCATTCATGTGGTGATTGGTGTCGCATTCCCACGGGTAAACAACCGAGCGGTTGCTTTCAAACATTTTCGCGGCATCGGCCCGCGCGAGTGTGACATCGCGTTCCATGATCTCCGGCGGCAACCCGCGTGGTTTGGCATAGTCGGGAAGGGTGATTGTTATCTCAGCGGCCTTCGCCCGCATCGCATCGGGCCAGGGCGTCAGACGTCGCGTATTGAGGTCGAGACAGCCTGTCGTCACCACGAAAGTGGCCGCAAGCCTGTCGTCAAGCTGCTCGCGCATTTCCTGATATTTGATGAGCGTTCTGTTGCCCATTTCGACAATGCCGGAGCGGATATGCACGAGATCGCTCACGCGCAACTCGCGGTGAAAGCGCATGTGATGTTCAAGCGCGACATAGCCCGTGCCGCTTGTTGCCTGATCCGACGCTGAAATACCCAGCGCATCGCGTAAGTGAAACGACGCGTCCGATGTTTTTGAAATATAACGCTGGATGTTCATATGCCCCATCTCGTCGCATTCCTGCACCGAGACATAGCCGCGAAACGTATTGATCATATTGCCGGTCATCATGCCGTTTTCTCCACCGGGCGGATATGTGTTTGCAGCCGTGCAAGCTCCGCGTCTGAGAAGGCAACCGCGCGGCGTGCATCAAGATCAATGAGCACGGCGACGACTTCGCTCGTTGCGGCGAGCAGCCCAGTCTCGCCGTTGAACATGAAATGGCACATGCGGATCGTTTTGGGCGCGACTTCGATGAGCGCACTTTTGACGATGAGAATATCGCCCGCCATCACCTCGCGCACATAGTTGAGTCGCTGCTCCAGCACCACGCTGCCGCGCCGCTCGGCCATGAGGCGGCTCTTTTCAAGCCCGAGCCCCGTCCACAAATGACCTGAACCATCCGAATAGCGCGAGATATAATGCTGCGTGCTCATCCGGCCGAACTGGTCGCAATGCTGGGGATGAACCGCACCGCGATAAATCTCGATGAAGCCGCGCGCCTCCGCGTCGGCAAGCGTGAGATCGGCAAGCCGCGTCTCGCGTTTCACAGAACGCGCATCGGCATAATCCGGCAAAGCTCCGACAAGCGCGCGACCCTTGGCGAGCGCATCCGCGTCCCAAGGCACGAGGCGGTGCGTTTCCGTATCGAACGAGGCGTTCACCGCCACGATGCTCGCGGCAAGCTCGCCTGTGCCGCCGTTCAGCAATTCATGCAGAACGACAAGTGTTTTCTCGCGCATGTCGATCAGGCGCGTGCGCATGGTCATCATGTCGCCGGCAAAAAGCTCGCGGTGAAAACGGCAATGTTCCTCAAGCGCAATCATCGTACGGTTCGGGTTGCGGGTGGCGGAGGGCGCGAGGCCCAGCTCGTGCCGCAGAAAGAAAGTGCTGTCCGCCGCGCGCGCCACGTAGAACTGCACGTTCATATGGGCGTTGTCGTCGCATTCCCATGTGTTGACCGAGCCGCGAAAGCTCGGGAAATAGCCGTCTTTGTCGAGAGGCATTTAGCGGCCGATCACGCGTTTCAGAAAATCATCCTGCGCGGCGTTCGCTGCCCGCGCGAGATCACCGGGAAAGGCGACGAAGCCATGCGCGCCACCGGGATAGACACCAAGCTCGGCTTCGTTGCCCGCCGCGATCCAGCGCGCATACATGAAGAGACTGTCATCCATCAGCGCGTCGCGCGTGCCGATGGTGAAAAGCGCGGGCGGCATATCGTGGAGGCGCGCATAGAGCGGCGACACATCGGGGTCGCGGCGGTTCACATCCGCCTTCAGGAACGCATCATAAAATTTTTCCATGTCCACGGTGCGCAGCACGAGACGCTCGTCGCCAAATTGCTTCTGGCTCGGCGTCATCGACAGATCGAAAGCGCCGAAGACAAGGTTCGCGCCTTTGAAACCTTTGTAGCCGTGCTTGTCGCGCATGCGCAAAATGGTGACAGCGGCAAGATGCCCGCCGGCACTTTCGCCGCCGATGGTGAGCACATCCGTGCCGAATTCAGCCTTGGCGTTTTTGACGAGCCATTGGGCCGCCGCCTCGCAGTCGTCCGGTCCGGCAGGATAGGGATGCTCGGGCGCAAGGCGATATTCAACGCTGACACAGGCCATGCCCGTGTGCTTGATGATGCGTTCCAGCATCGGGTCTTGCTGGTTGGCCGCGCCGAGCACCCAGCCGCCGCCGTGGCAATGGAGATAGATGCCCGTGGGGTTTTGGGGCGCGATGATGCGCAGCGGCACCTTGTGTCCGTCCGCGCCCGTGATCTCGATGGTGCGGGCATCGGGCGAGAGGACGGGGGCGGGAAACGCGCCCTTGCCCTCCGCGCGTGCCTGTCGCGCGGCGGCAGGGCCGACGTCCCACCATTCAGGCCCGCCGGTCAGCATTTTGACGAGCGCCTCATTGATGCCGCGCGTTTCAGCGGAGATCGCATCGGCGCGGAACAGGGCAGGGTCAAACGGGGTCTTGGACATGGTCTCGGACATGGACGATCTCTCCCAATATGTTTTGGGCGAGATTAGACCGGATTTCCGCAGCCCCGTCTAATGCATGTTGCGTGTTAAACCGCCGCTGCGTAAGGCGGGGCCGGATCATATTTCATGCCGAGCTGCGTCATGCGTGCGTGGTCCTCGCCATGCATCTGGCCGGTGAGCCAGAGCGCCATGTCGATACCGGCCGAGACGCCCGCTGACGTCACGACATTGCCGTCGCGCACATAGCGCACTTTGTCGAGCACTTCGGAAGCTTCGTTGCGCGCGCGCAGCGTGTCGATGAAAGCCCAATGTGTGGTGACGCGTTTGCCTCTGGCGGGACCGGCAGCGGTGAGCACCATCGAGCCCGTGCAAACGCTCGTCACCCATTCACATGTCGCCGAAACTTTCGCCACCCATTTGAGCAGCGCTTCGTTCAGCACCTCGCGGCGCGTGCCCTGACCGCCAGGAATGAGCAGCACATCGAGCTTCGGCGCATCGGCAATCGATGAATGAGCTTCAACGCGCATGGCTTTGGCGCAGGTGACGGTGGCCCCCGTTTCCGAAATCAGCACGATTTTGTCGCGCTGTTTGGAGCCTGTGTGCCCGTACATTTCATTCGACATGGTGAAGACCTCGTAAGGCCCGACGAAATCAAGCTCCTCCGCATCATCAAAAATCAAAATACCGATGGTGCGTTCTTTTGTATGCGCATTAAGCGTCATGGCTCATGTCCTCAATGAGAAGGGAAGGGGGTCGTCTTGTCGTGCGGAAACGTTCGCGGTAGCGGTTGGGCGTGACGCCCAGATGTTTGAGAAAGGCGCGACGCATGCGCTCGGCCTGCCCGAAGCCTGCTTCATGCGCCACGCGTTCAAGCGGCACGCGCGCGTCAGACAGCCGCCGCCGCGCTTCGTCCAGCCGCGCGCGTTCGACGAACAAAGCGGGCGTCATCGCCGCATTCTCGGCAAAGCGCCGCGCGAAGTTGCGCTCCGACATGC
>Ga0164241_10006285_pt1 | contig 10876 bp, 8 predicted proteins | sample OricomyardsoilBY_FD_108780 | JGI IMG/M metagenome (GOLD analysis project Ga0164241, IMG submission 108780) | Backyard soil microbial communities from Emeryville, California, USA - Original compost - Back yard soil (BY) | ecosystem: Environmental > Terrestrial > Soil > Unclassified | place: USA... | reverse complement strand
GAGTCTGTCAAAGGCCCTTTTGCTTCCGCCTGTAAAAACAATTCCTGGTTAAAGTAGGGCATTTCTTTACCGGCATTGTTTTTATTAAAATCTATTAGATCCCTGAGCGTATGAAAAGAAGTGCCATTACCGCGATGTTTTAAATAAGCTTCCATATCAGCCTTTAATTCATAACGTAACACAGTTCCTTCCGAATCGTCGAATTTTCCAATTGTGTCAATTACCAATGGGTCAATTAATATTGCGCCTTTTTGTTGTAATACTTCCAACGAGGCATTTATTATTTTATCCACAGAAGGCAGAAAGCCAAAGTACTGACGCAGCACTCCGATCCTGGCTCCTTTCAATCCACCTTTATCTAAAAATATAGTGTAATCATCAACGTTATTTCTCTTTTTATTTTCTGTGGCAGCATCTTCTTCATCAGTACCTGCCATAGCTCCGAGCAAAATAGCGGCATCACGGACAGTTCTTGCCATGGGGCCAGCCGTATCCTGTGAATGCGAAATAGGAATAATGCCTGCACGGCTTACGAGGCCAACAGTTGGCTTAATGCCCACCAATCCGTTGAGCGACGAAGGACTAACTACTGAGCCATCGGTTTCTGTGCCAATTGCTACTGCACATAGGCTGGCAGCCGCTGCCGCGCCCGAACCGGAACTGGAGCCCGAGCAATTTCTATCAAGCGCATAAGGATTTTTAGTAAGCCCGCCGCGGCCACTCCATCCACTGGTGGAGTGTGTAGAGCGCATATTGGCCCATTCGCTCAGGTTGGTTTTGCCGAGTATTAGCGCTCCTGCATCACGAAGCCGCTTTACTACAAACGAATCTTTCGCAGGTTTTGCATCAAGGAGTGCGATGGAACCGGCGGTAGTTTCCATATTATCTGCCGTGTCAATATTGTCTTTTATCAGTACCGGGATGCCGTGCATAGGGCTTCGTGGCCCTTTTTCTTTTAATTCCTTATCAAGTGCATCAGCAATTTTTAAGGCGTCAGGATTTAGCTGGATAACACTGTTGATAGCCGGCCCGGACTTATCAATTTCGTTGATGCGTTTAATATATTTTTCTGCAACAGAACGAACCGTGTATTTGCCCGATTCAAAACCTGAACTTAAATCATCAATGGTTATCTCGTCCAGCTCAAAAGGCGCGTTGGCGCCGATTGGGATGAACTGTTTTACGCTCTTCTCCGCAAAAGCGAGGGAAGGAAGAACTGCAGAGGCGATGCCACCTGCAATACTCGTCTTTAAAAATTTTCTCCGGCTTTCGGTTGCTTGATTTTTCTCTTTATAAGGCATATAAAAATTTTCATTTAATGCATTAAAAATTATTGAAGGAAAGTTAGGGGAATTTTTACTTAAGCGGATTTTTCTAACGCCACCAAAGAAGACAATTTTTATAAAATTCTACATGGCCTCTTAAAGCCAGAGCTGTTCAATTCTAAGTAACCTTTGGATAACTAAAGACTTTTGTCCAGTGGAGGGAATTTTCATATAGTTCGCCTTTAATATTGAGGACTTTATTTTTTCTAAGAATGTTCATAACAATACTTCTGAGTACCGACAAATTATAAGGATTCTTTCTGATACGTGAAGCATCTTCGTGTAAAGACACTTCTCTGACATAATGGTTTTTGTTTTCAAAACCCCAATGCTGCAACACATACCGCCTGGATATTTCAGCATTTTCAAGGTTATGGCTGGATAAGTAAAATGCTGTTTCCTGAAGGTTGATATATTGTTTGCTTTTGGTATCAAAGACATCCGTAGAACGATGTCTGCAACATAAGAATGAAATTATGTAACTCAATTCGGCAGCTAATATTGGCAGGGAAAGTTATATCGGACGGAACTACTCAAATTCAACTAAACAATATTGCGAAGGGCGCCTATTTTTATAAATTTTATTCTGAAACTAAAATAGTATTAACCGGAAAAATTATTAAACAATAAAAAGAAGAGTTGTTCTTGCTTGTGCTCAGAAAAAAACTGACTCCGTAAAAATCATTTTAATTACTTGCAGGATCATTAACCATTCCTAAAAATAAAACTGTACCGGTTTGCTTTTCTACAATAGAATATACAAAAGGATGATCTAATTCCTGACGGCCAGACAGGCAAATATTGTGGATTTTTATTTTGATCAAAACTTAATTGGATAAAGAGTTTGATTTCACAAAGTATAAGGGTTAATTACTTTTAAATCTTGAATATTTATAAAATCGGAAGTATTGCGGGAAATTAAAGTCAAATTATAGACAAGAGCTGTTGCGGCTATAATTGCATCGGGAAGTTTTGTTTTGTAATTTTTTCGTATCTCAATACTTGTGTCAACAATATTATTAGTTAAGCTAAGTATCGTATTATCATCCATAAAATTGGTAAGCAATTGATAATGCTCATCAGGAGCATTAAACCCAAGCACTTCAATTTTGGTAATTACTGATAAAGTAGGAAAATCGTCAACAACGCTATTCATAAAATCCATCCCTGACATAGGAAGCTTTCTGCCGAGATAATCAATTACTGTATTGCTGTCAATCAGATACGGTTGTTCCATTCGCTTCGGCTTTTTGTTATATAATCCTGAAGTTCATCTGCAATATTGGAAGGAAGTTTACCTGCATACTTTTCAGAAAGTTTTTGCTTAGGTACAGTACTTTTTTTTAACACTTTAATAATGTCCAAATCTTCCAGATCTTCCAAAATCTTATAAGCCTTGTTGTTATTTATTTGTAAGAGAACTGTTTCCATTTTGAAATTTATTTAAAAGCGTTTAATTTCTTTTTTTAGATAAACACAAATCTACATAATTTGAAATAGAATTTTAAGCTTTTAAAAAGTGATAATTATGCTTATCAGGATAGTAAAAGAACAAATAAGTGTGATTTCTATTTTTTAGGGCATTGCAATAACAAGCCGTAAAGTACAGGTAAAACTTTTGCTTTCGGTAGCATTAATATTTTTTGCCCGTTCCCCTGCTGCAAGTTCTTCAGCAAAGCCTCTTATATACTTTTCTTCAACTTACGGAGATATAAATCTCCATTCAGACTGCAACTGTTGCATTTGTTTGCTTCAGTAAACCCCGCCTGACCAGGTCCCCGCCAGAATGAATCTTTCGGGCTAGAATCCGGGCGGGAAATAAATACTTCAGATTCTTATTTTTTTCGGAGGAATGCTCTAAAAATCAATTTAGTTACTTGCAGGATCATTAACCATTCCTAAAAATAAAACTGTACCGGTTTGCTTTTCTACAATAGAATATAGAAAAGGATGATCTAATTTAAAGACAGGAGGAGGGCTTGGCATACTTGTAAAGATGATACCAATTGCCGTGGCCGCCGCAGCTTCCGTGCCTTCTTCATTTACTTTAATATAAGCTTTGTGTATCGCTTTTGAAATATAAACCTTCACTTGTGAGGGATCATATATTTTCGAGAAATCTGCATTATCGCTGAATGCTATCCCCATTCCCAACATAGATAAATCGGGTTTCATATCAGCAACTTCATAAGAATATTCCCATTTGGGAATTTCTAATTGAACAGTTGAACTATCCATTCCATCAATGGCGTTGGTTAATATATTTTCATTTAAAGACGAAGCAAATGTGTTAAGGGATTCGTTTGCGTCAGCGGGTTTTAAAATATACATGCTGAAACTTTTTCCTCCCCCATAAGGCAATTCTATCATGGTAAAAGAAGTGTTCTTATACATTTTTGTAGTAAGTTGTTGTTTCATAAAAGGAACACTTTTAGTACTTCCATTTTGTAAGTTGAAAATATCATTATAAGTATCCGAAGTTTTGAAAGCATATTTCCATGCGCCATTAAAATAAATGGCATTAATGAGATACATCAAATCATCCGGTGAAATACTTTCAAGAATCTTTGGGATTTTGTTGTTTGTTTTTTGTGCTACCCAATTGTTGATTGTATTTATTGCCGAGGGGTCATCAAAATTCAAAGGACGTACAGAAGCATCATAATTATTTTGAACTGTATTTAAAAAAGAAGTTAATGACTCATAACTACTTTGCCTGTACCAAATTGAATTAGCAATGGAAAGTTGCACATTATTATCTTCTTTTGGAAGCTGCGAGAGTAAAGACTGGCAAACAGCATTCAGGCTGGCAATATCAATACCTGAAAGTTCCAGGGTTTTCGCAATAGAATCTTTGGTGGCATTATCCGCGCCATTATACACCATAGATAGAGCGAGATAAATGCTTAATGGAGAAATGAGCTCAATTCGTATCATTAATATGGAAAGTGGCTGCTGCGGTTTGCGTCCCGCCAACAATCCATCTTTTAAGTAAGGGAATCAAATTCGCTTTAACGGGAAATAAGGATAGCATTTTATAAGAGAAGCGCCTTTCAACGCTAATTTTGGTCCGGAGTTTGGCAATGATTACCTCGCCGGGCGTGGCATTATGACGCGTTACCTGGGGAAACTCAACAAACAAATGAATCATATTGATTTCAGCAAAAACATCAAAACTACCACCGCTGCGATATGGCAAACACGCGATACCGCCACCAACCAGTTTATGCCGGAATTTACAATTGCTGAAAATGATATCGTATGTAAATCAATACCGGGAACTAACGGGCATGGGTGACAATGTACATCAATGGCAGTTTGCAGCAATGAATGAACAGCAAAAATTTGGCGTTTGCCAATCCATTGGCCTCGATGCACTCGGAGCTGTTATCAACAGCATGTAAGCAGACAGTCAGGATATCACCAACAAAACGAATTGAATCGAAACCCTCTATACTATTTCTTAGTCCGTGACAAAGAATAGCTGCTTTAATTCAATTCATATTTCTTACCAACATCATCTAACACTAAAACCCAATCCTGCCCATAACCGGTTGAAGGCGGCATAAATTTTTTAGCCCCTGTATTTTTTATCATGCCTATTTCAGTGATTTTACCATCCCGGGGATCGTACCAATATGTATGTAACGTTGCTCCTTTTATTTTACCCATTACCACGGTAAAAGGTTTGCCGGCTACGGTATATACAAATGCATAATCATTGCCTCTTGTTGCCTGTATGCGTTCTGCAGGGCAGTTATTGTTTTCTACAATTAATGATTGATCAGGGACTCTTTCCAGCATCGGGTGGGATTCCATTAATCTTCTTACATATTGCATCTGGTTGGCTCCCGGTAAATCCATCGCTTTCTGCCAGTAATAATGAGGGCCGTTAACACCTTCATGCGCGGGAGAATAGAATTGCCATATGTCGTGGCAACCATACGTGTGGCCAAAGGCTCCGGCAAATAAATCGAGATAAGCATATTCCCTTACATCATAAGCGCTGCTTGTTCCCAGTTCTTTTACATTAAAACAAACAGGATGGTCTTCATAAATAGGTTCTGCGTCCATCACCGGTTTGACCGGTTGCAGGTGGTATGCCGCTTGTATTTTGTCATAAAAAGGATTATCCCTGCAATGCCCGTTTTGAAACATATTAAAGCTAAGCCATGCATCTTTATCAAACCATGTTGCCGATCCTAAGGGGCAAGGTTGAGGATGAAAACTGACAACCGCTTTTCCACCGGTTGCTTCCACAATTCCCTTTGCCATTGCGCTCCAGATAGCTACGTCGCTTTCATTGCGGGGATTGCGGTCGCCACCGAGTATCCAGATAATATTTGTTTTGTCTTTGTAGCGATTGCCAATCCACTTTCCATAAACGAAGGCGTTGTTGGTATTAAAAATTTCCGGCCCGGCGCCCCATTTATCTTTAAAAATTTTATCGCCCCACGTTGGTAATAAAGCAATATTCAAATGAAAGGAATCTGCCTGATCAATAATATAATCTACCTGTTTAAAATAGGCTTCGTTAGGTGTTGCCGGATCATCGTTTATCAGAGGAGTATCACCATAAGCGTTTGGAGTGTGCAACCCATCAAGTTCTGCAAGAACAACCGCCTGTATCACCGTAAAACCCTGCTCAGCTCTACGTTGCAGGTATTGGACGGCATCTTCACGGTTAAGGCGTTGAAACAATTCCCAGCCGGTATCGCCCATCCAGAAAAAAGGCTTGCCCTCTTTTAATAAATAGCGATGATTGGCACTGATACTAAATTGGGCAGAAAGGATATTAGCGATAAAACAAAAAATAAGACAGCAGATTATTTTTTTCATCATTCAAAAAGTTTTGTAAAATTTCACCGCCTGAAATTAATGCTTTGCAATAGCTTTAGTCATTCTTACTTTCCCTACATTCCTTTAAACAACCCCGCCAATACAGTAAAAGCATTTTTAACTACATTTTCATTTTCCACGGGAATGTGCAGGTAGTTGCCCGTTAATTTTATTTTTTTTAAAGTGTGATTGTTTTGTTCTGAACGCCAGCACTATGAAAATGAATAAAAAATAATTGTATCACAAGGGAAAATTACGCTTAGCATATTTCCATTTATAGCCACCTGCTGTTAATTGCTTACCGCGCAGCGCTCCAGTGACCGTTGTACTATTTACTCCTACGGTTTTAGAAGCTTTCTTAACGCTATCAAAAGTCTGTAGGTATTTTCCTTCTTTTGAATATTGTTCCACAGGTTTTTGTATTCTTTTCGCTCTCAATTTTTCGCCAAATTGATGGTCCGCTAAATCAATGAAAGCAGGTCCAAATCCTGGATACCAGTAAAAGCCACCAGCGCTATATCTCTTTCTATGTACTACATTACTAATTTCAGAATTTTTCAAGCCTGTCGCTTTAGCCGCATCATTAATTGTTGGAAAGGTGTCTACCCGCTCACCGTTCATTTTATATTGCGTTACCTTTTTACCAAAATTATCTTTATTGCTCTTTCGGCGTTGCTCAATTTTTAAAAGCATTGGCACCATGTCAATTTCACTTTTATTTCCGAATCTCCATATAAAGCCACCCGCAGAAAATTCAACACCATTTGCTCTGGCGCTAATATGACTGCTGTTTATTCCTGTTTTTTTTGCTGCTTCTGCAACGCTTTTAAATGTTTTAATTTTCTTTCCATCTAAATTATACTGGGTTACCTGTTTATTATTTGCCCACCTTAATTTTGCAATTGCTTTTTGTCTTGCTTCCTCTCCAATTACCAAAGGAGCACGTCGGTCTAAATTAAAAATTCTCTTTTGCTTTTCGCCGCGTGATGCTATTTTCAAATTGGAAGGTTTAATATTTAAACCGTTTCTATCCTTATTTAGAATTAAGATGGAACTGTCATTCAGCGGGAAGGGTTTCACAAAGCAATGATAAACCAGCCTGTTTATTGTGAAATTGTATTTTTTTTTGTAGAGTGTAACGCCTACGCATAAAAAGGAAATTGTATCATTCATAAAATTGTTACGGGCACATGTTACAACAGGTTTAATAATTTTTTCCGGTTTCAAATATACCCTGCCATCAATGTACTGCAACTCGTATTTCAAACGTTTAACGCGGCCATAGTTCGATACTTTAAAATATAATTCAAGCCCTGGAATATCTTTCCAGCGTTCTCCTTTAATGTTTTCTAAACTTAAATTTTGATATGGATACTTTGCCATTTTAGTTCAATGTAAAAATGCGGGAAAAATAAAAAAGGTTCACAGGATTGAAAGTTGAATTTTTTTCGGCTTCTTACTTCCCCGCCATTCCTTTAAACAATCCCGCCAATACAGTAAAAGCTTTTTTAACTATATTTTCTTTTACACAGGTATATGCAAATAAGTTTGCCCGGTAGCTTCATCTTTTTTGGTAATGGATTGTAATAAGCTTTTGGTTGCCCTCTCATCAATTGGTTGCCCTCTCACTTATAAAATATATTAGGAATTAAAAAACTCATGGATTATAAAGTTTAAGCCCTGGAATAAAATCAAAGTCTTTCCTGTTTGAAGTAAATAGTTGCATCTTCCGTAATGTGAAAAAGTTGATGTTTTTCAAAAAAAGATTTCAAAAATTTTACTTCATCTTTTGATGAGCCGGCGAAAGCTTCGGCGCAAGTGATAATCGAAAAAGCAATGTTTTTACTTCCGATCTTCTCAAGATTCTTCTTAATTTTTTCGTTTCCTTTCAATAGCCGAAAAAGAATATTGGTGTCGCAAAGGACTATTTGATTCTTTTTCCCCATTGCTGATTACGTATTTTATCGAGACTAATATTTTTACCTCTCCAAAGCCCAAAAACTTCATCAAGGTGGCCCGTTGATCTTGCAGTTTCCTTTTTTTTATAATTATTCTCTGGTTTTACGATGTTTTCCTTCATAATGGCATTACGCGATAATCTGCTTCCGGAATTATTATTAGATTCCTCTTCAACTTCAATTTCCGCTTTTAGCAACTTCAGTTGTTTTTCCGGCAATGATTTAACGATCCTGAGCAATTGATCAAAAGCAATATCTACCTGTATTTCCATGATTTCAAATTTAAGAAATTTGTTTAAGATTAAACGGCTAATCTGCCTTTGAAATTTTAGAAGATTTTAAAAGTTGGTAGATATTCACTTCCCCGCCATTCCTTTAAACAATCCCGCCAATACAGTAAAAGCATTTTTAACTACATTTTCATTTTCCACGGGTATATGCAAATACGTTTGCCCGGTAGCTTCATCTTTTTTGGTAATGGATTGCAATAAGTTTTCAGTTGCTTTCGCATCCGATAATACACTTCCCAATTGTGTAAAGAAAGAAGACGCAGTTTGTATCAGTTGTTGTGCCGGTTCAGCATGAAATGATTCAGGCTGCTTTGGTTCTTTTTCCGGCGGAGTTTGTTTTACATCATCATCTTCGTACGTTCCAGGTGTTTCTTTTTCTTTAGCCGTTACCGGTTTTTCTACAGAGGTTTCATCTTCTCCATCGCTGTCAACATGGGTTGTGGTAAGGACCTCTTCTTCAAACAAACTTTCAATGTCTTTCATAAACACATTGAACTTGCTGTCGCCCACAAAAATATTTGATTCGCCATTGTCTAAAATTCCGTCTGCCAAAGCTCTTTTAAATTTCAACTTGCCCAACATGCCGTGTTCAATGGTATTCCTGGCCACAAAGTTGATGACACTTACATTTCGTTTTTGGCCTTGCCGATAGATGCGGGAAATACGTTGTTCCAACACAGCAGGATTCCATGGCAAATCCATATTGAACAACATGGAGCCAGCCTGTAAGTTAAGCCCCACGCCGCCTGCATCGGTCGAAAGAAAAATGCGGCAGTTATCATCATTATTAAACCGGTCGAATAAATCTTTTCGTTTATGGCTCGGCACGTTTCCGTTTAAATTGGCATAGCCTATCTTCTGCTCATCCAATTGATGAGCTATAAGCCTCGTGAATCTTTCCCACTGACTAAAAATCACGATTTTTTCTTCACCTGCTGCAATCACTTCTTCCAGGATATCAAACAACTCATCCAGCTTGGTTTGATGATTGGTTTCCTGGTCTATGATGTAGGTACTATTGCAAACCATTCGCATCATGTTTAGTCCAATCATCAGCCTTTGCCTGTCTTCTTCTTTTAAAAATCCCATCTTTTTCCAACGCGCAACGATCTTCATGACTATTTCAGCATAATCATCATGGACTGCCCTTTGTTCATCGGTGATGCTAACGAACAGGTTTTTATCTGTTCGGATAGGCAATTGTTTTAAGACTTCTTTTTTAGTACGGCGCAGCAAGATGTGTTTCAGCCTTTCTTTTACTTCATGCAGATTTTGGTAACCAATTACTTTCCCGGTTTCGTCTGTTTGCTCGTAAGCCGAAATAAAATTGTAAAGCGAACCGAGATGCAAAGGATCTATAAATTGCACTAATGAATACAATTCCGTTAATTTGTTTTCGAGCGGCGTTCCCGTGAGTACCAGCGCGTATTTGCTTTGCAGTTTCTTAATGGATTGCGATACTTTGGTCTGCCAGTTTTTAATGCGTTGCGCTTCATCCAGGATAATTAAATCAGGCTGAAATTCCTCAATCAGTTCCCGGTCATTCACCGCCATATTGTAACTCGCTATTTTGTACAGGCTATCTTCTTCTTTGTATAATTTTTGTCTCTTCAGATAGTTGCCTTCTATTACAGTTGCGGAAGCAGTTGTAAATTTTTCAATCTCACTTTGCCATTGATATTTTAAAGAAGTGGGGCATATAATCAATACTTTCTGTATTTGTCTGTGTTCGTGTAAAAGTTGCGCCACGGCGATGGCCTGTATGGTTTTGCCGAGGCCCATATCATCGGCCAGGATGCTTCTGCCGGCGGCTGCACAAAATAAAATACCTTCCGTTTGATAAGGAAATGGTTTTACTTTCAGGCTCTTTATTTCAGGAAGTTTATTTTGTTTAAACCAGGGGCGCAAGAATTCTTTGCGTTCTTTTTTTTCACGCCCTTGAATAATGTGTGATAGCGCATCATCATAACAGCGAAAAGATGCATTAATCTGAAAAGCCTTTTGCAATATCGAATCAATTTCCTCAAAGCCTTTTTCATTCAGGCCACCTGTTTTATCGATGTACGGTTTAAATAATTTTTTGTATTCCGTATCATTTTCAGTTCCAATCCTAAACTTAATTTTTCTTTCACCGCGGTACTCCATGTACATCGAGCTGTAAGTGGTAGAATAGGGATGTGCAAGTGCTTTGCGAAAAGCCGGCCTTTTGCGGATGTATATCAACACCGCCTCAATATGTTTGCAAGTGCCGAGTTGGTTGGTTTTAAAATCGTAGCATGAGCAATAGTTCAAACTGTTGTCAATGCTGCGCAGCGCTACTTTGTAATTATTTTTTGTGGTGGAATTATAAACTTTGTAATCGCTAAAGGCAATTCCATCCCCAATGTTGGAGAATTTAAAATCCGTTTTCTCCGCTATCTGTTTGCGTAATCCGGTTTGCCATTGCTCTACCGTCAAATCTGTG
>Ga0164241_10006284_pt1 | contig 10879 bp, 7 predicted proteins | sample OricomyardsoilBY_FD_108780 | JGI IMG/M metagenome (GOLD analysis project Ga0164241, IMG submission 108780) | Backyard soil microbial communities from Emeryville, California, USA - Original compost - Back yard soil (BY) | ecosystem: Environmental > Terrestrial > Soil > Unclassified | place: USA... | reverse complement strand
GAACTGGAGCGCCTGGTTGCCGGCGACGCCCCGGGTGGCGTCGATCGCCGAGAGGTCGATGTGGTCGCCGTTGCCGCGGCCGGCGGCCTCGAAGCCCTGGATGGTGTCCGAGCCTGCCGCCGGCGACTCGGCCGCGGCCCGGAAGACGAAGGTGTCGCGCCCGGCGTTGCCGGCCAGCCGGTCGGCGCCGGCATCGCCCCAGAGGACATCGTTCGAGGCGCCGGCGCGCAGGATGTCGTCGCCGTCGCCGCCCGACAGGGTGTCCTCGTTGTTGCCGCCGCCGAGGATGTCGTCGCCGTCGCCGCCCCGCAGGGTGTCCGGGCCGTTGCCGCCGTTCAGGACGTCGTCGCCGAGCCCGCCGTCGAGCGTGTAGCCGCGGTTGCCGGTGCCGGCCCGGAGCGTGTCGTCGCCGCCGACGCCGCGCAGCGTGCCCGAGGGATTGGTCCCCGCGATCCAGGTGTCGTCGGCGTTGCCGGTGAAGCTCGAGAGCACCTTCACCATCTCGACATGCGCCGGAAGCTTGAAGGTGCGCTCGAGCTGGCGATCCATGAGATAGACGGTGTCGTTGCCGCCGCCCTCGCGCTCGACGATCTGGGCGTCGGCGTAGAGGATGTAGGTGTCGTTGCCGTTGCGGCCGGCGAAGACGTCGCCTTCGGCGGTGGTGGAGGAGACGAACAGCTCCTCGCGCGCGCCGCCGTTGATGCGGGCCCCGTGCTCGCTCAGGTGGATGCCGGCCGCCTCCATGCGCTCGTCGAGGATCGCGGCCATCTGGCGGTGCATCCGGTTGTCGCGCACGCTCGAGCCCTCGCCGGTGTCGGGGTCCAGGCGGTTGGTGTGCTCGTAAGGGTCCCGGCTGATGTCGTAGAGCTCCTCGCGGCCGTCCGGGTAGAGCGTGTAACGCACGTCGCCGAAGCCCGGCAGGACGGCGCGGAGCGACACGATGCCGCCGACGACGCTGAGCCCCACGCCCTTGCCGGCGTCGGGCTCGAACCAGGCGCCGTTCGGGTGCCGGGCGAGCGGCACGAGGCTGGTGCCGTCGAGCGTCAGGCCCTTGGGCTTGTCGATCCCCATGAGGTCGAGGACCGTCGGATAGAGATCGACGAGGTTCACCACCGACTGGGCGTGGCGCCCGCCGATCCCCTCGGGCTCGACGATGACGACCGGCACCTCGGCCGCGCTGCGCCAGGGCGTGTTCTTCTGCCAGCGCTGCTCGTCGCCGAGATGGAAGCCGTTGTCGCTCCAGAGCACGATCGAGGTCTCTGCCGCGAGCGTGGGGTCGGCCTCGAGCGCGTCGAGCACCTGGCCGATCTTGGCGTCGGCATAGCTCACCGAGGCGAGATAGCCGTGGATGTAGTCGACCCAGAGGTCCATGTCGGCAGCGATCGCCGACGCGACGGTGTCAGGTCGGTTCATCGGCGGCACGTCCATGTACTCGTCGACCGCCGGGATGATGGTGCCGTCGGCGAGGCTCCGCTCCAGGGCGGCGCGGATCTCGCCGCTGTCATAGAGATTCCAGTAGGCGGTCGGCACCACCCAGTTGAGATGCGGGCGAGTGATGCCGACGCCGAGATAGAACGGCTGCGCGAGGCCGGCGGCCTCGTTGGCCAGGAAGTCCACGGCGAGCGCCGTGGTCTGGGCGTCGCGGAGGTTGTCCGGCCCGGTATAGTGGCCGCTCTTGAACGGCGAGGTGTGCCATACGTCGTCGTGCGGCACCTGCGCGGCGCGGTCGTCGGTGGCGGGCCAGAGGAAGTCGTCGAAGAGGATCTTCTGGTTCGCCGCCGAGATCGGATCGTCGTGGAAGTTCTTGCCGTACATCGCCACGTAGGCGCCCGACTGGCGCAGCACCGCGGGCAGCGTGTCGGCGGCGGCGTTGCGCTCGTACCAGGGGATGTCGTTGTCGATGATGCCGGTGGCGCTCGGCTGCCGGCCGGTAAAGACGCTGGAGCGGGAGGGGTTGCAGAGCGGCACCTGGGCGACGGCGCGATCGAAGGTGGTGCCGGCGTCCATCAGCCGGTCGATGTTCGGGGTGACCACCATCGGAGCGAAGTTGCCCCAGTCCTCGACCGAGCGCATGTCGTCGATGGTGAACATCACCACGTTCTTCGCCGGCATCACTCGTTCCTCCGTGTACTGCTCGTATTTGCCTTGGCCAGATCTCCCATAAGGAGAATGGCCTCTCCTTATACGACTGGCTTTCACGTCGGGCGCCGAGAGTCCAGAACGTCTGGCCCTGCCCTTTACCCGAGCCGGCGGGGCGGCTAGGACCCGCCGATCGCCAGGGGAGCATGGAGATGAGCCGCGCGATCGATGCCGCATGGACCGCCCGGGTGCTGACGCTGGTCCCGGAGATGTTCCCCGGGCCGCTCGGGGTGTCGCTCGTCGGGCGGGCGGCGGAGCGCGGGCTCTGGCGGCTCGAGGTGGCGAACCTGCGCGACTGGGCGACCGACCGGCACCGGACGGTGGACGACACGCCCGCCGGCGGCGGCGCGGGAATGGTGATGCGGGCCGACGTGGCGGCGGCGGCGCTCGACGGGATGGCGAGCGGCTGGCCGGTGGACGACTGGCCGGTGATCTATCCCTCGCCGCGGGGCCCGCGGCTCGATCAGGCGCGGGTGCGGCGGCTGGCGGCGGGGCGCGGCGTCACCCTCCTCTGCGGCCGGTTCGAGGGGATCGACGAGCGGCTCCTCGCGGCACGGCAGGTCGAGGAGGTGAGCCTCGGCGACTTCGTGATGACCGGAGGCGAGATCGCGGCGATGGCCTTGATCGATGCCACGGTTCGGCTTATACCGCGCGTTCTGGGCAATTCGGAGTCGACGGTGGAGGAAAGCTTCGCCGCCGGCCTTCTGGAGCACCCGCAGTATACCCGCCCGCCCGAGTGGGAAGGTCTGAAGGTCCCCGAGGTTCTCCTCTCGGGGCATCACGGACGGATCGCCGCCTGGCGACGCTCGGAAGCGGAACGGCTGACCAAGGAACGTCGTCCCGACCTCTGGCGGGCCTACGTGGCGGGAGAGACCTCCGGCGCCACGGACAAGGACCCGGCAGGAGAGGCAGAGCTCTCGGACGCGCACACCTCCGCCGGCAAAGGCGGGCCAGAGAAGGACGAATGCCGATGAATCTCATCGCGCAGATCGAGGCCGAGCAGATCCAGGCGCTCGGCAAGGACATTCCGGATTTCGCCCCGGGCGACACGGTTCGCGTCGGCTACAAGGTGACCGAGGGCACCCGGTCGCGCGTGCAGGCCTACGAGGGCGTCTGCATCGGCCGGAGCGGCGGCCAGGGGATCGGCGCGAGCTTCACGGTTCGCAAGATCAGCTTCGGCGAGGGCGTCGAGCGGGTGTTCCCGCTCCACTCGCCGAACATCGATTCGATCACCGTCGTCCGCCGCGGCAAGGTGCGCCGGGCGAAGCTCTATTATCTGCGGGATCGCCGCGGCAAGTCCGCGCGCATCGCCGAGAAGACCAACTACCGCGAAAAGACCGAAGGCTGAGGAGAGGCGCCATGAAGGACGGCATCCACCCGGACTACCACTTCATCGAGGTGAAGCTCACCGACGGCACCTCGTACGTCACCCGTTCGACCTACGGCAAGGAAGGCGACACGCTGACGCTCGACATCGATCCGTCGGCGCACCCGGCCTGGACCGGCGGCTCGGCGAAGCTCATGGACACCGGCGGCCGCGTGTCGAAGTTCAAGAAGAAGTACGAGGGCCTCGGCTTCTGAGGCCGCCCGCCTCGCGGCGGAACGTTCAGCGCCGTCGACCGGACCGGTCGGCGGCGCCTTTCTTTTTGTGGGTTCGGTCAGAGGGTGAAGTCTGCCGCGGTGTAGGCGCTTGCGGCGCGGTCGCCGTCGGCGATGACGAGGCGGAACTCGGCGAGGGCGTCGGCATCGGTGTTGCCGGTGACGATGGTCTGACCGTTCAGGTCGGCGATCCGAAGGTGGCCGGCGGTGGTTCCCCCGAGGACGAAGGCCTGGTTGCCCGCGAGATCGGTGCGGGCGTCGATCGCCGAGAGGTCGATGCGGTCGCCGGCGGCGGCGCCCGGCGCCTGGAAGTCGAGGATGGCGTCCGAGGCTCCCGGGGCCGACTGGTCGGCGGCGACGAAGACGAAGGTGTCGCGGCCATCGCCGCCGGTGAGGAGGTCGGCGCCGACGCCGCCGGTCAGCCGATCGTCCCCCGCGCCGCCGGTCAGGGTGTCTACGCCGCCGCCGCCGAGCAGCGTGTCGCGCCCGTTGCCGCCGAGAAGGACGTCGCGCCCCTCGCCGCCGTCGAGCGTGAAGCCGTCGCCGTTGCCGGCGTGAAGCTGGTCGTTGCCGCCGCCGCCGGCGAGGCTGCCCGAGCGGCCGGTGGCGTAGATCCAGTTGGCCGCGGCGTTGCCGGTGCCGAGGCGGGCCACCTCGAGCATCTCGACGTTCGCCGGAAGCCGGAAGCTCGCCTCCATGCCGGGGTTCTGCAGGACGATCTGGTCGAAGCCGGCGCCCGCGGCCTCGGTGACCGTTGCCGCGCGGTAGAGGACGTACGTGTCGTCGCCGCCGGCCCCGGCGAAGACGTTGGTGCCGGTGCCTTTTGTCGAGACGAACATCTCGGCGTGGGCGTTGCCGGCGAGCGCGCCGGTGCCGTCGCTCAGGTGGATGCCGGCGGCCGCCGCGCGGGTCTCGAGGAGTGCCTGCATCGCGTCGAGCAGGCGGTCGTCGCGGGCAGTGAGGCCGGTGCCGGTGCGGTAGTCGAGCCGGTTCACGTGCTCGTCCGGATCCCGCGAGATATCGTAGAGCTCCTGGGTTCCGTCGGGATAGCGGGTGTAGCGCAGGTCGCCCTCGCCCGGGATCTCGGCGCGGATCGAGACGACGCCGTACATGGCGGTGAGCGCCACGCCCTTGCCGATGTCGGGGTCGTACCAGGTGCGCGAGGGGGTCTCGACCAGAGGCACGAGGCTCGTGCCGGCGAGATCGAGGCGCTCCGGCCGGTCGATACCCATGAGGTCGAGGACGGTGGGATAGATATCGGTGAGGCTCACCACCTGGTTCGCGACCTGGCCGCCCTGGCCGGAGGGGTCGACGACGACGAGCGGCACCTCGGTCGTGGCGCGCCAGGGCGTCGACTTCTCCCAGCGATTCTTGTCGCCGAGGTGGACGCCGTTGTCGCTCCAGAGCACGATCGAGGTCTCTGCCGCGAGCGCCGGGTCGGCCGCGAGAGCGTCGAGCACCTGGCCGATCTTGGCGTCGGCGTAGCTCACCGAGGCGAGATAGCCGTGGAGGTAGTCCACCCAGGCGTCGACGTCGGCATTGACGCCGTCGTAGAGCGGGCCGGTCATCGGGGGAACGTCGGAGAGCTCGGTGCGGCCGGGGAGGATGGTCCCGTCGGCGAGACTCGCCTGGAGGGCGGCGCGGATGTCGCTCCTCTCGTAGAGATCCCAGTAGGCGGTGGGCACCACCCAGTCGAGATGCGGGTGGTGGATGCCGACGCCGAGGAAGAACGGCTTCGAGAGGTCCGGCGCCTCCTCGGTCAGGAAGTCCACCGCGGCGGCGGCGATCTGGGCATCGCGGAGGTTGTCCGGGCCGGTGTAGTGGCCGCTCCTGAACGGCGAGGTGTGCCAGACGTCGTCGTGCGGCACCTGCGCCGGGCGGACGTCGGTGGCCGGCGAGAGGAAGTCGTCGAAGAGGATGCTCTGGTGCGCCGCCGAGATCGGATCGTCGTGGAAGTTCTTGCCGTACATGGCGACGTAGGCGCCGGACTGGCGCAGCACGGCGGGCAGGGTGTCGTTCGGATCCACCCGGTCGTACCAGGGCACCTGATTGTCGAGGATGCCGGTCTGCGACGGCGGTTGGCCGGTGAGGACGCTCGAGCGCGACGGGTTGCAGAGCGGGACTTGCGTGATCGCGCGGGTGAAGCTGGTGCCGGCGTCCATCAGCCGGTCGAGGTTTGGCGTCTCCACGAGGGAGGCGAAGTGGCCCCAGTCCGCCGGCGATCTCAGGTCGTCGACGGTGAACATGACGAGGTTTCTGATTGGCAATTTAGGCCCCTGGCAGCGGCCGCCGCCAAGAAGAGATCCGGGACGACCTATGTTCCCGGACCAATCGACATGGAGTTCGTCACCAGATTCCGGGAGAGTTCTGCAAATCTAAATCCGCTGACTTGAGTCGGTCCAGCGGGTGCTGCATACCTACTTCGACGTAGTGCAGCCGGCCGGTGGGTGGGTCTCAGAGGCGGGGCAGGACAGCTCGCATCGCGCCCCGGTAGCGCGCCTCGATCGCATCCCGGGCAACGTGGCGGCCGTCGCGGACTGCGTGACGCCCGGCGGACCAGACGTCGCGCACCACCCGGTCGTCGGCGGCGAAGATCCAGCCGTCGAGGAGCGCGTCGTCCGAGAGGGCCATCAGCACCGGATGCTCTAGGTCGATCGCGACGAGATCGGCGAGGGCGCCGGGGCGGAGCGCGCCGGAATCGCGGCCGAGGGCGCGGGCCCCGCCGGCGAGGGCGGCGTCGTAGAGCGTGCGGCCGACGGAGGTCTCGGGCGCCGCGAGGATGTTGCGGGCCCGGTCGCGCAGGCGCTGGCTGTATTCGAGGGTGCGCAGCTCCTCCCCGAGGGCGATGCGGACGTTCGAGTCGGAGCCGAGGCCGAAGGCGCCGCCGGCGGCGAGATAGCGGGCGCCGTCGAAGATGCCGTCGCCGAGGTTCGACTCGGTGATCGGGCAGAGGCCGGCGGTGACGCCGGAGGCGGCGAGGCGGGTGGTCTCGGCCTTGGTCATCTGGGTGGCGTGGATCAGGCACCAGCGCGGGCCGATGCCGATCTGGTCGAGGAGCACCTCGACCGGGCGGGCGCCGAGCCAGGCCACGACCTCGTCCACCTCCTGCACTTGCTCGGCGGCGTGGATGTGCATGGGGCCGTCGGGGAAGGCGGCGGCGAGGGCGCGGATGTCGTCCGGCGTCGAGGCGCGGAGCGAGTGCGGGGCGGCGCCGAGCCGGCCGTCGGCGGCGAGCCCCTCGCCGGCGCGGGCGTGGAGCGCGAGGAAGGGGTCGAGGTCGTTGCCGAAGCGGTGCTGGCCGCCGGCGAGCGGCGTGCGGTCGGCGCCGCCCCAGGTGTAGAGCACCGGCAGCAGCGTGAGGCCGATGCCGCTCGCCGCCGCGGCGGCGACGATGCGGTGCGCGAGCTCGGCCGGGTCGGCGTAGGGCGTGCCGCCGGGGGCGTGGTGAAGGTAGTGGAACTCGGCGACGGCGGCGTAGCCGGCCTCGAGCATCTCCACGTAGACGAGCCCGGCGATCGCCTCGATCTCGTCGGGGTCGAGCACATCGAGGAAGCGGTACATGAGGCGCCGCCAGGTCCAGAAGCTGTCCGCGGTGGGCCCGCGGCGCTCGGTCATGCCGGCCATGGCGCGCTGGAAGGCGTGGCTGTGCAGGTTGCATGGCGCGGGCAGGAGCGCGCGGCCGGTGAGGACATGGTCGCGGGGTGCGGCGGTGGCGCCGGGCTCGACGCCGGCGATGCGGCCGCCGTCGAGGGTGAGGCGGACATCGCGCGCCCATCCATCGGGAAGGAGCGCGAGGGGGGCGAAGAGCGCGGTCATGCGAGGCATCCTGCTTGCGGGACGGGCCGAGTTAAGTCGAAGATGGCGGCCGAGGCAAAGGGGGGCGACGGTGGACGTACTTCTCGTGAACGCCGCGGTGGCGACGATGGCGCCGGACGGCGGACCTTACGGCCTGATCGCCGATGGCGCGGTCGCGGTCCGGGGCGGACGGATCGCCGGCGTCGGGCGGCGCGGCGAGATCGCGGCCGAGGGGTTGCCGGAGCGCGACCTCGGCGGGCGGCTGGTGACGCCGGCGCTCATCGATTGCCACACCCATCTCGTCTTCGGCGGCGACCGGGCGCGGGAGTTCGAGATGCGGCTCGAGGGCGCGAGCTACGAGGAGGTGGCGCGCGCCGGCGGCGGCATCGTCTCGACCGTGCGGGCGACGCGGGGGGCGGGGGAGGCGGAGCTTCTCGCCTCGGCGCTGCGGCGGGCGGATGCGCTGATCGCTGAGGGGGTGGCGACGCTCGAGATCAAGTCGGGCTACGGGCTCGACCGGGAGACCGAGCTCCGGGTGCTGCAGGTGGCGCGGCAGGTCGGGCGCGAGCGGCCCGTGCGGGTGAGGACGAGCTTCCTCGGAGCGCACGCGGTGCCGGACGGACTGGACGCGGACGACTACATCGACACGGTCTGCATCCCGACGCTGCGCGCCGCGGCGGCGGAGGGGCTGGTCGATGCGGTCGATGGGTTCTGCGAGGGGATCGCGTTCTCGCCCGACCAGATCCGTCGGGTGTTCGCCGTGGCGCGCGAGCTCGGGCTGCCGGTGAAGCTCCATGCCGAGCAGCTCTCGAATCTCGGGGGCGCGGCGATGGCGGCCTCGGAGTTCGGGGCGCTGTCGGCGGATCATCTGGAATATCTCGACGCGGCGGGGGTCGCGGCGATGGCGGCGGCGGGGACCGTGGCGGTGCTGCTGCCGGGAGCGTTCTACACGCTCCGCGAGACGCAGGTGCCGCCGATCGCGGCGCTGCGCGCGGCGGGGGTGCCGCTGGCGGTGGCGACCGACTGCAACCCTGGGTCGTCGCCGCTCACCTCGCTGCTTCTCGCCATGAACATGGCCTGCACCTGCTTCCGGATGACGCCGGAGGAGGCGCTGGCCGGGGCGACGCGCGAGGCGGCGCGGGCGCTCGGGCTCGCCGATGCGGGGGTGATCGCGCCAGGGATGCGGGCGGATCTCGCGCTCTGGGACGTCGCGCATCCGGCGGAGCTCTCGTATCGGATGGGGTTCAACCCGCTCCGCGAGCGGCTGTTCGGAGGGATGGAATGATCCTCGTGCCCGGGGCGGTGACGCTCGCCGAGCTGGAAGCGGTGTGGCGGGGCGGCGAGGCGTCGCTCGATCCAGAGGCGCGCCCCGCGATCGAGGCGGCGGCCGGGCGGGTCGCGGCGGTGGTCGAGGCCGGGGCGCCGGTCTATGGCGTCAACACCGGCTTCGGCAAGCTCGCGAGCGTGCGGATCGAGGCGGCGGACACCGCGCGCCTGCAACAGAACCTCATCCTCTCGCACTGCTCGGGCGTCGGCGAGCCGTCGCCCGTGGCGGTGGTGCGGCTGATGATGGCGCTGAAGCTCGTGTCGCTCGGGCGCGGGGCGTCGGGGGTGCGCTGGGCGCTGGTCGAGCTCCTGCAGGGGATGCTCGCGAAGGGTGTGGTGCCGGTGGTGCCGATCCAAGGGTCGGTCGGGGCCTCGGGGGATCTCGCGCCGCTCGCGCACATGGCGGCGGTGATGCTCGGGGCGGGCGAGGCGGAGGTCGACGGTCGCCGGCTGCCGGGTGCGGAGGCGCTCGCGGCGGTCGGGCTCGCGCCGCTGGAGCTCGCGGCGAAGGAAGGGCTCGCGCTCATCAACGGCACGCAGTTCTCGACCGCCTGGGCGCTCGCCGGACTCTCCGGGGCGTGGCGGGCGGCGCAGACCGCGCTCCTCGTCTCCTGCCTCTCGACCGACGCGATCATGGGATCGACCGCACCGCTCCGGCCGGAGATCCACGCGCTGCGCGGGCATCGCGGCCAGATCGAGGCGGCCGCGGCGATGCGGGCGGTGATGGCGGGATCGGCGATCCGCGAGAGCCATCGCGAGGGGGATACCCGGGTGCAGGATCCCTACTGCATCCGCTGTCAGCCGCAGGTGACGGGGGCGGCGATGGACCTGCTGCGGCAGGCGGCGGCGACGCTGGTCGTGGAGGCGAACGCCGCGACCGACAACCCGCTGGTGCTCGAGGACGCGATCGTCTCGGGAGGCAACTTCCACGCCGAGCCGGTGGCGTTCGCCGCGGACGTGATCGCGCTCGCGGTCGCCGAGATCGGCGCGATCGCGCAGCGGCGGGTGGCGCTGATGGTGGACCCGACGCTGTCGCACGACCTGCCGCCGTTCCTCGCGACCAACCCGGGGCTGAACTCGGGCTTCATGATCGCGGAGGTGACGAGCGCGGCGCTGATGAGCGAGAACAAGCACCTGGCGACGCCCTGCTCGACGGATTCGACGCCGACGAGCGCCAATCAGGAGGACCACGTGTCGATGGCGGCGCACGGGGCGCGGCGGCTCACGCCGATGGTGGCGAACCTCGAGCGGATCCTCGGGATCGAGGCGCTCTGTGCAGCGAAGGGGGTGGAGTTCCGGGCGCCACTCGCGACGAGCGCGCCGCTCCGGGCGGCGCTCACGCGGCTCCGGCAGGACGTGCCGCCGCTCGGGGAGGACCGCTACCTCGCGCCGGATCTGGAGGCGGCGGCGGCGCTGGTGCGGGACGGGGCGCTCGTCGCCGCCTCGGGCGCGGCGTTCCCGGAGTTGGAGGCGTGATGCGGGGTGAGGGTGGTTCCGGGGTGGGTGAATCACCCACCCTACACGGCGGCGCGGTGATGGGAGCGGGGGGGTGATGCTGGTCGAGGTGGTGCGCGGCGACGGGCCGGTGATCCTCGGCCTGCCGCACACCGGGACGTGGCTGCCGGAGGACGTCTTCGCGCGGCTGAACCCGGTCGGGCAGGCGCTCGCGGACACCGACTGGCACATCCACGAGCTTTACGCCGGGCTGCTGCCGGGGGCGACGACGGTGCGCGCGGTGTTCCACCGCTATCTCCTCGACGCGAACCGCGGCCCGGACGACGCGAGCCTCTATCCGGGGCAGAACACCACCGGGCTCTGTCCGGTGACCGACTTCGACGGACGACCGATCTGGCGCGACGGCGAGACGCCGGGGCCGGACGAGGTGGCCGAGCGGACGGCCGCCTATCATGCGCCCTATCACCAAGCGCTCGCGGCAGAGATCGCGCGGGTGAGGGCGGCGCACGGGGTGGCGATCCTCTACGACTGCCACTCGATCCGCAGCGTGATCCCGTACCTTTTC
>Ga0164241_10006283_pt1 | contig 10879 bp, 11 predicted proteins | sample OricomyardsoilBY_FD_108780 | JGI IMG/M metagenome (GOLD analysis project Ga0164241, IMG submission 108780) | Backyard soil microbial communities from Emeryville, California, USA - Original compost - Back yard soil (BY) | ecosystem: Environmental > Terrestrial > Soil > Unclassified | place: USA... | reverse complement strand
TACTCGGCGTTGCGTTCGGCGACCTTCGGGTAGTCGACGGCCGCCCAGCGCAGATAGACGGTGTCGCCCCAGACGTAGTAGATGGCGAACGCGATCAGTTCGCCGGTCGGCCGCTCGCACAGCACTACCCTCGCGTCGTCGCCGGAGGCATCGACATATCGGTCGAACTGGGCCGCGAAGCGTGCCGGGTTGGCGTCGGCGCCCAGCTTCCGAGCCAACTCGACGGCCAGCGGTGGCAGCCGATGCTTGCAGCTCGACAGTCCGGTGTGGGTCACCCGGTAGCCGACGGCGTCGAAGCGGCGGCAGTCTTCGCGCACCCGATACCGTTGCCCTTTTCGCAGTGACGCCAGCCAGGCGGGCCAGCCATCGGCCGGAACCGCGAACCAGGCGTCCGGCTCGATCAGTACCGGCGGCCCTGGCACGCCCGCGTCGAGTAGGGCGCGGACATCGGCGGTTGACAGGTACATCGCCATGCAGGGTGAGCTGCGGTCCGCGCCTCGCCCGGCCGCGGCGTCGCGCAGGCCGGCGAGCAGGGATTCCACGAGCCGGGGGCTGTCGTCACTGCGCAGCAGGTTTGTCTGATATCCCAGTCCCGGGCCTACGACGAATGGCACTGGCGCCACCGACGGCAGTCCGCGCTTGCGCAGCAGACCGTTCACGTCGTAGTTCGCAGGCGGCGGGTCGGTGAATTCGGTAATCGGGATTGCCGCGTGCTGTGCGCCGAGCTCGCTGACGACGGCGTCGACGTGGAGCCCCGGCGTACGCGCGCAGGTGTCCAGCCACGCACTCGATGAATAGAAATGATTGCTCGCGAGTTTGTCCCATTTGACCGAAGGTAGACCGCCGAGAAGTTGCGTCACCATTCATGCACGCCCTTCGGTCGTCGGTTCTCGTGGGATCTTGGGCACTGTAGCGGGGGTGTTCACTTTGTGCGCAGCGATCTGCAGGATGACCCGCCCGAGTGGGCCGATCGTGTTCCGATACTCCCTGCCGAGGTACCGCTGGGCCAACTGATGCACGTGTCGAAGGGCCTGTTCCCCGCCCACGTAGCCGACGACCCGACCACGGACTTCGACCCAGTCCCATGGGTCATCGCGGGCTTGGATCAGCACGGTGATCCGCGGGTCTCGGCGGAGGTTCTTCGAGCGCTGCCGCATGGGTTGGGTGTTGACCAGAAGATGTTCGCCGTCGGCGTCCACCCAGGTGATCTGCGCCTGCGGGTGGCCATCGGGCATCAAGGTCACGACGGTCGCGAAGTTCACCCCGGTGGCGAGCCGAATGACGTCAGCGTGCAGCGGCATCGGCTCGCCCCGCCCCCTTGTCGTCCAGCCAGATCTGGTTGTACTCGAACACCTGTACCACGGGCAGGTATCGAGTGTTCCGCGCGCGCGATGAGTGGTAGATCGGATAGCGCTGAGTCAGCAACGGCACCATCGCCACGTCAGCCATGATCAGTCGATCCGCCGCGTGCCAATGCTCGGCGGCGTCGGTCTCGTCCACTGCTTGCAGCGCGCGATCGATCTCCGCGTTGACGGCCGGATTGTCGTATCCGCCGTAGTTCGGCGAGTTCGCGCCTGCCGCGCGCCCGTCGAAGAGCGGGACAATGCTGGTACGGCCGTTGTTCCCGTACCAGTCCGGGACCCAAGCCGGTATCGCGATGTCCCACGCGCCAGAGGCTCCGTCAGTGGGCGTGTGCAATATCTTTCCGTAGTACCTCAGGTCGGGGTCGTCAATGAGATCGACCAAAATTCCACATGAGGCGAGATTATCCGCGATAATTCTTGCCACCTTCGGGTAGCTGCTCGACGTCCGATACGGGAAACGGAGTCTGATGCCGTCAGGATGGCCGGCGTCTGCGAGCAGCTTGCGACTTGCCGCGGGATCGCCGTGATCGCCGTCGGTGGCGTACGGCTCGTGCTTTCGGTAACCGAATCCTCCCGGCGGGATTACCTGGTGCAGCGGAGCGCAGACCGTCGCGCCACCGTAGACCCGAGCGATGGCCGCCTTGTCGATCGCAAGCGCGATCGCCTGACGCACGCGGACATCGAGCAGTGCACCACCATTGTTGGGGCTGCGGAAATTCAGCGACAGGTACGGGCTGCTCATCGACTCGTCCGCGATCAGTAGGTTCGGATCGCGCTGCGTGACCAGCTGCGGGATACGCGACGTCGGAATTCGCTGGTCCCAGGAAAGATCTGCGGCACCCTTTTCGATCATTTTCTGCACGGCCTCCGGCGAGTGCTCGCCGAACCGCACCGAGATAGCGTCCACATACTGTCTGCGTATCGGATCCGATTCGGCGGACCAGGTTGTGTTACGAACGAGTCGGATTTCCTCGTTCGGCCGATACTCCGTGACTTGGTAGGGGCCGTTGGAAATCGTATTCTGGCGAAACTCGACGCTGTCCGGAAGGTAGCTGTTGTACTCGACCGGCGCGGCCGCTGTGAACTGCAGCGAAAGCAGTCGGAGAAAATCACTGGCCGGCCGGGTCAATCGGAAGACGATAGTGACGTCGTCGATCGCCCGCGCGCCAGCGATCTCCGTGTTTTCCTGGAACTCGGCCAATTCGGTCGCGCTAGCCGAGTCGACGCGCTGAAAGGCAGCGTGAAAGCCTGCCATTCCCTCGATCGTGTCTCTGTAGAACGACAGCGCCCCAGACGGTTGTGCCGGGTTGGCCAGCCTTTTGATCCCGCGGACGAAATCGGTTGCGGTTACCGCGCGGGCGGGTCGGGTATTCCATCGAACGCCTGGCCGGAGGCGGATGGTATAGACGAGCCCGTCCTCGCTTAGGCCGCCGTTGGCCACGGTGGGGATCTCGGCCGCGGCATCGGCCCTGAGCGTCACAGCTTCGGCGAAGTCCGCTCCGCCACGGATGTTGACGAGGGTCCGCGCGAAGTTCCTGGTCAATGCCCACGTCTGGGTCAGGTAGCCGCTCGCGGTATCCAGGTGGTCGACGTCCACCGAGCCCACCACGACGAGGGTCCCGCCGACCTTCGCGCCCTCATCGTCAGACATTGCGCCCCGCACTCGCTGTCGCCTCCATAAATTGGGTCGTCATGAACTCGACGTTCAACCGCACATCGTCGTAGTGTGGTGAGCTGAAGAAAGCATGGCCTGGTCGCCAGTAACGGATACCGATTCCTTCGAACTGGCTGAGTTTCGGTTCCCGCTGATAATCGAGGTCAATTTTGACCACCGCTTGCGGCCGCGGGAAGTCATATGACCGCCACGGCGGCGGCGAGCCCATCCGCGCAGTGAAGAAGCCAACGCCCCACACCTGGTTGCGCGGTCTGGTCTTCGGCAAGCGTCCCTCGAGCAGTGCGGCGAACAGCGCGGCGAACGGGCGGACCGCGAGGTGCTCCGTCATCAGCCGGACGATGCCGCCACCGCCGAATCGAGCGTTGACCTCGACCAGCTCGAGGCCCTCTTCGGTGATCATCAGCTCAGCATGCAACGGCGCTGTGACGACGCCGAGCGCGTTGACGATGCGCTGCAGGTACTCGATCACTCGCGACTCGAGGCCGACATGCCGGCTTGGCATGATGTGGCCGCACTCGGCAAAGTAGGGCGCACCCGTGTTGACCTTGTCGGTCAGCGCGAGCAACGCGACCTTCCCGTCCACTACCAGCGCCTCGGCGCTGATCTCGACACCGGCGATGACCGACTCGATGAGAACCTCGTCCCGGCCGAATTCAGCCGCGGTGGCGAGGTCGTACTCACCGACCAGCTCGTCGACATCGGCCGGTTCTGTGACGAGTCGTACGCCGTTGCTGCCGGCGAGGGCCCGCGGCTTGACCACTGCGGGCATGCCGAACCGGGTGACCTCGGCGTGCAGCTGGCCGACCCGCGCCGTCCGGAACCGGACGCCGGTCAACCCGGAGACGGCGAGCACTTCACGGCACAACGCCTTGTCGACCAGAGCCCGTTCTGTGTCCGGGGTCGATCCCCTCAGCCCGAGCAGGGCTCGGAGCCGAGCAGCGAGATGGAGCTTCGGTTCGGACAACGACAGGACTGCGGCCACCCGCGCCTCGGCCAAGGCCGCGGCGACCACTTCCTCGTTCATAGCGGGCACGGCCAGCACGTCGCAATCCGCGCCCGTCGGGACTTTCCGAAGGGCATCGGCGTCGTCGACGACGACAAGCCGATGGCCCAGGCGGGTCGCGTCGGAGCCGGCGTCCACCAGTTCATTCGGATTCCACGGCACCCCGGCGACTGCGATGCTCCGCACGGACCGTCCGCCTCACAGACCGAGCAGCCGGGCGGCGTTACGCGCGAAGATCTTGTCGAGTACCTTGTCGTCGAGTCCCAGGTCGCGAATCTGCTGGACGTGGCCGGACAGCGACCGCACGCCGACTGGCCAGTCACTGCCGAAGAGCACCTTGTCGGCGATCTCCGCCAAGTTCGGCAGGTAGGTGAGGATCATCTCCGGCTTCATGAAGGCCGTGTCGACATAGCAGTTCGGGTACGTCTGCACGAACTCGATGGCCTGATCGCACCACTTGGGCTTTCCAGCGTGCGCCATGACCACGGTGAGGTTGGGACAAGCGTCCAGGATCGGTTTGAACAACATCGGCTCGCCGAGTTCGTCGACGCCGTCCTCCTGGCCGGTGGTTCCAGTGTGGAACATGAGGATCTTGCCCTCGTTCTCCAACTGCTTGTAGAAGGTCATCAGTTCGTCGGAGATCGGGTGGAAGTCGTGATCGGCCGGATAGAGCTTGTATCCGGCGATGCCGCGTTTGGCGTCGGACTCGTGCTTTGCCATGATGTTCGGCGAGCGATTCGGATTGATGTTGCCGAGAACGGTGAAGAAGGTTCCCTCCGGATCGACCGCATCGCGGAAGTCGCAGACGAAATCGGTGGTCGGAGCAAAGTTCACACCGGGACCTTCGTCGGCGATCAGAACACCGCGCGTGACGCCTTCCTCCTTGAGGTAGGCCAGGAGATCGGGCGGGCTCGAGAACAGCCGGGGCAAGTCGAAGTCACGACGCCCCGCCATGCCGATGACGAGCTCCCGGATGTCCGCGCGCATAGCGCTGACATCCCCGACGTGAATATGAAAGTCGATGAGTTCTGTGGAACTCATGAGGTACCTCCTCGCGGTGATGTGCATTGAGTCGGGCAAGCGATCAGGTGGCGGTCCTCCGGTGGTCCTGTAGGCGCCACCGGGCATACGACCGCAGGCCGTACAACAGCGGTGAGCCTTCGCCCAACGACGTGTTCCGAACCTCGCCGAACGCCGCCGCGTGATCGCCGACTTCGATAACCTGCGCAACGGTGCAGTCAGCCGACGCGATCGCGCAGGCGGTGAGCCACGGCAGGCCGCCCGCCGAGTGGCGCCAGGAAACGCTGACAAACCGGTCACCGGTGCGCGAGGCGAACAGCTCCGCGGTTTCCTGGCTCTGCTCGCTGAGGATGTTCACGGCGAATGTGTTGCTTTCGCGTATGGCCGCGAATGTCGCGCTCTCCGTGCGTAAGCAGACCATCAGAGTTGGCGGTTTGACGCAGATGCTGGTCAGCGACGAGCAGGTCATGCCACGCGGCGTACCGTCTCTGTCGACCGATGTCACCACCGCCACGCCGGTTGGAAAACGGCTCATCATCGAGCGGTATTCGCTCGCCACCGCGTGGCCGGCTACCACGTCGTGCGCCGAAAGGCCCCAGGCCATCCGCGTCACCGCCCATGCGGCCGTGTAAGACATCTGCGCGCGGCGTCCATATCGCTCACTCGGCCTCCTCGTCGTTTCGCTGCAAACGCCGTCCTGTGGTCAGGCGCGAGAACCTGTTCCAGAGCCCTCTCGCTCGGCGTCAGCCATTGCCTGCATGCCGATATCGAGCAGAGCTTGTGGCGCTCGGGCTGCGAAAAAGCTCTGCCAGATCCCGACGTCGTGCGTTCGCGCGGTCGTGCTCGCCCCGGGCGCGGTGAGGAAACGTATGTCAGCGTCCACCATGGTGCGGATGCCCAGGATCGCTCGCGGGCTCGCCAGTGGCCGGAAGACGGCGCTGTGTACCCCTGGTTCGGGATGATCGGGGTGGAAGACGCCGATCATGCACCCGCGCCGGATCGACGCGGCCCTGAGCTCGTCCTGCACCGCGACCACGACCTCGCGCAGCACGTCTTCGGTGGAACCGAACGGAACGAACAGGATGGCCTCGAACTCGTCCCCGTTCGTCGCGTTGCGGATGCGGGACAGCCCGTCCTCCGCCGCGGAGCGCAACGCCGCGGTCTGTCCGGCATGACCGACGCGAATCGAGTTGACGGAGATCCGCCCCGACCGGAGGGCCGAATCAATAAACGGGCAAACAGCACCCTTTCGGCCCAGAAGCTCATGCGGTTTCATGAGAAAGTTCGTAATCCACTGATAAACATCGACAACAGAATCTGGTGCGGTCACAGCCGCCTGCGCAGCAGAATGCACAGAGCCCCCATGGAAGTGTTCGAGACCTCGCTCGAAGTGTCTCGCCTGGTCACCTTCAGGACGAGCGGACCAACTCTGGCAGCAAGGCCTCGACGATGTCAAGACCTGGCCGTGGTCATGGCGGACTGCTAACGTCGCCACTCGTCTGGGGAAGACATCTCGATGCCGAGATCTGCCGTTGGCGGTTGTGCTCTACGTCATATGTACGCCATGTTTACGCCGCGAGCACGCCTGCCGGCGATCGAATACCCCGGTCAGCTGCACGGTGTTTTGGGGGCGGGGAGGAGGCAATACATTGCTGACGGACGGGCAATCGTCGACGGCGAACGAAAATTCGGTTGACGGCCGCACGGCGATTGTGACAGGCGGGGGGCGTGGAATTGGCCGCGCGATCGCGATCCGCCTCGCGCGCGAGGGTTACTCGATTGGTCTTGTCGCGCGGTCGGCAGGCCAGATCGAGGAAACAGCCGACCTGGTGCGCAAGGCCGGCGGGAAGGCGGAGGTCTGCGCCGGTGACGTCGCTGATCCGGCCGCGGTCGAGCTGGCAACCCGCACCTTCCTGGGTTCCTTCGGACACGTCGACGTGGTCGTCAACAACGCTGCGTGCACCGGTCCGATGTCTCCGTTCCTCGATATCGACACCGCTGAATGGCGAAGAGTCCTCGAGACGAACATCATCGGACCGGTCCTGCTGCTGAAATCGGTACTGCCCTCGATGCTCGCGCGAGGTCACGGGTATGTGGTGAACGTGAACTCGCTGCAGGGCTCTGATCCGTCCGGGTCGCCACTGCCGTACGGCGTGTCGAAGGCGGGATTGATGCGGCTGACCGACGGGCTTGCCGGCCAGTTGGCGGGCACCGGGATCGTCGTCGTCGACCTCAGCCCAGGGCTGGTGCACACCGAATTGACCAGCGAGCGGGCGGACCTCGACGCGTTGCCCGATTCGGCCTGGGCGCCACCGGAGCAGGCAGCCGATCAGCTCGCGCGGCTCGTGTCTGGCCGCTACGACCAGCTCCATGGCCGGTTCGTCCGGGCGGCCGACGACCTCGACGGGCTCAGTGCCCGCCTCGCCGGCGAACCGAACGGCCGCATATTGCGACTGACATCGAAGGAGATCGCCGTACCGCTGAAGGGAGCATGATGACCCGCGAACTCGATGCCGACCGCGGCTACGCGAACCTGCAGCTGATCGCACATGGCCCGGCCCTGTTCAACGCCGTCGTCGCCGCGCTAGAACTTGACCTGTTCGACTTCCTGTCCGCCAACCCGGGGGCCGACTTCGGCAAGGTCCGGGCCGTCGTGAAGATTCCCGGCCACCAGCTGCGAGTGCTGTTGCTCACGCTGTCCGCGATCGACCTGGTGGTCAGGCAGGACGGTGGTTTCCGGAATACGCCGGTTGCCGAGAGGCAGCTGACCGCGCGACATCCGGACAGCTGGCGGCACATCTTTCTCAGCAGACACCGCACCGACTACCACGGATTGGCACACGCCACGTCGGCGCTTCGGGCTGGTACCAACACCGGACTGGCCGTGCATCCAGGTGATGGCGACACCCTCTATGCCAGGCTCGCCGGCGACGCGAAGCTGCAGCGCGATCTGTATGCCTCGGTCACGGCTTTCACCGAGCGCACCGCGCCGGCGCTGATCGATCACCCGGAACTGGCCGACGTCACTCACGTCCTGGATGTCGGCGGCGGAAGCGGGGCGATCTCCAAGCGGTTCCTGGGCGCGTATCCGCACTCCGAGGCGACCGTGTTCGACCTGCCGAGCGTGGTCGGGCTGGCGTCCGACGAGGTCCCGGACGAGGTGAGCGGGCGACTACACCTCCACGGCGGCGACATCGTCACCGACGACTTTCCCAACGGGCCGGACGGCATACTGTTCTGTCACGTGCTCGAGGTGTTCCCGGTCGAACGTATCGCGGAGTTGTTGGCGAAGGCGTACGCCGCACTTCCGGTCAATGGCAAGGCCCTCATCTACGCGTTCAACGCCCGTGACGACGACAGTGGTGGCATGCTCGCCGCACAGCTGTCGTTCTACCTCAACGTGCTGGCCACCGGCTGCGGGATGGCCTATCCGGCCGCGGAGTTCGCGGCATTGCTGCGCGCGGCAGGCTTCGACACCGTCCGGACCTACTCCGGCCTGCCCTACGAGCACGGCCTCGTCGTCGGCGTGAAGGTATGAGAGTCGACCAGCGGGTGCTCGGCATGGCAGCGAGCGTGGTGGCCGGTCTGGCAGCGGCGTCCGCGCAACACGCGGACGCGACACAGCAGCTCGGGCAGGACGTCGTCGACGCGGTGCTCGAATGTGGCTTCGCCCGCCACTTCGTACCTGCCGCACTGGGTGGCACAGAAGGAACCTTCCTCGACGCCTGCCGGGCAGTGGCACTCGTCGGTCAGGGCTGCCCGTCCGCCGCGTGGCTGGCATCGCTCGCCGCCACGCTCAGCCGGATTGCGGGATACCTACCCGCGGAGGGCCAGCGGCAGATCTGGGCGAGCAAGCCCGACGTCCTCATCGCGGGCTCGCTGCTCCCACTGGGCACAGCTACCGAGACTGGAGGCGGTTGGCGGGTGAGCGGCTCGTGGCCCTACGTGAGTTCGATCGAGTTCGCGCAGTGGGCGCTCGTGCTCGCCCGCTGCACGGACACCGGACACCTCCGGTACTTCGCGGCGCCGCGAGGCAGCTATGTCATCGAACGAACGTGGACGAGCATCGGACTGCGGGCCACCGGAAGCCACACCGTCGTACTTGACGGGCAGGTCGTTCCCGCCGAGCTCTCCTTTGACAGGGACGACCTCAATCGGGGGACCGCGGTCGCCGCCCAGGCCGCCTCCCACGCCCTGCCGCTCGAGGCCGTCGGCGGGCTTGCGTTCGTGCCGCCGATCCTGGGCGCGGCGCGGGGTGTGCTGCATGAGTGGATTTCGCTGGTGGAGGCCAAGTTCGGCGCGGGCAGGCTGCCTGAATCCGAGCGAGCAGCCTTCGCGGAGACGCTGACCAGGTCCGCGGGCGAGATCACCGCGGCAGAACTGCTGATCGACAACGCGGCCGCACGTGCCGACTCCGGTCGACTCACCGCGCTGAGGACCGCGGAGAACGCCCGCGACTGCAGTATGGCCACCGACTTGCTCGTCGCGGCAACCGAGCGACTCGTCCGCACGGCAGGAACAGGCGCGTTGACCGACGTATCCGCCATCCAGCGGCTGTGGCGGGATGTCCACGCTGGCGCCAGCCACGTCATGCTGCGGTTCAGTCGCGCCGCCAACGGGTACGCGGACGCGCTCCTCGCAGCTAGGTCGTGACCATCCCCGGAGCTCGGTAAGAGGGTGTCTCACGTGGGTTGATCATGGTCTGTCATGATCACGCCTTGTGGTGGATGATCTCTCCCAGCGGCTTGTGCCGGATGAGTTGTGGGCGTTGGCGCAGCCGTTGATTCCGGGGTTCGAGCGGCGTCCGCAGGGTGGTGGGACGGCGCCGGTGGATGACCGTGCGGTGTTCACCGCGATCGTGTTCGTGTTGACCAGCGGCTGCGCTTGGCGCTATCTGCCGCCGTCGTTCGGGGTCACCGTCCCGACGGCGCATCGCCGGTTCACCGAGTGGACCAAAGCCGGCTTGTGGCGCCTACTGCATCGCGCCGTGCTCGACGAGTTGGGTGGTCAAGGCTTGATCGACTGGTCTCGTGCGGTCCTGGACGGTGCATCTGTGAGGGCGAAAAAAGGGGATCTCTGACTGGGCCGAATCCGGTCGACCGAGGAAAGCCTGGCTCGAAGATCCACGTGCTGTCCGACCGTGCCGGTCTACCGCTGTCGGTGGCCGTCTCGGCCGCGAACACCAACGACTCCTACGCGCTCAAACCCCTGATCCTGGCGATCCCCGCGATCAAGTCCCGCCGTGGTCCACGTCGACGCAAACCGGGCAAGCTGCACGCCGACAAGGCCTACGACCACGCCGACCTGCGACGGTGGGTGCGCGAGCGCGGTATCGCCGTCCGGATCGCCCGCAAAGGCATCGAGACCAGCAAACGACTCGGCAAACACCGCTGGGTGATCGAACGATCCATCGCCTGGCTATTCGGCTACCGACGACTCACCATCCGATACGACCGCCACGCCAACCACTTCAGCGCGTTCCTCACCCTCGCCGCAGCGCTGACCTGCTACAAGAAACTAACCAAACTCACCACATGAGATGCGGTCTAAGCAACCACCGGTTCGACGAGGAGGCCGACCGCTGGCGGGGAGCCCTGTCCTGATACTTGCGAACAACCCCGCTGGGTTCATCCCTGCTCCTTGCGATGGACCTTAACCTCGGGTGCGAATAGCTGTGGCTGCGTGGTGGCGCCGGCCGTCCCATCGTCATCGCCTTTAAATGGACCGCAGCACCGACGAGTGGATCTTTAAGAAGGACTCCGGATCCGCGCGCGCCTTTGAATCGTGCTGGGGTGTATTTCTGATCTTGGACAGGGG
>Ga0164241_10006282_pt1 | contig 10879 bp, 12 predicted proteins | sample OricomyardsoilBY_FD_108780 | JGI IMG/M metagenome (GOLD analysis project Ga0164241, IMG submission 108780) | Backyard soil microbial communities from Emeryville, California, USA - Original compost - Back yard soil (BY) | ecosystem: Environmental > Terrestrial > Soil > Unclassified | place: USA... | reverse complement strand
GATCCGCCGCGAGTCGTGATGCCCGGTTGATCTTCTCCGGATCGGGCAGCGGGTGCAGTCGCACCCGCTGCTTTCGGAGCACGGGTGCCGCTCTCCAGGGAGGAGAGCGGCGGCTCGTTCATGGCCAGTGAATGCGGCCGGACTATCTACTGGTAGATAGCGCATTCCGATGCCGGGAAAGCGGATTCTTTCGACTTTCGTCGCGACACGCGTGAACTCATTCCAGGTTTTCCTGTCGATACTGGACTCGTATCGATACAGGATTCATAACAGGAGTGAGACCCATGAAATTTCAACGCATGTTTTTCTGCGCCGCGGCGCTCGGCCTGATGTCGGCAGGCGCCAATGCGCAATCTCGCGGCGAAGGCTGGGAGTTCGGTGCCGACCTTCTCTATCTGAACAGCCAGGGCGTCGACTTCGATGGCGGTTCCAATGTCGACTTCGACAGCGATCTCGGCGTGTCGCTGTACGTGGGTTATCGCTTCAGCGACAAACTCGAGGCGCAGTTCGGTCTCGACTGGTCGAACGTCGATTACGACGCCACGCTGGTACGTGATCCGATCGGCACCGTGGGCGTGTCGGGAGAGATGGAGGCCATCACGCCGTTCGCGCGCGTGAACTTCAACTTCATCGACGGGCCCATCACGCCGTACATCACCGGTGGCATCGGCTGGAGCTTCATCGACACCAACATTCCGGATGGCCGTCCCCAGACCGGGTGCTGGTGGGATCCCTGGTATGGATACATCTGCACCACGGTGCAGGACACCCACAGTGCCGACTCATTCACCTACAACGCAGGTCTGGGCGTGCGCTGGGACCTGTCGACGGGCTACTCCATGCGCGTCGCGTACGAAAAGCATTGGTACGACCTCGACAACGCGAGTCCGGACTTCGACCAGTTCAAGATCGGTTTCATGATGCGGTACTGAACCTGCGCAGGACTGTGAATGACATGCGGCCTCGCCGACGATCATGTCGGCGAGGCGTTCTGATGTCCCAGGTCGTCGAATGCGACTTTCCGATGGTCCGCTCCCGGACCCGTGCATAGCATCGCGGTTCTGCCGCGGCGCCACGAATTCCCACTCAACTTTCAGGAGATCACCATGCGCAATCGAATCGAAGTCGCCGCGTTGACGATGCTGTTTGCAGGCGTCGCCACCGCACAGGCTCCTGCACCCGCAAAGTCCCTGTCGACCTCCCTCGGGGTCGTGGTTTTCCCGGCCAAAGGGCAATCGACGGAAAAGCAGAGCCAGGACGAAGGCGAGTGTTTCACCTGGTCCAAGTCGCAGACCGGCTTTGATCCCATGAACCCGAGCGCGTCCGCGCCGCCGGTACAGGCAGCTGCACCACCGCCTCCGCCGCCACAGTCAGGCCAGCGTGTGCGGGGTGCTGCGCGTGGCGCTGCGGCAGGCGCCATCATCGGCGAAGTGGCCGACGATGATGCCAGCAGGGGCGCAGCCGTCGGCGCCACGGTAGGTGCGATGAGGGGCGGCGCCGAGAAACGCCGGGCCAATGCCCAGGCCCAGGAACAGGCGGCCGCGCAACAGCAGCAGGCCGCGGCCCAGCAGCAAGCGGCGGTCAACGAGCAGGCGGCGCTCTTCAAGAAGGGGTTTGGCGCCTGCCTCGAGTCGAAGGGCTACACCGTCAAGTAACCGGTGGGACCAAGGTCCGATATCGGCATCGATGGGCCCGTCAGTAAAACGGGCCGTCCATTTCTGGAGTCTGAACATGAAACTGTCTGTCTTGAAAGCTTCGGTCGTGGGATCGCTGGTCGTTGGCGCCTGTCTCGTACTCGCGGGGTGCGAAACGCAGTCGATCAAGACGCGCTCGCAGACTGATCCCAACGCGAACCTGTCCAGCTATCACACCTATGGCTTTGTGGCCGAGCCGGGTACGAATCGCTCCGGCTATTCGACGCCGATCACCACCTACTTCAAGACCGCCATCACTCGCGAGATGAACGCGCGCGGATATACGCAGACCGACGACAATCCGGATCTGCTCATCAACTTCAACACCAACGCGCGCGAGCAGGTCGACATCCGCAGCACGCCGACGATGAGTTACGGCTACGGCTACTACGGCTATCGCGGCGGCCTGTATGCCGCGGGCCCGATGTACGGCGGCACCGACGTATCGACCGTGAGATACAAGCAGGGCACGGCGAACATCGACCTCGTCGACGCCGCGAAGAAGCAGCTGGTCTGGGAAGGAATTGCCGAGGGCAAGATCACGGACAAGATGATGCAGAATCCACAGGCGACCATCGATGGCGTCATTGCCGAGATGTTTGCGAACTACCCGGTCAAGGGTCCTGCACCGTGATCAGCCGCACTACGGCTCGCGCGGTCGCGGCGATCACCCTTGCCTGGTGGTTCGCCGCGGCGACGCCGGCGGCGGCGCAGGATCCGTTGCCGTCCTGGAATGACGGCGCGTCGAAACAGGCCGTGGTCGCCTTCGTAGGGCGCGTCACGAAGCCGGGTACACCGGATTTCGTGCCCGCGCCGCAGCGCATTGCCGCGTTCGACAACGATGGCACGCTCTGGGTGGAGCAGCCGCTCTACACGCAGTTCGAGTTCGCCATCGATCGCGTGAAGCTGCAGGCGGCAGCCCATCCGGAGTGGAAGAACACGGAGCCTTTCGCATCCCTGATAGAGGGAGATGTCGGGCGCGCGCTGGCCAACGGTGAAGAGTCGTTGCAGCAGGTGCTGGCCGCGACGCACGCGGGCATGAACACGGACTCCTACGAACGCATCGCGCGTGAATGGATCAAGACCAAGCGTGATGCGCGCTTCAAGCGTCCGTATTCCACGCTGGTCTATCAACCCATGCTCGAATTGCTCGACTACCTGCGTGCCAATGGCTTCAAGACCTTCATCGTCTCCGGCGGCGGCGTGGAGTTCATTCGTGCGTACGCCGAGGAGGCGTACGGCATTCCGCCCGAGCAGGTCATCGGCAGCTCCGGGCGCATGAAGTACCAGATGCGCGGCGACGTTCCCGAGCTGTTGAAGCTGCCGGCCGTCGATGTGGTCAACGATCGCGACGGCAAGGTGATCAGCATCCAGAAGGTCATCGGTCGCCGGCCCATCGCGGCTTTCGGCAATTCCGATGGGGATCTCCAGATGCTCGAGTGGACGGCCTCAGGCAAGGGAGCGCGGCTTGCGATGCTGGTGCATCACGACGATGCCGCGCGCGAGTACGCGTACGATCGCGACTCGAAGGTGGGCGGTCTCGACAAGGCGCTGGATGTGGCCGTGGCGAAGAAGTGGGTGGTCGTCAGCATGAAGAACGACTGGAACGTCATCCTGCCCAAGCAATAGCTCTCGAAAAAATCTTCGTGGCGTGGCGGATTACAGAATGAAAAGCACCGCCTGGATTGCGGGAGTCCTGTGTTGCGCCTGGTGTGGTGGCGCGGCCTGGAGCCAGGAGCTGGAGCCGCGCGCGTATTCGCCGGCACCGATCGGGACCAATTTTGCGCTGGCCGCGTACGGATACTCGACCGGCGAAGTGCTCACGGATCCATCCTTGCCCGTGCAGAACGTCGATGCGCAGCTCAACGCAGGCGTTGCCGGTTATGGACGCACGTTTGGAATCCTGGGCCACCAGGCGAGCGTGGTGCTCGTGGCGCCTTATGTGTGGGGCGACGTCTCCGGTGACGTTTTCGAGGATTCGCGGACGGTTTCCCGGTCGGGAATCGGTGACCTCAAGCTGAGAATGGCGGCCAATCTCATTGGTGGCGAGGCGCTGTCGCTCCAGGAGTTCCGGAAGCGCACGCCCAGGACCACGCTGGGCGTGAGCCTCAGCATCTCCGCGCCCACCGGCCAGTACGACGCCGACAAACTCGTCAACATCGGCACGAATCGCTGGGCGTTCAAACCCGAGATCGGCCTCACCATTCCGCACAATCGCTGGATGTTCGATGTATTCGCGGGCGTCTGGTTGTTCAGCACCAATCCGGATTTCTTCGGCGGCGTGCATCGAGAGCAGGACCCCATGCCGACCATGCAGGCGCACGTGAGCTACACGTTCAAGCCGCAGCTCTGGCTGGCGCTCGACAGTACTTACTACTGGGGAGGCGAAACCACCGCGAATGGCGTTCCCGCGGGAGATCGCAAGGAGAACTCCCGCGTCGGGCTCACGCTCTCGGTACCGGTGGCCAAGGGTCAGTCGATCAAGGTCAACTGCAGCAAGGGAGCCACCGCGCGCCTCGGCAGCAACTTCACCACTTACGGCGTCGCGTGGCAGTACACCTGGTTCGACAAGTAACTCGACGAGCTACTTCTCCTTGCCGTTGAGCCGGTCGAGGGCCTCGCGCAGCTTCTTTGCCCACGCGTCGATGATGAGACGCGCATCGGCCGTGTTCGTCGTGGAATTCGTCCAGGTCAGCCGGCCTCCGAAGTTGTCGTCCTCGCGCTTGTCCACGGCTCGCGCCAGCAACTGGCCGGTGGGGCCATCGCGAGCTTCGAGGACCAGCGTCATGCGACCCGCGCTCGTCGTATAGGATTTCGTGATGTTGGCGTCCTGGGTGTCCGGCGCATTGATGAAGAGATCGATGATGGCGGTGCCGACGCGAAGCGAGTCTTCTGCCGGCGTGTCGACCACGGTGTAGCCGTGGTCTACCAGTTCCTTCAGGAACCGCTCGTGCATGAGCTCGGACAGTTGTCCCTTGATGCGCTCCATGTCCGCGGCGTCCGGCCGGTCATGGAAGTCGAAGCTTTTTTCCCAGTTCTTCGAGAACTCCACCTGCGTCGGGTCGAGTATCACGCTCTTGTACGGCGTGAACTGCACGTTGGGACGCACGTAGACATGGTCGAGTCCCTTGACCTTCCTGCGTTCGAGACCCTCCCAGTTCTCCGGGGGCTTCTCCCTGGCGATGAGCGGGGAGGCGCTGGCGGCGAACAGGCAGGCGGCGAGGGCGCTCGCGGCAAGTGCGCGGGTAATCGACATTTTCACGGCGTGTGACTCCGGTACCGGGTGACCGAAGAGTCATGCTCGGGCCATCCGCTGACGATGGGACCAAGGTCCGATGGGGTGGCAGGCGGGGCGGCAGTACAAACACTTCCACTACCGGAGCCTCGACCATGACTTCATTGCGCCTGCGGAAACTGCTTGTCACCACCTCGTTGCTCTGCGTCACTGCCGCGCTGGGCGCATGCGCCAGCGCGCCCCTCAAGGTGAACACGCGTGTGGATCCCGAGGCGAGCTTCTCGGGTTATCGCACGTATGGCTTCGTGCCCGTCGTTGGCACCAACTATGGCGGAAAGGTCACGGCCCTGACGGTGTACTTCATGCAGGCGATCCGCCAGGAGATGGATGCGCGCGGCTACCAGTACACGGAGGATTCGCCGGATCTCCTCGTGAATTTCAATGCCAATCCGGTGGCGGGCAGCGACTCGAAGACGAGCATCTCGCCGTCGTACGGTTACTCGACGGGTTACTACGCTTACCGCGCCCAGCTCTATGGCCTGCCCGTGGTCGCGTTCGAGAACGAAGAGACCATCAACTATCGCGTGGGTACCGCCAACATCGACGTCGTCGACGCGAAGAAGAAGATGCTGGCCTGGGAAGGAATCGCCGAAGGACGCCTCACCGAGGACATGTTGCAGAATCCGGGCCCCGCGATCGCGTCGATCGTTTCGGAGATTTTCGAGCAGTATCCAGGGCGCGCGGCTCGATGATCGCAAAGCCTTTCGTCATCCTCTCGGTCTGCGCCACTTTGCTGGGCAGCGCCGGCGTCGTCCAGGCACAGACCAATCTCGGCGATCTGCGCGATGCGCCCAGTGGCAAGTTCACGCCGCAGGATTTCGACCTGCTCTGGGCCACCATCGACGACGTGAGCCGCACGAAGAAACCGGGTACGTCGAAGAGCTGGAAAAACGAGGCTACCGGCAGCGGCGGCACCATCAAACTACTCAACGTGTTCACGAGCGAGGAGGGGCGCGATTGCCGCCGCCTGCGCATCGACAACTACGCAAAGTCGCTCAAGGGCTCCTCGAAACAGGTCGTCTGCGCCAGCGATGACGGCAAGTGGATTCTCGACGCCGAAGCGCGGCCTGCCACCAAGCCTTGAAGCGCGGCTAGCGCGCCGGTTCTTTTTCCGGAAAGACCGCCTTCGCCTCGCGAACGAACAGCGAGCGCAACTTGTCCCAGAAATCCCCGCCGAGCACGAACAGGGCGATGATCTGGACGACATCTCCCGCTCTTTCGAAGAAAGGGCGCGCCGCGGCGCCGCCCTCCAGAATGGGCTGGAAATACTGGAAAAACATGCTCGCGACGATGGGCAGGAAAAACATCACCAGACCGAGGCGATAACGCCATTTTCCAACCTGCGGCGGCGGAGCGATGCCGCGGAAGAACTTCCACACGACGCCCTTGAGATACGCAAAGCCTGGTTTTCCCAGGATCGCGATGGCAGCGAGCAGGAACACCTTCGGGACGACTACCACGAGCAACGTGGTGAGCGTGGCCTTGACCGAGGTCGGGAAGTCCGAGTTCGTCACGAACGGAACCAGCGTCAACGCGAGTATCCAGCCGAATGAAAAGAAGCCCACGCCCAGCCAGAGCCTGGCCGTGGGAGGCGCGGCGGCTTCGACCGTGGATCCCGTCTCCTTCCTTGTGCTCATGTTCGAGCTCCCGGCTTGTCGGTCAGCGGCGGTCGCGACTCATGCGGCCACAACAGCACCATCATGCCGATCGTGAACATGCCCGCGAGGAACATCTGGAAGACGCGCATCCACCAGACGGACAGGGCGTTGGCATCGGGCATCATGCTCGAGCCGAAGACGATCACGCAGCCGTTGAAGGCGGTGGCGAAGACCGGCGCCAGGTCGTCGCCGCGACTGATCCGCCAGCCGAAGGCCAGCGACACCAGCAACGTGAGCAGCGACATGGTCACGAGGTTCGGATTGAGCGCCAGCAACATCAGCAGCACGATGCTGGCGAAGCCGCCCACGAGATTGGCGAAGACACGCTGCACCGCCTTCTTGTAGCCGAGATGAAAGTCCAGCTGTCCGACGACGATCACGGTGCAGACCAGCGCCGTCATGATGTCGGTGAGGCCCAGCAGCTGGTACACGAGCACGAGCGGCGCGACGATGGCAGTGCCCAGCAAGGCCATGTTGCGCGCGGCCACCGGGTCGAGCGGCGTTGGCTTGGGCTTCGGCTGCGGCGGCATGATCTTCGGGAAAACCAGGTAGCTCGTCCAGACTGCGAAGATGGCGATGAAGCCCGCCCGGGCGAACGCTGCCGCAAAGTTTCCAGCCGCCTCGAAAGATTGCAGGGCAACCACGGGGATGGTCGAGATGCAGATCATCACCATGAGTGGCAGCAACGACGACTTCCCGAGCGCGATGAGATACAGCGCATGGAAGATCACGAGCGTGCACAACAGGAACAGCAGGCCCGGCGAGGCGCGCATGGCGTAGGCCACGATCATGGCGAGCAGCGCCGACAATGCCAGCGTGAGGCTGAAGCCGAGCGCGATCTTCGGCGTCGGGCAGATCGGGATGTTGGCGAGCACGACGATGGAGAAGAGGGCGGGTAGAAAGGCCGGCGACCATCCCATGATCTCCGCTACCAGGAAGACACTGGTGACCGCGAAACCGTAGCGGAAAATGGTGTGGGCCCGCGCGTCCATCGCGTCAGTAGAGATAACTCAGCCAGGAGACGATGCGCAGCCAGGCGCGACCCAGCGGGTTCATGAACCAGTTGTTGGGGCTGGTCAGGATGAGCACGTTGGCCTGCGCGCCGTTGCGCAACGGCAGGTCGCCCAGTTCCTTGCTGTCTTCTTCGGTCAGCGCGATGCGCACCGGGAATTTCTGCGGATCGCGCAGCCAGCCTTTCTGGGACTGAACATCGGGCAAGGTCCCGGCAGGCGCTTCACTGTTGCCGTTGGTCACGCCCCAGCCCACGCTGTCTACGCGGCCTTCGTACACGCGGCCGGGCAGTAGGTCGAAGGTGACGCGAACCGGGTTCCCCGGCGCTACGTTGCCCAGCTGGTTCTCCCGCAGGTTGGCACTGAGCCAGACGCTGTTGCCTTCGATGAAGCTCATCACCGGTTGGCCGCGATTCGCATATTGGCCATTCGCGAGGCGAAGGTTCGTGATCATCCCGTCGGCGGGTGCGGTCACGGTGGTATTCAGGAAATCGAGCTTCGCCTGGGCGAGGGCGGCGCGCGCCTGCTGCAACTGCGGATTGTCGTCGCCGGCGGGTCCGAGTTTCTGCTTCGCGCTTTCGAGTTCCGCTTCGGCGCGCGCCAGGTCCGATGCGGCGCGATCGATTTCGGAGCGCGCCCGGATCGAGTCGGTTTCCGAAAGCGCCTTTTCCCGGGTCAGGTCGAAGACGATGCCGCCGAGTTGCTTGCTCGTCGCGAGCTCCGTGCGCTGTTTGGCGAGAGTGGCCTTCGACGAGCGCACCTGTTCGGTGGAAACCTTGAGGTTCTGCTGCACCAGTGCGAGGTTGGCTTCCGCGGCGCGCAGCGCGATCGCGAACGGCTCCGGATCGATGCGATACAGCAGCTGTCCCTTCTTCACGCGTTCGTTGTCGTGTGCGCCGACTTCTATCACCTGCCCGGAAACCTGGGGCGCGATCTGGACCAGCATCACTTCGATGTTCGATTGCGAGGTGTACGGCGTGATGCGATCGGAAAACACGTGATAGATGAAAAGCACGAGCAGCGCGATGAGCACGCCTTTCGTGACTTTCCGAACGGGGTCGTCGCCCTTCTTGACCTCGACCGGCGGAGCGGGTGGCGCGGGAGTGTCCGCGGTGTCGCTCGGGGAATCGGGAGGAGTGGCCTTGGTGTCCATGGTTTGCTTGCCTTCAGCGGCCTTCAGGGGAAGGCCTTCGGTTCCTGCGTCACATCGACACGGGGCTGGGTCGCGTCGGCTGCGGCTTCGACCACCCAGCCGCCTCCCATCGCCTTGTAGAGGTCCACCATCGAAAAGTAGGTGTCGCCCTTGGCCTGGGTGTAATCGAGTTCCGCGGAGAAAAGACCACGTTCCGCATCGAGCACCTCGATGTAGCCCGAGTAGCCGTTGTCGTATCGCAGGTTCGCGAGGCGCGCGTAGTCGCGCATGGCCTCCACGCGCTCCGATTGCGCGGCCAGCGCTTCACGCGATTTCTGACTGGCTATCAGCGCATTTTCGACATCGGCGAACGCGGAGCGGATCGCACGTTGATAGGCGAGCAGCGATTGCTGCTGGCGCGCTTCGGAGGCCCTGACCTGGCCGGCGATGGCGCCGCCCGTGAAAATCGGCGCCACCGCGGCAGCGCCGTAGCTGTAGAGCTCGGCAGGCTTCTTGAACAGCCCGTCGAGCGAGGTGCTCAGGCTTCCATAAAGGCCGGTCAGCGAAATGTTGGGGTAGTACTGGGACTTCGCCACGCCGATGCGCGCATTGGCGGCGATGAGGTTGTATTCGGCCTGCTTGATGTCCGGCCGGCGCTCCAGGATCTCGGAAGGCAGGCCCGCCGGCACCTCGGGCAGGCCCAGCGAGTCGATCTTCGCGGTGCGGGGGATTGGCCCCGGGTTACGGCCTAACAACAACGCCAGGGTGTTCTCGATCTGCGCCTGCGCCTGCTCGAGCGGCGGAATCGTCGCCTTGGTCACCGCGTATTCCGAACGCGACTGGGACAGTTCGAACTCGGACGTGGCGCCGCGGCGATTGCGTGCTTCGAATATCTTCATGGCCTTTTCGCGGCTGACCAGCGTTCGGCGCGCGATGTCGAGCTGCGCATCGATGCCGAGCAGCGTGACGTAAGTCGAGGCGACGGCCGACACGAGCGTGAGCACCGCGAAGCGTCGTCCTTCCTCGCTCGCGAGCAGGTCTGCCCGACTGGCTTCCGTCAGACGGCGGAGCCGGCCGAAGAGGTCGAGTTCCCAGGAGGCGAACGCATCGATGCGGATGGTGTCCGCGGAAGCTTGGGGTGGCGTGCGTGCACCGCCCACCGCGGCCTCCGCCCCGACCTGCGGGAACTTGCCAGAGCGCGCGACGCCGTAGTTGCCGTAGAGCTCTTCGACACGTGCTGCCGCGATGCGGACATCGAAGTTGTCGGAGAGCGCCGCGCGGATGAGCTCATCGAGCGTCGGATCGCCGAACTGTTGCCACCACCGCGTGTTGGCGAGTTCGTTCGCCTGCGTCTCGGCGAAGCGATATTTCTCCGGGGCGCCGACGTCCGGACGCACGTAGTCGGGTCCGACAGTACATCCGGCTGCCAGCAAGCCGGTGAGGACCGCCACAGCGGCACTGGCGCGGCTTGTCGGACGGGTGCTCAGAACTCTTTCTCCGGCCCGGCTTCACGCAGCTTGTCGACCTGGAAGAACTTCGCCCAGCTGTTGTTCAGCGAAAACAGCAGGGGCTTGCCGATGACTTTGCCGAGGGCGCTCGGCAGGAAAAAGTTTCGCTCGTTGGAGAAGTAGTTGAAGTACTTCTGGTAGTCCTCGTCCGCGGCGCCAAGGATATTGCGTGCGGTGAAGCTGCCGGTGAACACCGCCCAGGGAATTCCGACGGCGCCGAACACGAACCGGATGTGCGGCTGTCCCGGTGGTGCGGCGATGGTGGGCAGCAGGTCCCGGGTGGCGTCGATCTGCCCCGGCCAGAACTGCATGAATGACAGGTTGCCGAGCTCCGGGAAATGCTCGAGGAACTCCGCGATGATCTTGCGGATGACACGCGGATTGTTGAAAGCATCCTTGAGATACGTCGTGACGGCGGTTCCGCCGCCGAGCAGCAACCGGTTGTCCCCGGTGAGTCGAAAGTAGGTGTAGACCAGCTTCGAGTCCCAGCACTGCATCTGCTCGCCACTCGGAAACAGGATGCGCAGTTCGCGATCGGTCAGCGGCTCGGTCACGCTCAGGAAGGTCTGTGCGTGGAACACT
>Ga0164241_10006281_pt1 | contig 10879 bp, 6 predicted proteins | sample OricomyardsoilBY_FD_108780 | JGI IMG/M metagenome (GOLD analysis project Ga0164241, IMG submission 108780) | Backyard soil microbial communities from Emeryville, California, USA - Original compost - Back yard soil (BY) | ecosystem: Environmental > Terrestrial > Soil > Unclassified | place: USA... | reverse complement strand
TTCTATCTCCGATGAAGACGCCACTGTTATCCTGTCCAACATGATTTTTCTTTCGGGTAAAAACAATATGAATTTGAACGCCACTTCACTCAGAGATGCATTAAAAAAAGATATTTATTACCTCGATTTCATTCTAAAAAATTTGAGAGAAGGCGCCCGTTGCATCGTAGTCGTTCCTGGTCGGATGTTATTTAACATGGGGAATGAATTTATAAATGTTCGCAAGGAGATAACAGATAATCTTAAACTGAACGCGTTGATTTCAATTGATGATCAGCACTGGCCGGAATTTAATGATGCGGCCATCCTGGTTTTTTCGAAACACCCCTCAGCCGTTACTGACAAAGTTTGGTTTTACAAATTAAAGCATAATGGCGCGGCGATCAACGGAGACGATAACATTTTATGGCAAACGGATGATGTTGTAACACATTTCAGGAATAGTGGAAATAATGTAAAACAAGGACGCGGCTTTTATGTTGATGCGGATGATATCAGAGCTAAGAATTATAATTTTAGGTACAGTGAATACGCTCCCTTTGAAGACGAACAAATACCAAATCCGCATGTGGTCACCATTAAGCCAGGCGGATTTCCAAATTTGGACACTGACACGATCGACAGGCCTGTAAGCCTTTTGCAGCCTACATCCCGCGTTTCTGCGGAAATCAGGGCAGCAGTTCTGCCGTCAATTTTACCTGAACAGAAAGGATTGATCAACAAAGCAGCAGTTAACGGGCGCCTGTTTTTTGTTGAAAAAAGTAAACATTTGGTTCGATTAAAAAAAATACGCGTTAAAAACAAGATTTCTATTGCGGGATTAATGGTACTATTGATCAGCATCGGGTATCTTTTTTATTTGGTTTTTTTCCGGGGCAAGGAGGCGAGCCATGAAAATAAAATATCAGTCACAACAACCGTTGATTCCGTTTCACCGAACCCGGTTAACGCTTCATTACTACATTCCATAGATAGCGTGGTAAGCTCGATGAACAGCTACCTTTCAAAAGATAGCGCCGGAAAAAAAGCGAAACATTATACGGTAATCTCAAAAGCCTATTTCTATAGTTCGCCAAATATTGAAAACCTGGAAGGAAAATATATTACCAGTTTAGGAGGCGGTATCCTCACTTCTCTAAAAGAAGAAAATAACTTTGTGTATGTAAATTATATTAATAGCAAGGGGAGAAGCACGATGGGCTGGCTCAATAAAAATGATCTTGAAGAAGCAAGGTCTGATACATCGGAGAACATCCCGGTTGAAACTCAAAAAAAGTAGTGGTAGAAAACACTATAGATGAGTGAAACGGGACGGTCAATAATACAACAACAAAATATAGGGTAAAAGTTAAAGCCTATTTTTATAGCAAGCCGGATATCTATGCCAGGCTTGATCTTTATCTCAATAAGCCAAATCATTCAATACTTTCGCCGATAGAAGAAAAGAATGGATTTGTGTACGTGATTTACAGCAACTCAAATGCGAAAACTACGACTGGTTGGCTAAATAAAAAAGACCTCGAGGTCGTGAAATAACAACCCGGATTTTTTTTGATTGTACGCTTTTGCATTACTGTCCGCTAGAGGAAATTCTTGTCCTACCATTGAAAAATGCAAAGGGACAAAATAATATTCTTGCGATTATTTTAGATGGCTGAATAGATTGTCCAACCGCAACACAATTGCGCAACCGTGGTTCTTTCTCTTGCGAGTGTTTACAGTAAACCAACACCCGCCTGACAAGTCATTCGTTTAGAAATAGGCGAAATTTTTATTGAGCCTGTAAATCCCTCCACTGAATTAGTTCCGGAAATTTCGTAGCTACTTCTGCCGGATTATTTTGTAATAATTGTAGCGTTGCCTGCTGAAATGCTAATTGCATATCGCCTTGGGGTGCTACACTAACTGACTTACCAAGCGCCGTCTGAACATCCAAAGCCATCATGGGCGCTAATGGCGGATTCAATACGATGTCATTCATCAATGTGGCATTAATGCTCATTATTCCGGAATTCTTTCTACTATCGACGGACGGAGAATAACTTTGACCGGGTGTAAATACCTCCGCTAAAAATTGAAGTACCGATGTATGATCTAAAAGTTCGTGGCATACTGAACCGGGTTTTACAAATGGCGACAAAACAATTCCGGGAATTCTTGGGCCGAGGCTTTCGAAGGAGTAAGCGTCTTTACCTTTCGTTTGGTAAGAAATTCTGGGAGGCGCAACATGATCATAAAATCCTCCATGCTCATCATAATAAAGAATCATCACGGTGTTTTGCCACTGCATTTCATTTGCAGTAATCGCCTGGTAGGTTCGCCTGATAAAATCTTCGCCCCATCCTATCGCCAAGGGAGCATGATTATCGTTCGGATGTTTGGAACCCAGCCGGGGCGCATCTTCATAGCAAGGTTCGATAATGATCACTTGTGGTTTATTTGGATCAGCCTCCTGTGTCATATCCGAATATAAATATTCATACCTGCGAAACTGATCGCTTAAAATATCAGGCCAGAGTTCAGGATAGAGAATAAAGAAAGGGAGGCCGTCATGATAAACACGCCAGCGAATGGAATTTTTATTCATCCAGCCAAACAAATTATTAGGAATGCCAATGAGCTGCGTTTTAGTTTTATAGATATTAGAATCTCCGCTAAAAGCCATTGTCTTGTTAGGCTGCGTACTTGTCGGCAACGGGCAGAACCATTGATCACAAACACAAAAGTTCTTTGCTAAAAAATCAGTGATGGGCACTTGCGCCGAATTAAAATATCCCATCGGCGTACACTCAGGATTTACAACGGCGCCGGTAACATTTGCGTAAGCTTCTACAAACCCCTGCATGGAGTATTTTCCATTAACTTTATTCAGCATCATTTGTGTAGCTACAGCATCATATTCATGTGGCAAATCAAAATCCAACTCTACATCATGTGGCAAATTAAAAGGATAATAACTGGTGCCATTGTAAATGTTGTTGTAATTCTCGAGAGGAGCAGACAAGCCATTCACGTCCGATGTGGGATCCTCTAATTTAAGGTGTCCCAACATGTGATCGAAAGATCGGTTTTCCATCATTACCAACACCACCGTTTTCACATTGTCTTTCAGATTATCCATAAATTATTTTTTAAAAGAACGAATGAGTGCTTTTATTTCGAGCTGGCCTGGTATGATGGTTGAATCCTTTCTTTCGGCTTCCGTTAGTGGCGTCATTATTTTCCAGGTACCTGAATATGGTGTCCCTTCCCAGGCATTTGAAGTAGCCCCTAAACTATCTAATGAGGCTGGTATGTTAGCGTGCAGCACTAACAGGGTTCTGCGAGAAGCGGACGAAACAGAGATTATTTCAAAGTTCGACCATAAAGCAGTATCCTTAATTCCTTCTGCAATCAAGGTGTCACCATTTATTGTATTTGTTGCAAGCACTACATTATTCGTGCTTTCATTCTGGACCAATGAAACTTGCCTTTTGATGTGTTTCTCTTTTTTACCCTTTTCAACTGATAAGGTAAACTCTAACACTTCTAAACTATCATTACCCGGACGGGAAATTTTTTTTTGGTCATACATTAGTGTAGGTGTTCCTTTTATCTTCCAGTTCAGCATTACTGAATCGTCTTTTGTGATGGCAGCAGGTGAAGCAGTAAACGAAGTAATTTTAGGAGCGCATGAATATAAAATAAGGACCAAAAATAGCCATCGTGATTTATCGGTTGTGAATGATATTTTTTGGCTCATATTCATTTTATGAAGATACGTACAAAGGTGTTTCCATTAATAGAATTATAAATTTCCGGGCAGGTTTTGATTCATCACGGCCAATCTTTTCCTGATTGGGTGCATTTCAAAATGTCGCGGGTTGGCGGGGACACCAACCCGGGCGGCCTGCCGTGGGCGGTGTCCCCCGCCGCCCACTTTCAATGCAGTGATGCGACATTCTGAAATGCACCTCCTGATTTTCCTCATATATCCAAAAGCAAAAAATGCCGACTTTTGCGCAACAAAAAAATTATAAAGAAAACCTGAATGTCTAAAGCAATTTATATCGCTTCCTCGGAGCCGAACAGCGGGAAGTCCGTGATTACTCTTGGTCTGATGAATATCCTGTTGGGCAAGCTCCGGAAAATCGCCTATTTCAAACCGGTGATCATTGAGAACAGCATCAACAATAAAGACATCAACATCGAGACCATGATTGATCATTTTGGCATCGAAGCTACCTATACTGATTGCTATGCTTTTACCTACCAGGAACTGCTGAAGTTTCGCAGTGAAGGGAATGAGGCTTATGTAATTGATACCATCATCACCAAATATAAAAAACTGGAAGATAGCCATGATTTTGTGTTGGTAGATGGAATGGACTTTGAAGGCGAAGGTGCTTCGTTTGAATTTTCTTCCAACGTCGAAATCGCAAAGAATTTATCCGTGCCACTGATTCTTGTTGCCAAGGGCGATGGCTTCTCTCCTGACGAAGTCACTAGTAAAATACTTTCTACGATGCAGATTTTGAGAAACAAGGAAGTGGAATTGCTTGCTGTGGTTGCCAACAAAATCAATCCGTCGGATATCGACGCTTTACAAGCGATGTTTGCCCGTCGCTTGCCAAAAACATTGTTCACCACCATCATTCCCTATACCAGGGAATTGCGAAGCCCAACGATGAAAGAAATAGTTGAAGGCGTTGATGGGAAAATTTTATTCGGCGAAAATTATATGTCCAACCCTGTAGATAATTTTATCGTTGGCGCTATGCAGTTGAGTAATTGCCTTACCCATCTGCATGAAAATACGCTCATTGTTACTCCGGGAGATCGTGGCGATATTATAGTTGCTATGATACAGGCGAATCTTTCAAAAAATTATCCTAAGGTGGCGGGTATCATCCTTTCCGGCGGAATCGCACCAGACGAGCCCATCGTAAAACTGGTGGAAGGCCTTGAGACCGTAGTTCCGTTAGCGATGGTGACAACAGGAACTTTTGAAACAGTAAATAAAGTGGCTGGTGTAAAATCAAGAATTTATCCTGAGAACAATTTGAAGATAGAATTGGCCATCAACACTTTTGAAAAAAATATCGATACTATCTCACTGTTGGATAAGATAGTCACTTCTCATCCTGAAGGCATCACTCCGCGGATGTTTCAGTACGAACTGGTCAAGAGAGCCACGCTTCAAAAGAAGCATATTGTGTTGCCTGAAGGAAGCGATGACCGCATCCTGGAAGCTGCTGCCAAATTATTGACACAGGAAGTGGTGCGTCTTACCATACTCGGCAAGAAAGATGAGATTGAGGCCTCGCTGCAGCGGTTGAATATTGAGCTGGACCCCCGGAATGTAACTATTATTAATCCCGCAGAATCGCCGCTGTTGCCCGATTATATCAATACGTTGTATGAATTACGGAAAGATAAAAATGTGAACATGGATATGGCCACCGACTTTATGAAAGATGGCGCTTACTTCGGAACGATGATGGTATATAAAGGCCATGCGGATGGAATGGTTTCCGGTGCCATCAACACCACACAACATACCATCAGGCCCGCGTTGCAATTCATAAAAACCAGGCCGGGAGTTTCTACAGTCTCTTCTGTATTTTTTATGTGTCTCCAGGACCGGGTGATTGTTTTTGGCGATTGCGCCGTGATACCAAAACCTACTTCAGAGCAACTGGCTGAGATTGCCATCTCTTCGGCAGAAAGCAGCAGGATGTTTGGTATTGAGCCAAGAATCGCCATGCTATCCTATTCCTCCGGCGCTTCGGGACAGGGAGAAGAAGTTGAAAAAGTGCGTCGGGCTACGGAACTGGTAAAAGCGCGCAGACCGGACCTGGCAGTGGAAGGGCCGATACAGTATGATGCAGCAGTGGACCCAAAAGTAGGCAAACAAAAAATGCCCGATTCTAAAGTAGCAGGCCAGGCTACCGTGCTCATCTTCCCGGATTTGAACACGGGCAACAATACATACAAAGCGGTGCAGCGGGAAACAGGCGCAGTGGCCATTGGGCCGATGTTGCAAGGACTGAACAAACCTGTGAACGACCTGAGCCGGGGCTGCACAGTGGACGATATTTTTAATACCGTCGTGATTACTGCGATACAGGCGCAACAGGCAAATTAAAAAAAGTGTGTTTGAAAAATAATGGAGTGAGGCAGCCGGTGATGCGAATTATTTATTCACAAAACCTGGCAAAAAATAACTGGTAATTATCAATTTTAATGTTTTAAAATTTCTGTAATCCGCAGCAAAAGCACCGCTCAATTTCTACCGCTCTTTTCCTGTTCATCAAATATTTTTAAACTTTTGTAAAACACGATCATGAATATTTTTGTTGTCAACTCAGGAAGCAGTTCTATCAAATACGAGCTTATCAAAATGCCTTCTGAAAAGGTAGTTTGCAGTGGCATCGTGGAACGCGTGGGCAAAGATGATGCCGGCATCATTCATAAAACTTTTAAAGAAGGAAAGGAGCAGGTAAAAAAACAGGCGATGAAAATTACCGGCCACGCAGAAGGCCTTGAGAAAGTAGCCGCATTGCTCACCGATAAAGAAATTGGAGTCATTAAGGATGCAGCAGAGATAAATGTAGTTGGTCACCGGGTGGTGCATGGAGGTGAAACTTTTTCCGCTACTACCGTCATTACACAAGAAGTAAAAGATAAAATCAAAAAACTTTTTACGTTGGCGCCGCTGCACAATCCGCCTAATTTTCTTGGTATTGAAATAACTGAAAAATTGTTTGCCAAAGCAAAACAGGTTGCGGTGTTTGACACGGCTTTTCATCAAACCATTCCTGCGGAAGCTTTTCGTTATGCCATACCATCGAAGTTTTATAACGAGCACGAAATACGGGTTTATGGCTTTCATGGTACCAGCCACAAATATGTAAGCGGCAAAGCGATTGACTACCTTAAAAAAGAAAATTCAAAAATCATCACCATCCATTTGGGCAATGGTTGCAGCATGACAGCCGTAAAAGATGGACGTTCCATTGATACCAGTATGGGATTCGGGCCGATGAATGGCCTGATAATGGGAACGCGCGCGGGAGACTTAGATCAGTCGGTGATTTTTTATCTCACAGACCAATTAGGATATGATGCAGACAAAGTAAAAAACATGCTGAATTACGAAGCCGGCATGACCGGACTGACGGGGCATAACGACATGCGCGATATTATTGCCAAAATAGAAAGCGGTGACAAAGATGCGTTGCTCGCTTACCAGATGTATGCATATCGTATTCGTAAATACATCGGATCTTATACGGCTGCTCTCAATGGTTTGGATGCAATTGTTTTTACCGGCGGCATCGGTGAAAATGACCAGTTGATGCGAAAACTTTGTTCGTCTCATCTTGATTACCTGGGCATTCAATTTGACGAAGAAAAAAACAAGAGTCCCATGAAAGTAAGCAGGGAGATAAATACAGACAATTCACGTGTAAAGATACTTGTTATACCGACGGATGAAGAACTGGAAATAGCCAACCAGTGCTATAATTTGCTGCAATGAGTGAAGATATAAAACGAATACTTTACGCAAACAGGCATTTTTAAATCCCGGATCTCTTAGCGCTGCTCAAAGTAGAAGGTGGTTTTTATGTATGTTCAGGCGTGCAAGTTGTTCTTTAAAATAAAAAAATGAAGAATTTATTCGTTTGCTATGATTGGGATAGCCAGGTGTTCCAGGGTGATCTTGTTCGTTTGATCGGGAACGTTTGCATAAAAAAAATGGAATGATTTCATTGCAATTAGTAATTATAAGTTTACACTTGTAATTATGGCTGGGAAATAAAATTAGCGGATCGCTTGATAGTAGATGATTCCGATTGGCTTTAAATAAAAATTTTATGAATTATAAAATGGAACAAACGTGGCGTTGGTTTGGCCCTGATGATCCGGTGAGTTTGAGTGATATTAGGCAAACTGGTGCCACGGGCATTGTTACTGCTCTTCACCATGTTCCTCATGGTGAAATTTGGACGGTTGATGAAATTACCAACCGCAAAGACATATTGGAAAAGGTTGGACTCAAATGGAGCGTTGTAGAAAGTATCACCGTGCATGAAAATATAAAAACAAGAACCGGAAACTATAAAGATTATATAGAGAAATATAAAACATCCATACGCAATGTGGCCGCTTGTGGTATCCCCGTTATCACTTATAATTTTATGCCGGTCAACGACTGGACACGTACCTCTCTTAATCATAAAATGACGGATGGTTCCCTGGCGCTATATTTCAACTGGGTTGACCTTGCCGTCTTCGATTTGTTTATTCTGAAAAGAAAGAACGCCGATCTGTCGTATTCAAAAGAAATTTTACAAAAGGCGGAAGAAAGATTTAAAAATTATTCGGAAAAACAGTTAGAGGATTTAGCGGGCGTTGTTATGTTTGGAATTCCGGGCGAGAAGAAGACAACTACTGCGGATATGTTGCAGAAGCTTGAATTATATTCTGATATAAATGTTGATTCACTGCGTGATAATTTATGTGAGTTTCAAAAAGAGATCAGCGCTGTGGCAGAAGAATGTGGCATCGTGCTGGCCATTCATCCTGACGATCCTCCCTTTCCAATCCTCGGTCTTCCAAGAATCGTAAGTAGCATGGATGATTTCGATTACTTTTTAAATAAGGTAAATAATAAAGCGAATGGTGTTTGCTTCTGTACTGGTTCATTAGGCGCATCTCCGGAAAATAATTTAACGGATATGGTTAAACGAATAGGAGAAAAGATTCATTTTGTTCATCTGAGAAATGTGACCAAAGACGAAGAAGGTAATTTTTACGAAGCAGATCATCTCGGCGGAGATAATGACATGTATTCCATTGTGAAAGAGATATCAGCGCTTCAACAGCAATTAAAAAAATCAATACCTTTCCGTCCCGACCATGGCCACCAGATGATGGATGATTTGAACAAAGTTTCTAATCCCGGCTATTCTGCGATTGGAAGAATGCGAGGGCTCGCAGAAATACGTGGGCTTGAATTGGGAATACTTGGGTCAGGAAAAGATTAATTACATTTAAAGATATTTTCAAAAAAAGGAGTTAAGATTTTACAGAAACCGAATTTTTCATTTTAAAAGCAATCGAATGCCTGAAACATTTTCAAATACCGGCCTTTATTCTAACGCGACTACAATTAATGAAAAGGTTGGCAAATACAGATGGACTATTTGTTCACTGCTTTTTTTTGCTACTACGATTAATTACCTGGACAGACAGGTTATCAGTTTATTGAAAGAAGACCTCGATAAACAATTTCATTGGACAGAATCTGATTATGCGCATGTTGTGATGGCTTTCCAGGTTTCATACGCGATTGGTATGTTGATAGCCGGAAGATTTATTGATAAAGTAGGCACCAAAATCGGGTATGCAGTATCCTTAGTGGTATGGAGTCTCGCTTCGATGGGGCATGCACTGGTTACAAGCACACTTGGATTTTTTATTGCCAGGTCGGCACTTGGAGTCAGCGAAGCAGGCAACTTTCCTTCTGCAATAAAAACTACCGCAGAATGGTTTCCCAAAAAAGAACGGGCCTATGCTACCGGCATCTTTAATTCCGGTACTAATATCGGTGCGATCATTGCTCCACTTACTGTTCCTTTTATTGTTGTAAAATGGGGATGGCAGGAAGCTTTTGTGATTACCGGTGCTTTCGGATTTATATGGCTGATATTCTGGTTTATATTTTATGATATTCCGGCGAAACAGAAAAGACTATCTAAAGCTGAATTTGATTATATCCACAGCGATACAGACGAAGTGGAAAATAATCCCGGAAATCCGGCGCTTACTTCCGATGTTGCCATTGACAAACGAGTTCCGTGGATCAAATTATTGAAATACAATCAGACCTGGGCTTTTATCCTGGGCAAATTTCTTACCGATCCCATCTGGTGGTTCTATCTTTTCTGGCTTCCCGCGTTTTTATATGCACAGTATGGAATACAAGGTACGGGAGTAGCATTGCCGGTGGCGATAGTTTACACCATGTCTACCGTAGGGAGTATTTGGGGAGGCTGGCTTCCTATGTATTTTATAAAGCATAACTGGCCTGTGTTTCGCGCCCGCAAAACATCGATGCTTATCTATGCGTTTCTTGTGATACCGGTGGTTTTTGCGCAGTACCTGGGCTCTATCAATATGTGGCTGGCTGTTTTCATTATTGGTATTGCCACATCCGCTCACCAGGCGTGGTCGGCAAATATATTCACCACAGTTTCTGATATGTTTCCTAAAAAAACAGTTGCTTCAGTAACGGGCATGGGCGGAATGGCAGGCGCATTTGGGGGCTTATTAATTGCGTTTCTTGCAGGTAAATTATTTGACCATTTTAAAGCGATTGGCAATATAGATACCGGGTATTACATCATGTTTATTATTTGCGGGTTAGCTTACCTGTTAGCATGGGTTCTGATGCATATCCTGGCGCCCAGGATGAAAAGAATAGAATTCGAATAGGACAGTAGCAATGAGCAGGAACAAATAAAAGACAAGAAACAAGAAGAAACAAAAAGCAAAGAAACAAATAACAAAAGACAAAAAGCAAGAAGCAAAAAAACAAATAACAAAAAGCAAGAAACAACAAATAAAAAAAATCAATTTTTTAGAATCAATTTTTATGAAAAAGTTTTTGGACGAAGAGTTTTTATTACACTCAGATACTGCAAAAAAATTATACCACGATTTTGCAGAAAAGATGCCTATCATAGATTATCACTGCCATCTGCCCGTAGAGCAAATTGCTAATGATACCAATTTTGAAAACCTGACACAAATATGGTTGTATGGCGATCATTATAAATGGCGGGGAATGCGCTCTAATGGAGTAGATGAAAGCTATTGTACGGGTGATAAG
>Ga0164241_10006280_pt1 | contig 10880 bp, 4 predicted proteins | sample OricomyardsoilBY_FD_108780 | JGI IMG/M metagenome (GOLD analysis project Ga0164241, IMG submission 108780) | Backyard soil microbial communities from Emeryville, California, USA - Original compost - Back yard soil (BY) | ecosystem: Environmental > Terrestrial > Soil > Unclassified | place: USA... | reverse complement strand
TCATTGATTCGCTGATAGCCGCACTCCGCGCTTCTATAACTATTTCGATCATGTGATAAATAGTTTTGTATAAAGGTACATGAATGATGCGGCTGCAAATAAGTTCAGGCGTTCATGCATAAGAAATAAAAAAGGAGAGATGGGAACATCTCTCCGTGTCTCAAAACAATTGCTATAATTAAATAGCTTTATAGAAAAACTGCCTAACTATACAAGTTTAGTTTACTACTACAGGGGTAAATGTTTCCATTTTTACACCTCTGTCTCTTAGCACAATTGTATCAGTAAGGTTGTGCGTAGTAGTACCGAATGCCACCTGGTATTTTACATAGATTACATCTCTTTTCTCATTACCCCACATATCCGCTTTTTTTGCAAATTTTCCCGTACCAGTAACTGTATAGGTGGTTGCCGAAGAAGGATTTCTGACAGTAATGTTGCCCTGGTTATCAAATTTGAGTAATGCTGTGAAGGAAGTATTTACATTGCCTTTATTTTTAGCATTTAATGTAAGGGATACTTCATCCAGTGCTGTTGTAACCATATTACATACTTCATCTTTTTCTACATACTGTGCATGGTATACTACGTTTGTATCCAGCGAGGTATTGCCGCCATTTCCGGTAACAATATCAGCACCCCTTCTTAAATAATACCCATGGTAAGGGTTAATATATTTAACAGCATACAGAACATAGTCTTTGGGAGCTGCTTCCCAATCTGATGCCTTTCTTGGATCAGGAGATGCAAGAAGGCTTCTTCCGCTAAGGATTGAATCAGCATTTTGTACAGAAAGGATTTTTAATGGTATTACATAGGTATTCCTGATAGAAAGTGGGTCCTGGAAGAAAGCATCAGTCAACTGTACTTCTACACCACCCATAACCTTCCCTTTAGGAATGACAATATTTTTCGTACCGGGTAATGTGTAATAATTGCTTGGCATTAACCGTACAGAATCTATAGTTCCTTGCGGAGTTTGAAATTTCAGCTTGTTGGCGAGTGAATTAACCACCTCATAAGTCAATAAAACATCTTTTTTATTTTCGTAAACGCCCCCCAATGTTGCCATAATAACACATTTATGCTGGTTATCTAATGTGTTGTCGAACACATCCTCGCCCAGCACAATGGTTCTTATTGGTCCCTGGTAAGCAAAATACACACTCGAGTATTTATAATCTGGAAATGACCAGTCCTTATTGCACGCAGTAAGTATCACTGTCAAAGTAAATGATATCAAAAAAAACTTTTTCATTATTACACTTTTATAATTAGGTAATGGTGTTACCACCCTTTATTTTGCTGCAGGTTTGCTTTTACTGCTTCCAAAATTGGAATAGGACCATAATTCATAAAATCCTGATATTGCCTGTTCTCTACATTCTGTATAGTGTATGTATTATTATTAATAATTACACCTTTAGCTGTTTCATTTAAATTTTCTTTCCAACGACGTAAATCCCAAAAGCGGAATCCTTCAAAACTTAATTCCAGGCGTCTTTCGTTACGGATAAGCTTACGCATATCATCTTTAGAAGTAATAGAGCTCAGGTAATTATCTGGCTGTGTTATACCCGCCCTTTTACGGATAGCTGCTATCACATCTTTAGCTGAAAAACCGAATGTTCCTGTAGCTGTAGGCCCCCAGGCTTCATTAGCCGCTTCGGCATAAATTAAAAATAGCTCCGTGTACCTGATATGCACCGGGTAATGTTTTTGAGTATTGATTCCAGAAGGGTTTGCATTCACATTTTCGTTTAATAGCTTACGCATATAATACCCTGTTCTTGTTGACGTGGGAAGCCTGTCAACCGCATCATTGGTGGGGTTGTCAGACTTTGTCCGGATAGCAGTACTTCTCATAGTAGTATTGTCAACGACAATGTAATTCTTCAATCTTGGATCGCGGGCATTGTAGGGATTGGTTGCTACGTAACCACTGGCAGGATCTGTAATAGGATAGCCGTTGGCCGCAGGAAAAGCATCCACAAGGTTCTGTGTTGGATTAACCCTTCCGTTTCCAAAAAGTGTTGGCGGATAATTGGCAACCTCTAAAGTGTTTGTATTAACAATAGTACCCCTCCACAACATTTCCTTTTGATCGATAGGGGAACCTGACGAAGGGTTAATGTTAAGTGGGTTTACATTAGCATTCGTGTAAAACAATCCCCCCTGAGGGTCCAATTGAGAAGGGCCCCCATAATCTCTAAGGATTTCACCAGCATAATTAGCTGCAGCCTCCCATTTGGTTTGGGTTGATTGTGGATTATAGGCAGGGCTTGCTGCCAACAGTGCAGTCCTGGCTCTTATTGCTTTCACAATTCGTCCCGACATACGTTGCCTGGCAAACGTACCAAACACACGGTTATAATTTCCCGCCTGGACTGTATCTTCTTTTGGTGTTGCACCTCTGTACTTTGTCGGCAATAGAGAGAAGTTGAGTCCAATTCCTCCAAAAAAATAATCTTGCGGCAAATATTTTTCGGACTCAGTGAGGTCAGCATATATCTGTTGAATGCATTGATCAAACGTGTTGCGCGGTTTTGTGAAATTCGCATTCGTCTCAACAAGTGCCTCGGTAATGATCGGCACACCAAGTAATTCTCCACTTGAACTGGGTCCGGCATGTGCCTGGAGAAGATAATACATAAAAAGTGCTCTCAGTCCGTAAGATTCTCCTTTAAAACGGTCTGAGTACATATCCCGAACCTTTTGACCACTCACAGGAGCCCAGTTCACACTGTCAACCTCGCGAAGAAAAAGGTTAATGTAATTAATCGCTGTATAAGCATTATTCCATTGTTCCACCGGATTATTAACGGCCGACCATGCGCCAGTAGCCATCGTTAAAAAAGGGCTGACTTTGTCATTTGTCACGGCATCGTCTGTGGCAACTTCATTGAAAGACCAAGTATTTGTCGGAAGCCTTGTATAGGCATTCAATAATACTCCCTCTGCATAGGCGGCGTCAGGATATATACCTCCCAATGTGCGGTGGTTATCGTCGAGTGGCTCAAGGGTCTTTTTACAGCCGGCAAATACTAACCCAGCCATAAGAAGTACCAATAATTTTTTACCCATATTTATCATTTTGCTAAGTGATGTTATACTTTAAAATTTGGCTCTGATTCCTGCATTAAAATTTCTGAATTGGGGCGTGGTGCCAATTGATAAATCCAATAATTCCCTGTTCTTGGAGAAGGTGTACAGATTGCTCCCCGAGACATATACCATAAGACCATTGATGAATGATCTACCAAAAATATTATCAGGAAGAGTATAGGTTAACTGTACCTTGGCCAGGTTAAACCTATCTGTTTTATATAGCCAGAAATCAGAATTACGGAAATTGTTTGCACTTTGCTGTGAGCTTAAACGAGGATATGTGGCAGTAGTTTTTGTGGCTTCAGTCCATCTGTCAAGTACCACTTCAGAATATTTTAAATCACCGCTGACCCAAAAGTAGTTATTATTTTTTAGGGCATTTCCTCCTCTTGTTCCTGTTCCTAATACAAACAGGTCAAACCCCTTGTAACCTACATTTAAATTAATTCCATAGGTAAGCGGCGCAATAAAACGTCCGATCTGCACTTCATCTCTGCTATCAATTAAATTATCACCGTTTTGATCAACATATTTAATATCACCCGGACGTGCCGCGCTAAACAATTGTCTTGGGCTGTTGCTGATATCGTTTTGATCCATAAAGAATCCCTTGCTCACCAGGCCAAAAATTGCATCTACTGGTCTGCCTGTTCTGTTCTGGTAGGAATCAACATACAGCTCATCACGCTTTGCATCTGAAGTAGCATAAGTCAGGTTTGTTCCCAAACTTAATTCCACATCTCCAACTTTTTTGTTCACATTCAGCATCAGGTCAAACCCACTGCGTTTGTTTGCATTGTAATTGGTATAGGGAACAAACGTGCTGAAATAGCTTGGATACAAAGAAAATCTTTGTGTAATAAGATCCGCCATTTCTGTTTTGAAAACGGTGGTCTGGAATGTAAGCAGATCATCAAAAAAAGACCCTTCCAAACTTAAATTCACCTCTTTTCTCTTTGCAAATGCCAGGTCAGGATTGGCTCCAAAGTTAGAAGTAGTGCTTTGATTAGAACCGGAAACACCATCGTTCCAGGAAGCTGTGCCCGGTCTTCCGTAAATATTATCATAAATAAAAAAAGCATCCTGTCCATTCCTTGTTATATCCAGATCGGTATTTAAAATTCCGGCAGATACAGAGAGTTTCAAATGATTGATGGTTTTGGAATTCGCAAGAAAATTTTCTGAACTGAGTAACCATGCAAGACTCATAGTTGGTGAAAATGCCGTCCTGTTTCCTTTAGGTAATCTGGTAGAATTTACATAAGCACCACTAAAGTCTGCCCAGTATTTATGCTTAAAATTATAGCCAAGCTGTACTCCCAGATGTGAGTTAGTAATTGGCTGATAAACGTTGTTTACATTGATATATGACGCATACCCAAGTAACTTTGCAGAAATATTATGCACAGCATTTAATGATCTATCGTACCCAAACCAGGCTGAAAAACTGTTATTCTGTCTTTGTGCAGTATTGTTGATATTTTGCGTGCCGGGCCTTGTATCCTCTGCAAATTTCTGAAGACCTGTTATGGAATCTCCGGTAGCACTCCATGTAGGCGCATATACTGCATACGTGTTGCTAATAGACTGGAGGTAAGAATTGCGGTAGTCGAGGTTGAACAATGTATGAAAAGAGAGCCCCTGAATAAGTCCACTCAAATCTGCATTAATTGTATTGGTAACCTGTAAGACACGCTGAATGTTATTATCATATCCGGCAGAATAGAGATCAGCAATAGGATTTGTTTGAAAACTTTGCAAACCACCCAGCAAGTATTGGCCGTCAATCAGGTTGCGGCTCGCTTTCACCGCGTCCAGACTAGCTGTGCTGGTTTTAGATATTAAACTAACAGGAATAAGTGGCGAAAATCTGAAAGGTAGCGCTGTAGCTGCGTTACTCCAATAGTTTGTATTGGCAGTACTGCTACGGGCCCTTCTGCTTTGAGCAAAAATGGCTGATATGTAAACCGAACTTGTGATCCGATCATTCAGCTTCAGGTCAATGTTACCCCTGATATTTAAACGATTGTCGCTTTCGTTATTACCTTCGCCCACTTTCAGTAAGGTATTGCTGTTTGTCCATCCAATGTTCGAATAAAAACGTGCAATGTTTGATCCTCCGGAAAACTCGGCATTGGCATTAGTCGAATTCTGGAATTTTTTAAGGTAGTCTGAAGAGTAATAATCAACGTTGGGATAGCGATAAGGATTACCCGTACGATAATTCGCAATGAATGCTGCATCCCAACCTGTTTGTTCGGGCAAACCATCATTACGGCGTGCTTCATTATACAAAGTCATGTAATCAGCGGAATTCAGGAATTTGGGCAGTGCCCTGGGCACATCGATACCTGAATTTACCCTTAAGCTGATCTTACGACTGCCAGCTTCGCCTTTTTTGGTGGTAATGAAAATAATGCCTTTAGCTGCCTGGCTGCCATACAGTGCAACAGCATTTATTCCTTTTAAGACAGATATCTGCTGTATTTCAGGAAAGGTAATGTCATTAAACTCACGGCGGATGCCATCAATCATCACAAGGGCATTCTCCATTCCCCAGATATTATTACTCCATAGCAAGCCTGCTACCCTACCGTTCATCCCGCCTTCCGTTGTGAGATTAAAATCTTTATCAATATAACTCTCAGGATTTAATGTACTAATGGCACCATGAACATCTTGTTTATCTACCTTATCAAAAGGAAGGTATACTTCAGTTTCCATAGTTTCCTTTATCAGGCCAATCCTTACCGGAACTGCATTAGCCCTTAAGGTTTGCATTTTAAAACCTTTTCCGTTGATTAACACAACAGAATTTGCAGGAACGGCTATGGTAAATGCTCCGGCCTGATCTGTATAAACCATCGTTTTACCTTGGTTGCCTGACACCAGAGCCCCCGCAACCGGCGCTCCTTTCTCATCATGTACTATTGACCTGATGGTAACCTCGCTAACATTTTGCGCATTCAAATTGCTACACAAGCATAGAAAACCCACGCAAAATGTTAACCATATTTTGATATACTTCATTAAATTAATTTTAGAATAATACGTTCGTTAAATTCAAATATTTCCAATGGCTATTTTAACAAAAACGGTCTATTACCATCCCGGGTTTTGACCGAATGAAGGGTAAAGATTAACCTGATTATTTGGTAACGGAAGCCATTTATGTTTCGCTTCAAACACCCTGGTAACGACAACTCTTTCACGCATGTTGATAGGCTTACCATTAGGGCCACGATCAAAGTCTATAACCGTTTTGTCTTTGTATTTTTGTTCGCCAGCCAGGTTCCATCTGCGCAGGTCATGCCAACGCAGACCTTCAAAAGCCAACTCAACTGCTCTCTCTCTCATCAGCTCTCCCATGAAAGCGTCTTTAGATCCGGTAAACCGGGCATCTACATCCGGAACATTAGCCCTGACTCTGATTCTGTTTACTGCCTCAAGAGCAGTTATATAACCGGCATGACTGCTTTGTGGTGTTCCATATCCCTGCAATACGGCCTCTGCATACATCAGGTAAACATCTGCCAGGCGCAGATAGGGAAGTATTATATTAATATTATTCCATTCGTTATCTGTACTATTACAACCTTCAGTTGTAAATTTTCTGAGCAGGTATCCGCTACGACTTGCAGTATTATCAAGGCGTAAGGTGCTTTTCAGGTCATCTGCCGTTTTAGGATTAAACAGATTAGCAAAACGGAAGTCTGGATTACCACTGCCGCGAATCATTCGCACACCGTCATAAACAATAGATTTATAAAAACGAGGATCGCGGTTTGACCAAGGATCGGCAATATCATAGCCCGAGCCAGCAGCATCTAATGGAAGACCGTTAGCCATACCAAAATAGTTTACATAATTAGCCGCAGGTGATGATGTGCCCGCCTCACCACCTAATGGTGGAGGGATAAACATATTAACCAATGACCACCTTGAGGACCCTGCATCATAAGTAGGAGGGCCGAAAATAACCTCAGTACCACCAGGATGTTTCCCGTTATTTGATATAGTAAACATGTTTTCGCTCCAGTTATCCCATGACAGCAGCTTGAATCGCGATGCCCCGCTACCTCCAGGCTCAGATGACTCTTTGAGCATCCGTGCAAAAGCATCAGCAGCTTGCTTGCACAACTCCTGGTCGTAAGTATTGCTGCCTGTCTCTAGCTGGTTCATCATTGGGCTTGCAGCGTAAAGCAACGTTTTGCCTTTGAAAGCCAGCGCCACTGCGGATGTTATACGCTTGTTATTAAGACCTAAAGTAAGCTGTCCAACAGGAACATTATCCCAATTAGCTGGTAGTAAAGCAGCTGCATCTTCAAGATCTTGGGCAGCTCTAAGTGCCGTTGCACGATAGCTTAACCTGGGTAATTCGAGCTTCGCTGTATTGGACAATACCGTATCAATATAAGGTAGCCCACCCCAGAAACTCATTAATTGAAAATGGAAAAAACCGCGAAAGAACAGAAGTTGCCCTTTTATTACGTTTTTTTCTTCTGCGGAAGCATTTGTGAGCCTATCCAAATTAGCAAGTCCAACATTGGTTTTGCGGATACCATACCACGTTAAAGGCCATAATCCTTTATCACGAACGCCATTCCCAGTGTTAGGACCATTATCATCGAGCCAGCTATTATCCCATCCGCCGCCGCCAGTTTGCCAGGCCCTGTAATTACCCCTGTCAAATTCTCCACTTAAACGGTAGCCTTCAGAATTGGTAGATGATAAAATATCATCCCCTGTATTCCATTCATTATTGTAGGTAGACTTGGACATATCAGGCAGGCAATGATATAATTCTTCTGTAAAGCCCTGGAAATTCCGGAAATTGGCAAACACATCCTGTTCGGTAATGGTTGCTTCAAGTGGCCTGTCCAGGTACTTTTTACAAGACACCAATCCAAAAACCATTAGGGCTGTTGCCACAAACAATGTTATTTTAATTGAACGTTTCATATAATAAATATTAAACATTTATAAAGTAAGATTAAGTCCAAAATTGATACGACGAACGGTTGGATAAGCTCCCTGGCTGCCCTGACCAGTACCGCCAAGGGCATTGGATTCACGGTCATCGGGCATCTTGCTCCAAAACGTAAGGTTGTTTCCGTTAACAAATACACGCATGGATTGAATGCCAGCTTTTCTTGTCCATACCGGGCTTAAAGTATATGATACTTCAGCTGTCTTTAACCGGAGATAGGACCCATCAAACTGCCAGAAATCGCCGAAGGAATTACCAGGTGAATTTGATTTCCATCTTGGTAAAGGACTACGTGCATTCTGGTCGTCTCTTGACCAATAGTCACCTACCTCAAAAACGTTATTCAACTTTCCGCCAAAAGCACCTTGATCCAATTGGCGTGACACATTATTCACTCCATAGAATTGAACAAATACTGAAAGTCTTTTATAATCGAAACCCAGGCTGGTAGTGTAGGTATTTTGGGGCCTTGTAGGATAACCATATGGTGCACTATCAAAACCATCTATTACTCCATCAGCATTAAAATCAATCAAATTGAACCAACCAGGAAACTTAGAAGCATCATTCTGATCATTTCTCGTGCTTCCATAAACCTCATCCCATGAATTGTAGTATCCTGAACGGATGTGAGACCGCGTTTGTCCAATCTGGAAACCAGCCTGTTTTAGATAATCATCCAATAATTCAGGATCGTCCCGGAAGATGACCTCATCTTTTGCATGGGTTATTGCAACATTTCCCCACAAGCGCAAATTCGCGTTTATCTTCTTGTTAAACTTAAGCTCCACTTCATATCCTCTTACCTCTGTTTCACCCAGGTTGGCAGGCGGTGGTGTGCCTCCGAAATAAGCAGGAACGGCTCTCTGATTACCAGGTATCAAAATGTCTGTGCGGTGATCGCGATATACTTCGAAGCTACCTTCCAAAAGGCCATTGAATAATGTATACTCTAACCCAATATTTGTTTTTGCCACAGTTTCCCAGCGCGCCTCTGGATTACCAATGGTATTTTCTCTAAATCTTATATAAGGGCTGTTCGCATTATTATTATTGTCGCCAAGACGAGATTGGCCTCCGGTAGTCCATTGGGTAACATATAAGTAATTTCCACCCGCTTGATCACTTCCTACTAATCCATACGAACCTTTTAATTTCAATGAGTTTAGCCAGTTTATATTCTGCATGAATTTTTCATTCGTGATGGTCCAACCCACAGCAGCTGATGGGAAGAAATCGAATCGGTAGTCAGGTCCAAATTTTTGCGAGCCATTGTATGCTCCGCTAACTTCCAAAACGTACTTATTAGCGTAATTGTAAACTCCTCTGTAAACCCAGTCTTCACGGAATTCTGGAAAATTGCTACCCGTAGCCGTTTGTCTACGCTGGAACAAACCCATGTTTGTAATGTTATGCCTACCTATTTTCAATGTGTGGTTGAGTTGCACCTGGTAGGTATTTTGCCTTCTTGTAGATCCGTTCGTAAAGGCATCAGCTGATGTTCCCCATTGTGGTACTACATAATCAAACTGGTTTGTTCCTGTAATATTACCATACCGAACATCTCCTGTAACAGGATCAACCCATTTAGTAATATTACTTCCGCCGTCTGTTACACCACCTACAGCCGCAAAGCTGTTGTCCAAAGAATAAGTACCTTTTAAAGTCAGCCCCTTAAGCAAGGCACCCAAATCCTGGTTCAACACGAAATCAGTTGTCATTTGGGTGGTTTTTTCATTTCTAATCCCGTTATTCCCAAGGATGATGGCAGGATTATTAGTCGCTACAGGATCATTAGGATAATAACCATAAGAGCCATCCGGATACTGAGGATAATAGATATCAGGAGCATTTCCGTATATGCCCTGGTACCATGAATATTCAAAACCACTATTTGTAGTTTGTCTTTTCCCGTTAAGAGCAGAAAGGTTCGTTGTTAAAGTAGTGGTACGCGTTAATTTAAAATCAAGGTTAGCACGAATGTTTAACCGATCGTAGAAAAAACCTGGTTTATAGCCTTTATGGTTATCAGGAATTTTCATGATGTCACCTTCATGAAGAAAGTCGACTGAAGTAAAATATTTTACAAATGAAGATCCGCCGGAAATACTAAGATTAAAATTTTGTGCAGTAGCTAAATTCTTTACCGACTCTTCCTGCCAGTCCACATTAGGATAGCGTTCCCTTTCGGTCTGATTGGCGGGATAACGGTACTTTTCAATTATTTCCTGGGGGGTGTAGTCCTGCCATGATGCCGGACTAACGCCAAGTTCCCTTTCAATTGCGCGGTTCCTTATTTCTAATGCGTCGTACGAATCATACTTCTGCGGTAAGCGGGAGGGGATTTTCAGGGTAGAGTTCGCAATAATATTTATATTGGCTTTACCTTCAACTCCTCGTTTTGTGGTTATTAAAATCACACCATTTGCACCTTCCACACCGAATACAGCGGTGGCTGCAGCATCTTTTAGTACCGAAATGCTTTCGACAGAACCAATATCTACACCGTTCATATTTCGCCTTATTCCATCAACCAAAATCAAAGGCGCTGAACCATTCCACGTTCCCTGCCCCCTGATAAAAATTTGAGGATCTTCCAGTCCGGGCATACCCGTTCCTTGTACAGTTATCACACCCGGTACATTACCCGTAAGAGCAGCACCTATATTGGATACGCCACCTGCCCTTTGTAACACTTTTCCGGTAGTCTGCGTGATAGAAGCAACCACACTTTCCTTTTTCTGACGGCCATATCCTACAACAATTACGCTATCCATAGCAC
>Ga0164241_10006279_pt1 | contig 10882 bp, 9 predicted proteins | sample OricomyardsoilBY_FD_108780 | JGI IMG/M metagenome (GOLD analysis project Ga0164241, IMG submission 108780) | Backyard soil microbial communities from Emeryville, California, USA - Original compost - Back yard soil (BY) | ecosystem: Environmental > Terrestrial > Soil > Unclassified | place: USA... | reverse complement strand
CGGAGCACGAGCTCCCGAAGCTCGAACGGCTTCGTCAGATAGTCGTCGGCCCCGAGCTCGAAACCGGTCGCCTTGTCGTCGAGACGGTCGGCAGCGGTCAGCATCAGGATGGGCGTGCCGCTTCCGGACGCGACGATGCGCTCGGCGATCTCGTCGCCGGTAGGCCCGGGGATGTCGCGGTCGAGGACGGCGATGTCGTAGGCGTTGAGGCCGAGCAGCTCCAGAGCGGTGTCGCCGTCACCCGCGATGTCCGCCGCGATCGCTTCCAGGCGCAGGCCGTCGCGGATCGCGTCCGCCATCAGGGGCTCGTCCTCGACGATCAACACGCGCACGCTCGGATGCTAGAGCCGGCGCATATCGCCGGCATATCGAAAACCGGATACGCGCCGGCAACACGACGCTGCCTTGAATGGCGGCATGGCGCGCGGGAAGCGAGGACGAGCGACGACCCGTCGGATTCGGATCCGCAGGATCCGTGCCGTCGGCTTGCTCGTCGGAATCGCGGCGATCGCCGCCCTCGGCTACCAGCTGCTCGGCTCGTCGTCTTCGACGGCCGCATCATCCACCGACGTCTTTCGCACCGAGCACCGTGGTCCGCTCGGCGAAGCGCTGCCGAGCACCGTGTGGCCGGCATATGGCCAAGCCGCTGTCCAGATCGGAGACTCGCCGGTCCAGGCCGGCGCGAAGCAGCACGCGGCTCCGATCGCCAGCGTCGCGAAGGTGATGACGGCCTATCTCGTGCTCCGTGACCACCCGTTACGCCCCGGCGAGGACGGCCCGACGATCACGCTCACCGACGCCGACGTCGCCGACACCGATCGCCGGCGACGACAGGAGGAGTCGCTCGTGCCGGTCGCCGCCGGCGAGCGATTGAGCGAACTGCAGGCGCTGCAGGCCCTGCTGCTGCCGTCGGCGAACAACATCGCCGCGGTTCTGGCGCGATGGGACGCCGGCTCGGAGGAACGCTTCGTCGCGCGGATGAATGCGACAGCACGGTCGCTGGGGATGACCCACACCCGCTACACCGACCCGAGCGGCTACGACGACGGAACCGTGTCGACCGCCGCTGACCAGGTGCGCCTTGTCGATCGCGCCATGCGCCTGCCGGTGTTCGCGAGCGTCGTAGCGACACCGAGCGCGACGCTGCCGGTCGCCGGCACCGTGCACACCACCAACAGATTGCTCGGGCTCAACGGGTTTGTCGGCGTCAAGACCGGCTCGACCGACGCGGCCGGCGGCTGCTTCGCCTTCCGGGGCATCCGCTCGATCGACGGCAAGCGGACAACGATCACCGGGGTCGTGTTGGGCCAGCCCGGCCTCGGGGCAGCTTTCGCGGCGGCCGACGCCATGGTCGATCGCATCACCGGTCGTCGCGGTATGCCGGATTCACGGCAACCGACCCCGGCACCGGAAACGCTGCCCCCAATGCACGCTCGCCGGCCCCGCCCCTGACGGGGCGGCGACACCTGTTTCAGGCGCGCCTCGTCGCACACGATCGACGGTCTACGATCGCAGGGTTGTGAGAGCAAGGAGGAAATGGAACGAACTCGAGCCACGCACACGTCGGTTGATCGTGGTTGCCGGCGCGATCGAGGGTGTGCTCAAGATCGCCGCGTTGGTCGACCTCGCTCGACGACCCTCGGAGGAGGTTCGCGGCTCGAAGGCCGCGTGGGCGGCCGCTGTGTCGTTGATCAGTTCCCTCGGCGCCGTGCCGATCGCTTACTTTGCGTGGGGCCGACGCAGGTAGCGCTCGTAGATCACGCGCGAGCCGAACGTCCTGGTCTCGACGAGGTCAAGCGGAACATCTTCGCTGACCGGCGGCAGGAACGGCGTGCCGCCCCCGACGAGGACCGGGTAGCGGAACATGCGCAGCTCGTCGACGAGGCCGAGCTCGATCGCCGTCGCGGCCAAGCCGGCACCGCCGATCCCGACGTCCTTGTCGGTCCTGTCGAGCGCCGCAGCGGCCTCCTCGGCGACGGACGCTTCGGCGAGCCGGGCGTTGCCCTGCACGCTGTCGAGCGTGCGGCTGAAGACGACCTTCGGGAGCGCGCTCCAGACGTCCGCAAATGCAGCCTCGGGCTCGCTTGCGCGTAGCGACGGATCCGTCTCCCAGACCAGCATCGTCTCGTAGAGCTTGCGACCCAACAGGAAGCCGCCGAGCTCCCGGACCTCCGCGAGGTGAAAACGAAACAGTTCGTCGCTGGGGCCCCCGAACCCGATCCCGCCCTCGCGGTCGGCGATGAAGCCGTCGACCGAAACGCTCATCGAATAGATCAGCATGGCGTCGGGCCTTCAGACCGGGGTGACCAGGGCGTGTCTCGATCGGCCGACCGGCTCCACGCTTCGCGTAGCACGTCCCGGTAGAAGACGAACATGACGGATCCCACGCCGAGCAGGACGACCTCGTCCACCGGCCCCGGTATCGGCAGAACTCCGACGGCCGCGAGACCCCGAAGTGGCTTCGGGATACGCCCGTCGCGGGCGAGGATTTTCATGGCCCGGATGAGACGTCGGGCGGCCGAGAGCATCGCTGAGAGTCTACGAGTCGGGCTTCGCGCCAGAGCCGTTGGCCTATCAGCAGATGGCGAGGATCTTGATCGTTCCTCGCTGGGTGCGGCTGTACGACTTCGAGCGCGGTCGCGTCCCCGGCTTCCTGCAACAGCTCGCACATCGCGGGTAGGAGATTCGGCCGCACAGACGCAGGCTCCCCGCTGCGTGATGTGACCGCACGGCGGTCTCCGGTGGGGGCAGGTTAGCTCCGCGTGTCGCCGAGGTGCTTCATCGCTCCGCCGCCGGGCAAGGCATAGTAAACGGCGAGGAGTGCGTTGACAGCGAGGCACGCAGGCGCACTGACCAATGCGAGACCGACGGAGAGGGCGTAGAGCGGCGCTCCGATCACGAAACGTCGCGTGCGCGAGCGCACCTCCAGCGGCTGCAAACGAGCGACCGCTCCGACCCCTGGGCGGTGTGCGACGTACAACCACAGGCCGCCAAAGGACACACCCATCAACGTCATCGTCAACGCGTAGACGAGCGCCGCGGCGCGTTCGTCGCTTCCGCCGGACTGCATGTATTCGGCCAGCAAGCTGGTCGGCCAGGGGATCAGCGCGACCCAGAGCAGCAGGTTCAGGTTGAGGAAGAGCAGACCCCGATCAACGCGCTCGACGTAGCCGAACACGGCGTGGTGATTGATCCAGATGATCCCGATGATGGCGAAGCTGACCACGTAGGCGGCGTACACCGGCCACTGGTCGAGGAGCGCGTCGGTGAGTCCTCCCGGCTCGACACTCGGAACCGGGATCTCGAGGACGAGAAGCGTGATCGCGATCGCGAAGACGCCATCGCTGAACGCCTCCAACCGCCCCAGGGACATGTACCCATGTTGGCAAGGGGGGTCCCGTCGGCGCCATTGCCACCAGCCAGGCGATAATCGACGGGCGCCACGGCCACCTCGCCCGCGACGGGCCGCGAGCACGCCGCGCTCCTGGACGCCTACCTCGCGACGCCGGAGTCCCAAACGTCGCCTCGATCGAAACAAAGACCGGGCGGCGCTAGCAGGAAGTTCGACGAAGCTCTATGGGGGACTCGAACCTCACCACTCCTTCGGCCGTGTCAATCACGCGCTCCTACGGAGAGGTGCGTCGTCCCCGACCTGATCGCTCCAGGAGGGCCGAGGTCCAAGACCCAGGCCATGGGCGTCCTGGTCGCGGTTCAACCCGTCACGTACGAGTCGGCGGATCAATTCATTGATGCTCACGCCCTCGGCATCGGCGCGTCGGCGGAGCGCATGGAGCAGCGGGGGATCGAGGCGAACCTCGATCGCGGGCATCGCCATGTCACGATGGTGACAGCCGGGCCGGACCGTATCTAGGCGTGGGGGTCTACTCGTCCAAACGACAAGAAGGTGATCGCGGTCGGCGAGCGGACACTCGCGCAACCCCGTACCTCGCTCTCCGCGCGTTTCCGGCGGTTGACACCCCCGGCCCAAGCGTCGAGAATCGCCAGCTTCGGCAGCAATGACGGAGGTCACGATGGCCTGGAGTCTCACCGGCACCTACTTCGAGACCTGTTCGTGCGAGCTCATGTGTCCTTGCAACTTCTCGTTCGACCACGGCGCGACATACGACTACTGCCGCGTCACGCTTGTGTTCAACGTCGCTCAAGGCGACGTTGAGGGGACGGACGTCGGTGGACGAACGGTTGTGGTGATCGCGGATACACCGAAGGTGATGACCGAGGGCAACTGGCGTCTCGGCATGTTCGTCGACGACGACACGAGCGACGAGCAGATGGAGAAGCTCACGGCGGTCTTCGGTGGGCAGAAAGGTGGGCCGATGGCAGGACTCGCCCCTCTCATCGGCGAGGTGCTCGGCGTCGAGCGTGCGTCGATCGAAGTGGTCGAGGACGGCCTACGCCACAGCGTCCGGATTGGTGACGCGATCGATTTCGAGGTTGAGGACATCGTGCCCTTCGGCATCGAAACGGGGGAGCCGGCGCGCCTCGTGGGTGTCTTCCACCCGGTGGGCTCCGAACTCACGGCAGCCGAGGCCACGCGTTCGCAGATCAGCGCTTTCGGCATCGAGTACGAGGGCAAGACGGGACTCTCAGCCCCGTTCTCGTGGGCCGCCTGAGCGGTTGATCGCCTCCGCCCACGAGCCGACCGCCGAGGCCAGGAGCCTCGCACCGGCGTTTGGCGCAGCGCGGAGTCGGCTCGTACTCATCGGGCTGCTCCTCGCCCTCGCGATCGTCGGCTGGTGGTGGACGGCGCGTGAGATGCAAGGCATGGACGGCGGGCCGTGGACAGACCTCGGGACTCTCGGCTGGTTCGTGGGCGTCTGGGTCGTGATGATGGCGGCGATGATGTTCCCGTCGGTCGCCCCGACGGTCGCCCTCTACTCGGTCATGACGAAGAGCCGCTCGCTGGGGAGACCGCTCGTGTTCACGTCCGGCTATCTCGCCGCCTGGGCGGGAGTCGGCGTGCTCGCGTTCGTCATCGCGAACGAGGGCGGGCGCGTCTCGGGCGATCTGCTGGCATGGGATCGCGGTGGTCGTTGGGTCGCGGGAGCGACGCTGATCGTGGCCGCCGTGTACGAGCTGACGCCTTTCAAGGACGCGTGTCTCGGAAAGTGCCGAAGCCCACTCGGGTTCCTGCTCGGTGCGTGGCGCACCGGACGCCTCGGTGCCTTCGAAATGGGCGCGAAGCATGGCGCCTGGTGCATCGGCTGCTGCTGGGCGCTGATGGCGTCGCTCTTCGCGCTCGGGGTAATGAGCGTCGTGTGGATGGCGGCCGTCGCCGGGTTGATCGCGTTCGAGAAGCTGATCCCGTTCCGCTCGGTTGCAACGTACGGAACCGCGGCCTTTCTCCTCGCGCTCGGAGTCCTCCTGCTCGCTGCTCCGGACGTCATCCCGGCGCTCACTGTTCCCGGGAGCGGCTCGATGTCTCCGATGGACAGCATGAATCCCTAGCCAAGATCGCGACCGGCGGCGGCCCGATCGCGCCGGTTTCCAGCGACTTTTAGGACCTACTCGCGCCCGCGACCTCCGGCGTAACAAGCCGGTTCGACCCTACGGCGGGGTGAGGCGGTGCGCGATCGCGGCCGCCTCGAGCCGGTTGGGGGCGTCGAGCTTCCCCAGGATGTGCGAGACATGGACACTCGCTGTCTTGACGCTGATGACGAGCGTGGCCGCGATCTCACGGTTCGTGTAGCCGCGGGCGACGAGGCTCAAGACCTCTGCCTCGCGCGGCGTCAAGCCGAGGCTCGCCTCCAGACCTTGCCGTCGATCGGTTGATTCGGCCTCGGGCGCGAGATCGAGCCGCGCGCGCTGGGCGAGCAGCTCGAGCTCCCGAACCAGGGGCTTCGCTCCGATTCGAGCGGCGACGGCGTGCGCCTCGCCGAGCGGCACGCGCGCCTCGGTGCGGGATGCGCCGACCGCGACGAGCGCCTCGGCTTGGCGCCAGCGGCAGTAGGCGGCGAGGGGCGGGCGCTCGACCTGATCCCACGTCGTGGCGGCCTCCGCCCAGGCGTCTGGCCGCGGCTCGGCGTGGGTACGGAGATGCTCGGCCTCGGCCAGCGCGAGCCAGCTCCTGGCATTGGGCGTGATGGACGAGGCCTCGGCGGCGGCATCGCGCGCAGTCTCGAGCAGCATGCGGGCGCGTTCGCGTCGGTCGCGCAGCGCGTCGGCGTCCCGGCGAGCGCGCGCGAGCGCGGCGAGCTCCGCTTGCGCGCGCAATCCCTGGGCGCAGACCTGAACGCGGATATGTGCCGCCTCGCGCTGGCGCGCGGAGGCGAGGCCCGTCTCGATCGCGGCTTCCGCGTTTGCCCAACGGTGTTCCCAGAGGGCGAGGTCGGCAACCCAGAAGTCCCAGAGCCCGTGCCCGCGGTCCGGGCGCAGCGTGATCTCGGCGGCTTCGAAGTGGGCGCGGGCGGCATCGAACTCGCCGCGCCCGATCTCGACGAAGGCTCGGACGCCGAACAACGCGTACGGGAAGCTCGACGTGACGCCGCGGAGCGCGGCGGCGCTGAGCCGGTCGGCTTCGTCCCAGTCTCCGCTCGCGTGAAGCGCTTCGATCAGGTTCGAGACGAGCACGGGGCTGTAGATCCCGTATCGGCTTATCGCCTCGAGCCCTTCTCGCGCCAGCCGGGCCGACTCGCGTGACCGGCCGAGCATCTCCAGCGCGTCGGTGAAGTTGATGTACACCCGGGCGAGGCCCCAGTGATCGCCGATCTCCTCCGCGAGCTGCAGGGCTTGACGGAGATAGTCGAGACCCTCCTCACCGCGGCCGAGGTAGGCCAGATCCACGCCGACCACGGTGAGCGCTCGGACCTCTGCCTTGCCCGCACCGACATGCCGCGCGACTCCGATTGCCCGCTCGGCGGTCGCCAACGACTCTTGATGGCGCCGTCGCATCATCAATCCGCCCGCGAGTGACCCGAGTGCGTACGCGCACTCGGGCGAGGGCGGCTCGACCGGGGCGGTCACGACGGCGCGCTCGAGTGCGGCGAAGGCAGCATCGTCGTCGCCGAGTTCGTACAGGTACTCGCCGAGGTGGACCTCGAGCAGTGAAGTCCGGTGAGGGTGCTCTCGACCGACGAGCTCGATCGCTCGGCGTGCGAGCTCGATCGCGCGGGTCGAGGCGCCGACTTGACTGGCGAGCCTGGCCGCCCGACCGCACAACTCAGGGACGTCGAAGCCGACGAGGTCGGCAGCGTCCGGGACTGCGTCCCAGAGCGCGAGCGCCCGCTCGAGGTGCGCGAGCCCTTCAGCGAGCCCGAAGACGGCCTCCGCCTCGCCTGCCGCCTCGACCGAGGCTGCGAGTGCCTCTCGCGTGCGCCCCGCCGCCGCCCAGTGCGGTGCAAGCTCTGCCGCCGACGCGGCTTCGCTCTCTTCCAGTTCCTCTGCAAGCCGCGCGTGCAGCTCTTCGCGCTCGCCGGGCAGGATCGTCGCGTAGATCGCCTCCGCCAGGAGCGCGTGGCGGAACCGGAAGCTGCCCGTCGCCTGGTCGGCGACGAGGACGCCGTGCTCCACTGCACGGCGCAGCGACTCGCGCACGTCGTGTTCCGGAAGCGCCGCGACTGCGCAGAGCAGTTGGTACTCGACGTCGCGGCCCGCGGCAGCCGCCACACGCAGAAGATCCTGCGTCCGACGGTCGAGTTGGGTCCAGCGCTGCAGGAGCAGGTCGCGCAGGCGGCGTGGAAGCTCGCCGCTCGGGTCGCCGGCGGCGGCGAGGAGCTCTTCGGCGAAGAAGGGATTGCCCTCCGCGCGGTCGAGGATCTCGTTCGTCAGCTTCGACGGGAGGGAGCCATCGGTACGAGCCGCAAGCAGCGCCGACAACTCGTCGGTCTCCAGTGGCCCGAGGTCGAACAAGACCGCCGATCCTGAGCGCCGGACGCGATCTGCAAGGCGGCCCATGCGCTCCGCCGACGGCGGCTCGTCTGCGCGGTAGGTGGCGAGCAGCAGAACCGGCCGGCTATCGAGGTTGTGCGCGAGGAAGACGGTGAGATCGAGCGTCGAGGTATCCGCCCAGTGCAAGTCCTCGAGCACGAGCAGCACCGGTGCTGTGGCTGCTCGGTCGGTGAGCCGCGCGAGTGTGTTCTCGAAGACGTTCAACTGCGAGCCCGCCCTCGGCTCGTCGACCCGAGGCTCGCCGAGCGGACCAAGCGCCTCGATGAAGGGCTGGTACGGCAGTTCCATGCCGACGAGATCGATCGAGCGCCCACGCAGGACCTCGAACCCCGCGTCAACGGCACGCCGCCCGAGCTCGAATGCGAGCCGGGTCTTCCCGATGCCCGCTTCCCCGGCGACGAGGACGGTCGCACCGCTCCCGGCGCGCGCCGCATCGAGCGCGCGCTCGAGCTCCCCGAGCTCACGTACGCGTCCGACGAATACCTCGCTCGCGCGAGCCACCACTCCAGCCAGTATCGCGCAGCCCACCCGTCGGTGGTAAGGACCCGCGCGACCGAGATACGCAAGCCGAGAGCGAAAGATAAGGCTCTCCGCCCGATGTGCTCCCGCTCGTCGATGGCGACGATCCGGTCGAACCGACGAACACGAGAGGTGAGCGATGACAGCGTTTGTCGAGGGAGCACAGACGGGGACCGGAGGCCGAGCCCGCACCCTGCAGCGTCTCGTAGCACTGTTCGGGGTACTCGCGTTCCTCGCCGCTTCTCCTGCCGTCGCGGTGTCGCCGGCCGCGCCGAGTGGCAACTTCCCGGCCCGCATCGACCTGCCCAACGGATCCTTCCCGGAGGGCATCGAGAGCGGGCCCGGCGCGTCGTTCTTCGTCGGCTCCCTGCTGGACGGGACGATCTGGCGGGGTGATCTCCGAACTGGCTCGGTGGCGGTGCTCGCGGCCGGCGCGTCGGGGCTCGCATCCGCGGGGATCGCGTACGAGGCCGGCCGCGACCGGATCTGGGTCGCCGGCGCCGGGCCGCCGCTCCTCGGCCGTTCTGACGTGCGCGTGTACAACGCGTCGAGCGGCGCGCTGCTCGCGACGTATCAGCCGCCCGGCGCGGGGCTGCTGAACGACGTCGCGGTCACCCGTGACGCGGTTTACGCGACCGACTCGAGCTTCCCACAGCTGGTCGTGATCCCCCTGGCACGGGACGGCGCGCTCTCGCCGCCCGCGGCCGCGACGATCCTGCCGGTCGGCGGCGACTGGGTACAGACCCCGGGGGACAATCCAGCCCCCGGCATCAATATGAACGGGATCGTGGCCGAGGATGGCGTCCTGCTCGTCGCGCAGTCGTCGACAGGCAAGCTCTTCCGGGTCGATCCGGCCACCGGCGTCGCCGACGAGGTTGACCTCGGCGGAGTCAACCTCGGCTACCCGGACGGGCTCGAGCTACTCGGGCACACGCTCTACGTCGTCCGCCCGTTCCAGAACCGGGTCACCGTGCTCTCGCTCGGAGCGGGACTGACCGGCGGCGTCCTGCTCGGCGACCTGACCGACCCGAGCTTCGACATCCCATCGACCGCGACGATTGCCGCGGGTCGACTGTGGGCGGTCAACCTGCGCTTCACGACGCCGGTCACCCCGACCACGCCCTACTGGATCACGCAGCTGCCGCTCCGGCCGTGAGTGGCAGAACGACGAACGCCGAGGAGGCGAGACAGATGTCAGCGGTCGCACAACCAGGGACGGAGCAGGAGCCGACCGGTTGGATGAAGACGCACACCGTGCGGGGTGGCGGCGGGCTGAGGCTGCACGTGCGCGAGTGGGGCAGGGCGGACGGGCCGCCGATCCTGTTCAGTCACGGTTGGTCGCAGAACCACCTCTGCTGGGTGAAGCAGTACGAGAGCGCGCTGGCCGACGAGTTCCGGCTCGTCGCCTACGACCTCCGCGGCCACGGCATGTCGGAGGCACCGCTCGAGCCCGAGCACTACACCGACGGCAAGCTCTGGGCCGACGACCTAGCGGCGATCATTGGCGAGCTCGGCCTCGAGCGGCCGGTGCTGGTCGGCTGGTCGTACGGGGCGTTCGTCATCTGCGACTACATCCGTCGGTACGGACAGGACCGCGTCGCGGCGATCAACTTCGTCGAGGGTGTGACCAGGCTGGGCGAGCCAGCGTTCGGGACGCTGATCGGCCCCGGCTTCCTCGACCACTTCGTCGATGCCACCGCCGACGACCTGCCGACCAACATGCGCGCCATGCGTTCTTTCGTGCGTGCCTGCGTCGTGAAGCCGGTGTCGGACGACGACCTCGAGACGGCGGTGTGCTGGAACGTCGTCGTGCCGGCCTCGATCCGCGCCAATCTCGCGGCCCGCGAGCTCGACTACGACGACGTGCTGCGCGATCTCGAGGTGCCGCTGCTGGTAACGCAGGGTCGGGCCGACTCGGTGGTGCTACCGACGATGGCCGAGCACGTCCTCGTCACGTGCCCGACCGCCGAGGCCTCGTGGTACGAGGGCGTCGGCCACGTGCCACACCTGGAGGAGCCGGAGCGCTTCAACCGCGAGCTCGCCGGGCTCACGCGCCGCGTCGCGGGGGTCGCAGCAGACCCTTCGGATCCGACGGAGAAGAGTGACCCGCGCGTGGGACGCGCATGGACCGGCTGATGTTCGCATGTCGTTCTCACAGAATGTAGTCAATACTGACAACAGCAAGAATTGAGGTCGCCGAGCGGGCGCTTTCTCGCTAGGGCTCCCGACGCCCGCGGTCGTTGGTCGATCGGTCGGATCGCGGGTGGTTCTCACGTTGCCTTTGCGACCTCTGGGTTAGGTGGGTCGCCGCGCAGCCGGAAATGGGGTCGTCGCCCCAGCGACGTCGGCTCGCGCCGCCGCTACGTTCGACTCATGGTCGAGACAGGGCAGCGTCAGAGGTCGGTTCGTGGTGTCTCGATGGACGCTCCGTCGTGAATCCTGATCTCGGTCGCCGAAT
>Ga0164241_10006278_pt1 | contig 10882 bp, 9 predicted proteins | sample OricomyardsoilBY_FD_108780 | JGI IMG/M metagenome (GOLD analysis project Ga0164241, IMG submission 108780) | Backyard soil microbial communities from Emeryville, California, USA - Original compost - Back yard soil (BY) | ecosystem: Environmental > Terrestrial > Soil > Unclassified | place: USA... | reverse complement strand
GTGAGCATGGAGGACGTGGTCGAGGCCGACCAGATCTTCACGATGCTGATGGGCGAAGAGGTCGAGCCGCGCCGCAAGTTCATCGAGGAGAACGCCCACCTCGTCAGCGATCTGGACGTTTAGGTCGATGCGCTTGCGCGTCATTCATCGATCATGACCGATCGTTCCGTCCAGATCCGCGTGCGCCAGTATTTCGAGGATACCACCAAGGATTACCTCAAGTATTACGGCACCGGCAAGCATCATCACATGCACTACGGATTCGACCGGGATCTTCCTCCGGGAAGCTCTCCGACGGGTCACATGTCACGGTACCTCGCGAAGCTCGCGGGCCTTCTTCCCCCTTCTTTGCCCACCGACCTTGCGCGCAAGGAACCCAGGGTTCTCGACGCGGGATGCGGCATGGGCGGGTCCTCGATCCTGATGGCGCGCGAGACGGGGGCCTTCTGCGTGGGCATCAACCTCGTCGAGAAGCACGCGCGCATCGCGCGCGCGTTCGCGCGCGCCGACGCGGCGAAGTGGGGCACTCCGGAGGAAACCCCCAAGGGCGTTGCTCCCGTCGTTTCCGGCTTGCGCCGTTCTCCGGCGCGTTTCGTCGCCAACGACTACACGGTGCCGGCCTTCAAGAACGAGTCGTTCGACGTGATCTGGGCTTTGGAGAGCTTCTGTTACGCCCCTGACAAAGAGGCGTGGATCCGCGGCATGGCTCCGCTGCTCAAGCCCGGAGGCCGCCTGGTGATCGCCGACGGGTTCTCGGGTCGCGCGCCCGCGAACGCCGCCGAGTCGCTTTCGTTCGCCCGCTTCCTCAAGGGATGGGCCGTCCCGCATTTCTGTTCCTTCGAAGAGCTGCAAGGCTGGGCGCACAAGGCCGGGCTCGAGGTCGCGCATGCGGAAGACATCACCCCCGACGTGCTCCCGCATGCCTGGAAAATCTTCCGCCTCGGCCCGCTCATCGTGCCGTGGCGCCGCCTTTTGCGGGCCTTCGGCCTCATCGGCGAAGAGAAGCTGCACAACGCCTATGCGATCTATCACCAATACCCCACGTTAAAGCAGGGGATCTGGCGCTACGGCGCGTTCTGCTTCCGCAAGCCGGCGGCCTGAAACCTTTTCAGTTATCTTCCGTCCACCCCGATCGTCTCCCCACCTTACCGGAGGTTCTGATGAAATCCATCCTGTTCGCCCTGCCCCTGTTGTTGCTTGCCTCCTTCGCCGTCGCCCAGCCCTCGCCTGACGGGCGCGTGACCGCGCAGGGCGTCGGCGAGATCATGATCGCGCCCGACATGGCCAAGTTCACCGTCGAGGCCCTGAACAACGACAATTCCCCCGTGGACGCGGCCAAGGACACCCGCAAGGACATGGCCACGATCCTGGCCGCCGCCCGCCGTCTCGTGCGCAATCCCGCCGACCTGCGGACCGCCCGCCTGAGCATCAATCCCGAATACGAGTGGGTGGACGGCAAGCGCAAGTTCCGCGGCTATGCCGCGAGCCAAACCCTCGAGATCACCGTGCGCGATCTTTCGAAGATCGACTCGTTGATGGAAGACATCACGCGCGCCAAGGTGAACACGGTGGGAAACCTCGAGTTCCAGCACTCGAAGGCCGATAGCCTGCGGCGCGAAGCGCTGGCGTGGGCGATACAGAACGCGCGCCTGAACGCGGCGAAGATGTGCGAGCCGCTCGGCCTGGCCTGCAATGAAATCCTCGCCGTGCGCATGGGCGGATCCAACGGCCCGGGCCCGATGCCGATGTTCGCCGAGCGCCTGATGAAGAGCGATGCGGGGGGCGGCGCGCCCTTGCAGATCGGTACCTTGACCTTCTCGGCCTCGGTCGACGCGGACTTCAAGTTGAAGTAATGGCAGGACTTCTCGACAATCCCGGGGTTCCCCGCGACGACTGGCGTTGCATGGAGGTCGCCGACGTGCGCGAGAAGCGCGGCGCGCCTCCCGAGATCCTCTGCGAGATGTGCGGCACCGCCCGCATCCGGTATGTGCATGTGATGGAGCACGACAACTTCGACGAGATCCTCGGCGTGTGCGTCGCCTGCGCGGAGAAGATGACCGGCGACACCGTGAATCCCGCCCGCATCGAAAAGCAAATCCGGACCAAAAGCGAGGCGCGCGACCGCTGGCTCGGCGGCCACTGGTACCTTTCGGCGCGCGACAACTGGGTGACGCAGGTGAACGGCGTGAACATGGGGGTTTTCCCCGTGAAGTTCCAGCACGGCAAGTGGGCCTGCCGCATCGAGAACAAGTTCTTCAAGGGCATGCACGACTCCGCCGAAGCGGCGAAGCATGCCCTGTTCGAGGAGTTCTGGAGCTCCTCGAACAGGAAGTAACACGGAACAGGGCAAAACCTCCCCGCTGCTCTTTTGCGCGGCTCCCTTTCCGGGGAGCGGAATCTCTCCCGAATGCCCCTCCTCCATGTGATTCCCGTTCATTTCGGGGTAAATTGGATGTTGGAGGAAAGCATGAAGTCGATCACAAAGGCGAACCGGGCCCCCGGCCCCGCGATCCGCATCCTGGCCCTGCTGGCCTTGTTGACGGCCGCGTCCGTCCCGGCGCAGGTGACCTGGAATACAACCTCCACGAATACCCCGGACGTCGGCAGCGCCAGCCTGATCTCCAGCGGCTTGCGCGTCAAGGTCTTCCCCGCCTATCTCGATGTCGAGGAAGATGTCGAGATCAGCGTGACCGGGACCGTGAGAGCCCCAAACGATTCCAAGAAGCTGCAAATCGTCGGCACGTTCACGCTGCCGGCAGGCGCGGCCGTGACCGGCGCCCTGTTGTGGGACAGCAGCCATGTATACCAGGCCAAGCTGCTCGACAAGGCCAAGGCGGACAGCATCTACAAGGATCTCGTCGCCCATGATTCCACCCCCACTCCGCGGCCGATCGACCCCTTGATCCTGGAGTACGTGGGCTCCACGACCACCACGAGCACCTACCGCATCAGCGTTTATCCCGTGGGCTTGAACCAGTCCCGGCATTTCCGGTTGCGTTACCAGTTGCCGCCGAAGATGGGAGTCGACGGTTTTGAAATGCGCCTTCAGGCGGCGCTGATCCCCTTGTTCGCGCCTTCGGGCTCTTCGGTCACCACGAACTTTGAAGGCGGGGCCGGCGTGTCTCGCATCCGCTTCGTCGAGGGGGGGCTGACGCGCGAGATGCAGCTGCCGCGCGCGGTCTTTCTTTCGCGCGCCAACCTGTCGGCCTCCACCGTCGCCTCGGCCACCGCACTGCGTGTGCTGCCGCTCAATCCGCTGCGGCAGGCCATGCTCAAGACATCCTTTGGAACGGGAACCTTCGCCGGGGAATACCTCAACCTGTACGCCGCGCCCGCGGATTCCCTGCTGGCCATCACCGTTCCCCGCATCGAGATCGTGTTTTACTGGAAGTGGCAGAACCTTCCGGAATGGAAGTTCAATTCGAAATACGGGACGGATGCGAAAACCCAGGCGGCTTCCCTGTTGGCGCTCTACAACCTGCTGGGCCTGCCCGGAAGTCGCGTGGGGTTGTTGCACGATGACACCCGCAAGGTGCGGGCTTACAAGGCGGCGATACGGTCGGATTCGTCTTACAGCCTGGCTCTCGATTACCTCAAGTCGGTCCAGGGAAGCTACGTCGATGATTTCGTCAACAACGTGCAATACACCGGACCGGGAGGCAGCGGGTCCACCAGCCCGGCCCTGAGCAAGAACCAATTCCTTTCGAACATGCAGATCGTGCGGACATTGTACTCGCCCGACGAAGGCATCGTGCGCCACCTCGTGCTCGTTTCTGCGGGACCGGATTACGTCACCAATACCACGGACATGAACGCGGCCTTCGACTCGATTCTCGGAGCATGGCCGCTCTCGGTTTCCTACCTCAAGAACCAAAGCTTCAGCCAGGCGGGATTTGACATGGTGACGGCCCGGCAGGCGCATCTCGTCAAGGGCACAGTCACCTCGACAGCGCAGGCCGACCTTCCCGGGTTTCCTTCGATCACCTTGCTCGCCACGGTGAAAAACTCTCAAAAGGCCTACGACTTTTCGGTGCCGTGCACCGGGGGCCTGGGCCTTAGCTGCAGCACGCTGGAGTTCCATGGAAAGTCCGTGAACCCCTGGAACGACACGGTATCCTGGGAGGCTTATCAACCGGGCGGACAGTTGCTGGGCCGCACGAAGGTTTCCACCGGAATCTACAGCCGGGCACAGGACACGGGAGCCGTGCTGGTGTGGGCCGGCTCCGCGACGCCCTTCGCGGAGGTGAAGGAAAAATACTTCGGGCCCGTGTACGGCTTCGTCGATGTCAATGCCAGTTTGCTCACGCTCCCGCGCGATTCGATTAACGGGTCGGCCTATGCCGATAGCGGAGTCCCCTATGCCGGGGGCATTCCCGATTATCTCGGTCCTGCCACGCCCTCGATTCCTGCCACGTCTATTCAGGGTTCTCTGGGGGATCCCTCGCGTTGGGGCATCGAGTATGCAGGCAATGGCCTGATGCGTGTCCGCATTCCCGGGCTCGTTGCGGGCACGGTCGTCGAGTTGATCGTCACCGACCTGAACGGGAAGCAAGTCCTGCGCAAGACGGTGGTCTCGGAGGCCGGGCTTTTGCGCTGGACCACGAGCGGCCTGCGCCCCGGAGCGTATCTCATGCGGTTGCGCGCGTCACGATTCTCCGGAGAAAAATTGCTGATGCTTCCGTAGCGTGATGCGGTCCGCATCGTCCTTCCCCTGTAAAGCCTCCGGCCCTCCGGAGGCTTTTTCTTTGGATGAGCCGCTCAGAGCGCTCTCCCCGGAGAGAGCGGAAGATGCGCTGAAGGGGTCTCAAAAGGTCGTGGGAAACGCTCCCCTGGATATATTCGGAAGGGGATGAATCACACGTCCTTTGTTCCAGACCTCCGGAGGCCGACCATGAAAATCAAGACATCCTTCTCCGCGACCTTGCTGGCATCCGTCCTGATGGCCCTAACGGCTCTTTTGGCCCCGCAGGCCGGGGCCACCGGCGTGGGCATCCTGGCCGGCAACGCGGCGTACCTGCTGCTGGATTCCAACACCGTCAAGGTATCGGTGCAGGGGCAAATTTCTTCCACCGTAACAACGCAGTACTTTACCAATACCCGCGCCACGGGCGCGGTCAAGTACGCTTTCCCCTTGGGAGAACAGGCTTCCGCGACGCGGCTGCGCTGGCGCGTGGGCGGCGGGGCCTGGCAGACCGCGGTGGTTTCGGCCAGCGCGCAGGATTCCAGCCTGCCCGGGGGAGGGTCGGCGCCCACCGCCCTGAAGTCTTATCTGGGGGCGACTCCGTTGTACTTCCCCCTTCCCGGGAGTCTGGCCAAGGACTCCGCGCTGGCCGTGGAGTTGACCTACGTGGAGTTTCTTCCCTATTCGTTCGGGAGCGTCACGTATTCTTTTCCCTCCAACTACCGCCTGATCGATTCCTCCGTCGTGCCGGTCCAGCGCTTCGCCTTCGACCTGGCCTCGCCCCGCACGATCGACAGCCTTCAGCTGACCGGCGGTCTGGCGGCGGATACGCTGGTCAACAGAGGGAGCTCGGGCTCCATCCGTCTTGTTCGCTACGAGGCACGGCCCAACGCCAATTTCGGGGTCCGTTATGTGTTGAACGCAAACCAGCTCGGACTCTTCGCCTATAGCTCCCGTCTTCCCGATTCCACGGTTCCCGACTCGCTCGGAGGGTTCATGACCTTCATCGCCGAGCCCGATCCCGGCGCGGGGAATGCCGCGATCGCCAAGGTGTTCACCTTGATCGTGGACTGCTCCGGAAGCATGTCGGGAAGCAAGATGACGCAGGCCAAGGATGCGGCCTCGTACATCGTGCGCAACCTCAACGAGGGCGACAAGTTCAACGTGATCCGCTTCGAGACCGCGATCTCCGGGTTCCGGCCGAACCATGTTCTTTACACCCCGGCCCGCCGCGACTCGGCCCTGGCCTACATCGCCACCTTTGAGGCCACAAACAGCACGAACATCTCGGGCGCCTTCGACTTCGCGGTGCCGCAGTTCCAGGCCGCGGGCAGCAGCACCGCCAACATCCTGATCTTTCTCACCGACGGCCAGCCCACGGTCGGCATCACGAGCACGCTCCCGTTGGCGGGCCACATCGATTCCCTGATCGCCCGCGCCGAAACCAACATCAACCTCTTCAGTTTCGGAATCGGGACGGACGTCAACCAGCAGCTTCTCTCGCTGATCGCGTCCCACAACAAGGGCATCGCGACCTTCCTGGGCAACGACGAATTGTACTCGCACCTCACGGGATTCTACAACGCGATCCGCAATCCCGTGCTGCTCAACAGCCGCATCGCCTTCGATCCGCCGCGCGTCACCGACGTCTTTCCCGACTCGCTGCCGAACCTCTACAAGGGCACGCAGATGATCGTGGCGGGGCGCTACAAGACCGCGGGCCCGGTGAAAATCACCCTGAGCGGAAACGCCTTCGGTCAGCCCGTCAGCTACAACTACACCGTCAACCTCGCGGACACGGCCGTGGCCGACAACGCCTTCCTGCCCAAGACGTGGGCCAAGCGCAAGATCGAGACCCTGCTGATCCGCTACTATGGTCTCAGCTCTTCTTCGTCCGCGGCGGCGGTGCTCAAGGAGCAGATCATCGCCCTGAGCCAGGCCTACGGCATCATCAGTCCCTTCACCAGCTTTCAGGTCAATACGACCCCGATCCTCGAGGAAGATGCGGCGCGCGCGGGATCCCGGCGTATCTCCGGCACCGCCCAACTGGTGCGCATTGAGCAATCACCCGCCATGACCACCCTGCACTTCCGGGTTTCCGGAGGCGCGACGGGAGCGGTCCTCGAACTGCGCATCTATGACTTGCAGGGCCGTCAGATCCGCCTGCTCAAGACCCTGGCGCAAGGGGGGGAATATGCCTTCGCCTGGGATGGACGCGCTGCCGATGGCCGGCTGATGCCGGCGGGCACCTATCTCTATGCCCTGGCCACCGAGGGCGCCGTCCTGGCGGGGAGATTGCCTTGGCGGGGGAATTGAAAACGTCCCCCGGTGGAGGCACCGAGGGGCAAGGAATCCGCGGGAGAGAGGCCCCCTGACCGGGGGACCCGCAAGCCCCGGCTCCCCGCCTTCGCGGGGATGACGCCGGGGCTTTTTCTTTGGCTTCAGGCTAAAAAAGGAAACGGATTCCGATCCACCGGAATGCCCCCCAAAAAAGAAGGGGTTTCGGCCAAGCCGAAACCCCCTGCAATAAAAGGAACGGATTCCGATCCACCGGAATCCGTTGTGCGAACGGGAGCCCCCAAAGGAAAGGGCCTCCCCCGTTGCGCGGGTACCTCTCACCCTGATACTCCGATATACGGAGAATCCGCTCAGGCGGTTTTAGCCAGGTAGGCGCCGACCGACTCGCGGGTTTCCTTGATGGCCTCGTCGCCCTTGTGCCAGTTGGCCGGGCAGACCTCGCCGTTCTCTTCGAAGAATTGCAGGGCGTCCAGCGTGCGCAAGGCTTCGTCCACGCTGCGGCCCAGCGGCAGGTCGTTCACCAGCGCATGGCGCACGACGCCTTCTTTGTCGATCAGGAACAGGCCGCGCAGGGCGACCTCCTCGTTGAACAGGATGCCGTAGTCGCGGGCGATCTGCTTGCTCAGGTCCGACACGACCGCATGGTGGATCGCGCCGATGCCGCCCTGGTTGACCGGGGTGTTGCGCCACGCGGCGAGCGTGTGCACCGAGTCCACGGACACGCCGATGATCTCGCAGTTGCGCGCCTTGAACTCCTCGATCTTCTTGTCGAAGGCGATGATCTCGGTCGGGCACACGAAGGTGAAGGCGAGCGGGTAGAAGTAGACGATCACGTGCTTGCCGCGATACTGTGACAGGTCGATCTTTTCGATGCTTCCGTTCGGGAGCACGGCATCGGCGTTGAAGGCAGGTGCGGGTTTGGTGACGAGGGTTGACATGGGATTCCTTTCGGGTGTGTTGGTCGTTGGTGAGGTCACTTTTAGTATTAGACTGATTCTAATCGGTGGGCAAAAAAAAGGGTGAATGGAATCACGCCGTCTGGCGACGGCTTTTCGAGGCCTTCAGGGCGGCTCCCTCGCGGCAGCGGGCGCAGAGGCCCGTGACGCGCAATGAAACTTCCTCGACCTGAAAGTGAGGCAAGGCGGAAAAGCGCGCGCGCTCCGCCGGCATCAGGTCGACGTCCTCGATGCTGCCGCACTGACGGCAGATGAGATGATCGTGCTGCGCCAGGATGCCGTCATAGCGCGTGCCGTCTTCCCCCGGCTCGAGGCGGCGCACATAGCCGCCCTCGGTGAGAAAGTTGAGCGAGTTGTAAACCGTGGCCATGCTCAGGCGCGGATCCTTTTTCAGGGATCGCTCGAACACCTGCCGGGCCGTGGGGTGATCCTTGCTGGACTGGACCACGGTCAGGACGGTTTCGCGGTGCTTGGTGAGAAGCGGGGCCATGGGAATAGTTTAGAATGATTCTAAATGGTTGTCAACCTGAAGGGAGGGTGGAAGGTAGAGGGTGGAGGGTAGGCAAATCCACGAAATTCCACGGATTTTTGATTGAGATGGAGGTTCCTCAATTTGGGAATCGGGAAAGAAAGTGTGAATTCCAGCGAGTGCTCGTGGAGTTTCTACCCTCCACCCTCCATCTTCTACCCTCTATGTTTCCGGGCGATCAGCGCATCCACGGCCACCTTGCCCGGGCCGGCCACGGCCAGCCATACCAGAAGAACGAGGTAGGTGAACTCCACGACGCCGACCAGGTCCGAGAAGCCGTGGATATCGGGCGCGAGCGCGGTCTTGAGGGCCACGATCATGATGATGCCCAGGGCCACGCTGGAGATGCGCGTGGCGAGCCCGATCAGGAGGAGGATGCCTCCGGCGAATTCGGTGTAGGCGGCCATGTGCGCCTGAAAAACCGGCGCGGGAATGCCGAGATCCGTGAAGTACCCGACGACCTTGTCGAGGTGATGGATCTTGCCCCATCCCGAGACGATGAATACCCAGCCGACGGTGATGCGGGCGAGGAGGGGGCCCGCAAAGGCGAAGAGTTTCGCGACATCGAGAATTTTATTGCCGAGACGAATGAGAGGGTTCATGCCTGCTCCTGGATAAGGGTTCGAAAGCCTCAGTCCGCTTCCCGCGACGAATGTTACAAGAATTCTCGCGGTATTGCTGCGCGCGCTCGATGAACGCCCGGATGTAGTCCACCTCGAGGTCGGCCTTGCGGATTCCCAGGAAGATCTGCTTGTCCACGCCCTTCGCCCCCAGCCGGAGGGGATGGATGGGATACTTCGCGGAATATTCCGCGACCAGCCAGCGCGGCAGGGCCGCCACGCCCCTGCCGCAAGCCACCATCTGGAGCATCATGTCGGTGGTCTCGATTTGTTTCTGCCGCCGGACCGTCATGCCCGCGGGCGCGAGGAACCGGGTAAAGACATCCAGGCGATCCTGCGGCACCGGATAGGTGAACAGCACTTCGTCGCCGAGTTGGCGCGGGATGACGTAGGGCTCCCCCCGAAGCGGATGCTCCGGTCCGACCACCAGCACTTGCTCGTAATCGAACACGGGCTCGAAGTGGAGGCCCGGCTTGACCAAAGGATCGGGCGTCACCAGCAGGTCGATCTCAAAGGCGAGCAAGGCTCCGATGCCCCCGAACTGAAATTCCTGCTTGATGTCGAGGTCAACCAGCGGCCACGCGTGAAGGTAGGGGGCCGAAATCTTCTGAAGCCATTGATAGCAAGGGTGGCATTCCATGCCCACCCGGAGGGTTCCGCGGCGGCCTTCGGCGAACTGCCCCAACAATTCTTCCGTGCGGACCAGCTGGGGAAGCAGGCGTTTGGCGGCGGACAACAAGAGCTCTCCCGCCTGGGTGGGCCTCAGGCTGCGGCCCTCGCGAAGCCAGAGCTTCACCCCGAGCTGATCTTCGAGTTTTCGCATGCTATGGCTCAGCGCCGACTGCGTCAGATGGAGCGCTTCGGCCGCCGCCGTCATGGTGCCTTCCTTGTCGACGGCGCGGATGATCTCAAGGTGGGATCGTTCAAGGGACATGATGCCCATGAATTTAGCTCATGATTCAATGAGAAAAAACCATTTTAATTCATGAAAGGAGACATCTATCATCGGGTTCCTGATGACCCACTCCGGGTCGTCGAGTCGCCCTTCTCGTCTGGAGTCCTTGTGTCCCCTCTCAAAACCCAAAGTCTCGGCTATCCCCGAATCGGATCTCATCGCGCATTGAAAAAAGCGGTCGAAGGTTATTGGAGCGGGAAAACCTCCCGCACCGATCTCCTGCTGACGGCTCATGAGATCCGCCGCAAAAACTGGCAGTCGCAAAAGGATGCGGGCATCGACCTGATCCCTTCCAACGATTTCAGCCTGTATGATCAGGTTCTGGACCATACGATTCTTTTGGGCTGCGCCCCGGAACGCTATCTGGGCAAAAGCAGGACGGCCAACCTCGATGAATATTTCGCCATGGCGCGCGGCGGGAAGCTTCCGGACGGAAAGCCCGTCCAGGCCCTGGAGATGACCAAGTGGTGGGACACCAACTACCACTACCTCGTTCCGCAGCTGACGGAGGACCAGGATTTTCAGCTTTCCTCGAGCAAGCCCTTCGACGAGTTCCGCGAGGCGCAGAGCCTGGGCATCGTGACCAAGCCCGTGCTGATCGGGCCGGTCACCTTCCTCTCCCTCGCGAAGCCCGCAGGCAAACCCTTCGATACGCTCACGCTCTTGAAGAAGCTCGTTCCCGTGTATTCCACCCTGCTTCAGGAGCTGAAGCGTCTCGGCGCGGAGTGGGTGCAGATCGACGAGCCGGTTCTCGCCACGGAGCTGGACGAGGCGACGCGCACACGCATCGCCGAAACCTACGAGACCTTGTCCCAGGCCGCGCCGGGACTCTCCCTTCTCGTC
>Ga0164241_10006277_pt1 | contig 10882 bp, 7 predicted proteins | sample OricomyardsoilBY_FD_108780 | JGI IMG/M metagenome (GOLD analysis project Ga0164241, IMG submission 108780) | Backyard soil microbial communities from Emeryville, California, USA - Original compost - Back yard soil (BY) | ecosystem: Environmental > Terrestrial > Soil > Unclassified | place: USA... | reverse complement strand
ATTTGAAATCTGCAAGGCACGTGTGTGACGTCGCGCGAGCGCGCCGCGCCAGCCGTGCAGGACTCGAATACGTGAACTTCGGCGGCGGCTTCGGCATTGACTACGGCAAAGGGCAAGCCGCAAAACCGGCAGACTTTGGGCGAGCTGCCGTTGAGCTGTTACGCGCGGAGGGCTTGGCGGATCTAGTAATCGTCGCCGAGCCCGGACGCTCGCTCGTTGGCTCACATGGCGTTTTGGTCGCCCGCGTGGTGCAAAGCAAAGTCAGCGGCGAACACTCCTGGTTGATGATCGACGCCGGCATGAATGATCTTTTGCGACCTGCGCTGTACGGCGCCAAACACCGGATCGAGCCGCTCGATCGCGCCCCTGCCGCGCACGAGTGGCGCGTCGTCGGCCCCGTTTGCGAGAGCTCGGACGATTTCGGCGCGCACGCCATTGGCAGCGAGCCGCCCGCGGAGGTGGTGATCCGCGATGCTGGCGCCTACTCGTTCACGATGGCGAGCGAGTACAACGGGCGAGCGCTCCCCAGTGAAGTTTTCGTGAAGAGCGGGGTCATCGTGGGAAAGAGCCCGAGCGCGGGCACCGCGGCCTGGGTGAAACGCCGACTACAAGCCTGAGCCTCGACTGAAGGGTGTGGTGACGAAGCCATGCCAGCTGAGTAGCAGGAGCACGGCTTCTTCACGGCTTGCGCCATCCGGATAGCGCAGCGCACCACGCGCTTCCAACCAGGGTCCAGCGGCGGTCGCGAGCAGGGGAACACCAAGGCCCAGCTGTGCGTCGAGGCCGCGGTTTGGTCGGGGTGCGTGTTCGAGTCGCTGAGCCCAAAAAGCTCCTAGCGACAATGACAGTGAATCGAGGGTGAGGTCGAACAGCGCGGAACCGGTCTGGAGTCCTTTGACCCAGCGTGGGACGAACAACGGACGTAAATCGACGCCTAGGCCGAACAACGACGGCGCCGAGTCGTCACCCGCCTTGATCCGACCCAAGGCGTATACACCCGCCATCGAAAAATAGTGCGCGCTCGCACGCAGCGCGGGCGCGGCGCGACCGGCCGAGCCAAGCTCAGCGCCGAGCGCAAGCCCCAGATCGAGATCGCCATCGAAGCGCCCGTAAACACCATCGCCCGGCGCCTTTTCGGGATCTCGAAACGCGCTCGCGGCCGTGCTCTGTGCTTGGGCTGGCTGCGTGGCCACCAGGCCCGAAGTCGCGAGCAGCACCGCACTGCAACCGGGAAGCAAGGCAAAGCGCGAACGGCGCGAGGATCCGGTCATCGCTCAGTCCGAAGCCAAGCGACGCTGGATCTCGGGCCGCAGTTCCGGCGCAAAAATCAGGCGAATGCGCGACATTTTCTCGCCGCGTAGGCGACCGAGCAAAAACGACACGTCAGCCAAGGCTCGAGTCTGCCCGCCCGGGAACACGACCGTCAACGGGTCGTGAATATCGTCGAACGCGATCGTCGAAGCCGCGTCCAACCCGACGTATATTTGCGGATCGAGCCCTGCCTGCTGTGCGACTTCGCGGGCAGTGTCGAGCGCCGAGATACGCGCGTCCGGAGTCGCTCGTTCGTCGAATAGCTCGTACGTCTTGAACAGCTTGCGCGCGTGAAAGCGCTCGGCGAGATCGGCAAGAACCGGATTCTTGCTGTGGCGCCACGCGCTCAGCGCGACCCATAGTGAAGCGTCGTCGAGTTCCAGGTAATCACTCAACTTGGCGTCACCTCCCTGCGCGAGCGACACGATGGCCGTGGGGGTCGATGGCAAGCGGTCGCCATTGGCAAGCATTTTGGCGACCTCGTTGAAGATGCGCCCGAGCATCCACTCACTGGCTCGCTCGGTCTTATGAAAATATACCTGCTGGAACATGAACAGGCGCGCGAGCACGAACGACTCGATCGCTGGAATACCCTTCGCGCCATCGATGGCGAGGGGCGGCGCCTGGCCGTCTTCGGCAACGCCGAAACACAAGCTGCGCAATAGCCAATCCAAGTCGAACGCGCCGTAGCTGACGCCGGTTGCATGCGCGTCGCGCAGCAAATAGTCGCAGCGATCCACATCAAATGTTCCACTCACGGCGCGCGCCAAAAACGTGAGCTCGTGATGTCCGTGAACCAGGTCGACGACGCGCTCCGGCAAACCGGGATCGAAGCGCTGCAGCACGGCGTGCACTTCCGTACTCGGATCGAGCACGATGCGCTCGGTCCAGTCCTCGTGCTTCTTCGACTCGGGCAGCGCTTGTTCGAACAAGTGAGAAAAAGGTCCGTGCCCCACATCGTGCAGCAGTGACGCAGCAAGAGCATCGCGGGCGCGTTCGGTGGTGAGCCGTTGCCAAAAGGGCAAGCCCTCGTGCAGGCTGCGTAGCCGCCGAATCAGGCGCGTCATCACGCACGCCGCACCGATGGCATGCGCGAATCGCGTGTGGTCAGCGCCCGGGTATGCGAGCGACGCAAGCCCGGTCTGCCTGATCCTTCGGAGGCGCTGTACTTCAGCGGTCTCGAGTAGCGCGGGAACGATGGCTTCCTCCGGCGTCTCGAAGGAGACGAGGCCGTGGACTGGGTCTCTCAAGATCATGGGCAACGCACTGTACGCCACTCTATCAGAAGCCCCCCGGCGTTCCGCCCACGGTGCTGACAGGACGGACAAACTGCGCCACCCCAGCAAGTAAAACGCCCGTTTCGGACCCACACGCACTCCCAACTGCCCAAGCGCTGGGTCAAAAAGCAGCTCAGACGCGCACCTTCGACATGCCGAGCCGGCGTGCCCCCCAAAAACGACAAAAAAAAACCGAGAAGAAAAAGCGAGAAGAAAAGCGAAAGGAAAACTGCGAGTCGAAAAATCCGAAGCTTGCCCGCAACTCACGCTGGACAGGATCTGAAAAATTGGAGAGAACTATTTGTGAGATCGCGGGGACTAGTGCCCGTGGGTCAAACGGCGTCGCCGCTGCGCGCCGAATCGGGTTGGTTGTGCTGGTGGAAGTGTCGGGGGCATGCAGCGGATTTGCAGTGAAGGTCGAGGAAGTTGTGGTGGGGGCGTCTTGAGGGAGACGACAGGGAGTGGTTCCCAAATCGAGCTAGAAACATTGTCAAAAGCAGAAAAACCGCGGGTGCGCGCCTGGACAACGGGCCTATTTCGCGGTTTGCTAGTGAGCTCCCATGCCCTCTCGTAAAGACCAAGAGTCATCAAGCGCGGGGGCGATCCGCTTGGTGGATGTGCTGCGCCAGCTGCCCGAACGGGAGCTCGGCTCACTGATCGCACGGCTCAAAATTCGCATCGATGAGGCCAAGCGCATCGACGTTCCTTCTCAGGTCGCTCGAATGCTGCTGCAGCTGCCGGAAATGCGGGATGCGGGCATTTTGCCTGGCCCGACGCGGGAGCTCCTGTACCGTGTGGCTGAAGCCCGGGGGGTACTCTTCGCCCAAACGCTGCCCCCGGCCGTCGAACCGCTAGTCGCTCGCGGGATCGTCTTCATTCGCGGCCGCGATAAAGGCGTAGAATTGTTGCTGCCGATCGCTCACATGCTCCAGCTGCGCAGTTGGGAAGGTGAAGATCCGCGAGGTGCCCGCGCGCTCTTGGCGCAGCTTCACCCGGACGTAGCAAGCAGCATCGCCGGGCATTACCTAGGTCGGCCTGCGACGCCGCCAGTCGCTTTGTGTCTCGAGCCAGCATGGGAAGTGTTCGCTGACCAACAACGCCTCGAGCGCGAGGTGGAAGAGCTAGCTCCGCTGGAGCGAAAGCTCCTGAACGCGATCGAAAAAGTCGGTGGCGAAGTCGACACTGAGGAGCTGCTCGATCTCGAACGCGAACCGATGCGCTTGCGCGGAGCAACGGGCGCAACGCCATCTCGCCGCGGCGTCGGTTTCGCCCTCGAACGCCGAGGATTTTTGGTTCCGGTTCACCCGAACCGCCACGTCATTCCGAGTGAGGTCGTGGCCATCGTCGGCACTCAGCGGCGTGTCGAGCGCGAGGCACAGCGTCGAGAAATTCGCAGCTTCGTCCTCGCCGAGGATCACGCGCCGCGGCGCGCACGGTTCGCGGAGGATCCCGCACCGATCGCGCTCGCCATGGCGCTGGCCGTGCGCGATCCATCGGTCGAGGTGCGCGCGGGCGTCGGCACGCCGCGCTCGCTGATCACCAAGTTTGCCGCGCGTTTCGGCCGAGACGCGGAAGTGATCGCGCTGGTTGCGTCGCTCAGCCGCGCGATCGGTCTATGGGATCCCTCCGCCGTCAGCACGGCCTCCCCTCCCGGCTCACACAGCGTAGGCGACCTCGGTCGTGCGCTGTTCGAAGCGTGGCGCCGTGGCGGCGCCTGGGATGAAGCGCGCCCTGACGGTGAAGCGCTGCGCGTCACCGCTGACGCCCGCGAAACGAGCGCCGTCAGCGTCGTCCGTGAACTCGTACTCGAGGCCTTGCAAGAGCTGGGCGATGGCCGCTGGGCACCTTGGGAAGCGATCGCCGCCTACGTGCGCTCGGATGCACGGGCCCCAGGAGTCGCCCGCTTGATCGAGCGCTGGGCTCAGCGCGCGGGCGTCGAACCGATGACTCCGGCAGAGGTAGCGCGCCGCATCGCGCTCGAAACACTCCACGTGCTGGGCATCGTTGATTTGGGCGACCCGGAAACGGACGATCTCGAATCGATCGGGCCAACGTTACGCATCACGCCACGCGGACGCGCGTTCTTGGCCGATGCCGTGCCTGAATCGCGCGTCCCGACGAGCACGCAAGGCAGCCGCTTTCTAGACACGCAAGCGCTGCGCATCGGGTCGAGCGCAACCGTGGGCAGCGTCATTTCGCTGGCTCCATTCGTCGAAATCGGCGGCATTGCTAGCGCCTCGCTCGATATTCTGATCACGCCCCAGGCGCTTTCTCACGCGTTGAGCGCCGGCTTCGATGGTGAAGTCATCCGCAACCGGCTCGAGGTCTTGGCTCCCTTGCCCGACCCGATCGCGCGCACGCTCACGCAAGCCAGCACGGTGATTGGTCGCGCCGAATTCGTGATGACTCAGGGCTTCTTGTGGGTCGAAGATCCGGAAGTGCGTGAGTTGCTCCGCACCCGCCGCCAGAGCGCAGATCTGTTCGTGGACCCATCGCCTCCCTCCGGGCTACTCTTGGCCGTTGGCGTCGATCTCGAACGCGTCGCGCGCCGTTGCCGCGCGCTCGGCGTCGAAGTGCTCGTCGACGGCGAGGTGTATCGGACACGCTCGATTCCGCCCGGACGCGGCAGCGGCGCTCGTCGCCTAGACTCTGCGGGGACCATGGCCGCGGTGCGCGTACCGTCGACTGGCGGTATGCCTGCCGCGCGGCCCTCGTCGCGGCCGCCATCCGCGCGCCAGCCCGCATCACGCTCGGGCTCCACCCCGCCGCCCGCCAAGCGCGGCAACGGCGGGTAGTTCACCCTTCGCGAATCGGCTCTGCAGGTCGAGCTCTCAGCGGAAGATCTCCGATTTGAGCGCAAAAGCGCCGCTCACGGCGATCCGATCGCCACGTTGGATCCCGCGCGTCACCTCCACGCGATCGCCATCCTGTGCGCCCAAAACGATAGCGCGTGGTTCGACCGACAGCTCGTCGTGAGCGACGAACACAGTCGGCTTGCCGTCGACACTGCTGACGGCAGAGAGTGGAATCGAAATCGTGGACGACACGGGCGCGGCGGTGTGAATCGTAGCCGACACTGACTGACCGGGACGCAGGCGGGATTGCGGGTGTTCCACGACGATGCGCACTGGAGCGGTCCGCGTGGCCAGATCGATCACATCCCCGACATAGGCCACCACGCCGTGCACGGGTTGATCTCCGGCGGTGACCGACGCGACATCCACCGTGTCGCCGTTGTGAATCGCCGAGAGTTGCCCCTCGAAGACCGCCAGCTCGACCCAAACGCGATCGAGATCCGCGACGCGGAACGCGGTCAGCGTGGCTTCGACCGACTGGCCGCGGCTCACGTTGCGCTCCACGACCCGTCCGGCTATCGGCGTGGTCAAACGCAAGATCCCAGTCGGGCCGTCATTGGTTCCACCAAGCGCACGCACGCGTTGCTCGGCAGCCTGCAGATCCGCTCGCGCGGAAACGGCCTGCGCCTTGGCCAACTCGGCGTCACGATGAGCCGATATTTTTGCCTCAGCCAGCTCCGCTTCGCGTTTTTCGTTGGTCGTCGCGGCTTCCGCGTGCGCGCGCGCGGACACCACCGAGGCCTGGGCTTGCCCCAGATCCGCGCTCTCGATTTCCGCCAAGAGGTCGCCGGCTTTGACGCTGTCGCCCTCGATTTTGAACACGCGACTTACGCGGCCCGCGATGCGCGACCCGACCGCCGCAACGCGATCTGGATCGAACGTCACCGTGCCGGTCACGTTGACCATCGGCTTCAAGCTGCCCTCGGCAGCAGACGCGAATTCAATCTTCTGCCGCTTGGCGAACTCCGCGGAATAGCGAATCCACCTGCCGTCCATGTACGGGACGTCGCGCTTGTCCCCCTTGGATTGCGCGTTCGCTTTGGGTTCCGAATGCGTGAAAAAGAAGACGGCCGCAGAGGTGAGGCCGATTCCGAATGCGATTACGGTCAAACGTTGCGTGAGATTTTTCATGACTTCACTTCTCCACCGACAGCGCGCTCGAGTTCGATGCGCGCGACCCAGGCCGCCTCGATGGCGTCAATGCGACTCGCTCGAACTCTGAGCGAATCGCGCGCTGCGGCCAGCAAACGAAAAACGTCGAAGCGCCCGGCTTGGAAGCCCGCCTCGGCAAAAGACAGAGTGCGCTCGGCCGCGGGGATCGCCTGCGTGCTGAGCCGATCGAGCTCTCGCCGGCTGGACTCGTAGCTGCCCAGGGCCGCCAGCACTGCGCGCCGCAAGAGCCGCGCTTCCAGCGCGAGATCCGCCTCGGCGCTCTCGCGCGCTCGCGCCGATTGCGCGCGCAAGCCCTGATTGCGCTGCGCAACGGGCAATTCGACGCTGAGCCCGAGCACGCCGTACGTCGGCGAAAGCGGCGCCGAGTCGACCCCCGCGTAGAAGCCCACTTTGGGGAACACTTCTTTGCGCAGTCGCTCTTCGGTTGCGCTCCACAGCGCAACTCGGGCTTGAATCGCCTTCAACTCGGGGTGCTCGGTGAGCGCGCGTTGCAGCAGCGCGTTGACCTCGTCGACCTGTGGCAACTCACTCACCGGACTGGTCAGCGTCAGCGACACGTCGGACTCCAGGTCGAGCGCGTCGCGTAGATCCATCAAGCTCGTGGCGCGATCGCGTTCGAACGCCATGCGCGCCGCCTCTAGTTCGGCGACTTGCAATTGCGCAGAAGCAGCGTCGAGTTCCGAGCCTGCGCCGGCGTTGACCCGGCGCTGCGTGGCATCGAGCACGCGCCGTGCGACGACCAATGCCGCGTCAGCCTCAATGATGCGCAACTCGGCGATCTGAGCGCTGACGTAGCCGCTCAATGCCCGCACGCGGGCGCTGGTCCGCGACATGGCGAGCTCTGCCTGTGCGACCGCCGACCAACGTGCCGCCTCACGCACACGAGCACGCGGGGCGCCGCCTACGTCGAACAAAAAGTCCAAGGTCGCGCCGTAACCGAGGCTGCTCGAGCCGCCGCTGATCAGCGGTCGAGCGTCGACCGCGAGCCGCGGATTCACGGGCATGACTAAGCCAGCACCGACACGTTTGGCGTCGGCTTCGCGGGCGGCAAAGCGCGCGCGCGTCACTTCGGGGCCATCCGCTTTGGCACGCGCCAAAGCGTCGGGTAGAGACAGAGAGAGCGGCGCCGCGGCGTGCACCTGACGGGTCACGAAGCAGCTCGAAACGGCTGCACACGTGACACACAGGAAGGACGCGAGGGCGCTCTTGAAACGAAACTTCAAGGCAGAGCCTCCGGTAAACGAAATGGACCAACAGGAACTTGCGCGCCGTTCGGTTCTCGGAACGGCCACGAAAACGTTTCAGGACGTGTGACCGCCGAGCCGCCAGGCGATACGCACCCGAACGGCTCGGCCTTCGCTCACCTACCGTCGCCAGAAAAGCGCGACAAAAATGAGCAACGCGGCAAACGTCTTAGACGCGCGGGGGACGCTCGAGATCGCGCGCGTGGCTCGATAGCGCGCGGTCCGCGACGGAGGCGCCGCAATCAGCGCCCGAATGCTCGCCGTACGTCAGCAGCCGAATGCGAGGCTCGCCCGGCGCGATCAACGCGTCGACGCCATCATCCGCATCGTCCATGACCACGGCGGCAAGCGTGTCTTCCTCGCGGGGTTCGTCCGAGAGGGGGCACAGCTGATCGATTCCCAAATCCGGCAGGGCGGCGCAGGCGGCCGCCAGAGGAAAGCCGCTCAGGCAACGCACGCTAACGACGAACATCGCCGTAAACAGAGCCAAAAGCCGGAGCGCGCGATTCACTGCTCCGGAGTCGTGCCGCGGAGTGCCGGGCTTGTCAAGCTCGGGGAGCTATCGCCCGCAGGCCCGACTCAGATTGGGACTCGAGTAAGTGCTGGGAAATCGCGCTTCGTTCGCGGTCGAGGAATTCAGCGACGGCGTGGGTGAGACGGCGATCCAGGAAGGAATGCGCGCTGAACGTGCGGGAGGGCTCGAACCCGCGCGAAAGCTTGTGTTCACCACCCGCCCCGGGCTCGAACAATGAGAGCCCCCGCTCGATGCACTCCTGAATACCGCGATAAAAGCAGACGTTGAAGTGCACGAACGGCCGCTCTTCGAGCGCACCCCAGTAACGCCCGTAGAGCGCGTGCTTGCCGAGCAGGTTGAACGCGCCAGCGAATGGCTTGTGCGAGCTGCCGTCGCTTGCAACGACCACGTGCAGCTGCTCGGGCATCGTTTGGCACACTTGCTCGAAGAAAGCGCGGGTCAGGTACTGCTTACCGTAAAAGAACTTCTGCACGGTCGAGCGATAGAAGTCGAAAATGAAGTCGACCAGGTCGGGACGCAAGCGCTCGCCGGTCAGCACCGAAAACTCGATCTCCCGGTCGCGCATTTCGCGCATTTCGCGGCGGATCTGAGTGCGACGCTTGGAGTTGAAGCGCGCCAGAAAATCATCGAATGACCGATATCCCGGGTTGCGCCAGTGGAACTGCAAGCCGTGGCGCGGCAAGTACCCCGCCGCTTCGAAGCCATCCGCCTGTGCGGGTTCGGGGAACAACACATGACAGCTCGATGCGCCGATACGGCCAGCGATCTGAGGCAGAGCCGCCGCGAAGCCTCGCAGAATGGCCGCCTCATCCTCACCCGGCTTGATCAACACGCGAGGCCCAGTTGCCGGTGTGAACGGCACTGCGACGATTAGCTTCGGGTAGTAGTCGATGCCCAGGTTGCCTTGCGCATAGCGCGCGAAGGAGTGATCGAACACGAACTCCCCCTCACTATTCCCCTTCACGTACGCTGGGGCGACCCCGACGATTTCACCCTCGCGGTAGGCAGCGACGTGCATCGCGAGCCAGCCACGAGAAGGCTCGATGCAGCCCGTATCCTCGAGCGCAGACAGCCATTCGTAGCGCAAAAACGGCGGGCAATGGTCGCCTGCGAGGAGCTCCCAAGCGCTGGAGCCGATGTTCGCGATCCGCTCGTGAGTGCGAAATTCCAGATCAGGCATGGGCGCAGGCGAAACCACTGGCTGGCAGAGCTTAGCCTCAAAATCGAGCCCGCGCTGCGACTACAGTATTTTTCGCAATCGGTACGCCAAGTACTCCAGGAGGCGCTGTCCCAGCGGTCGAAAACGAAAATCGACGGGGAGCACCTCGCGACACAGTCCGAAGTCTTCCAGAAACGAAGCCTCGAGCCGCGCGGCGAAGCGCTGATCCAGCACACTCACGTTGACCTCGAGGTTCATGCGCAGGGACATGTAATCGAAGTTGAAGGTCCCGATGGTGCTCCACACGCCGTCGACGACCGCCGTCTTGGCGTGGAGCACGCTCTCCTCCCATTCGAAAATGCGCACCCCGGCGCGCAGCAACCGGCCCCAAACGGCTCGACTCGCGTGGCGGACAATGTCGACGTCACTTTGACCCGCCACGATGATGCGCACGTCCACGCCGCGGCGCGCCGCCCGAGCCAACGCACGCAGTACCCGACCGTCCGGCACGAAGTACGAGTTGGCAATGAAGATGCGCCGCTTTGCGCCGCGCAAGTAGTGTAAGTACGCACGCGAAATTTCGCGCTGAGTGCGCAAAAAACGCTGACCCAAGACGCGCACGGCCGGCGTCTGCGCCCGCCCGTTGCCTGGCGGAGGGGGAATGCGTAACGCATCCGGGATGCGTAGCTTGCGCCCGCGCAACCGCTCCCAAACGCGCGCGAAGCAATCGCTCAGCCCTCCGACGGCAGGCCCGTCGATCCGCACCATGTCGTCACGCCAGCCCGCGCCGCCTTCGTCGAGCGAGAGCCAATAGTCAGCAATGTTGATGCCGCCGGTAAACCCGGTCTTGCCGTCGACGACCAGAATTTTTCGGTGGTCGCGACGCGTCAGTCGCGACAGCCGAAAACGCTGCTTCCACGGCGCGATGGGGTTGTATTCGATGACCTGGGCGCCCGCGCGCGAAAGCTCGGCGAACATCTCGTCAGCCGCGCCGACGGAACCCACGGCATCGAAGATGATCGAGACTTCGACGCCGCGTTTCGCTGCATCACCCAACGCGGCCGCAAATTTTTGTCCGATTGTGTCGGAGCCGAACCAGTACATCTCGAGCAGGATCTGCTGCTCGGCTCCAGCGATCGCCGCGAGCATCTCCGGATACGCGGCCGAGCCGTTGCGTAATAAGCGCAGATGATTGCCCTCGACGAAATGCGGGGGGGGCTCTGGCAGTGGAACTGGCTCCGGATTCGCCACGCGCGCGCAGCCTAACCCGGCCGACGACGCTGTGCCCAAAAGCAACGCAAACCCGGGGCAAAACACCTCAGGAATTT
>Ga0164241_10006276_pt1 | contig 10882 bp, 3 predicted proteins | sample OricomyardsoilBY_FD_108780 | JGI IMG/M metagenome (GOLD analysis project Ga0164241, IMG submission 108780) | Backyard soil microbial communities from Emeryville, California, USA - Original compost - Back yard soil (BY) | ecosystem: Environmental > Terrestrial > Soil > Unclassified | place: USA... | reverse complement strand
GTCGCGTCGTACGACTACGTCGACGTGTACCTGCGCGAGCGCTTCCGCTGCGCCTGTCCGGTGTGCTCACGGCGCGACGTGACCGCTCACCACGTCGTCTTCCGCGCGCACGGCGGCGGCGAAGGGCGCGACAACCTCGCGGCTGTCTGCTCGCAGTGTCACTTGGAGGGCATTCACCGCAACACGCTGCGAGTCTCGGGCAGTGCACCTGACCGCCTGATTTGGCAGTTCGGGCGCGTGACCGTCGAGGGTCGTGTGCGGCGTGCGGCCTAAGAGCCTTCGAGGGAGGGCACGCTGGTCGGCTCGGCGGAGGCGCCGCGCGCGATGACGCTCTCGCGATAGGCGGGCCCGCGGGCGCGCATCATGGCGCCGAGCGGGCGATGCTCGGGGAGCGCGTGCCAGGGGTCGAAGCTGAGCGCCTCGATCTGCGAGGCGACCGCCTCGCCGCGCGGGCTCGTGACGTCCTGCCTGGGGATGGTCAGCACGCCGAGGTCGGTCCACGGGCTCTTCCACTCGACGGCCGCGTCCTCGATGGGAGTGTGCTGCTCGTCGACGAACTCCTGCGCGCACAGGCGGTAGCTCACCGGGCCTTGTTGCAGGCGCTGGACCAGCTCGGCGCGCAGGGCGTCACGCCCCTTGTGCGTGACCCCGTCGTCGGGCGTCGTCGCGAAGAGCGCGAGCTTCACCGCGCGCTCGCCGAGCCGCAGCGGCACCGCCGAGTAGAACGTCGCGGTCGCGAGCGAGCGCACCTTGGGCATGGCCAGGAAGCCACGCACCAGACGCAGCGCGCGCTTGAAGCCGAGCGCGCGGATGAGGCGCGGCAGCAGCAGCGCCTTGCCCTTCCGACCGTTGCGCACGAGGTGCATGAAGTCGTGCGGGTTCGAGATGCCCGAGGCGGGCGACTGGATGAACAGGAAGTCCTGCGTCGCGGCGTCCTCGAGGCCGGGGATGAGCTTCTTGCCGGGCACGCCGACCAGCTTGATGGCGATGCCGCGGATGTCGGGCGCGCCGTCGCCTTGGTGGCCGGGCGAGCCGCTCGAGTAGCGCACGAGCACGGGCCAGGCGCGCGCCTCGGCGAACACGCCGGCGCGCAGCTCGGGCGGCGCGGCGACGGCGAGCTCACCGACGGCGTTGACGTGCCCCTTGGTGTGCAGCGTGCGCTCGTGCTTGCCGCGCTTGGCGGCGTACTCGGCCTGGTAGCCCTTCAGCTCCTGGGCGTACCCCTCGAAGACCTCGGCCTCACCCGGGGGAATGACTTCCTGCCACGTCATCACGCACTCCTTCAGCGCAGCATCTCGCCGACGACCTCGGCGCCGTCCTCGATGTCCACGTCGCCTTGCTGGTGGACGACCGCGCCGCGCTCGAGATCATACGCGATCCACGGCACCCGACCAGGGTGCGCGGCCTGGTGCCCGGCGAGCCACAGCTCGCCATCGTGCACGTCGTCGCTCGCCAGGTCGCGCACCCCGATGCCGCCGAAGCGCCGCGAGCCCGCGGGGCGACCGTGGTCGTCGATGTCCACAAGCAGCTCGCGCTCGGGCAGCCACAGGAACGCGCGCTCGCTGGTGAGCAGCGGCACGACGCGCGCGTCGACGCGTGGCGTGCGCTTGCGCGTGGTGATGGCGCCGCCGTCGACGTCCACGACGATGGCTTCGCACCAGCCAGGATACGGCGACGCGCTGCACAGCCCGATCGGCACCATACGCGGGAAGGTCGCGCCCACGACCACCGGATCGCTGACGATCGGGCTCGGGCCGATGACCTGCTCCCAGGCGACCTGGCCGCTCGCGAGCACGACGCGCGCCACCGACCACGAGGACGCGCGCAAGAACGTCAGCACCACGTCATCGCCGCGAAAGCCGCACGTGCTGCTGAAGCCCAAGCGCACATCGCCGAGCTGGAGCGGGACCGGCGCGCCCGCGAGCGGCACCCACTGCGCCTGCCCGTGGACGATCGCGACGAAGCCGCGCGGGCTCGCGCACAGCACCTGATCGAGCGGCAGCGTGCGCGTGACCTGGCCGTTGGTGCGGTCGATGGCGTGGGCGCCCGAGCGATCGGCGTGGGTGACCCACAGCGCCGAGCCGACGAACCGCGCGTCGAGCGCACCCTTGGAGGACTTGCCGAGCGGCGGGTAGGACCAGGCGAGCTTGCCGTCGCTGAGCGAGACCGCGTCGACGCGCTCCGACCACGGCTCGGGTCGCTTCTTCTCGACGTCCTCTTCGGTGCGCGGCGGGGCCTCGGGGTCGCGCAGCTCGTGGATGACGTAGACGAACGTGTCGTCGACCAGCAGGCTCGGGCCGATGCGGCCGCCGCCCGCGCGACCGCCCTCACCCCCGAGCGCCGTCCACCAGCGCACCGCGCCGTCGGCACGGGCGAGCGCGCCGACCCACTGCACGTCCATCCGATCGACGCCGATGACGATGACCTGATCGCCCGCGAGCGCCGCGCTGGTGTTGCCGTCGATGTCGTGGCCGAAGACCGGCGTCACGTCGACCGACCAGCGCGGGCCGTCGGGGCCGACCAGATCGACGAACGCGCGACTGTCGGCGTAGTCGCTGAAGCGGGTCACCAGCACGGCCTCGCCGTGGTCGCCCGCGGCCACCCCCAGCGGGTAGCGCCGGAGCGGCGTCGTGAGCGCGAGGTAGGCCAGCACCGCGCCGACGGCCAGCCCGACGGCGACGGCCATGACGACCATGTAGCGCTGCAGGAACGGTTGCACAACCTTGGTTGTGGATTCCGCCGGCGCGGCCGGGCGACGTTCATCAGCGACAGTCACGCGCGTGGTCTACGACACGGGCTTCGCGCTCGCTACTGCTTTTGGGCGCCCTCCCCGACTTGATTCTGGGACCGAGCGTACGTAGAAGGGACCGGCGGAGCGCCACCACGCGGGCGCTTACTGAACAGGGGAAAACGTATGCGCACGAGGACTTCAGCGGTCAGTTCTCTCGTGTTCGTGCTGGCGCTCACATCTGTGGGTATCGGTGCGGCACAAGCTCAGCTGGTCATCACGCCGAACCGAGACGCGCAAGCGCTCGTCTCCAGCTTCGTGCGCAACGGCATCACCGTCGTCGGCACGCCGGTCTACACGGGCGGGCAGTGCCTCTTCTACGCCTACGACGACACCGTCGCCTTCCAGGGGACGGAGGCCTCCGGCACGTTCACGAACGGGCCGCTCAACATCCGTGACGGCATCCTGCTGACGAGCGGCGAGGTGACCGCCGCCTCGCCTCCCAACATCAGCGACAGCGAGACGGGCGTCCTCGATCCGGAGTCCGGCGGCACGCCAGAGCCCGACGCCTTGTGCTCGCGGGTCATCCAGGACGAGTCGCTCGTGCCGTTCGACCCGGTCCGTCTGCAGGTCGACTTCACCGTGAACCCCGGGTTCGCGGGTATCCAGGTCGACTACATCTTCGGCTCGGAGGAGTACCCCGAGTATCGCAACTCCATCTACAACGACGGCTTCGGCCTATTCGTCGGGCGCGCCAGTGATCCGGAGTCGAGCTACACGAACTTCGGCACCGACGTGCAGGGCAACGCCATCAACATCAACGGTCCGTTCTTCGCGGGCAGCGAGGTCATCGAGGACCCGCTGCTCACCGAGTACGACGGCCTCACGCCGCGCCTGCGCAGCGCCATCACGTTGCAGCAGGGCGTCACCTATCGAATGATCGCCGTCATCTGCGACGTCGGTGACGAGTCGCTCGACTCGGGTGTGTTCTTGTCCGCGCTGGGTGGCTGCGTCGGCTCGTGCACCGGCACTTCGTACTGCGGCGACGGCATCGTGCAGCCCAACGAGCAGTGCGACGACAACAACAACCACGACGGCGACGGCTGCTCGATCGAGTGCCTGGTCGAGCCAGGCTACGCCTGCACGGGCGGGCCGTCGGTCTGCACGCTCACGTGCGGCGATGGCGTCACGCAGAGCAATGAAGAGTGCGACGACGACAACGACAACAACAACGACGACTGCGTCAACGCCTGCCAGACCGCCGACTGCACCGACGGCATCCTCCACAACGCCGGCACTGGCAGCGAGACCGACATCGACTGCGGCGGCACGGTCTGCCCGAAGTGCATCGTCAACGACGACTGCCTGCTCGATCGCGACTGCGAGACCGGCTTCTGCCAGCTCACGACCCACACCTGCCAGGTCCTGCCGTCGCCCGAGGCCGGCGACGACAGCGTCGACGTGATCCAGGGCCAGGGCACGCAGATCGCGCGCGACACGCTGCTGGCGAATGACCTCTACGCGAGCCCGACCAGCTTCAACCCCGTCGTCGGCGCCACCGCCGCGGGCGGCTCGGTGGCTTACGACTCGAGCGCAGGAGTCCTGCTGTACACGCCGCCCGCGAACCCGCCGGCGACCGACTCGTTCACCTACCAGGTGTGCAGCCCGTCCAACGCGACGCTGTGCGACACGGCGACCGTGACGCTGAACATCAACCGCAACCCCGTCCTCGCCGCTGGTCGCACCTGCGTCGGCGTCGGCAGCGCCACGGCGACGCTCGACGTCGACGATGTCTACAGCGACCCCGACAACGATCCGCTCGGCCTCATCACCGCGGGCACGGTGACGGGCGGCACGCTCGCCGTGAACCAGGCCTCCAACGTCATCACGTTCGACCCGAGCGACGACAGCGCCGCGGCCACCTACGACGCGACCTACACGGCCTGCGACGACGAGGATCCGGCGGCCTGCGCGAGCGGCGCGTGGACCATCCTCTACAATGATCCGCCCGTGCTCGGCACGTTCACCGAGGGCAGCGCCGGCGATGTCGTGCTGCGCCCGAACCAGAGCAAGACGCTGTCTCTCGCGCAGCTCGTCGTGAGCACCGGCGTGGTGGCGGGCTCCGACCCGACGGGCGACGCCGACGCCATCGGCAACATCGACGTCAGCACGCTGCCGACGACGCTCTTCGGGAACGTCGCGGCCATCTTGCTGGTCGGTAGCTGCACGGTCGTCGACGAGACCTCGGTCGTCGTGCAGGCCGGGCCGCTGACGGGCGATGGCATCTGCTACCTGAAGGTGTGCGAGGAGTGCGGTGGCGCCGCGGCGTGCACGACCACGCCCATCCACGTGAGCGTGCAGACGTGCATCACCAACACCGACTGCGGCACGGGCAACATCTGCCAGGACGGCACCTGCCTCGACTGCGTCGATGACGCCACCGCGCCGACGGTCGACTCGGGCTGCAGCGCGGCCACGCCGGTGTGCGACGTGGGCGGCTTGCTCGACGACCCCGACTGCGTGCAGTGCCTGGTCACCACCGACTGCGCCGCGGGCCTCGCCTGCAATGGCGCGCACCAGTGCGTCGACTGCGTGAACGACAAGGGCGCCGGTCAGATCGACACGGGCTGCACCACCGACCTGCCCGCCTGCGACGGCACCGTCTGCCACGAGTGCGACGTCACGGCCGACTGCGACGCGGGCGACATCTGCTCGAACCACACCTGCGTCGACTGCGCCGCGACCGCCTCGACCAGCGACGTCGATCCGGGCTGCACCGTCGCCGCCCCCGCGTGCGACAGCGGCGGCTGCCATGAGTGCACCGAGGACGGTCACTGCGCGATCGGCGAGGTCTGCGACCTCACCACCATGACCTGCGTCGGCTGCCTCGACACGGCCTCGGGCGGCTCCATCGACGCCGGCTGCAACGTGCTCGACCCGGTCTGCGACATCAGCACGGGTGACTGCGAGGACTGCGTCGCGACGAGCGACGTGATCGACCCGGGCTGCAGCGCGAGCACGCCGGTGTGCCGCGAGACGGGCGCCGCGAACACCTGCGTCGAGTGCGTGAACGACGGCGACTGCGACAACAACGAGACCTGCAACCTGCTGGGCGTGTGCGAGGCCGTCAACGGCGCGCCGGTCGCGGGCGACGACACGTTCTCGACCCCGGAGGAGACGGCGCTCGTCTTCGACGTCACGACCAACGACAGCGACCCCGAGGGCGGCGCGCTGACCTACACGGTGAAGACGACGCCGGCACACGGCATCGTGACGATCGCCCCGAACGGCGCGGGCACGTACACCCCCGCGACCGACTTCGTCGGCACCGACACGTTCGACTACGAGGTGTGCGACGTCGGCCTGGCGTGCACGACCGCGACCGTGTCGATCACCGTCACCAACGTCAACGACGCGCCCGTGGCGCTGCCCGATCTGGTCAGCACCACGCCGCAGACGCCGGTCACGTTCGGACCGCTCGACAACGACAGCGACGTCGACGGCGACACGCTCACGGTCGGTGACTTCACGCAGCCGGACGGCGGCACGGTGGTGCTCAACGGCGACGGCACGTTCACGTACACGCCCGACGCCGGCACGGTCGGCGCCGACGTGTTCACCTACCAGGCGTGCGACGGCACGGTGTGCACCACCGGCACCGTCACGGTGACGATCGGCGGCAACAGCCCGCCGACGCTGCTGCCCGACGTCGTGACCACCACCACGAACACGCCGGTCGACTTCGATCCGACCGACAACGACACCGACCTCGACGGCGACCCGCTCACCGTGAGCGAGGCCAGCGACCCCGAGCACGGCACGACCTCGGTCGACGGCAACACCGTCACCTACACGCCGGACGCGGGCTTCACCGGCGTCGACACGTTCCTCGTCACGGTGTGCGACAGCAACGACGCGTGCGCCATGTCGCTCGTGACCGTCACGGTCGCCGACGGCAACGTGGCGCCGGTCGCCATGGACGACGTCATCTCGACGACCGAGGGCACGCCGGTCACGTTCGACCCGACCACCAACGACGTCGACACCGACGAGCTCACCGTCACGACCGTGAGCGACCCGGCGCACGGCACCGCGGTCATCAACGGCGATGGCACCGTGACCTACACGCCCGACGCGGGCTACGTCGGCACCGACACGTTCACCGTGACGGTGAGCGACGGCACCGCGACCGACACCTCGACGGTGACGGTCACGGTCGGCCCCGGCCCGAACTCGCCGCCGGTCGCGGTCGACGACACGCTGACGGTCGACGGCGACAAGCCGACGACGCTCGACGTGGCGGCCAACGACACCGATCCCGACAACGACGCGATCACCGTGACGGCGGTGAGCGAGCCGGGCCACGGCACGGTCGCGCTGGTCGACGGCAAGATCGTCTACACCCCCGAGGACGGCTACGCCGGCACCGTGACCTTCACCTACACGATCTCGGATGGGCGCGGCGGGACCGACACGGGCACCGTCACGCTGACCTTCGGTGACCGCGACGGCGACGGCGTGAACGACGCGCAGGAGGTCATCGACGGGACCGATCCCGATGACGCCGACAGCGACGACGACGGCGTCTCGGACGGCGAGGAGAAGTCGGTCGGCACGAACCCGCTGAACCCCGACACCGACGGCGACGGCATCCAGGACGGCACCGAGCTCGGCAAGACCGAGCCCATCGCGGGCGGCACGTCGCCGGGCGGCACGCCGTTCGCGGGCACCGACGGGAACGTCTTCGTGCCCGACGCGGACCCGTCGACGACCACCGACCCGAACGTCGTCGACACCGACGGCGGCTCGGTCTCGGACGGCATCGAGGACACCAACCACAACGGCCGCATCGACGACGGCGAGCGCGACCCGAACGACCCGCGCGACGACGTCGTGAGCTTCACGGTCGAGGGCGGCGGCGGCTGCACGGGCGGCATGGACCCGAGCATGCTGGTCGGGCTCATGGGCCTCGGGCTGGTGCTGCGTCGTCGTCGTCGCTGAGCGGGCGGCGCTCGAGATTGCACAACCATGGTTGTGCAATCTCGGCCGCGGCCGCCCGACGAGCGTTCCTTCACGAGGTCCTTCATCGCGCTGGCGCTGTGGCGCGACCCCGGGCTAGACTGCCCGCTACCTTGCCCTTCGTCGTGGGCTGGTAGCTCTCGCCTGTGCGGGTACGAGAGCGGAGGAAGCCTTGATGGTCCGCTGGATAGCCCGAGCGCTGGGCGTCATGTTCCTCTTCGGAGGATCGCAGGTCGCCCATGCCCAGCTCTCGCTGACACCGACGCAAGACCCTCAGGCCATGGTCAGCGCGCTGCTCGCGGCCGGTATCGAGGTCGTCGACGTGCACTACGACGCCGCCCCGACGGTCTTGTGGTGGAGCCTGTTCCCGTTCTCCAACGGCCCCGGCACCGAGGCCGGCACGCAGCCGTCGGCGCTCTACCGCGGCGGCCCGCTCGGCCTGCGCGACGGCCTGCTGATGACGTCGGGCGAGTCGCTCTTGGCGCTGCCCCCGAACCGCTCGCTGCCCGGTACGCCCAAGCGCGAGGGCGCGACCGGCGTGCTCATCCCCGACCTCGGCCCGGCCAAGAACGGCCTGCCCGCCGAGCCGTTCTGCGCGGGTCTCATCGGCGACGCGACCATCAACCCGCACGACGTCGTCAAGCTCACCATCGACTTCACGCTGGCCCCTGGCTACGACGGCGTGCAGCTCGACTACGTGTTCGGCTCCGAGGAGTACCCGGACTACGTCGGCCAGCTCTACCCGGACGCGTTCGGCTTCTTCGTGCGCGCCGCCGGCTCGAGCGACTACGTCAACTTCGGGCGCGACCCCGAGGGCCATCCCATCGACATCAACGGCCCGTTCTTCTCGGGCACGAACGTGGTCGAGACGTTCGGCGACCACGCGCTCGACATCTCCGAGTACAACGGCCTGACCCCGCACCTGCGCAGCGCGTTCCCGCTCGCGAGCGGGCCCGACAAGATCCACCGCATGGTGATCGTCTTGTGCGACGCGGGCGATCAGTACCTCGACTCGGGCGTGTTCCTGACCGCGCTGGCCGGCTGCAACGGCAGCTGCAGCCAGACGACGTGGTGCGGCGACGGCAAGGTGCAGGCCGACGAGGGCTGCGACGACGGCGACACGTCACCCGGCGACGGCTGCGACGAGGCCTGCCGCGTCGAGCCCGGCTGGGCCTGCACGCGCGCGCTCGGCGAGCTCTCGGTGTGCTCCGACAAGTGCGGCGACGGCACCGTGCAGGCGCCCTGGGAGCAGTGCGACGACCACGACGGCGACGCGCGGGACGACTGCACCAACGCGTGTCGCTTGCCGACCTGCAGCGACGGCATCCTGCACGACGGCGGCACGGGCACCGAGACCGGCGTCGACTGCGGCGGCGTGTGCCCGGCCTGCAGCGACGGCAACCCGTGCAAGGTCCACGGCGACTGCCAGAGCGGCTACTGCCAGAGCGGCACATGCGGGCCCGCGCCCGTCACCAGCGCGCGCGACGACATCTGGCGCGTGCTCGTGGGCCAGACCGTGACGCGCCCGGTGAACGAGCTGCTGGCCAACGATCAGCAGTACGACGCCGCCTCGTTCACGGTGCCGGCGACCACGACGAACGGCGGCGCGCTCGCGCTCGTCGGCGGCAACGTGCGCTTCACGCCGCTCGCGGGCGCCATCGCCGACGACGGCTTCGACTACCGCGTGTGCAACCCGTTCGTGCCGACGACCTGCGTGACGGCGCACGTGACCATCCTCGTGAACCGCCCGCCGGTCGTGAGCGACGTAATGAGCTGGGTGGCCGTCGGCAGCACCCAGGTCGTCGTGCCGCGCTCGCAGTGGTTCACCGATCCCGACGGTGACGCCATCGGCGACGCGGTCATCGGCAGCCCCGGCGCGACCACGCTGAGCGGCTCGCTGGTGTATGCGCCGGGCGCCGCTGGCACCGTCGCGTTGTCCCTCGAGGCCTGCGACGCGGGCTTCCCGACCGGCTGCGACACGGGGCTCTGGACCATCGTGGTCAACGACCCGCCGACGGTTCGACGCGTCGACGTGACGCTCGCGACCGGCGGCGACACGAGCGTCTCGCTCGACGACTACCTGGTCGATCTCGGCGTCGTGACCGGCGACGATCCCAGCGACGGCGACAGCGACGGGCTCGCGCGCCTGTACGTGTCGAGCGCGCCGGACGGGCTCTTCGGGCTGGTCCAGCCGCTCGGCGTCGGGACCTGCTCGATCGATCCCACAACCGGGGTTGTGGATCTCGTGGCGAGCGCGTCCTTGACCGGCGCGTCGAGCTGCTACGTGCGCGTCTGCGAAGAGCTGCCATTCGACGACGAGCGCGTCTGCAGCGTCGCCGAGCTCGTGCTCACGGTGGTCCCGTGCGTGAGCGACGCGGACTGCCACGGCGCGAGCCCGGTGTGCGACACCGCCGCGCATGTGTGCGTGCCCTGCGCGGACACCGCCGGCGGCACCACCCCCGACCACGGCTGCTCCGTCGCGAAGCCGCTGTGCGACTGCGGTCTGCGCTGCGTCGGCTGCGTGGGCGGCGCCGTCGCGGGCGCCATCGACGCTCGCTGCGTGAGCGTCATGAACGCGTGCGACGTCGGGCTGTCGGGGCCGCGCTGCGTGGACTGCCAGGTCGATCAGGACTGCGGCGCCGGCAACGTCTGCGAGCCCGCCACCAAGAGCTGTGTGCCGTGCCGCGACACCGCCGCGAGCCCGGCCGTCGATGCCGGCTGCGACGGGGCCGCGCCCGTCTGCCAGAGCGGCGCGGGCGGCAGTACCTGCGTGCAGTGCCTGGCCGATGGCGACTGCGCCTCGAACGTCTGCCAGACCACCACCCACACCTGCGTGACCTGCCGCGACAACGCGCTCGGCGCGGGCCGTGACGTCGGCTGTGACATCACCGATCCGATCTGCGTCGTGGCCGATCAGCGCTGCGCGCCATGCGTCGACGACAAGGCGATCGGCCAGGACAGCGGCTGCCTGGTGGCCACGCCGGTGTGCACGGGCGCCGCAGGCGAAGAGCGCTGCGTCGGCTGCGTGGTCGACGCGGACTGCGCGGGCGGCGTCTGCGACCCCGACAGCGACACGTGCGTGGTCTGCCGCGACACCGCCGCGGGCGCCGGACAAGACAGCGGCTGCTCGTCGGT
>Ga0164241_10006275_pt1 | contig 10883 bp, 11 predicted proteins | sample OricomyardsoilBY_FD_108780 | JGI IMG/M metagenome (GOLD analysis project Ga0164241, IMG submission 108780) | Backyard soil microbial communities from Emeryville, California, USA - Original compost - Back yard soil (BY) | ecosystem: Environmental > Terrestrial > Soil > Unclassified | place: USA... | reverse complement strand
TTCTCCACACCCGGATGCGGGTGAACGACATCGGGCGCACCGTTAATTTTTATGAGCAGGCGCTGGGGCTGACCGTCGCCCGCCGTCACACCTCCCCCCGCGGTGCGCAACTGGTGTTTCTCAAAACGCCGAACAGCGACGAGGAAATCGAGCTTTGCCAGCTGGCCAACTCGCCGTCCGTGCAGGTCCAGCCGGACCTGATGCATCTGGCCTTTGAGGTGGACGATCTCACGGCTTTTGCCGCCGCCTTGGAAAAGAAAGGCTTCAAGCTGAGCGACGGTCCCACGAAGTCCGGCAGTGGCATGATCGCGTTCATCGATGCCCCCGAGGGGTATGAGGTGGAACTGATCGAGCGGTCGAAGTAGGTCGGGAAAACAGAGGCGCCTGCCCTTTTTGGTCGTTCCCATGACCGTCACCAGCGCGGAGAATCCCGGCGGTTGGGCCGATGCCTGGCCGGATGCGCCTTTCGTGGTGGTGGCGGCCGTGGCGGAACGGCAGGCGTTTCGGATGCCCGCTCCGGCGCCGGTGACAGCGGTGGCACCGGAGGCGGGCCGGGTGCGCAAGGCGCAAACCGGCTTCGGAAACAATATGATGGCGCCGTACAGGAACGTCATCCGCCTGCACCTTTTGATCTTCTTCTTCGCCTTCGCCAGCTTTGCGGAGTTGGAGAGCTTTCCGGTCTATGCCGTGGTTTACGCGGTCTATTTCTTTCCGTGGCGGATGCTGGGGAAAGGGACGGCTTAACCGGGGAAGTTCCGCCGATCAGCGGCCACCGTGGCGGCGTTCCCAGGCGAAGAGGTATTGCTGGGCGAGGCCGGCGAGCGGACCGAAGTGGGTGCGGCCGAAGTGGGCGACCTGGGCGGGTTTCCAGCCGGTGAGCCCGTAGCGGCGCGCGAGCGACTTCAGCACCCAGGTGTCCACGGGAAAGGCCTCGAGTTTTCCCGCGCCGAAGAGGAGCACGCAGTCGGCGACCTTTTCACCGACGCCCGGCAATTCGAGCAGGCGCGCCTTCGCCCCGGGATAGGGCAGCGTTTCGGTTTCCTCCAGCCAGCCGGGACGGGCGGCGAGGAATTGCGCGGTTTCCGCGATGTAACGGGCACGAAACCCGAGCAGGCAGGCGCGCAGTTCCGTTTCGGGAACGGTCGCGAGCTCGGGCCAGGTCGGCAGGCGGCGCGTGGCATCGGCAAGGGGAGCGCCGTGACGTTCGGCCAGCAGGGCGATCATTTGTTTGATCTGCACGATCTGCTTCGTGGCGCTGCACAGAAAACCAAGCAGGGTTTCGCCGAACGGCTGGCGGAGGATGCGCAGGCCGGGATAGACGGCGATGCACTGCGCGAGATGAGCGTCGCTGCGCCAGGGAAGCGAATCGGTCAGCGCCTCCCAGTCGCGGTCCTGCGCGAGGTAACGATTCAGGGCCGCCGGTGCGTGCGGTGTTTTCGGGGCGGCGCGCCATTCGAGTGCGCGGGCGTCTCCGGTTAACCGAAGATCGACCGCCTGGTCATTCCAGATGCCGCGCCAGATCCCGTCCGCATTTTGCCAGCGGAACGCCTGGCCGCCATCGAGGGTTTCACCGAGGACGGCGGCGGAGGGATTCCAGCCGGCGAGCGTTTGCCAGGAGGGATCGGGGGGCCCGGCGGGGCGGCCTATTTGGCGGCCGGTCTTTCCCACAGATAACTCTTTTTGACCGCGAGCACGTCTCCCCGGGCGTTCTCGAAATTGATGATCCACGCGACGGGATGGGCCTCGGGGTCGGTCCAGTCGCCGGCGGTCAGGCCCAGATCGATGAGATTGGCGCCGGACTTCAGGGTGGCGGAAAAGGCATAGGTCTTCGGTTTCGGATTGTTGGGCACGATGACTTCCAGACCGACCGTAACCGCCGCCGGCGAACCGGGGTTCACGGCCTTGATCAGGAAATAAAATCCGGACCGTTGCTCGGGATGCGTGCGCAGGACGACGATGTCGCCGGTGTTTTCCCGTCCGGTAAAGTATTCGGAGATCCGCTTGAACGAGTCCGCCTCGCGCCAGCCGGTGTAAACGTGATCGATCGTGAGATCATTTCCGTCGGCGAACGAGCGGGCGGGGAGGATTGCGAGTTGGATCGAAAGGCCGGCGAGGAGCGGGAGGAGTCGCGATTGGAAGCGCATGGGATCGGGGCGAAGCTGCGGCTACGGGCTTTGCAGGTAAACCTTTTTGTACAGGTGCATGCCGAGCGGCGAGGGTTCCCAGTTTTTCACCGCCGGGTTGAGCAGATAGGTCTTGGTCCGGAAAACCAGCGGGGCGACCGGCGTTTCCTTGAGCATCAAGGTCTCGGCCTGCTGGAAGATCCTGAAGCGGGCCTGGGCGTCCGCGGTTCGGGCGGCCTCGTTCATCAGGCGGTCGTAGGCGGGATTGGACCAGCCGCTCCAGTTGTTGCCGTTGCCGGTCACGAAAAGATTGAGAAAGGTCACCGGGTCGGCGAAGTCCGCGATCCAGCCGAGAAACGCGGCGGTGTGCGTCATGCTCTGCTGGTTTTGCAACCAGGTCTTTTGCTCGTAAGGTTCGATGGTCGCCTGCACGCCGAGTTCGCGCCGCCACATGGCCTGGATGGCCTCGGCGAGTTTGGGTTGGCGAATGTCGTTGAGTACCATGAGGGGGATGGAGGGCATTCCCTTCCCGTCCGGATAGCCGGCCTCCGCGAGCAGGCGGCGGGCTTCGTCGAAGCTGTCGGGCGGTCGCGCGGGGGCGAGGTAGCCGCCGCAGCCGGGCGGGGTGATCGAGTACGCGGCCGGCCAGGCGCCGTCGAAAACACTGCGCGAAACCGCCTCGCGGTCGATGGCCGCGGCCAGCGCCTGTCGGACCAGCGGGTTGTCGAACGGAGGCTTGGTGACGTTGAAATTGAGGTAGAGGATATCCAGCAGCCGGTCGTTGCGGAAAACCTCCGGATTCCGGTCGCGGTAGGTCGCGATCTTGGAGACGGGCAGGTCGTAGGTGACGTGGATCTGGCCGGAGCGGAAGTTGCGCTCCTCGACATCGGCACTTTCGATCGGGAAAAAAATGATGCGGTTGAGCCTGGAGCGGGCGGCGTCCCAGTAGAGCGGGTTCTTGGTGACGACGATCCGGGAATTGGGCGACCATTCCGCGAGGTTGAACGGGCCGTTGCCGACGAGATTTCCGGGACGGGTCCAACGCGTGCCGCGTTCCTCCATGCGGCCGAATTTCTCGATGGTGGCGCGATGCACGGGACACCACGACGGTTGGGCCGCGAGGGCGGGGAGGTAGGGGGTGGGATGTTCCAGGGTCAGGCGCAGGGTGGCGTCGTCGGGCGCGGCGATGCCGACGGCGGCGAAGTCGGCGATCCTGCCCGCGTTGAAGGCCTCCGCGTTTTTGATCGGCCAGAGCATGTAGGAAGTTTCACCGGCGAACGCCGGGGTGAGCAGGCGTTGGAACGAGTAGGCGAAATCGCGGGAGGTTACGGGATCGCCATTCGACCAACGGGCGGTCGGGCGCAGGTGAAAGGTGTAAACCAAACCGTCCGGAGAAACGTCCCAGCTTTCCGCCACACCCGGCAGGGCCTGGGAGGTCTTTTCATCCAGGACGGTCAACCCCTCGAACAATGCCACGAGGATGTTCATGTCCGTGTAGGCCGTCACGACATGCGGATCGAGGTCCTGCGGTTCGGCCAGATTGCCGACGAGCAGGGTCTGGGTCCTGATGCCTTCGTCCGCGGCGGACTCCCGCTTCGAACAGGAAATGCTGAAGATCGCGAAGAGGAGGGTGGCGAGACCGAGGACGGCGGTGGGGAAGCGGGATGACGGGGCAGAAGAAAAGATGACACACTTCATAAGATTTTAATTTGCCGTCGGCGGGTTTGGGCCGCCATAAGATGAGGATGGAATGGTATTATGCAAATACCGGGAATCGCGTCGGGCCCGTGACTCCGGTGGCGTTCGAACGTGCGGTCAATGACGGCACTGTGCAGGCGGAGACGTTGGTTTGGTCAAAGGACATGGCGGAATGGCAGCCTTACGGCGGCATTTCGGCGGACACCGCGGTCTGCGCCGCATCGGGCGGCCGGCACTGGCGGCGCGACATGGTGCCGTACGAGGGCAAATTCATCAGCGCGGATCACAAGGAGGAATTCTTCCAGCGGTTGCGCGAGGGCGTGCAGCAGCCCAATCAGATGGTCTACGGGGATTTTGGGATCCGTTTCCTCGCGAAGCTGATCGACGGCATTGTGGGCTGGGTGCTCGGCATGGTCATCAACGTCGGGTTGGCGATGGTGTTTTTCGGCCAGTTCATGTTCCGGCCGAGGGCGAACGACCCGGCGGTGCTCGGAAAATTCATGGCCTATCAGGGAACCTGCCTGCTGCTGGGCATCGGCGTCGCGGTCCTGTACTATTGGTTTTTCCTCAGCCGGTATGAGGCGACGCCCGGCAAGATGGCGCTGGGACTCAAGGTCGTCCGCAGCGACGGATCGAGGCTGTCCAACGGGCGGATCGTCGGGCGCTACTTCTCGGAGTGGATCAGCAGCATGATCCTGATGATCGGTTACCTCATGGCGGGATTCGACGACGAGCGGCGTGCGCTGCATGACCGGATTTGCGATACGCGGGTGATCAAGACCCGATGACGCTCGCCAAACTCGAGTGCCCGAAGTGCCGCATTACCGTGCCGGAAGTTTACTGGCAGGGCATGGACGTGGTGCGTTGTCCCTCGTGCTTCATCGATTTTGAACAACTGCGGTTTCCCGCGCTTGCGGCGGCGCGGCGGGTGGACCGGGCGGCGACGCTGGCGACGGGCGAGGCGAACTGTTTCTTCCACGCGCAAAACCGCGCGGAGGTCGCGTGCGACGGTTGCGGGCGCTATATCTGCGCCGTCTGCCGCGTGCCTTTTTCCGGCCGGCAATTCTGTCCCTCGTGTCTGGAAACGCGCGCCGAGCGGCGCAAGCTGCCGGAAAATCACCGCGTGCTTCACGGCCATGTCGCGCTGGTACTGGCGGTGCTGCCGCTGCTCGTATGGCCGGTCTCGCTGATCACGGCGCCGGCCGCGCTCGGGTTGTGCTTTTATGGCTGGAAGAAGCCCGGCAGCCTGTTGCCGCACGCGGGAAAGACGCGCTTCGTGATTGCGGGTATCTTCGCGATCTTGGAAATCGGCGTATGGCTGCTGATCTTCGGAAGATTGCTGCTGCGTTGACATGACCGACCAGACCGCCATTCCTCCGCCGGTTTATCGCAAGCTCACCCGCCTGCATCGCGGCGTCGGGACGATGTCCCGACTTTGGCTCGGGCCGGACCACCTGCTGCACGTCAATTCGACGGGTTACACGGAAAACTACCGGCGATGCTACCTGCGGGACATCCAGTCGATGCTGATCGTGCATACGGGCCGCCGCACTTACATCGCCCTTATCCTTGCGGTGTTGATGGGAATCGTGGCGTTGATCCTGCGTTACAATTTCAGCGGGTGGACCGGCTATGCCATCCTGGCGGGAGTGTTTCTCCCGCTGTTTCTCTGGAACCATCTGCTGGGCGCCGGCTGCCGCGTCGTGGTGATTACCGCTGTGCAGCAGGAGCGGATTCCATCGCTTTGCCGGCTGCCGAAAACCCGCCGGGTTGTCGCCGAGCTCACTCCGCTGATCGAAGCGGCGCAGGCCGAACTGGGTTCGCCGGGGCAACCGGAGGCGACGGCCGCGACCGAGCCGCCGCTTGTTCCGAGCGTGAAAGCCGCGATGGTCCTCCCGCCGCCCCTGCCTCCGCCGCTGGCGCCGTCATGAGCGTCGTGGCCGCGAGGAAATGCGTCCGGCATGTCGCGCGGGAGGCGGTTGCGCGGTGTCCGTCCTGCCACGATGACTTTTGCCGGGAGTGCGTGATCGAACACGCGGGGCTTTTGTATTGCGCGACGTGTCTCGCGCGCGCGACGGGGGCGAAGGCTGTCCCGTCCCGCTCCCGTCGCCGGCGCGCGTCGAACCTGTTGCTCACCGCCGTCAGCGTGCTGCTGTTGTGGGTGGTCTTTTATGCCTTCGGCCAGCTTTTGAAGGCGATTCCGGCCAAGGTGCACGAAGGCACCGTCTGGCGGACGGCGGTCGATTCCTGACATGGCGCGCACCGACGGAAAAAACGCCGGGCCTGCGGCGGCCGATCTCATCGAGGAGGCGGTGCATTTGCTGCGACGGAACCTGCGTGAACTGGTCTGGTATTATGCCGGCACGGGGCCGTTCGTTGTCGCGCTGCTGTATTTCTGGGCGTTTGTGGCGTGGTTCGCGCCGCTCGACGGGGAGATCGCGGCGGGAGCGTTGCTGCTGGCGGTTTTGTTCGGATGGATGAAGGCCGGCCAGCGCCGCTTTGCGCTGGGTTTGCTGGGCCGCCGGCTGGGTGGGGAACCGCCGCGATGGACGGCGGGCAGGTGGCTGGCGGAGATGGCCGCGCAATTCCGCCTCCAGACCCCGGGCATCCTGCTCGTTCCGCTTGCCGCGGCGTTCGGCGTTCCGCTGGGCTGGGTCTATTGTTACTACCAGAGCGCCACGGCGATCCCGCCGCCAAAGGACGGTGACTCCCGGTCCGTGCGCGAACTGGCCTGGGAACAGATGCAATTGTGGCCGGTGCAGAATCACCTGGCGCTGTCGATATTCGTCGTCCTGTGGCTGATGGTGTTTCTCAACCTGGCGGTCGCGTTCTACGCGGTGCCCGCGTTGGCGACGCAATGGCTGGGAATCAAAACCATCTTCGCCTTCAGCGGCTGGTCGTTGCTCAACTCCACGTTCCTCGCGCTGGTCGCCGGGTTGACCCACCTCTCGGTCGATCCGCTCATCAAGACGTTTTATCTCCTGCGCGTCTTTCACGGCGGCGCGCGACGGACCGGCGCCGACATCCGGCTGATCCTGGGGCGCGAGCAAACGCTGCGGCGGCGCGGCGCGCACGGCGCGATGGGTGCGGCCTTGCTGTTGCTCGGCGTACTTTGGCTGGGCGCGCCGGGGATGCGCGCGGCCGAGCCGGCTCCGGTCGTGCAAACCGTCCCCGCGCCCGTGTTGGATCGCGCGCTGGATCGCGTGCTGGGCGAATCGGAATTCCGCTGGCGGCTGCGCCCGTTGCCGACCCCGCCCGGGAAAGGGAAGGAGGGAATGCTGAAGGGATTCGTCCGCTCCACGCTGGCGGTCGCCGGCCAGATGATCCGGACCGTCGGCCATTGGGTGAACAGCGTCCGGGAATGGGCGAGCGACCTGTTGCCGGGCGGGAAAGGCGGCGATTCCCGCGGGGATGCGGCCAAAGCCGGTGCGCGCCATTCTTTCGATTGGATGGCGACGCTCCAGTTGGGAGCGTACCTTCTGTTGATGGTCGTGGCGGGGCTTTTGATCTTCGTCACATGGAAGGTATGGCGGCACAATCGCGTTCCCCGTCCCGCTGCGGCAGCCGCTCCGTTGCCCGCCGGCGTCCCGGATTTGCGCGATGAAAAAGTCGAGGCCTCGCGTCTGCCCGCCGACGGCTGGCTCGATCTGGCGCGAAGGCAAGTGACGGCCGGCGAGTGGCGGCTGGCGCTGCGGGCGCTGTTCCTCGCCACGCTGGCGCGGCATGCGCAGGAAGGCTGGCTGTCGCTGGCGAAGTTCAAGACGAATCTCGATTACGAAACCGAATTGCGCCGGCGCACCCGCGGCCGGGTGGCGGTGGTCGATCAGTTTCGCGACCGCCGGTGCCGCTATGAGGAGGTCTGGTATGGCACGGTTCCCGCCAGCGACGCCCTGGTGCGGGATTGGCTGCGCAAAATGGAGGGGATCGAATGAAGGCGTTTCGCCAATGGTTTCCCCTGCTGGCCGCGCTGGGCCTGCTGATCGCGGCTTTCGGCTGGATTTTCCAACTCCGGATCGGCGGCGGGGATCTCTATCCGGAGTATTCCTCGCTGCGCGCGGACGCGATCGGCACGCGGGCTTTTTATGCCGCGCTGGCGGAGGTTCCCGGTTTGCAGGTGGAACGCGATTTCCGGCCCGTGGCGAAACTGGGCGCGCTCCCGCGACTCGTGTTGCTCCCGGGATTGCACTGGCAGGATTGGCAAAAGGTGCCGGCCGGCCAGTTGGCGGCGCTCAATGCGGCGGCCGGAGGCGGCGCCCGCGTTGTCCTGGCGTTTCGCGCGGACCAGAAACGCGAGGAGCGCGACCAGGACGGCGAACGGATCGGGTCGAAAAACGACAAAACAAAAAAGGCGGCGGAGAGGGCCGATGCCGCGAAGAAAACCGACGGGAAGAATGTCCGCCGGCTCTCCTCCGGCGAAAAGCCCGCGAAGGAGCTCGCCAGGGAATGGGGTGTCACTTTGAAACAGCGCTGGCTCATCGCGAACCAGGAAGGCGCGGTTCGGGAGGCGGACGCGCCGGCGGGATTGCCCGCCCGCGTGGCGTGGCAGAGCGACCTCCATTTCTCCGTTGCCGCCGATTCCGGCTGGCGCGTGCTTTATCGCCGCGCGGGCGAGGCGGTGATCGTGGAGAAACCGCTCGGCCGCGGTTCGATCGTGCTGATCGCGGATGCCTATTGCCTGAGCAACGAGGCGATGCATCGCGACCGCGCCACCGGGCTGCTTTCCTGGCTGGTCGGGGACAACCGACGCGTGACTTTTTTCGAAAACCCTCTGGGCCTGTCGGAGGACAATGGCGTGGGATTCCTCGCCCGGCGTTATGGGCTCGGCGGGGCGATGGCGCTGACGGCGTTGCTCGGCGGACTGTACGCCTGGCGGCGCCTCGTTGCGTTCATTCCGCCGCGCGATGCCGGGACCGCGGATGGCGCGGAGTTGCTGACCTATGAGCCCGCGGCGGGGATGACGACGCTGCTGCGCCGTTCGCTCGGTCCTTCCGAGGTGCTCGGCGCGGGTGTCGAGGAATGGCGCAAGAGCCGCCGCGCCGGCGGCGGAAGCCGCGGGTCCCTGGCCCGGCTCGAAGCCGAATGGAAGACGCATGATCCCGCGCAATCTCCCTCGAAAATCTACAATGCGCTCGTGCGGGCGCTGAAACCGCGCTGACCAACTTATGAACGACAGCCTTCAAAAAACCCTCGATGCGCTGGCCTCGGCCCGTGCGGAAGTCGCGAAAATCATCATCGGCCAGGACAAGGTGGTCGAACTCGCGCTCATCACGATTCTCACGCGGCAGCACGCGCTGTTGGAAGGCGTGCCGGGCGTCGCCAAGACCCTGCTCGTGCGAACGCTCGCGCACGTGCTCGGCGCCGGGACCGGCCGCATCCAGTTCACGCCGGACCTGATGCCGGCCGACATCACCGGCACCAACATCTTCAATCTCCAGAGCAACCAGTTCACGCTCGTGCGCGGTCCGGTCTTCACGACGTTCCTGCTGGCCGACGAGATCAACCGCGCTCCTGCCAAGACGCAGGCCGCGCTGCTTCAGGCGATGCAGGAGAGATCGGTCACCATCGACCGGGAAACGCACGCGCTCGATCCGGACTTCACGGTGTTCGCCACCCAGAACCCGGCCGAGTCGGAAGGAACCTATCCGCTGCCCGAGGCGCAGAAGGATCGCTTCATGTTTCGCATCCCGATGCTTTGCCCCGAACGCGACGACGAGATCCTGCTCGCGCGCCGCCTGCTGGGCGGCGACGCCCCCGAGGCGGCGCTGGCCCGGGGCGTGGTCCAACCCGTGCTCGCCCGCGGGCAGCTCGCCGGGCTTCGCGCCAGCCTGGACGGCATTGTCGTCCGCGAGGAACTGACGGCCTACATCGTGGACCTCGTGCGGGCCACGCGTTCGGACGAAAGTGTTTTGAGCGGAGCCGGCCCGCGGGCCACGCAGGCGCTTTTGCTCGGCGGTCGCGCCAAGGCCGCGCTGGACGGCCGCGACTTTGTGACGCCCGACGATATTCGCCTCCTCGCTGCGCCCGTGCTCGGCCATCGCATTCAACTACGGCCCGAGTTCGAGATCGAGGGACTTTCCATCGACGAAGTCCTTTCGCGCCTGCTCGAGCAGGTCGCCGTGCCGCGCTGATTTTTTGCGATGATCCCCGTTCCTGCACGACGATTGCTCGGGTGTGTGGCCGCGCTGATTCCCGCGGCGGCCGTCGCCGGCCCGTTGCCGGAACTTTGGCCCTGGTGCATCCTTGGCCTCGGGGCGATCGGCGTGATCGCGGGCTTGGATTTGTTGCAGACGCTGCGGAGCGGCCGGTTGCCGCGAGTGGAAACGGATCCGGTCAGCCGCCTGACCAAGGACCGGGCGGGGAAGGTGCCGCTGATCCTCGGCTACGATGCCGGCGCCCCGCGCAGGATTCGATTCGCGCTGGCCTTGCCGGAACATTTCGAGAATGAAAGCCCCGAGGTTGCGGTCGATTTGCCGGAGGGAGGGAAGCGGGTGCTCGTCGCCTGGAATTGCACCGCGCGGCGGCGCGGACGTTTTTCCGCCGGCCCGGCGTGCCTCGAGGCGGCGTCGCGTTGGGGCTTCTGGAGGTTGCGCGCGCAGCAGCCCTTGGCGGCGGAACTGCGGGTCTATCCGAACCTGTTTTCGGAGCGCAAACAACTGGCGGCGTTGTTTCTCAATCGCGGCGCGGCGGGCGTGCAATTGCGGCGGATGGTCGGACGCGGGCGCGAGTTCGAGCGGTTGCGCGAATATCAGCCGGGCGACAGTTTCGACGAGGTGCATTGGAAAGGCACGGCGAAGCGCGGGCGGCCCATCACCAAGGTCTTCCAGGTCGAGCGCACGCAGGAGATTTATGTCATCATCGACGCCTCGCGATTGAGCGCGCGGCCGGCGATGCAGGACGGCCGCACGGTGACGACGCTGGAACGGCACATCACCGCGGCGCTGGTGCTGCTGCTGGCGGCCGGCCGCCAGGGGGATCGTTTCGGATTGGTGACCCATGACGCGCAGGTGCGGGCGTTTCTTCGAGCGGGCAGCGGAATTAAACACTATGGCGCATGCCGCGAGG
>Ga0164241_10006274_pt1 | contig 10886 bp, 7 predicted proteins | sample OricomyardsoilBY_FD_108780 | JGI IMG/M metagenome (GOLD analysis project Ga0164241, IMG submission 108780) | Backyard soil microbial communities from Emeryville, California, USA - Original compost - Back yard soil (BY) | ecosystem: Environmental > Terrestrial > Soil > Unclassified | place: USA... | reverse complement strand
CTCAGGTGGGGTATTTTTTATGCCCCAACGCTCATATGTGAGCCAAGGTTAAACGAAAAAATCGGGACTGAGCTGATTTACGAATGAATGACCCAAAAAGTTTCACAAGAGTTAAGCTCTGTCAAAGCAGACTCTTAATTTCTGAACGAAATAATCGTAATAGATAGAAAAACGGGGCGTGGCGCAGTCTGGTAGCGCACTTGTCTGGGGGGCAAGTGGTCGTCGGTTCAAATCCGGCCGTCCCGATCAAATTTTCATGATAAATAACCTCAGTTATGGATAAGAATGCCGCTAAAATGGCACCCTTGTCCATAACTGAGGTTAAACAACAAGGAATAGTGTCTCGTGGAAAAAATTTGGTTAAAGCATTACCCGCAGGGCGTTCCAGCGGAAATTAATCCTGATGCATATAAATCTCTTGTCGATATATTTGAACAAACTTGTGATCAATATAAAGAATTACCCGCATTTTATAATCTAGGTGTTACCTTAAATTTTCAGGATATTTATCTATTATCCGAAGCATTTGCGGCTTACCTGCAATCTGCCTTAAATCTAAAAAAAGGCGATCGTTTGGCAATCATGTTGCCAAATGTGTTGCAATATCCTATTGTCATGTTTGGTGCATTACGAGCGGGTTTAACAGTCGTCAATGTGAATCCACTTTATACGCCGCCTGAATTAATTCATCAAATGAAAGACTCGGGCGCAGAAGCAATAGTCGTTTTGGCAAATTTTGCGAGTATAGTAAAAGAAGCATTAGCAGCAGATACTCAGCTTAAACATATTATTATCACCAATATGGGTGACTTATTTCCACAGCCTAAAGCTTTTTTAATTAATTTTTATCTTAAATACATTAAGAAAAAAATTCCTGCAGTGAGACTTCCACAAGCTCTCTCATTTAAAGAAGTATTGGCTAAAGGAAAACAACTGACATTTAAGCCGGTCGAAGTGACAAATCAAGACATTGCATTTTTGCAATATACTGGTGGAACCACTGGCATTGCTAAAGGTGCCATGTTGACTCATCGAAATCTGGTGGCGAATGTGATGCAGGCAGAAGCATGGTTTAACCCTATTCTTGAAAGAGGGAAGGAAATCATTATCACGGCACTTCCGCTCTACCATATTTTTTCGCTGACGGCGAACTGCTTATTCATTTTTAAAATAGGCGGTTTAAATGTGTTAATAACTAATCCGCGCGATTTGCCGCAAGTCATTGCTGAAATGGCTAAATTTAAATTAACTGCTATCACGGGAGTGAATACACTATTTAACGGTTTATTAAAACATCCCAAATTTGCGCAGCTGGATTTTAGTGAATTGAAATTGAGTTTGGGCGGTGGTATGGCGGTGCAGCAAGCGGTGGCAGATAAGTGGTATGCAGTAACAGGTGCGCCACTATTGGAAGCTTATGGACTAACAGAAACTTCGCCTTGTGTTACTGTCAATCCACCTGATCTAAAATATTATAATGGCACCGTTGGGTTGCCCGTTTCTTCTACGGATGTCGCTCTTTTTAATGATGAAGGAAATGAAGTTTCTTTTAATCAACCCGGTGAGTTAGCAGTTAAAGGTCCCCAAGTTATGTATGGTTACTGGCGTAATCCAATAGAAACTCAAAAAGTATTTACTAAAGATGGCTGGCTATTGACGGGCGATATTGCTTCGATTGACGAACAAGGTTACGTACGTATTCGCGAACGCAAAAAAGATATGATTTTAGTTTCTGGTTTTAACGTTTATCCCAATGAAATCGAAGATGTTATTGCGCGACTTCAGGGAGTCAAAGAAGTCGCTGTGATTGGTGTGCCAGATGAAGGATCAGGCGAAGTGGTAAAAGCCTACATTGTTAAAGAAGATCCCGATCTGACGGTAAGTGATGTGTTGCGCTATTGTCATAAAAATTTAACAGGATATAAAATTCCAAAATATGTGGAGTTTGCGGAAGATTTACCAAAATCCAACGTGGGGAAAATTTTACGCCGCGCATTGCGCAATGATATAACTTCAAAAGCTGAAAATGCTTAGAGCTGTTTTTCTGAGCATATCTAAAAATCTCCATATTAATCAAATGATTACATCCATTTCCTCAGAAAAAAATGCCTATAAATTTGCCGATTAGGTTCTAATCGCTACAAAATCATTATCTTCTTCCAATAGTTGTTCATTATCGTATACAATATGTACAAATAAAGAAACATAAGATTTAAGGTAATAGCTTTGAACTGATACAAGCATTTTGAGGAAATCTTTCACAAAATCTTGGCCGCAAATGAGCTTCTTAGACAAGGGCGTGAACGATTACGATTTAATTTAAGCGATGGTATCCCAGCATGCACAGTGTAAGCGTGCTATTTCAATATCGTGATGCGATGGGATTGGGTGCGACAACAGGCAGCAAAATTCTTAAGAATCTCATACAAAAAAAGATGCACTGTTGCGAACATCTTTCATAGTTGGAATGTAGCTTCCAATGGTTATTAATTAATGAGGATAAAGTGAATGCTGGATAGCCGTTTATTATTAGATTCCATTTCTACAGAATCATTGTCTTCTTCCTCAAGCAGTTCTTCATCGTCATCTGCTCCCAGGCGCTCGTCTTCTTCCTCAAGCAGTTCTTCATCGTCTTCTGCTCCTAGGCGCTCGTCTTCTTCCTCAAGCAGTTCTTCATCGTCTTCTGCTCCTAGGCGCTCGTCTTCTTCCTCAAGCAGTTCTTCATCGTCTTCTGCTCCTAGTCGTTCGTCTTTTTCCAGTAGTTCTTCGTCGGCATCTTCTAAACTGTCATCTTTGCATCATTGGGACCCGGATTATAATCCAGATAAACCAAACGAGATCATACAGACTAAAATTCCTCAGGGCGTTCGCCGCATGATCTTGGATTTTTTTGATGGTGATTTTAAATATAGCAAAGAAACTTATGCACAAAATCTCCAGGCACTAACGTTGTTTGGCATAAAGCACCGTGAATTAATAAGCACGGAAGCTTCCCAAGTCGCAGAACTGATTTTACGGGGTACAGAAGGAGATATAAAAAAAGCAGAAACATTAGTCAAAAACAATCCTTCTCTTTTACATCGTCAGGCTCAAGTGCAAGATTTTCTGGGAAGATGGATACGAGGAACGCTGTTACAAATTGCGGTGATGACAGGTGATGTTGATTTGGAACCAGGAATAACAAACAAAGAAGATCGCGGTATCGCTGAAAGATTAACTCTGGCGGCTAATCTTTCTTCTCTGCAAGTGAAGGAACAATTAGCAGAAATCCTCACTTCAGAAAAAGCAAAACGGATAAACGAAGAAAAAAATCAGCGTGTTTTGCAGGCTATTCAGCGTTTTGGTGAAGGTATTCTCAAGGTTAAACGAGAATATCAGGGCAATAATTTTGAAGATTTCCAAAGACGGTGCCAATCTTGCATTGATCAACTTGAAGAAGCATTAACGCCAAATCCGAAGGAAGTGATCACTTCAGGTTATGTTTTTGATCTTAAAATTTTACAAGATGCAGTAGATTGGTTTAGAACAAAATTATCTGAACGAAGCCAACCTCAACCGAATATCGACCATTTTGGCTTTCGTGGCGATGAGTGGTGGAATGTGGCAGGTCGTGTATTTTGGGTAAATGGGATTGGAAAGCTGCAAAAACTGCTATCTCGACGCGATAGACAGCTAATGCAGCAACCTAGGTATGGGGGGAGCTTGACTAGAATCCCTTCCCGGTCATTGATCATCCCAGAAGAATCTGCTGACTGCTTTGGTTCTTTGTTCTCTCAGTTAGGACGTGATTTTTATTTAGGACATCGCGGTCTGGGCTGCTTAAATATTGAGGACGGTTATTACGGCAGCTATCTGTGGAGCCCATTCCTTAAGCGATATGTAGTGCATAAAAAAAATAGTATTAGCATGCTTACACGATCTGTTAAATTTGCACATTTAATTGAAAGCATCGATGGTGAAATTGCATCTTTTCATCTAGCAAAATCCTTTTTCACGATGGGAATGGGGAAAAAAGCATTGTTGGTTCAAGATGCATTAAACAGAGCTTTAGCACATGATGTCCAATTTAATTCTGATGATGACTTTTTAGATTTTAAAATGGCAGGTCATTTAAGCGTGAAAGAAGCATTGAATTGTCCTCGTAAAAATTTCATGCAAACACCTCTCTGGGGCTCCACAGATGTTTGGCAGCGAGTACAAACAATAGCTAAAAAAAGATAATCTACAAGTCATTTAAGCTCAGCTTATTCTTCTAAAAATGCTGCTTTGAAAGCCTTTCTGCTCTGGTACGTTTTATGCTATAATTCCGCGAATTTGTTAGAGCCAAACATTACTACCCAAAAATTGAGAACCTATGGATACCCCAATCGCCAAAGAAGTACAGAAAGTCAGCTTGGAAGATGAATTAAAACAGTCCTATCTCGATTATGCAATGAGCGTTATTGTCGGGCGGGCATTGCCTGACGTAAGAGATGGGTTGAAACCCGTCCATCGCCGCGTACTTTTTGCCATGCATGAACTCAACAATGACTGGAATAAACCCCATAAAAAATCTGCGCGTGTAGTGGGTGATGTGATTGGTAAATACCATCCACATGGTGATACTGCAGTTTATGACACGGTCGTGCGCATGGCACAACCTTTCTCTATGCGGTATATGCTGGTAGATGGTCAAGGAAACTTTGGCTCTATTGATGGCGACGAAGCGGCAGCAATGCGTTATACCGAAGTTCGTATGTCACGTTTGGCGCATGCTTTATTGGCTGATTTAGAAAAAGAAACCGTCAATTTTGTTCCCAATTACGACGAATCAGAAATGTCGCCTACAGTGTTACCGACACGCGTACCTAATTTATTGATAAATGGTTCATCTGGCATTGCTGTTGGAATGGCAACCAATATTCCGCCGCATAATTTGACAGAAGTGGTGAATGCTTGCTTTGCAATCATTGCAAATCCCGCGATTACGATCGAAGAAATTATGCAGCATATTCCTGGTCCGGATTTTCCAACGGCTGGGATTATTCATGGCAGAGCTGGCATTTTGGAAGCCTATCGAACAGGTCGTGGACGCATATCTATTCGTGGCCGCACCAACCTTGAGACGGATGAAAAGTCCGGCAAAGAAAAAATCATCATTAATGAATTGCCGTATCAAGTAAACAAAGCTCGTCTGGTAGAACGAATTGCAGAATTAGTGAAAGAAAAGAAAATCGAAGGTATAACTGCGTTGAGGGATGAGTCAGATAAACAAGGGATGCGTGTTGTCGTTGAATTAAGGCGTGGCGAAAATTCTGAAGTGGTTTTAAATAATTTATTTGTGCATACCCAATTACAAAGCGTATACGGTATTAATACAGTCGCTCTGGTGGACGGCCAGCCAAGAATTCTGAACATTAAACAAATTCTGGAAGCTTTTATCAAGCATCGCCGTGAAGTGGTTACTCGTCGTACCTTATTTGATTTGCGTAAGGCTAAAGAGCGTGCTCACTTGCTGGAAGGGTTGGCAGTTGCTTTGGCGAATATTGACGAAATGATTACGCTCATTAAAACAGCCAAAGATGCGGGAGAAGCAAAAATTCAATTGTTAAGCCGTACATGGCAGCCCGCATCCATTATTACTATTTTAAGCCACGTTGAAACAAATAGTTTGTACGGCTTGGCAGAGGATGGTTATCACTTGTCGCCTGAGCAAGCGCAGTCTATTTTAGAAATGCGTTTGCATCGTTTAACCGGATTAGAACAAGATAAAATTTTAAGTGAACATAAAGAACTGCAGGCAATCATTGCAGATTTGAATGAAATTTTAGCGAACTCATCACGTTTAATGAAAGTGATTCACGATGAACTTCTTGCCATTAAAGATCAATTTGGTGATGATCGTCGTACTGAAATTATAGAAAGCAGTGGAGATTTTTGTTTAGAAGATTTGCTGCCTGAAGAAGATGTTGTTGTGACTTTATCTCATGAAGGTTATGCGAAATCTCAGCCTGTATCTCTTTATCAAGCGCAACATCGAGGTGGCAAAGGTAAATCCGCAACGAATGTGAAAGAAGAAGATTTTATTGAGCGCGTGTTAGTTGCGAATTCTCATGACACTATTTTATGTTTCTCCAGCCAGGGTAAAGTCTATTGGATGAAGACATATCAATTACCGCAAGCGAGCCGCAATTCGCGCGGTAAACCCATTGTGAATTTGTTGCCGTTAGCGGAAGGCGAAAAAATTAGCGCGATTCTGCCGATACGAGAATATCAAGAAAATCAATATGTCTTTATGGCGACAGCACAGGGAACTGTGAAGAAAGTTGCTTTAACAGGATTTTCACGACCGCGCAGCAATGGAATTATCGCGATTGAGCTAAGTGAAAATGACAAATTAATTGGCGTTGATATTACGAATGGCCAGCAAGAAGTAATGCTGTTTACCAATGCAGGTAAAGTCATTCGTTTTGCTGAAGAAGATGTGCGTTGTATGGGTAGAACCGCGCGCGGGGTTCGCGGCGTTAAGCTGCAAGAAAACCAGAAAGTTATTTCGCTGGTAGTTGTTCATCCTCACGGCGATATTCTCACTGCCACTGAAAATGGTTACGGAAAACGAACAGCCATTGATGAGTACCGCTCAACAGGGCGTGGTGGTCAAGGAGTGATTTCAATTCAGATCAGTGAAAGAAATGGTCAGGTTATTGGTGCTATTCAAGTTAAATCTGAAGATGAAGTGATGCTCATTAGCAATAAAGGTACCCTGGTGCGTGTTCCTGTCGCGGAAATTTCTCTGGTTGGCCGCAATACTCAAGGTGTCCGTTTAATTAATTTGGTCAATGAAGAATTGCTCGTTGGATTAGAACCTGTTGCTACTTTACAAGAAGATGCTGTAAGTGCAGTGCAGCACGATGACGCCCAGAAAAACAAGGATAATAATAAAGAAAGTGAAAGTGAAGGAGAAGGGGCTGAATGACGCAAGAACAGCCAGTAATTACGATTGATGGTGCAAGTGGTACAGGAAAAGGCGTTGTGACGCAGCTAGTTGCAAAGCAATTGGGATGGAGATTATTAGATAGTGGTGCTTTATATCGTGTACTTGCTTTAGCTGCTCAAAAACATGGAGTTGCTTTAGACAATGAAGTAGCGCTAACCGTTTTAGCTGAGCATCTGGATGTACAGTTTATTGCGGCAGATTTGGGTACTCCACCGCAAATCTTGCTGGAAGGTCAGGATGTGACAGAGACTATCCGTACTGAAAAAATGGGTAATGCGGCTTCAAAGGTTGGAGCATTGCCGGCAGTAAGAACGGCTTTGTTGAGTCGTCAGCGTGCATTTCGAGAGCCTCCTGGATTAGTAACAGATGGTCGTGATATGGGAACAGTTATTTTCCCTGATGCAGATGTTAAGATTTTTCTGGTTGCCAGCCCTGAGGAAAGGGCACGCCGCCGCTATAATCAGTTGATGGAAAAGGGTATTGATGTTACCCTTAGCGACCTTATTGAGGAGCTGCGAGAACGTGATAAACGTGATCAGGGACGGGCTGTGGCTCCTCTAAAACCGGCAGTAGATGCAATTTGCATTGATACAGACAAACTGACAATTGAGCAGGTTGTTGAGCGAGTCATGTCGGAAGTAAAAAGAGTTTTCCCCGCATTAAAAAGCGCAGTGGAAGAATAAGCATGAAAGGTAATAGGTTCAGGTGGGGTATCTTTTTTTATGCCTCAACGTTCCAATGGTGCGATATTTATTCTGTAATTGATAGAATGAACATCGTTTTTTTATTAATTTAACCCGTTTTGGTCTTAATTTATCAAGATCTAGGAATATAAAGTATGTCCGAAAGTTTTGCGCAATTATTTGAAGAAAGTCTGAATGAAACCCCAATGGCTCCTGGTGCAGTGATTACTGGAACAGTTGTACGTGTTAGCTCTGATTATGTTGTTGTCAGTGCTGGCTTGAAGTCTGAATCCATTATTCCCATTGAACAATTTTCTGATGAAAGTGGAAAAATTGAAGTCAATGTAGGTGACAAAATAAGGGTCGCACTCGAAGCAGTGGAAGATGGTTTTGGCACAACACGTTTATCACGCGAACGCGCAAAACGTTTAGAAGCATGGATTGACTTGGAAAGTGCCTATGAGAAAAAAGAAATCGTACGCGGCGTTATTCAAGGTCGAGTTAAAGGTGGATTTACTGTTGAGATAAATAAAATTCGTGCATTTTTGCCGGGTTCATTAGTGGATGTTAAACCTGTTCGTGATCCAGACTCTCTGGAAGGCAAGGAATTTGATTTTAAAGTTATTAAAATCGATGCTAAACGCAACAATATTGTTGTTTCACGCCGTTCTGCAATGGAAGCTGAAAATAGTGTTGAACGCGAAGCATTGCTAGAAAAATTACATGAAGGTGATGAAGTAAAAGGTATCGTTAAGAATCTTACTGATTACGGTGCGTTTATTGATTTAGGTGGAATTGATGGTTTACTGCATATCACAGATATGTCATGGAAGCGTATCAGACATCCTAATGAAATCTTATCTATTGGCGATGAAATCAAAGTTAAAATTTTAAAATTTGATCGTGATAATGCACGTGTCTCATTAGGCTTAAAGCAGCTAGGTGAAGATCCATGGGCTGATATTAATCATCGTTATCCAATCGGTAAGCGCTTAAGAGGAAATGTCACCAACATTACTGATTACGGCTGTTTTGTTGAAATTGAAGAAGGTATTGAAGGTCTGGTGCATGTTTCTGAAATGGATTGGACTAATAAAAATGTTAATCCAAACAAAGTGGTTCACTTAGGCCAAGAAGTTGAAGTGGTTGTGTTAGATATTGATGGTGAACGTCGTCGTATTTCGCTTGGCTTGAAGCAATGTACAGTGAATCCTTGGGAAGAATTTGCTGCACACCATCAAAAAGGTGACAAGATCTCTGGAAAAATTAAATCGATTACTGATTTCGGTATCTTTATCGGTTTAGATGGAGGTATTGATGGTCTGATTCATTTGTCTGATGTTTCCTGGAATGAAGCTACTGCTGAAGAAACTATACGTAAATTGCAAAAAGGTGATGAACTTGAAACTGTTATTCTCACCATCGATGCAGAACGTGAACGTATTTCTTTAGGTTTGAAACAATTGGCTGATGATCCTATTGCAAACTACTTAAATGAAAATGAAAAAGGTAGTGTGGTATCTGGCAAAGTCGTCGAAGTTGATGCAAAATCAGCGGTTATTGAGTTAGCTGATGGTGTGCGCGGTTCTTTGCGTGCTTCTGAGATTGCTCAAGAGAAAGTTGATGATGCTCGTACTCGCTTGAATGTAGGTGATACGATTGAGGCGAAAATTACGGGTACAGACCGCAAGACTCATACTATTACCCTCTCCATGAAATCAAAAGATGCTCCAGCGAAAAAAGCTCGTAGCGCAACAACATCTGCTGCTTCTACTAAGAAGAAAGAGAAAGTTGATGCTCCGCTGAAAGCAACTTTAGGTGATTTGCTCAAAGCAAAAATGAGCCAGGAAGATAAAGAGTAAAAATAGAAACGTTGACGGAGTGTTGTGCTATATCAACACTGGTGGAGTCTATCGATATAGATAGGCTCCCGAGTTTTCCTTCAAATTTAATATAAGCGGTACCAATTTTTTAGTTGGTACCGTTTTTTTATAATAGCCTGTATGATAGTAACAGCTCAAGTGCAGGCAGTTCTAAGTGTCATTGTATGATGCATGTTTCCTCGGACAGGCTTGATAGGAGTCTATTGTGCGTATAGTTACCTATTTACTGTTATTGATTATTATATTAATTGGCATTACTTTTGCGGTGCTAAATCCTACTACCGTAACAATGAATTATTATATAGGCCAAAAAACGCTGCCGCTTTCTTTATTGCTGGTTTCTGTTTTTGCTTTTGGATGCCTTTTAGGGTTGCTAGTAGGTGGTTGGTTATTATTAAGAATGAAAATAAAAAATTATCGTTTGAAACAACGATTAAAAGTGGCAGAAAAAGAGGTTCAGAATTTACGGACAATTCCATTGCAGGATAGGCACTAATGGGTATCTGGTGGTTAATATTAATTTTTTCTGCAGTATTTGGCGCATGGTTATTAGGGTATCAGTCGCGTCAAAGTCGTTTCATTGCTCAAAAGATGAATTTGCCACGAGATTATTTAGTGGGTTTAAATTTTTTGTTGAATGAAGAACCAGACAAAGCAGTCGATATTTTTATAAAAATGTTGGAAGTGGATAGTAATACAGTAGAAACTCATTTGGCGGTAGGTAAATTATTCCGTCGTCGAGGTGAAGTAGATCGAGCCATTCGAATTCATCAAAATTTGATTGCGCGGCCACAGCTGGATAAGGCATATCGCGAACAATCACTATATGAGCTGGGACAAGATTATTTTAGCGCGGGGGTATTAGATCGGGCAGAACGAATTTTTTTAGAAGTGGTCAATATTAAAGAATATACTGTTCCCGCATTACGTGCCTTGTTAGATATTTACCAGCAAGAAAAAGCTTGGGAAAATGCGATTCAAACAGCAAGTAAACTAGAAGCAGCAACTAAAAAAAATATACAGCCTATCATGGCACATTATTATTGTGAGTTGGCAGAAATTGCCTTTCATAAAGCTCAAAGTGAACAGGCAAATCAATACTTAAAACAGGCTTTAGAAGCAGATCAAAATTGTGTGCGCGCAAGTTTATTGCAAGCTCGGATAGAAATGGATAAAGGTGATTACAAAGTAGCATTAAAAGCGCTGAAAAAAATTAAAAATCAAAATCCAGATTATCTTTCGGAATCAATTGATCATCTTGCTTCATGTTATGAAGAATTAGATGAAGAAGAAAAACTAGTTAGTTATTTAATGCAAATGTTAGAACAATATCCACATGTTCCT